>Ga0194134_10000041_pt1 | contig 168098 bp, 137 predicted proteins | sample TA2KigOff0mmetaG_FD_148602 | JGI IMG/M metagenome (GOLD analysis project Ga0194134, IMG submission 148602) | Freshwater microbial communities from Lake Tanganyika, Tanzania - TA2015056 Kigoma Offshore 0m | ecosystem: Environmental > Aquatic > Freshwater > Lake | place: Tanzania: Lake...
TGAACGGGATTAAGAGAATCGGATAATACCACTTCAAGAGTTCGGAAATGCAATCACATGGCGAAATTAACTCAGAAACGGTAAAAAGAATAGCCGATTTATCACGTTTGAGTTTCACAGATTCAGAGATCGAAGCTTTTGCCGAGGAGTTTTCCGGCATAGTTCGAGCGATAGATGAGATAAATTCTATGGATTTGACCGGCATGGAGCCGATGTCGCATGTTCTCGATCTTCCCAATGTATTTCGAGAAGATGTCCCGTCAGAATCACTTTCGGTAAAGCAGGCTTTGGAGAATGCTCCGAGCAATAATGAAACCTTTTTCAAGGTTCCGAAAGTGATGGAGTAAGTTATTGTTCCATACAATAATGACGGAAACACATCGTTAAAGACACGCTATTGTCGAATGACAAACAATGCAAATTTCAGGTGCTGCGAATGAGAATTACCAAACAATATACCAATCGCGAAAGTCAATCACTGGATAAATATCTCCAGGAAATCGGCCGCGTTGAACTTCTTACCGGTGATGATGAAATCGATCTCGCAAAATTGATCAAGAAAGGCGGATTTGAGGGCGAACTTGCTCTTGAGCGTCTTGTGAAAGCCAATTTGCGTTTCGTGGTGAGTGTTGCAAAGCAATATCAGAATCAGGGCTTGTCACTTGGTGATTTGATTAATGAAGGTAATCTTGGTTTGATCAAAGCAGCAAAACGTTTTGATGAAACACGTGGATTCAAATTCATTTCTTATGCTGTATGGTGGATCAGACAGTCCATTCTTCAAGCTTTGGCTGAGCAGTCTCGTATTGTGCGTCTTCCTCTGAACCGCGTTGGTGCTTTGAATAAAATCGGGAAGAAATTCAGTGAACTCGAGCAGGCATACGAGCGTGAGCCAACTGCCGCAGAGCTTGCAGAGCAATTGGACATGAGCGTTGCTGAAATTGCCGAGACGATCAAAATATCCGGAAGGCATCTTTCTGTTGATGCACCATTTGTGCAGGGTGAGGACAATCGCTTGCTGGATATTCTCCCAAATGATTTGCAACCGCCTCCGGATTCCGAATTGATGCGTGAATCCTTGCGCGTGGAAGTTCAACAAGTTCTAACCACATTATCACAAAGAGAAGCGGAAGTGATCAAGTTGTATTTCGGTTTGGATGGCGTTTGTTTGACGCTTGAAGAAATTGGAGAGAAATTCAATCTTACACGAGAGCGTGTTCGCCAGATAAAAGAGAAAGCAATACGCAGATTGAGGCATGCTTCTCGATCAAAAGCATTACGATCCTATTTAGGATAAATAGAAAGCCCGATTATTCATCGGGCTTTTCTTTTACATATCAATAATTCAGTCGTGGGACTTTCTGCTAAAACAGAAATGCACAGGAGTTCAGGCAGATATAATATCGCAGCATATATCATGCCCACGATTTCGCTTTTTCTTACCGGATACATCAGCAAGTTCCAGAGTTTCCCCGGCCAAGATGATGCGGTGTCCACAGGATATCCCATCAGATAAAACATCGGAAGTCTTTCGATTACATCAAATCCCGCTATATCCAAAGCTTCATATACATCATGCATTGATCTATGCACGATATGCCTTTCTCTCTTCGTACCGGATTGCGGCAAATTGTCTGAGTACAATAATATGCCATCGTCCTTCATAATTCTTCCCAATTGATTCAAAGCCATGGTATAATGAGCATCATCCGTGATGTGAAATAAGACATCGAACACAGAAATGATGTCTTGCGATGCATCGCCGATCACGCTCATGGAATCATGATCCGAGAGATCACAATGATACATCATTATCGAGGGGAATCTTCTTGCGCAAAACTCCACTGAAGCTTCCGTGAAATCAAGTCCGGACAAAGCATGTGGAGAATGTTTCAGCCATAGATTCAGATAAAATCCGGTGCCGCTTCCACAATCAAGAATAGTTTTTTGGTCAATGTCTTGAATATACCTTTCGCAAACCGTTCTAAAGACATGTCTGCGAATTGCATATAGCGCTCGATTGAATGCCTTGCCATATGCAAGATGGCCAACTCTGTGCAAACCAATGTCTTTGGATAATCTATCCTGCCAATAGTGAGAGGGATTAAAATCAGCCATATGAAGTAGAAAAGAAAAAGGTCAAGGAAATTTCCCTTGACCTTTAAAAAACAATCGCATGCGATCAGCCTAAGGCTGCTTTGCGAATTTTTGAATGTTTTGCACCATAAGAAAAATACAATACAAAACCGATTGCCATCCAAATGATGAGTCTGAGCCATGTATCAAGTGGCAATGAATACATCATGTAAAAACATGTGCCGATTCCAAGCATTGGGACAAGTGGAACAAGCGGAGTCTTGAATACACGTGGCACATCGGGATGTGTTCTTCGCATGATGATAATTCCGAATGAAACCAGGATGAATGCAAAGAGCGTACCGATGCTCGTCATTTCTCCCACAACCGTAACGGGGACAAATGCCGCAAAGAGCGATACAAAACCCATGAAGAATAAATTCGATTTATACGGAGTATGAAACTTCGGATGCACGGCAGAGAACATGCCGGGCAATAATCCATCTTTGCTCATTGAGAAAAAGACGCGTGACTGACCAAGCAACATTACCAAGATCACAGATGAATATCCCGCCAAAATCGCAACGATGATTGCAGTTTGCAGCCATGTATATGGAGTTTTCATGATTGCCAAAGCAACCGGCGCGGCTTCGCCTGCGAAGTTTTTATAATTCTCGAGTCCAGTCATGACATGGGCAAAGAGCACATATAGGACCGTACATACCGCAAGTGAACCCAAAATACCAATCGGCATGTCTTTTTGAGGATTCTTTGCTTCTTGTGCTGCCGTAGAAACAGCATCAAAACCAATGAATGCAAAGAACACGACTGCTGCACCGGTCACGATTCCCGTCCAACCAAAATGCTGATAGACTCCCGTATTTTCGGGGATATACGGTGTATAGTTGGCAGGATTGATATATGCCCAGCCCAAACCAATGAAAATAAGTACGACGGTTACTTTCAGAAAGACCACTATTGCATTTGTTTTGGCTGATTCTTCGGTTCCACGAATAAGCAATAGTGACATCATCACCGTGATGAAAACGGCGGGTAAATTAATGATGCCCGATACAAAACTTCCATCCGGCATTGCATAGGGTGGATCCCAAGGCGACATCAATAATTGATGCGGAAGTCCTACTTCAAATATGCCTAATAATTTTACGAGATATCGAGACCAACTAATGGCAACTGTTGCAGCACCAACGGCATATTCCAAGACTAAATCCCAACCAATGGTCCAAGCAAGCAATTCTCCCATGGTTGCATAGGAATATGTATATGCAGATCCCGCAATGGGAATCATCGATGCAAATTCAGCATAGCACAATCCGGCAAAAGCACAGCCAACGGCCGCAACAATGAAGGAAATCGTAACCGCTGGACCGGCATTATTTGCCGCGGCAATACCCGTTAATGAAAAGAGACCGGCACCAATGATTGCACCGATTCCCAAAAGAACCAAATTCATCGGTCCAAGCGTACGTTTGAGCGTATGGCTTTCACCCACGCCATCCGCCTCTTGTTGCAATTGCGAGAGCGGTTTGGTCAAAAACAGAGGATTGGAAGAGGCCATACTGAGTCCCGTAATATGAAACATCGCCACATCGCATGCATTTGCAATATGACCACTGCAAAAATAGGCACTGCAATGCTCTCAGCAATCGAGTAGATCATACTTTTTTTGAATCTTCGCCATCTTTTCCACATCTGTTTTTATACTTGTAATTACGCCTTCACAAAGGTATTTTTGCAGTTCCTGTTTGTTCTTGAACATTCAGGAATCCGGTCTCGTCGCCTAGTGGCTGGGCAGGGCTCTGCAAAAGCCCCTACAGCGGTTCGAATCCGCTCGAGACCTCTTATATAGGGACATACCCTTAAACTTCTTCACAATTTGGATGGTGTATGGCAACCACAGCCGATCTTCGCGTTGGTGCTTTTTTGAAATACAATGGCGAATTATGCCAAGTATTGGAAAGTGAACATCGCACTCCCGGAAATCTTCGTGCTTTTTATCAAGTTAAGTTACGTGTGCTTCGCACCGGCAAATTGCTCGAGAATAGATATCGTTCCGGTGAAACCATTGAATTCGTGAGAGTTGAGCGCAATGACTATCAATATTTGTATCGAGATGGAGAATCATATGTCTTCATGGATGTGAATACATATGATCAGATTCCCGTTGATGCGAATATTGTTGGCAATGCCGCTAAATTCATGAAAGAGAATCAGGCAGTTCAATTGACTTCTGATGAGACTTCGGTCTTATCTGTTGAATTGCCTCCGCATGTTCATTTGCGCGTCACGCAAACCGAGCCCGGTGTTCGTGGAGATACAGCAACGAATGTGTTGAAACCCGCAACAGTTGAGACAGGTGCCACCATTCAGGTACCAATATTCGTGAATGAGGGTGATATGCTTCGCATTGATACTCGCAATGGCGAATATGTTGAGCGCGTGAAGGAATAACTCAATTAGACACTTCTTGAGAAGCGTGTCTCGTGATATTCTCAGTGACACGCTTTTCATTCATAATGGAGAATAAATCATGGATTTACAATACCTGAAAGAGCTTTTGGCCATTTTTGATGCAAGCTCTGCAACTGAGCTCATGATTGAAGAAGAAGGTGCTTCGGTTTCAATCTCCAAGCGCGGTCCTGATCAAGTTGTTGCACAGGTTGCTCCTGCACCTCATGCACATGTGCCTGCTCACGGCACCAATACCCAGCCTGCACCTGCACAAGCCATGCCTGCTGCAGCACCTGTTGCTGATGAAAACACCCATACGATTCTTTCCCCAATTGTTGGCACCTTTTATAGCTCACCATCACCTGATGCGCCAGCATTTGTGCAAGTGGGCTCTCGCATAAGTGTCGGACAAACCCTCTGTATCGTTGAAGCAATGAAACTCATGAATGAAATCGAGAGCGATGTCTCCGGAACCATTGTGAGCATTCTTGCAAATAATGCACAAGCGGTTGAATATAATCAGCCATTGTTCATCGTAAAGCCGGATTAATCATTCCTTAGTGGAATGTTTTCTATCACGATACATGCTACCATCATGATACAAAAAGTCCTCATAGCCAATCGCGGAGAGATTGCATTGCGCGTGATTCGTGCTTGCAAGGAAATGGGAATCAAAACTGTTGCGGTATATTCCATTGCAGACAAAACCTCACTGCATGTACGTTTTGCTGATGAAGCTGTCTGTATTGGCCCTGCATCCGGACGCGAAAGTTATCTTCACTTCCCTTCCATCATCACTGCAGCACAAATCACCGGCGCTGATGCGATTCATCCAGGATACGGTTTTCTTGCAGAGAATGACACATTCGCAGAAATTTGCGCTGAAATCGGCATCACATTTATTGGTCCGAGCGCGCATGCCATTCGTAATATGGGTAATAAGTCAGTCGCAAAAGATACAATGAAGGCAGCCGGCGTACCCGTCATTCCCGGCTCTGAAGGCATTGTTGAAACCGTTGAAGAAGGAAAAGCAATTGCCGATGCGATGGGATATCCCGTGATGATCAAGGCATCAGCAGGCGGAGGCGGAAAAGGCATGCGCTTTGTGGCGAGTGCCGATGAATTTGAAAATTTGTTCATAGTTGCTCGTAATGAAGCAGAGTCCGCATTCAATAATCCCGATGTGTATATCGAGAAATTCATTGAAGAACCAAGACATATCGAATTTCAGATTTTTGCCGATAGATTCGGCAATGCAGTGCACTTGAATGAACGCGAATGTTCCATTCAGCGCAGACATCAAAAATTGATCGAAGAAACTCCTTCCCCCATCATGACCGAAGCGCTTCGCAAGGAAATGGGTGATGCAGCCGTAAAAGCTGCATTGGCTGTGAATTATGAAGGTGCAGGAACGATTGAGTTTCTTGTGGACAAGCATAAAAATTTCTTTTTCATGGAAATGAACACGCGTATTCAGGTGGAGCATCCCGTGACGGAAGCATCACTTGGCATTGATCTCGTGAAAGAGCAATTGCTCGTTGCTTCGGGTGAGAAGTTAAGTCTCACCCAAAAGGCTCCCTCACTTCACTCCATTGAATGTCGCATCAATGCGGAAGATCCATTCCATGATTTCAGGCCATCGCCGGGCATGCTCAAAACAGTGAATTTTCCGGGTGGACATGGAGTGCGTGTTGATTCGCACATGTATCAAGGATATGCGATTCCTCCCTATTATGATTCACTGCTTGCAAAGCTCATCACTTTTGCACCAACGCGTCAAGAGGCAATAGCAAAGATGAAAAGAGCTTTGGAGGAGTTTATTATTGAAGGTGTGCATACAACGATTCCATTTCATCGTGCGATGATGGATAATCCGGATTTCAAAGCGGGAGATTTCGACACGAAATATCTCGACACCAAAGGCTGGCAATAATCATACAGATATTCAAGGTATACTCATGAACATTCCCGCAGAACTCAAGTACACAAAAGATCATGAATGGATCAAAGTTGAAGGCAATATTGGAACCGTAGGCGTCACCGATCATGCACAAGGCGAACTTGGCGATGTTGTGTATTTGGATTTCAATGACAATGGAACCGTTTCGGCAGGTGACACATTTGGTACAATCGAAGCAGTGAAAACCGTTGCAGACTTATATGCTCCCGTCAGTGGTACAATCATCGAATGCAATACCGCATTGAATGACGGACCTGAGCAAGTGAATCAAGATCCCTATGGCGCAGGTTGGCTCATGAAAATTGAACTCTCCAATCCTTCAGAGCTAGATGGTTTGATGGATGCGGATGCATATAGAGCCCTTATAGGGGCATAAACCATAAAATTAATGGATAGACCTAATGAATTGCATGAACAATTCATAGTCTAGGTCATTAAGTTTACTCATTACTTTGTATTAAGTATCGGACTTGCAGTCAACTAAACGAATCCGTATTCAAGATTTCTCAATGGTGTGAGAGAAAATAATTTCGCCGTTTCTATTGATGAATTCAATATATACACAGGAAGACGTTGCCGTTATCGCGGCAAAGCCGCCATTCGTTTCTGAAAACAAACTATGCTCCCCCCACGAAGTATCCCTACTGCCTCCCCCGGCTCCTGAAATCGCCTGATAATATTTGTCTTCCGGGTGTTTGATCAATTGCAAATCATGATCATGTCCGGACAAATACATGTCTACATTATAATAATCCAAAATTGGTTTTACTTTGTTGATCATGAAACGCTGATCCCCATATACCCCATATGAACGAATCATGTGATGCCCCACCACGATTTTCCAAAATGCTGTAGATTTCTCCAATGCCTGCTCAAGCCAAACAAGCATGTTGAGGTCATTCCCCTCGACAAGCAGATTTGTATCCAACATGAAAAACTCAATGGATGCATCACCTGCTTTCTGTTCAAAATTATAGTAGAAATCAGGGAAATTCCACTGAGGATTCACCTTTGAATACTCTATTTGAGCTGGAAGATTTCCAAGATAATCATGATTACCAAAAATGGCATACCACGGTTTTTGCAAATGCTCACCGATATATACGTCTTCAAATTTTGTTTTCCACTGCGGATCATCCACGCTCTTAACGCCTTTTCCATAGATATTGTCACCCGTGGAAATGATCATGTCAATGGGATTTGTCATTGCATAAGCATTCATGGACGCCGCAACATCCTTCTGCAATTCTGTTCCCGCTCCCCAATCACCCAAAGCCAAAAAACGTAATGGAGTTTCTTCACCATGGGAAGGCATTTTTGTAAGTTGCGGTTTCTCTGCAGGGGCATTCTTCACCTCCGAGGCAATAATGGACGCAATCCATTTGCCAAATGGCAAGATACCTATCAAAGCCGCTATGAATGTCCTTCTTCTCATGAATTCCTTGATTCATCCATCACTATGGACAGCTATGTGGAAAAGTCAATTCGCAAATTACTGCATTCTGAACTCTTAGAAAAGAGAATTTCTCATGACATGGCGTTTTCTTCAAAAAAACACCCTGTATTATTAATTGTTGACAGTATTCGCTCGGTGTATAATATCGGATCCATCTTGAGAAGTGCTGATTCAGCCGGGATTGAAGGAATCATGTTATGTGGATATTCTCCGAAGCCACCTCGTGCGGACATTTCAAAAACTGCCCTTGGGGCAGATGAAACAGTGGCATGGACATATCATAAAGACTGCCGAGAAGCAATCAGAGAATGCAAAAGGAAAGGGTATACGGTGATGGCAGTGGAGTTAACAGATCAAAGCATTGCCTATGATGCATTGAAAGCCGAACATTTCCCATTGGCACTGATTGTGGGAAATGAAGTATCAGGCATTGATGATTCCCTTTTGGCTCTATGTGATGGCGCGATTGAAATTCCGATGTTTGGAGTGAAGCACAGCTTAAATGTTGCCGTGGCTTCGGGTATCATCATGTATGAGGCCGTAAGAGCATTGAGATCATTCACGTTCAACGAATGATTGTATCTGCTCTGTCGGGACTCAGTGATACAATACCAACTTTTGCACCGGCAATCTGCTCAATGGCCGAGATATATGTTTTTGCCGCTTCCGGTAGATCATCATAGTTCCTTATGCCGGCAAGAGAGCAATTCCATCCTTCATGAAATTCATAATGGGGCTGAACTTTTGACAAGTCTTTGACATTTGCCGGAAATGATCTGAGCATTTTTCCATCAACTTCATATCCGGTACAGATTCCGATGGACTGTACATTATCCAAAACATCGAGTTTTGTGAGCGCTATGGTATCTATGCCATTGATCATGACCGAATAACGAAGGGCAACGCCATCAAGCCAGCCACAGCGACGAGGTCTGCCGGTGGTGGCACCAAATTCCGCTCCGATTCTTCGTAATTCTTCTCCCATGTCATCATGCAATTCCGTTGGAAAAGGACCATTACCAACACGCGTTGTATATGCCTTCACAACGCCAATCACCGAATCAACAGAAGTAGGTGGAACGCCAAGACCCGTGCATGCTCCACCACTCGTGGGATTTGAACTAGTGACAAACGGATATGTACCATGATCAACATCGAGCAATGCTCCCTGAGCTCCTTCCATCAATACTGATTTTCCATCTGCAATTACTTGATTCAAGAGAAGCGTTGTGTCTTTGATATAGGGATCAATCTTCACATCAAAATCGAGATATTCACCAATGATGGACTCAATATCCAATTCCTCGTGATCATAAATTTTCTTGAGTACCGTATTCTTCTCTTCAATATTCGCACGCAATTTTTCTTCGAATACAGTTCTATCAAGCAAATCAACGATGCGAATGCCACTGCGTGAGAATTTATCGATATAAGCGGGACCAATTCCTCTGCCTGTTGTACCGATGGCCGCACTCGCCTGCGATTCACGAGCCTTATCAAGCATCTTGTGATAAGGCATGATAAGGTGCGCTTTATGACTGATGAATAATCGATCCTTCATCGAAATCCCAAAACTCTCAAGCATTGCAATTTCTTCCATCAATGCCACTGGATCAATCACCACACCATTGCCAATAACGCATTGCACATCATCTTGCAGAATACCACTCGGAATAAGGTGTAGAACAAACTTTTTTCCTTCGATCACGATGGTATGACCCGCATTTGCTCCGCCTTGATAACGGGCAACGATGTCAACCGAATCGCTCAAAAGATCAACGATTTTTCCTTTTCCTTCATCGCCCCATTGGGCACCGACTACGATTTTCACACTCATGATTGTGCTTGCATTAGAATTGACAAAAGAAAGCCCCCATCAGCAATGCCGTGGGGACTTGGGTGATATGTTGTAGAGTCTTATCAGACTCATGACACATTGAACAATATATTCAAACGTGTCAAATTCAGTAATCGTTGTACATGTTCCGGAACATTGCTAAGCGAACATTCTCCACCATGTTGTTTCATCGTGGCATGAGCACTAATCAAGGTTCCTAATCCGGAACTATTCATGATTGCAATATTCGCGCAATCTATGATGAGATGCTTACATGTTTGAGATATCTCACGAACTTCATCATTGAATGCCAAAGCATCGGGTCCGCCAAGCATGGATTCAGGAGCTATAATGATATGTTCTTTCAAGTTCTTCTCCAGCATCATGCACAATAATAAACCTTATGCTTTCGCAGGTGCCTTTTGCTTATCATATTCAGCTTGAATTCCTTTATGCTGAATTTTTTCCATGAACCATACCACAAATGAGCTTGCGATATAGATTGATGAATATGCACCTGTCACGATACCAACAAGCATGGTGAAAGCAAAGCCTTGAAGCACTTCGCCACCAAGAAGAACCAATGTGAAGAGCACCAGAACAACTGTCATGACGGTATTCACGGTTCTTGACAATGTTTCATTGATACTGAGATTCATGAGTTTGATGAGATTCATGCCTTTATGCAATTCACGATTCTCTCTGATCCGGTCGAAAATGATCACGGTATCATTAACCGAGAAACCAACAACCGTCAGAAATGCCGCAATCATTGCTTGATTGATTTCAAGATTTATGATGCCAAGCGAACTAAAAACCGTCACCATGGCAAGCGTGACCAATACATCATGCAAGAGCGCGATTGCAGCCCCCACACCGTATAAAAATTCAAATCGAAATGCTATGTAAATACCGATGGCAATAACGGCGAGTATCACTGCAAGCAAAGCTTTGCTTCGCAATTCCTCGCCCACTTTCGGTCCGATTGAATCCTTCTTCAACAAATTCACGGTCTCACCCGGAAACGCTTCCTTGATGGCAGACACAACTGCACTGGTTGGATCTTGTGAATATGATGTGGCAGGAATGCGAATGAGATATTGATTGGCAGCTCCATAAGATTTTATTTCTGCTCCAATCAATTTTGCTTCATCGACTGCAGCACGAATCTCAGCGACTTTATTCTCAGCATTCAATTGCACCGCGATTTCCGTTCCACCGGCAAAGTCAATCCCAAAACGCAATCCAAGCGCAAAAGGAGCAACAATACCTATCACATTCAATACGAGCGAAACCCACACCAAAGTGCCACGCTTGCTCAAAAAGTCTATAGTTGTTTTTGAAAATAATTGCATCGTTTTCTCCGATTCCTTAAGCCATGGTTGTGGGTTGACCGAAATTTATTTCCTTGCCATTTGAGATCATCAATTCTATCATGGCGCGTGATACCACTATCGCCGTGAAGAATGTGGTGACAATACCAATCATGAGTGTCAAAGCAAAACCTTGAACAGGACCGGTTCCAAGAAGGAACAAAATAAGGCCTGTCAAGAATGTTGTAACATTGGAGTCCACAATAGCAGACAATGCTTTGCTAAATCCTTCATCAACGGCATTTCTAAAGCCACGGCCTCTCAACATTTCTTCTCGAATACGCTCAAAAACAAGAATATTCGCATCTACTGCCATACCGATTGTCAAGATGATACCTGCAATACCGGGCAATGTCAATGTTCCACCACCTGAGATAACAAGCGGTGTCAGAATTGCCAAAATGAGCAATACATTGATGATAACTGCAAGATTTGCAACCATGCCGGCTGTGGAATAGTATAGACCCATGAACAATACAACAAGCAAGAATGCAATGCCCATGCCCATGAGACCACGACGAATGGAGTCTTCACCAAGCGAAGGACCTACAACGCGTTCCTCAACGATCTTTACCGGAGCTTTCAATGCGCCGGCCTTGAGAACGATCTCGAGAAGTCTTGCTTCTTCAGGACTATCCATGCCTGTGATTTGTGAGCTTCCACCGGCAATCTTGTTTTGAACGACCGGTGCTGAATAGACTTGATCATCCAATACAATCGCAACTTTCTTTTTGATGTTCTTGCCTGTTACATCCGCCCACTTTTCTGCTCCTTCCTGATCCATTTCCATCATCACGACAGGAAGATTGGTCATTGGATCGGATGATGCACGTGCATCAGTCACATATTCACCTGTCAATTCGGCATTGCGCAATACGCACCACATTGCAAAGGTTGTGTCTTTCAAGTCTTTTGAAACAAATTCAGGCTTGGCCGAACGCAAGAGTTGCAAATCAGAAGGGATGAGTTTCTTGATATCCGCTCTGTCGAGAATTGACATGAATTTCGCATATAATTTCGAAGGAATATACATTACATATTCCAGCTCAGGAACTTGACTTTCATTGAAGAAATATGATGGATTTCCATCTTTGCTAATGAAACGTCCTTCTTGATCAAGCGGAAATACCTGAATAAGAGATGTAAGCTGATGATCTTTTTGATAACGCTTTGCTTTCTCTTCATCCTTCAATCCTTTATATGGATCAGCTGAATCCGCGGATGCTGTTTTCGACGTGTCTTTTTTGGAAGTATCAGCTGCAACTGCAGATGTGTCTTTCTTCTTTTTGTCAGACTTGGCAGCTACAGCAGTTGTATCTTTCTTCACAGTATCTTTTGCAGTGCTGTCCACTGCGGCAATAGCGGTATCTGTTTTACTTCCTCCATTGCTCTTCGCCAAATATGCATCGATGCGATACAATGCTTTTACGATGTCTGCATTATTGCGAACAAGTTTGAATTCCAAACGAGCCGTGGTTGAAAGCAATTGGCGCATTTCTTTTTCATTGTTCACACCCGGAAGCTCAAGAACGATTCTGCGTGATCCCTGCTTTGTGATATTTGGTTCACTGACGCCGAATTTGTCGATACGCTGACGAATGACTTCCAATGCTTGATCAATGGCTCCATCAACATCTTCACGTAAACGCTCTTTTACCTTTTCATCTGTGACATCCTGAACGCCGGGAACATCAAAATAGGAAATGAGTGATTTGCCTTTCGGGCGTGCAATGCGATCAAAATTTGCATGAAACACATCCAAGTAATCATCTCCTGATGACTCTGCTTGTGCATGCGTTGCTTTCATTACGGATTCGAATGTTTCATCGATTGTTTCACGCGCTGCTGTTTCGCGAAGCAATGTGTCAACTGCAACTTCCATCATGACATACATCCCGCCACGAAGGTCAAGTCCCAATTTCACACGATTCATTTTTGCGGTGCGATATCGTTCACCTTTTGCATTTTCAAATGCTTTCAATGCAGAGCTGTCCTTGCCATGCAAAGCTTGATGCAGGGCTTGCGATTCTTCCTGCTCCAATAAATACGCATCAACTGTTGGCCATAAAATGACTGCGGCCGCAACAAGCGGACCCAAAATCAATAACCAACGTCTCAATTGTTTATTCTTCAACGCTTTTCCTCCGACAAATCGGTATGGTATTATTCGGCATAAGCCGAGGATTCAAAGAAGTGCGAAAATACAGTTTCGAGGGCAATTAAACCAATGAATTTAGCGAGGGTCTGTCTTCTCAATGATGATTGCAAGGCCTTGTCCGACACCTATGCACAAAGAAGCAATGCCAAGTCGAATATCTTGCTTCTGCATGGTTCTAGCCAAATGCCCCGCTATGCGTCCTCCGCTCATGCCCAAAGGATGTCCGATTGCAATGGCTCCGCCATGTATATTCACTCTATCGGTGGATATTCCCAATTCTCGAATGCAAGACAATGCCTGAGAAGCAAATGCTTCATTCAATTCGAATAGTCCTATATCATCAATTTTCATATTGGCTTTCTCAAGGGCCTTTTTGATGGCATGGACGGGTCCGATGCCCATGATGCGAGGGTCCACACCGGCAGTACCAGATCCCACATACCGAGCTATCGGCTTCAATCCATATTTCTTGACGGCTTCCCCACTTGCTAGCATCATGGCCACTGCACCATCATTGAGTGATGAAGAATTTCCGGCCGTGACCGATCCGCCTTTTCTGAATGCGGGAGACAATTTGCCAAGCGCCTCGAGTGAGGCATCACTTCGTGGTTGCTCATCAGCATCTATGATGAGTGGATCGCCTTTTTTCTTGGGTATGGATATGGGGATTATTTCATCAGCGAAATGTCCTGCCTGCTGAGCCATAACCGCTCTTTGATGCGAAGCCAATGCAAATGCATCTTGATCTTCCCTGGAAATATCAAACTTCTCAACAAGATTTTCTGCGGTCTCACCCATGGACTCAAGCGGAAACATGGATGCCATTGCGGGATTGGGATAACGCCATCCGAGTGCGGTGTCAAACGCAGTAAGATTCCCGAATATCGCGGCTCCTGAGGCATTTTTTGGCAAGGAATATGGCGCGCGAGACATTGATTCCACCCCACCAACAATCAATATATCCGCTTCGCCTGATTTGATCGCCCTCGCACCTTGTATGATGGCTTCGAGTGAAGATGCGCAAAGGCGATTTACTGTTACACCTGGAACGGAATATGGTAGCCCCGCAAGCAAGGAAGACATTCTCGCGATATTGCGATTGTCTTCGCCGGCTTGATTTGCACAACCGAATATCACATCGTCGATTGCTTCCGGATTGATGCCTGTGGATTGCACAACTGCTTTGATCACATGTGCGCCCAAATCATCGGGTCTGATGGAAGACAATACTCCACCGTATCTCCCGACCGGCGTTCTCAGTGGTTCAATGATATAGACTTCTTGCATGATATATGCTCCGATTAGGGTATTTCATCTATTCCGCCGGGATGACCCGGATGACATTTCGCTATGCGTTTGATGGCAAGCCAAGAACCTTTCAATGCCCCGTATTTTTCTATGGCCTGCATGGCATAGACGGAACATGTTGGGTGAAATCTGCAATTATTGCCAAGATATGGGGAAATTACAAGACGATAGAAACGTAAGATAAGAATGAGTACAGTCTTCACTGATTCTATCCTTTGCCATTAATGCTTGCTAAAATACTGCATTGCCTGATGCAAAGCATCGTGAACTTGGGGCTTGATATCCACAGTTGTGGCTTCTTTGGGTGATTGCATTGGGCTTTGCCACATAAATGCGATGGTCATGAATGGGATTTGTGGATGAAGTGCGCAAAAGGAACGCACGCTTTCGCGGATGATGCGTTTGATGCGATTACGGCTTATGGCCAATGGGACTTGTTTTTTTCTGACCGCACAAATCACAAAAAGATCGAGTTGCCCCCCCTGTGGTGCATCATGTTCCCCTGCATGCGAGCGATCACGAACATGCATGATGAGAGATTGGGATGCAAAGCGCTTGCCCCGACGAAATGCCGCGGTTATCTGCTTGCGTCCTTTGAGTGCTCTGATGTTCATAGGTAAAAAAAAGAGGGCCTAAAAGGCCCTCAGAACAAAGTCTATTTCAGGGATATCAACCTGAAACGGTCAAACGATGGCGACCTTTCGCTCTTCTTCTAGAAAGAACCTTACGGCCATTCTTGGATTTCATGCGAGCACGGAAACCATGCACATTTTTGCGCTTACGTTTACTGGGTTGATACGTTCTTTTCATTACTGTGAGTCACTAAGTTACTGGTTCAAAGAATTACAAAAATACAACCTAGGTCTTGACTGGGCAAATTTATTTTCATTGTCTTTAACGATCATTATGAGTACAAACAAGTTTGAATATTCCTTGAGAATCTAACCCTAAGTCGGCAAAAAGCTCTTCTTGAGTTCCATGATCCACGAATTCATCAGCAATTCCCAAAGGTGTAAGATAGCCTGTATATTTGAGATGAATGGCAAATTCCGCAACTGCACTGCCAAAACCCCCTTGAATTTGACCATCTTCAACAGTGAATACATGATCATGATCTGCAAAGATGGATTTAAAAAGCTCTACGTCCAATGGCTTGACAAAACGTGCATTCACTACAGTGACATTAATCCCTTGTGCTTCCAATAACTCAGCAGCTTTCATACATTCATTCACCATCTTTCCGATTCCCACTAGTGCAATGGATTCACCCTTCTTCAGAATTTCTCCTTTGCCAAGTGGAATGCTTTGTGGCACGCGAAGTTCCACGCCAAGACCATTTCCTCTGGGATAACGTATTGCTGATGGACCTTCCGTATAGTCATACACTGCAGAATGCAGCATGTCTCGTAATTCTTGTTCATCCTTCGGTGCCATGACAATCATCCCTTGGATAAGGCGCAAATAGCCAAGATCAAGCACTCCATGATGAGTTGGGCCATCAGCTCCAACAAGACCCGATCTGTCAAGTGCAAAAACCACATGCAAATGCTGCAATGCACAATCATGAACAATATTGTCGAATGCTCTTTGAAGGAATGAAGAATAGATTGCACATACGGGTACTATTCCCTCACATGCAAGACCGGCTGCAAATGTGACTGCATGGCTTTCGGCAATTCCAACATCAATCACTTGCTCAGGAAATGACTTTGCTAGTATATCCAAACCGGTGCCATCAGGCATTGCCGCGGTGATTCCAACTATGCGTTTGTCTTTTGCACATAATTCAGTCATGGCTTCACCAAACACTTTCTGATATGGTGGAGGAGCGGGCTTGAGTGGAGCGGGTGAAGGAAATGATTTCCCGGTTATCTTGTCCACCTTGCCGATTGCATGAAGGAATTGTTTGTCTTGCTCTGCGGGTGCATATCCCTTCCCTTTTTGAGTGATGACATGCAAGAGGGTCGGACCCTTGGCATCTTTCAAATTCCCAAGCATGGTCACGAGATTGTTGACATTATGTCCATTGATCGGCCCAAAATAATTGAAGCCCAAAGCCTCAAACAACATTCCTGGTGTGAGCAATGCTTTTAAACCATTATCAACCTGATGCGCCACTTTTCGAATGCGATCTCCAACAGTGTCTATTTTACCTGCAATGTCCCAAATATGGGAACGCAATTTGGTACCGGTTGGAGAAGAAAATATCTGAGAAAAATAATTGCTGAGTGCCCACACATTTGGCGCGATGGACATATTGTTATCATTGAGAATAACAAGAATGTCTCTATTCTGCACACCGCAATTATTCATTGCTTCATACACCATGCCGCCTGTCATGGCTCCATCTCCGATGACGGCAACCACGCGATAATCATCACCGGTAAGATCACGTGCAGTGGCCAAACCTAAAGCAGCAGATATGCTGGTGCTGGCATGGCCGGCTCCAAATACATCATATTCACTTTCTTCTCTTTTCAAAAAACCGGAAAGCCCGTCCTTTTGTCGGATTGTGTGAAGTTGATCTTTCCTACCTGTAAGAATTTTATGCGGATAACCTTGATGCCCCGTATCGATCACAATTTTGTCATGAGGTGTATTGAACACATAATGAAGCGCAACCGTCAATTCGACAACTCCAAGACCTGCACCGAAATGTCCGCCGACTTTTGTAATGGTGTCCACCATATATTCTCGAACTTCATTACTCACATCACGCAATGCAGACTCCGGCAATGCTCTGAGATCTGAAGGAAGATTGATATTCGACAAATAAGGATATTCGGTAGGAGCTGACATATATGTTCTAAAGGTCCATGAAATCTGAATCTATGCGTTCAGTCAAGTTGTTTTTTGATTGACCGATAACGATATGGTCATCGGCACGGTTCCATTAATGCAATTTCATTCCAAGCCAATCGGCTCTGTCATATACTGGAGTTTCTTTTTGCATAGCAAAGAGCACATCATCGACATATGCAATCGAACGGGCTCCAATTAGCACGGATGAAACTCCTTCGATGGATCGCACGGCATTGAATGCGGCTTGCGACAAAGGCATATCCGTAAAACCAGCGGGGAATGCTTTTTCTATGACCGAACGAATATATCCCACTCTTTGAAAATCTGCATTGGATATGGTGGCATAGTAATTTGTGATCAAATTCACCACCTTGCCTGTCAGACCGGCCACTTGCAATACCCACTCCTGAGCTTTGGTATTTGCTACTTGATTGATTCCGGTCAGGGCTATTGCCATCTTTCCGAGCATGGCATCTCGTTCTTTGCTCCACTGTTCAAGTGTTGAAAATTTATTCCAATTCACCTGCAGAGCATTGACTGATGTGATATATGAAATAAGAAGATTCTTCACTTCCTCATCTTGCAATCCCAAAGCTTCAATATTCATGGTGAATGAATGTGTTGCATGAGCAATGCGTTCAACTTCCTGTTTTATCAATGCAAGATCCGGTAATTGCACTGTTGCATGATCGGACAAACGAATCAATTGTCCATTACGAATGCCATTGAGAGGTCTATTAACAAGCGTGACCAAAGAATGCTTATGTGCAAATTCTATGAGCGTCAATGATTCATCTTCTTGATTCAATTCCGTGGCTGCCTCCGGTTCAATCAAATTGAATGGAAATTGAATGATCCGGAAATGATGATCCTTTGATAGTTCTTTAGCGATTGCCAAGCATTGATCAGCTGAGCAAAACTCAGGATGATCAGTCGCATAGGAAAATGAATTTGAAGATATGCCATAATACCGAATCAATCCTTGAGAAACCATATCCTCCATACATTCAAAAGCCATGCGAATTCTACTATAGAATTCAGTGCGTTTTTCTTCAAGAGACAATTCCTTTGAAAGCGCAGGATCTTTGAAGAAATATTCGGGATTATGTAGCAATAAAGCATCTGCATAGGGTGTTGACATTCTTCTCAAACTTTCACTCAACTGCGTCTTCAATACTTCGGGATGAATGCAATGCCAAATATCTTCGCCGATTTTCACGATGTCAGAATACGGATTCCCTGCTTCTTCTCTTTTTTTTGCCTCTTCAAGCAATGGACCTTGCAGATAACCGATTTTTGTAATGATGACAAGATCGGAACGTTTCACATCTTGTTCCAATGCCTTCATTGCTTCGCCTATGAGCGATTCACTTGCTCCGAATGAATAATTGGTGGATGTATCTATGAGATTAATGCCACTTGCGATTGCTTTCATCAAAGCCAAGGCATGCCCATCATTACCGAGCGCAATACGATATGTACCAAAACCTGCCTTTGAAACTGTTTGACCACTCGGCCACACTTCATAAGGAAGTTCAGGAAATTCGGATGCATACTCTTTTGTGGTGTCTGTCATGGAGATGATTGCGTGAGATAACAATGAACACTTTGTGTATTGTCAAAGTCTATATTGAATGAGTACAGCAGTCATAATTCCACCAATCATTGATTCCACTGATTCAGTGATGGAAGATGGCGTGAATAATTCACCGCGTTCATTGTCTCTTCCAAGAAGATTGAACACTGTATAGCCTGCGGAAATATTCACCGACCAGCGATCTTCCACAATGCCTTCAATGCCAACTCTCAATCCTGTGCCAAGTCTGGTTGCTGAAGATTTTCCAAAATATCTGGTTGTATCGGGGAAGTCTGGTTTTTCATAATTAAGATTCACTTCCAATTCAGTCGGCGCCATCATGGATAGCCGTAGATCAATACCTGCATATGCTTTTGCATTGGCAAGCGGCAATTCTGCAAATGCATATTCAAAACCTGTGAACAATGTTGGAATATGTATGGTATGACTAGCTTGTATGGTATAAAATTTATCGGGCAATCGTTGCACACCGTTCATGATATAATAATCCAAACCAAATGGGATGCGATAGGTGTTTTTTTTATCGATTCCCAATGTTCCTTTCAATGAAAACCCTGATTGCCAATTCGGGAAACCGCCACCAATAGCTCCCTCACTTTCTTTTGGAAAGATTTTCTGATTCGCCGGGTTGGCACCATTCAATAAGAATGTTGTGATGCCGAAACCCACCGAGGTAGTGCCATCAAACAAACCATCTGCTTGGCTTGGAAGGAATGACATACAGGCAATGATGAAAGAAAGAAAACATTTCATGCAGTAAATCCTTAGAATGATCAATCGAGCGTTTCTCGAATGCCATACGTTGTTGTTTCAAGGGAATTTTTTACCACGAGTTCACCGATGAGTCCCATAGAAATGAGCTGAACGCCGACAATGATCATCGCGATGCCGAATAGTGCCAGTGGCCTCTGACTAAGAAATGTCAAACCCATTGCCCATTCAAACGTGAGATAAATATTCACCGCCAAACCGATAAGCACCATGATAGATCCAACGGTACCAAACAAATGCAATGGTCTTTTCACATAACGAGTAGTGAACATCACCGTGAGCAAATCCAAAAATCCTTTGAAAAATCTGCTGAATCCAAACTTGGAATAACCATACTTTCTTGGATGATGCAATACAGGAATCTCTGTTACCCTGAATCCTTCCCAATGGGCAAGCGCCGGTAAATAGCGATGCATTTCACCATAGACTTGCAATGTTTTCACAACTTCTTTTCGATATGCCTTCAATCCGCAATTGAAATCATGAAGTTTGATTCCACTCATGCGAGAAGTGACGAAATTGAAAAAACGTGATGGGATTATTTTATGCCAAGGGTCATGTCTTTTCTTCTTCCAACCGGATACCAAATCATATCCCTGTTCCAGAATTTCAAGCATGCCGGGCAACTCTTTGGGGTCATCCTGCAAGTCGGCATCCATGGTGAAAACAAATCGACCTTTAGCTGCCGCAAAACCAACGGCCAAAGCAGCAGACTTTCCACAATTCCTTCTGAATCGAATTGCTTTATAGCGTTGATTTGATTCGTGAATATCACGAATAACCGAGAATGAAGAATCAGTCGAACCATCGTCAATGAAAATCACCTCATATTGCCCACCACTCATGCCGGGAAGCACCTCTTCCAAAGCATGATATAGAGGACGCAGTGATTCCTCCTCATTGAGAAGTGGAATCACGATGCTCATGAATGGCTTTGAACCATGTTGTTTTCTTTGCGGATGTATATGCTTCTCCGCATATGAACTCGGTTTTTCTATGGAATCAATCTCACGCTCTATCTTGTCAAGAGCAGGAGAAGAATGCCGTTCATGTCTTGTATCGGGTTTATTCCGATGTCTATTTCTTCGACGATGATGTTGATGTTCCACGGAAGATCATTGCGAGTGGACAAAATCATTGAATGAATTGAGGGCGGAAATGCGATACCTGCCAATCAATACGCCATAAATTACCTTTTCTATGGCTGAGAATCAACAAGAAACACCAATCAATTGAAGGCATTTCATAAACTATTGATGAGTTTAGAGAAATGCTCATCTGTCAATTCATAGCTTGAACTGCAATATTGACAAACAAGCTCTCTTTGCCCCTCCGCCTGCATGGACAAAAGCTCTTCTTTGCCCAAAGTGAGCAATTTGCTCATGAATCGTTCCAAAGAACAGCGGCAAAAGAAGTCCACAGGAGTATTATTGACCACTTCAATGGGGAAAGGCATTGCCTGACGGAGTATTTCTTCGGGTGAATAACCGCTATCGAGCAATTCTTCTATAGGAGGCATTTCTTCGAGCGATCTTTGTACTTCAACTATGGCCGAAAGCTCGGCTCCGGGCATGGCCTGCACGATTATCCCACCTGAATGTACAATTTCGCCATCATCATTGATTGTAACGCCTAAATTGACTGCAGTTATAATCTGTTCGGATTGCTCGAAATAATATGATAAGTCGGATGCTATGTCTCCACGTACCAATTCAACAATGCCCGTAACGGGTTCTTGTTTTTCATAGAGTATCTTCGAAACCTTTAAGAAACCGGTGCTCAGGGCATCGGAAAGTGATGCGGGCATTGATTGCGATTCATCGATGACCACAAATCCTCTGACTTCTCCAACCTGCATGGCTTCCGCAAAAATAAGTTTGACTCTACCGGTGCCCTCGGCTTGGACGATTACTCTCTCCTCACCCTTCAGAAATGAAGAAAGCAAGATCGAAGATGTAAGTGTCTTTCCAAGTAAATATGAAAGCAATGGATCAAGATCATGTTTGATTCGTGCCTGTTCTGTGGTTTCTGTGGTTTTTGCAACTGCAATGCGAAACATCCCATTGCCGGACATTGCCCGGACGACGCGATCTCTGTGTTGATATGTTTTTTTTATGTCATTCATGATGAATTTCTATCCGAATACAATGTAATTGGCATAATTCCTGCAATGATTTCGATACAATGAAACGCTCTCTTTCCATATTGCTCATGCTTAGCCTGATGATTTGCTTTGCCTCAGGATGTCAATCATTGCATGTGGCATCATCGGGCAAAAAGCAATCGGTTCCGAATTATGTGATTCCTGATTATCTGGAGCCGATGCGCAAAACAGTGTTGCAAGAGGCATTGCGATATATCGGGACTCCATATTGCTATGGTGGCAAAACGCCATTCTGCACGGATTGTTCCGGTTTTGTGATGCAGGCATATCGCTCTGTTGGAATTGCAACACCTCGAACGGCACATGATCAATTTCTGAAATATGCATCCGAGGATGTCATTCCGGAACCGGGTGATTTGATGTTCTTTCGATATGCAGACAAAGGAAATATAGCCCATGTCGGCATCTATGCCGGTGATGATTATATCATTCATGCCTCAGAAAAGAAAGGCGTTGTTCTCACCACTCTCGAATACATGCGCAAACATATAGTTGGTTATGGACGCATGCCCATTCAAGAATTCTCCTCAAAGTAAGCAATCGAACAGAAGCTGACCGCAGAAGCTGTATCGGGTTGATCCCACCATTGATATGAAAGCAATTCTGCTTGCTGAACATTGTTCATGCTTTGAAGCAACATGTAATTTGGTGAACAACCGCAAATTCTGGAATGATCCGCTGAATTGGCAATGCGAGCAAAGAATGCCTTTGCATCAATATCACATAATGCCTTCATCACAGCTTCATCATGAATCGTGACATCAGTCTTCAATGACTGTGCTTGATCTGCATCACCGAATTTTCTGCCTATATGAGATAAATCACCACTAGATACAAACAAAACTCGCTTATTGATTGTTGCGCAGTATTCTTTTATGATGCGAATGATTTCATCGATGCCATCATCATTCGGATGCTCTGCAAAAGAAAATCTATCTTGCATGCCATTGACCAATATTGGCAATAAAGAAAATGATGATGATCCATAAGCATATTGCAAAAGCAATAGAACGAGTTCAATGGAATGATCATATCTGTGTTGAGAGTCATCTTTGGTAAGTGGCAATGCCGCTTGATCAAAAACATGTTTGACAAATGCTTTGTCGGTATTGGTGATTCCAAGTGGCGTGACAAAATCTTTTTCGGTGAAGATAAAGCGTCCTTCCCCACCATAATGAGATGTTGCGAACAGCACTACCAGTTCAGGTGCCTCACTTGCTTCCAAAGCTCTCAGTACTGATGCATATACTTGCTTGCCTTCGGCCATTTCAACATGCGGTATAATGATTCCGGATAATTGAGATGCAGTTCTGACAGGCATGGATTCTTTGTATTCATCAAGCAATGAGATAATTGCATCAGTTTGTTCGGGATATACTGTTCCCAAACAAAATGGATCCCGGGTGGTCGATTCTCTAAATGCTTGATCAATGACTGATTTTGTGTCGTGAAACACTTCGTCAAACAAAAAACATCGATCACTCATTTGTGATATAACATCAAGAATGGCCTCAGCATCAACCTGCCCTTCATAAGCAATGTCGGCAATCTCCTCGCAAGTGACGCTCTCATCTTTTTGCAGGCAATCGAGTAATTTGATTGCATGCAAAGCTAGAATCATGGGAGCACGAGAATAACGCAATGGATCATACATCAGAATATATTCATCTTCTCCATGAACATGTTTCATGAGTCCAATGTCTGATCTGATCTTGGGTAATGCTGAATAAATGGTATACTTCATGAAATCCCCTCTCACGAAAACTGTGTCAAATGCTTTTTATAGTGCTTTGCTTCTTCAAGCCATTGATCCTTTTTTTGAAGCAATAAATTCTTCGCCTCTTCATGGTCATTCGGAATAATGCCTTCCAATATCGCCTCCTCGATCATATGCTTGATATAACCGATTGCAGGCGATGGTTGCAATGCGCATAATTCCATGATCTCTTCTCCTCTGACCGGCGATTGAAATGCTCGTAAGTGATCCCTCTCACGAACATCGAGAATTTTTTGATATACTTTCTCGTAATTTCTTAAGTAGCGTTCTGCTTTTTTTGAATTCTTTGTTGTGATGTCTGCTTTGCATAAAAGAAACAAATCATCCAAAGTATCTCCGGCATGAACGGCAAGGCGTCTGATGGCGGAGTCCGTGACGCCATCATCAACGAGCACCATTGGTCTTTGATGCAATCTGACAAGTGTTTCAACATAATTACTATGCTCAAGCGGTAATTTCATGCGTCTGAATATGCCGGATTGCCATCGGGCACCCAATTCTTCATGACCATGAAATGACCAACCAATCCCCTCGATGAAACGCTTTGTTTTTGGTTTTGCGATATCATGCATCAATGTTGCAAAACGCAGCCATACATTGTCAGACATTTCACAGAGATTGTCAAGAACTTGCAATGTATGGAGAAAGACATCTTTATGTGCATAACCATGATCGCCAACTTGTATCAATTCAATGCCTGACAAGGAATCCAATTCCGGGAAAACATATCTCAATAATCCCGTTTCATGAAGAATGTTGAGACCGATACTTGGCTTTTTTGTCTTCAACAAACTGATGAATTCATCGCTGATTCTTTCTTGAGAAATGATCGAAATGCGATCAGCCATCGTTTTCATTGCATTGATCGCTTCAGGGTCTACTTCGCATTCAAGTTTTGAAGCGAATCGAGCGGCACGCATCATGCGTAATGGATCATCACTGAAAGTGATAACCGGATCGAGAGGCGTTCTCAATAATTTTTTTTCCAGATCGGATTGGCCATCATGAAGATCTATGATCGATCCGAATGAATCAGCGTGCAATGATAGGGCAAGGCAATTCACCGTAAAATCTCTTCTATTGATGTCATCTTCAAAAGTACCTTCCGTCACAATGGGCTTGCGAGACTGTTCTTCATATTCTTCTTTTCTTGTCCCAACGAATTCCAAGAGATATTCACCCACGGGCACCAATGCCGTTCTGAATCGCTCATAGATAACGGCTTTTGAATGTTTGGATTCAGCCACAAGATGTGCGAATGCAATTGCATCACCAACAACGGTAAAGTCTATGTCTTTGGAATCAATGCCGAGAATACGATCTCTAACATATCCACCAACAACATAGATTGAATAACCATTGCGGTCAGCCAGCTGTGCAAGATCATGAATGATTTCAGGAATATCTGTCAATACTCGTTGCTTCATTTCACCAAATCCAAGAAGATGCGGCAGAATATGCTTCTTTCGCGGCTTCGTCCAATGTGTGTGAACATGTAGTCAAGTGACCCATTTTCCGGCCTTTTCGACAATCTTTTTTTCCATACAAATGCACTGTGGTATGCGGATGCTTCAATGTATCAACCGGGCTGTCCGGAACACCCGGCCCTGTTCTGGTTCCCAATAAATTCACCATCACCGCTGCAGGAACTTTCATCTCGGGTGATCCGAGAGGAAGATTAAGTATCGCGCGAATGCAATTTTCGAATTGCGAAGTATGACATGCCTCTATGGTATAATGTCCGGAATTATGTGGACGGGGTGCAATCTCATTGAAGAGCACTTTCCCATCATTGGTAAGGAATAACTCTATGCCAAACACTCCGATTCCATTGATTGCTTCCACACATGTTTGTGCCATGTCTCGGGCTAATCGGGCAATTTCTTCTTCCACTCTCGCAGGAGCAAGAACATATCTGCAAATATGATGTTCTTGAATTGTTTCAACGCATGGATATACCGCTGTTTCTCCCCTTCTATTGCGAGCGACCATCACTGCCAATTCTTTTGAAAAATGCACGAATGCTTCGCACATGACTTCACGTGGAGCTTCCTGATCTGTAAACCGATTCCATGCTGCTTGTATATCAGATGCTTGATTGATTGTTGCATTTCCATAACCATCATAACCAAGCGTTCTTGTTTTCATGATGAATGGATAACCATATTGATTGCCAAATGCAATTGCATCATCGATTGAATGACAATCAGCAAATGGTGTGATTGCTATTCCGGCTTGTTGCATGGTTTGCTTTTGGGTGAACTTGTCCTGCACCAATGCAATTGTTTCCGGCAATGGAAAGACGGGTCTTTTTTCTGCGATGCGTGTGAGTATATTAGGATCTATGAATTCATTTTCCAATGTAATGATATCTGATGTCTCGACGAATGCTTCAAGTGCTTCTTCATCATTCCATCCTGTACCCCATGATTGTTTTGTCATCAAACCCGCCGGTGAATCTTCGCCATGCTCAATGATTGCTGTTCTCATACCCATTTTGAGTACATCTTGGGAGAGCATTTTGGCCAATTGCCCTCCTCCCAAAATTCCTATGGTTTGAGGACGCGGTTCATATGTTGCATAGATTGAAGGTAACATGTCTTTCATCCGGATTGGAATTGCAAAGATACGGATTTGAACAAACAACAATCCGCCGCGAATTCAGGAACTCGCGACGGATATGTATTCTATGAGGCTATGTATCAGCGATTGATGGTAAAGGGCTTTACTTCCGTGAATGGGCCTGCCATGATTCTACAGAAATAATTGCCATTTGGCAATGCATCACTTGGAATAGCAAGGCGATATTCGCCCGGTTCCAATATTTCATCAACTGCCAATGAGACGCGCTCACCAAGAGAGTTATAGATTTCAACTGTGGTGGCTACTTTGAATCCGATGCTATAGTCAATGGAAATATTGCCTGATTGCAATGGATTCGGTGAAACTCCTTTCAATGAGAATGCACTGCTTCCAAATGAAATGAGTCGACCATTGATGAAACATGCATCCAATGAAACTGTTCCGGGCTTTGTTTTAATTGGTGTACAAAGAGAACGATCTTTGGTTGTAGCATCAGTGATATCAATCATATATGTTGCTGAATCACTCATCAATATCTTGAAATCACCATTGATGAAATCACCATTGGTTGGATTGGTTGTTCCACTTGCAGTGATTGCAAGACCATCCTTTCCTTCAGTTGCGGTTATTGTCCAATTTGGAAGACCCGGCCCCGCCTTGATTGAACCTGTTTCATAAGCCATCATGTCTGAATCATAGTGAAGCTTCATGTCGATGGAGCGCACTTGAGTTACAGGCCATTTTGATTGATCCTGTATGCTGCCTTTCACGGAAATAGTCTTGACTGTTCCGGCTTTTACTTTATTCATCGCACTTGGTGATACTTCAAGCAAAATCTCAACAGAGATTCCGACGCCTATTAATTCAATAAAATCAGTTCGGATATTACCTTGAGCATCTTTGAGATTTGTTGGAGTGATAAGTACGTCTGCCTTATATGGTCTTGCTGCATCCGGTGAGAATGTCACGCCAACGATGTAAGAACCACCGGGCTTAATGGTGATCGGATATGTTTGTGGATCCAAAGTGAATGAACCCGCATCTGCACCGATCATCTGCATGTCACCAATGATCAAATCATCAGTTCCCGGATTTGTGATGGTGGATGTCAATCGCTTGTCATCGCAGAAAATCACATTTCCATAATCTATAGGGGTAACTTTCATATCCGGATAACGGGTTTCTATGCCTGTTCCGATTACATCTACATTCGCGATGATTCTCGGATCTTCAATTGTTCTTGTTCCCGGGGTAGCATCATTGTTGATGTCAACAGCGGTTATTCTTTGACCAATATCAGTTGGTTTGAATTTTACGGGGATTTGCAATTCTCCACTAATAGGGATAGAAACATTTGATGGCAATGTTGCGGGAGAATCCCATTCAAAATCGGAGGCATTTGGTCCGCTTGCACTAAAGTCCATGGACTCAATAAACAATGGAGCACTTGTGCTTGTATTCTTGATAATCACTACGCCATTGTTTGCAGAATAACTTCCAACCAAAACCGGGTTTTGGAATATATATCCTGTTGCTTGAATTTTAGGTAGAAAACCATATCCTTTTAGTGTTCCTGTTGCAGAACCTGCATTATTTGCACTCGCCGTGATGGTTGTCGTATGATCAAATTCACTTGTGGGTTCATATTCAATCTGAATTGTGACTTTATCACCATTATTTCTCAAAATGAATGGTGCCGCATCACTTACAGGAGGATTGACATTGATGATTCTGAAATTAGGATTTGCCGGTGTTGCAAGTTCTACTTTCGTGACATTCGCAGGAGCAGATCCTGAATTCGTCACATAGACTTCCTTCACCAATACTGTTCCCTGACGACGTTTGCCCCAGTCTTGATCGGTAATGATCAATCCGGGTTGAATTCCGGTACCATACCATGTTGAATTTGGAGAACAGTCATCACCATAAGAATCTGACTCGAATACGGCGATGATCGTATCTGATTTCTCTTGTGTCGGGTTGAAACAGATTGAATTGAAAAATACATTCGCCTTCGGTGCGATCTTGAATGGGAATGCAGGATTTGAAGGTGATGAAACGGTGAATGGCAGGCTTACGCCTTTGATGCCTGTAATTGTAAGTGTATCTGTACCTGTATTCGAAATTCTCAAACCAACAGATGCATTGTCATCCTTGCATACTTTTTGATTTATTGGCACTCTGCCTGCATTCCATTGAGGTTCAACAGCAATGCAAGGGCGAACGCCTTGTCCTTTCAAAGGCCATTTGAATTCAGCACATTCGGTTTTTGCAAGTAATGAATCGATATCGAATGTTTTTTCATCCGGCATTTCTCTGATTGGCGTATAAGTTATCTTCACATCACGACTTTCACCGGCTTTCAAAGGCGTGGTATCAGCGCTTATGAGTGTAAACTCTTTGCCGAATCTTGTTTTGATTTCTTTAAGCTTTATTTCATTCGTGCTTTCATTCTTGAGTTGAACCGTCATTTCTTTGGTTGTGCCCAAACGGACACGGCCAAACTCTACTGGATCAGGGTTCAAAGCGAGTTTATCGACTGTATAGCGAACGCTGTCGATCGTATAATTTCCTGCACGATCCATCACGACGAAAATCGCGAATGCATCTTTGGTTTTATCCAATACCTTGAACTTGAATTGAAACTCTTTCACTTTTGGATCAACCACGATTCGATCTGCAGTGATGAATACCAAAGCATAATTCGTTGAAACAGAGTCTATCATTTCAATCGAGGAAATACCTTGATCAATTTGTGCTGTGTCCGGTGGTGGCCCAAAAGAGCGCACCTCAGTTGCAGTATATGTGAAATCTCCACAGTCCTCTTCAAATGTGAGAACAGGAGGCAAGGTATCAATTTCATCCAATTTTCTGATGGCCATCGCTGCCGGCCAACCATAGGAGTCGAAAGAGCTGAATCCATAAATATAGCCGCCAAATCTTGTCTGGCTTGTCACTCTATGTGGACCCGGCATAACATTTACATTCTGCCAATAAAGGTTGGTTCCCGGTATGCGATTCGACAAAAATGTAGGTTGTCGAATCCAAATAGGCTTGCCATCCAATATTACTGACTTGAGTTTTTTCTGTTCTGCATCGGTTGAATCTCCCTCTGCAACAACATTAAACCAATTGGTGCTAAATGCGCTGTTTGCAGGGGATTGAAAAACCGTTGCTTGAATATATTGCTCTTGTGGTGTGACGATGATCATGAATGGATCGAATATATTACCCATATCCCAATTGGCGGAATATGAATACTGCATGACCAAAATCGGTTTGTCTGCTTCCCAAACTGAAGTGCCTCGAAATCCTTCAACCAATCCACGACCTACATACTGATCGAAATCCTCGAAAAATTCACCGGCATTGAGAATACCTTCTCTTTGCCCAAGAAGGTCGCCACTGACTTTATCATAGTATTTCATTTTCCAGCGTGTCTGATTCTGCGATGCAATGATTCTGAAAAAATCGCCTTTATTGTCACGCTTATATTCAACGGTTGCATAACGCTTGCCCCATGCTTGCACTGGCGGGAGCATTTCCACTATATGGTCTCGGCCATTTACATTTGTTGCAGGTATCATCACACGTTCTACATATGAAACCAGACCAATTGGTTTATTGGATGTAATTTTTGAACCCGACATGTCGAATACACCACGTGTGGTTGCTTCGCCTTTCACATTGAATATTTGCCCTTTCATCAATGTTGCTTTGATGGTCTTTCCAAGGCGATTTCCTTTTACTGTTTTTGCACCTGCATTAGATGCTCCCCTGCCTCGCAGAAGAATGGAAATTTCAGTGTCATCCTCAGAGGCAATCACGGTGAAGCCTGTAGCCCATCTGCGAGCTTCATTGAAGTCATAATAACTGAGATGAATATACTCGGTTCCCCAAACACTTGTGGGTAATGCAAGAAATCCCTCGGAAGTCACCGGCTTTGCATTCAATACATAAACGGAAATTGGAGCATCCGCAAACACATGCACACCAATATCATCAGGCACTTCGCTGGATGTTACTTCCCATGCAGTGGAAACGGAACCGTCTCTTGTGCTAAATGTAACAACTTCGAGAGCACGCAATGCTTTTTTACGGCTAAACCCTTGGCCAGGTACTTCCAATGTAACAACGGTATTTGTGGAACCTGTCACATATATTTCAATGGCATTCAACGTTGCCTGAGCATTGTCATTCATTGGAATGGAAAACCAAAAATCTTTCCCTTGAGCTGAATTATTTAAGACAGCTTCTGGAGCAGGAAATTTCTTCGCCACTTCCGGAAAATTTTGTCTGTGTGATTGTGCTTGCAATCCAATTACATTTATTGCAATGGCAAGCAAACAGACGAGAATTCGTACACCACTATTCATTCTCATCACGCTCCATGATTATAGAGAGTAAAATTGATCGATTTCATCATGTAAAATACCTCAAAATCCGCATTAAGCCAATTATCAATCAGGAATGTGGATATCTCAATACATTTATGCTATTTGGAGGACCATGTCATATTGTCTATCAGCCTTGTCTTGCCCAAGAGGCCCGCGATAAGAAGAACGATTTGATCGGTCTCTGAAAACTCATCGGGCATTTCAAGAGTATCACCCAAGGCGGCATTGCAATATTGTATCTCAAATTCAGGGCAACCGGCAAGGATAGCCTTCATCGACTCTTCTATGCTGATTCTTCTACGATTTCCATCCCGAATAAGCGATAGACCTGTCTGCAGTGCCGATTGTAACACCAAAGCCGATTTTTTTTCTTCAGGGCTTAGATATACATTACGAGAACTCATGGCCAGACCGGTCGATTCACGCAACGTTGGAATCACCTGTATATCTATCCCCATATTCAAATCCTTCACCATCTGCTTTATCACCAAAGTCTGCTGATAGTCTTTTTGCCCAAAATAGGCCGCATCCGGCTTCGTGGCTGCAAACAACTTTGCAACGACTGTTGCAACGCCCTCAAAATGCCCCGGTCGATACAATCCTTCGAATGATTTGCTTATGTTGCCGATTGAAATGGTGGTTTGGAATTCAGGGGGATACATTTCATCAATCGATGGTATGAACACATACTTGCCACCTGCTGCCGAAATGATAGCGATGTCTCGTTCGGGGTCTCGTGGATAGCGCTCAAAGTCTTCCTTTGGACCAAATTGCAGGGGATTCACAAATATGGTCGTGATCACGATGTCATGATGTTTGACTGCCTCCCGAATGAGCGAGGCATGCCCTTCATGCAAATACCCCATTGTTGGAACGCAAGCAATGCTTTTACCTTCTTTGCGAAGAGCATTGGAAATGGACTGCATGTCTGAAATTGATTGGATTACATTAAGGGACATATCATGATTAATATTTCAATGATGGGATTCTTGTTATTTGCGGGGTTATTTGCCTACACTGATAGTCATGGACAAAAACCACACAAATATACCACCAAAAACAAGTCAGAGAGTAGTCTCTTTGATAGTCTCATGAAACAGTGCTTCAAAAACAATACTCTACGCTGCGACTCATGCGATACAATGTTGCTGAGGAAATATCTGGAAGAAACATCGATATATGCTGGGAGTGGTACACGCAATCAACAAGCAAGACTTTGCACTTTGATGAATGTGTACCATGCTTGGTTGATCCTTACTCTTTGTGCATCCAATGGCTTACAAAGAATCACGAATGATACGATGCTTTTGAACAATGATACATTGATGATTGACAAATCGATATACACACTTGAAACCTTAAGAACAAGCATACTTGAAATGACTCAAAAAGAGCAATTGTTGATATGGTGCTCTTTATGGAATGGAACTGTTTCCGGGGCTTCACATCCAAAGAAGGAATTTCTTCCCAAAACATTTTCATCTACAATCAAAGCAAAAGCAAAAGCATATTTCAAATCTTCACATGATGAATATTCTTTGGATAGATCTAAAGGGATAATAAGTTTATCGGAATCATTGTTGCAGGAATTGTCACTTCTCAAAGGGGGTACCATGAGAGATGCACTCTATATCTTGGAAGTGATTCTACCTTTCATTCCGGAATCTGATGCAGCATTTTGCCTCGTGAATAAACACATGCTTCGTGTGAGAAGCATCGTGGTGTCAGACAGAATACCAATCGCTCAATGATTTTAATCCAGCATATGCAATGCTTGATGCAATCCGGCCTCATGTGCTTGTTGGGTTACATTCACATAACGCTGTGCTATGGATGGTGAAACTATGCGCATCCTTTGCATGATATGTTCAATGTCTTTTCCTGCCAATGCCATGATGCATCCGGCGGTGTGACGCAAAGAATAAGGAGACAATACCTTTTGTCGCTCAAGAGATATGCCCGATTTTCTCATTCTCTTTTGAAAAGCATCGCGCAATCCTCGAACGCTCATCCTGAGGCCTAATGAGCGGTTGCTCAAACTATGAAAAAGTGGGGCATCCTGGATCATGACTTCAGGGAATCGCTTATGCAAATAGCTCGACAAAGCTTCCTTTGCAAAATGAGGAAGTTTCACTTCGCATTGTTTTTCACTGATTGTCTCGGGCAGCTTGATCAGCGCATTTATGGATAGTGTTTGAGTATCGGCAATTGTCAAGCTTAACAATTCCTGTTCTTTCAACATTGATCCAAGCATGAATGAAAACAATGCTTTATCACGCAATCCATGCATGCTTTGCATATCCATTGAATCAAAAAACATCACTAATTCATCACTAGAGAAAAATGATGGAATTACAGAGATTGGATTGGATTGTGCATGAACAAGCTTCGCGGGATTTCGAGGAAGAACTTTCGCTTCCACCAGATATTGCGAGAATCTTCTCAATGATGTGAGATATGTCGCAATGGAAGGAGGTTTCAATTGCTTTGTTTCTATAAGATGCGCTTTGTATCGTTCAAAATCTTTGATGCGGAATTTGAATTTTCTATCCTGCATCACAAATGACAAAAAACATCGTAATGAACGGGAATAGGTATCAGCTGTATGGGATGATGCGGATTTACGAATATGGGATTCAAATACTAAGATGTGCTCAGCGAGAATGGCATTTCTGATTGTGACGGGTTGATACATGTCATTGATCATGTTTCACCTACGATCTTCCCTATTTGCCAATGATGATCACTTCGGTTCGACGATTCAATCGTCTGCCAAATTCAGTTGTATTGCTTGCGATGGGCTTAGAATCTCCAAAGCCGGCAGATTCCAATCGTTTAGGATCTATGCCTTTCTTAATGAGATATTGTCTAACCGCTTCTGCACGCAACATTGAGAGTTTGCGATTCAGTGACTTGCTTCCGCGAGAGTCTGTATGTCCTTCGATGCGAACGGATACTTTGGGCCTATTCAGAAGAAACTCACGCAAGATTTCCAATTCATAGACTGAATCTGGAAGTGTTGAACTATTTGTTTGAAAAAGAAGATTCTCGATAATGAGCTTTCTACCTAATTCCACGATAGGTATGATTTTCCGTACAATTTCTCTTTTTTCTTGATCAACGATGCCAACGCTCAATGAATCAGGTATCGCGGATTTATCAGAACGATAAGTAATCGCAAACAAATTGGTAAGCTGAGTGGAATAATCATCAAGGATTGTTGCAAATGGAGTTGAGATATCAAACATTGAACCACGCGTACCCTCTGTCAATGCCCGATAGTCTTGCAAAACGGGAGGAACAATAGTGAATAATCTGATCGAATTATCCTTCAATGTTTGAATGATGGACCCTGTCGTTTGCAATGTCCTTCCCTGTCCACGCTCACCCTTCTGATGATACGGAGCATCAGTAATGATGATTGCAACTTTGTTCGCGGCCGGTCTGAATTTCATTTTCGACATATCGGACAATGCTTCGAGCGCATTTTCTTTGTCATCTCCGCCACCTGTTGCCCAAACGCCGGTGAGCCATTTGCCGAAATCTTTTACATTGTCTGTCGGGTTATATACTTTTTCCACTACATCAGAAAACAGAACAAGTCCAACTCGATAATCAATACCTTTTGCGGAAACATTCCCGACAAACTTTTCGATATTATTTCTGATTGCATTGATATATGTTCCCATGGTGGCAGTAACATCAAGCACAAACACGAAATCTATTGGAATATTCTCTTTGAAAGAAATCTTCTCGATTGAAATCACTTTCTTTGTGACCCCATTTTCAACCACTGAAAATTCTTTTGGATTCAATGTGTCCAATGCGGTCCCATTTGCCTTTACCGCTTCAACAATCAATTTCACTTCAGGAAATTTCGTGATGTCTATGTTCTGAATAGCCATCCGAATATTTCCCTCACCCATTTTCAAGCGCGCGGACTCTGCTGCTTGTTTTGCTTGCGCTTTGACAGAATCTGTTTGGGCATGCAGGCATGTTGCAGAAATCAACAGGAAGATTGTAAGAATGGTGGTGAAGAGATTCATAATCGTGGTCTTACAAAAAGAAACCCCCTGACAAGATAAACACCTGGACAGGGGGAACACTGTTTTGAGCATTTGTCTTAAATATTAAGACGCAATACAGGTGAAATCATAAATACTGACTGATCGAATGGTCTTGATTCGCTACGCAATGGAATAGAGTAACGAGCATCCAAATACAACCATTCTCCAAGCAATGGAAGATAGAGTCTTCCAAGAAATATCTGGTTTGAATATTGAGCACTCAACCCAAATGGAAATGTTGATTGATTGCGATATTCAACTTTTGCATACAGCCAATCCAAAAATTCAGTAGGATGGAAGAATGTCAAACCATCTACTTTGTCATTCAATGCAAATGGACCTGTATCATTTCCAAGACGGTTGATTGCAACTTCACGAACTTCGGTATAATTGATACCCAAATCAAAGCGCACATAATTTTCCGGATTCTCGGGGTCGAGCCACCAATTATAGAATAAACCGGTATTACCAGTGATTCTCAACAATGGCGCAACCACCAAAGGGTCACGTGGACTGGCCGGATTACTCTTGAAATATGCTGCATAGGTAGCACGCTCAATTGTCTTGAGTGTATCTATACCTTGCAATGGCACCTCAACATGAAATGTGATACCAAAGTTTGGTTCAAAGGGGGCATGAAAATCAAAACCAAAGATTCCTTTTCCGCCATATGCTGCATTCAATCTACGTTGCGGCAAGAAATTGAGCATGCCATTGGACGTATCTTGCATGCGATATCCCATACCGATATGAAAATGCAATAAATTTGGAATGGCCTTGCGTGTTGCGATATCTTCATTGACATACAAAGGATGTTGAACCATCACTTTTGCTTCGCCGGATGAGATGAAAGGCAATCCTGCACCTTCGGTACCAATCACGGAACGAATCCAATATCCATCTTCTTTCCCGATTTTAAGCGTTTGCTCAAAAGCAGACAATGAATATGAATGTGTGGTATTTGTTGGCATTTCAAGATAATTTGTGATTGCTTCGATTTGTGCTTGTGATGGAGCAGAAGCAACGGGAACATCTTGATAGCAATATGGTCTTTTGGGATTAATCAACGTTGACACAAGTGTTTTCAACTTGGAATCAACTTGATCCGCAGTCATCTTTTCTTTTCCGCATTCAATCAGAAGAATATTATAATCGGGATTCTTCGGATCTTTGATCGGAGCTGAAGTGATGAGAATGGTTCTCATGTCAAGATTTTCTGCCGGTCTTCCGTCCAACTTGAATACCTGGAAAATCTGCAATTGCAAATTCGGCTCGCAAACACTCCAGCGGGGAAAATAGGGCAATAAGCCGGGGTCGACGGACTTCAAACTTGCCAATGCAAGTGAATCACTCGTCTGGGCTTGTGCGGTCATAACTCCAAATCCGCTCATCGAAATGATGCATAGGAGGAAGAAATGCAAGTAACGTTGTTTTATCATGGTTTTCATCACCATTTATATCAAGTAATGTTCAAATCAAATGTTATCGACACTGTGCCGATGCATTTCATGCTGAATTAGAAATTAAACAGCATTTGTAATGATGGAAGAACGATTGTTTGCTCTTCCCATGGTTTTGGATCGCGAAGTGCAGTCTGGAAATATTGTGCTTGGAAACGCAAATCGAATCCATTCACAACAGGAACCTGTGCCCACACATCACCAGAAACGCAACCATCAAAGAATTGCATGGATGCACCCCAAGGCACAGTGCGAGATCTGTTCATGAATTCTATACGACCTGAAAGTCCGGCAACTACTTCTGAACCCTTAAGTCCACTCATCGCTGCAACTTTCAATTGATCAAAGCGGTTGAGAATTGCCAAATCTTCATAGGAATATTGATCCACTTGACGATTCTTCTTTTCATAAACAGGACGACCATTGTTGTCATTGCCATTCTGTTGTTCCAATTCAGCAAAACGTTGAATAACATACATCGTAGCTCCAAGTTTGAATCGGAAAAACGCTGTTCTGTCGATGTCTACTGCAAATGAATAATGCGCTTGAGCATGGAAACGTGGCAAATAACTTAAATCAAGATTTCTGTATGATGCCGAATCGGATGTTCCGCTTGTATTACGACCTGAAAACATGAACTGAGTCGCAACGGGATTAACTGCTGCCGGACCAAATACATAGCTTCCATTGAAATTGAACACACCACCTTGATTAAGAAGCTTGATTGGGAAATCAAGTGATCCATAAATACCAAGACCTGCATTTGTCAATTTACGTTGTGCGCTAAACACATCGGTTGCCAATGAAGACCAACCATTTGTAGGAAGAATGATGCCAAATTTGTTGGATTGCCACATGACATTGAGTGTCATGCGCTCACTCCACAATGATGGATAATTGATCTCAGGCATTCCATAGCGAAGCTCAACTCCATATAATGGAAGATGCTTATTATAAATTCGCTTTACCGTGGAATCACCTTCACCTTCTTCAGGAATGAGATTACCCTCTTCATCGAATTCTTCAAGTTTTCCATAATGACGGAAACGAATCAAATCGAATAATCCAATCGTCAATTCATTGGGAGCATTATATTCTTGGGGTTGTCCATCAGTGATGCGAAGATATTGTTGTATATCATCTTCATTGATTGGATATGTTGTGCCATATTTCTGTGGAAGAAATGTAGCATCTGCTCCAATTCCTTGAGCTTCAGCAGTGATGTTTTCAGCATCATTCTGAAGAATTTTTCTTTCAAGGTATTCATAGAGCGTTTTGGCTATACCGAGTGTATCGGGCGAGCTTACTTTTTGCAAATCATTTGCAAGGAAAATACCCTTTGGAGGATCAATGATCTCATCAATCTTGGCAACCATTTCTTTATTGCCGGATGTGAGCAAGCCGATGATTTCAAATGGTTCACCTACTCTGAATCGAGTGGTCACCACATAGGCTCGGCTGAAGAGTTCGTCCTGCCATTTTGTATAGAGACGATAGTATTTTTCATATTCTCTATCGTCATTGTTCATGTTGCCACCACCATTATTCTTCAAGAAGAGTGCAACATCTGCCTCACCTTCATCAATGGCTTCTTGAATAGCATCCTTTTTCTTGGATCTATTGGCAGCAGCATTGGCTTTTGGCTCAGGTACGCCCAATAAGGGATTGATTGCCGTTACGGTTGGGTCATCAACCTGAAACAGGAATACATTAGAGTATCTATAACTCTTAAATTTTCCGAGGATTGATCGGATCTGTGCAGTTTGTTGCGCTTGCATTTGCACTGCAGCAAAGACCATCAGGCAAAGCATGGGAAGTACTGCCATTGGTCGAACAAATCTTGAACTCATTATCTGCTTTCTCCGGGATTACGTGGGGGATAGCATGAAAAAAATTAAAATACGATGTTAAACTTGCAAGACTTCGATGCTTCAGGAGATGTTTCTCCACTCGGCAATTGCGCAGCAGCCTTGGCTTGTATCTTGATAGAACCTCCGGTTCCACGTGGTATTGGAAGCTTACCATCGAGTCTGTAACTCTGGGTCCACTTTCCGCTCGTGAGCTTTGGCTCACCAACAGGCACCACTTTATAACCTTTGATATTTTGTTCCTTCACTTCGAACTTCACACCTTTGATGGTTGCAGTGATATCTGCATATGTCGGTGCTTTGATTTCAACATTCACGAAGAATATCGGTGTCTTGGCATCCGTAATGCGAGATGCATCACCGCAGACAACTCTCGGACGCTTAGGACCTGGTTGTGCTTCAACTGCGTTCGAGCCATCAGATGGGAATATCTGTACTTGAATTGACTGATCTTTTGGATCTTGCCAAACGATGCGGACACTAACTCGGTCTGCATCGATCGGAATATTGTATCCATCATTTGCTCCGACTTGCAAACCGATGACAGGTGATTTCTTTGTCGTTCCATCTATGATGGTTCTAAACTGACTACCCGGAATCGTGCTTCCTGAAGTTGGAACGGCGGTGAATTCAACCGCATCACCTTTGGACAATGACTTGACCAATCCGGTGATTTCTTCTTCATTTTTCACATCATCGCCCTCTTCAGTCTTGACAGTTGCCAAACCTGTAGAGAAAATTTTCAAATTCATTTCTTCAACGACTGTCTTGCCTGCTGAAGACAATGAAGCTGTCATTTTATATTCGCCTGGTGATAAATCACGATTGACTTCAACTTTGTAACGACCTGCTTTTCCATTCGTGCTCGTAGGACCAACTTTGGTTATGCTCACTCCTGATGTAGAACCATTGAATTGAATGGATGGAGTTGCTTTGTCATATAAGTTGGCTACGAATGTTGCAACGTATTTACCGGCTTTGTCGAATGAATACAATTGACCATTGTCATCCCATGTGATGATGGGATCTTCTTGCTCAATCTCAGGTTGCTGAACAAAGATGTCAATCTCAATGCTACCCTTGTTCTGGTCAAATGTGGTATATCTACCCGGTGATAGAAGTTTTGCGATATAACCGAACAAATCAATTCGGCTGGTATTCTGCGCTACTTTCTCTCCACCACCATCAATGACTTTCTTCTTAGCTGTTTCCAATTGATCATTGAATCTATCAAGATCCAATGAACCATTGGCAAATGCATCAGCTGAAGGAATACCTGTTCCGGATAATTGATCTGATAATTGGCGCTGAACGCTTCTCAAATCCTTAACCTTCAATTGAACGGTACCAATATTTACTTTTTGATCATCTTTCAAGGAATTGAATTTCTGCTCTGCAGAAATACCCATGATTCGATTCGTCTGTGAACTGAAACGCAATTTATACCAACCCGGTTTGCTCGGTGGTTGGAAATTGCAGACAAATGCTCTCTTTGTCAATTTGCCATTACTCGATTGACGAAGTCTATCGGTTTTTTCATCTGAATAACCGAATATGCGATTCACTCTCGCAGAATCAGGTGGAGCAAATTGAGCTATGTCACCTGTTTTCACGGATGACTCACTATAAGATGGTTCTTTGAAATCCTTCATGGATTTTGTGCTCAATTCCAATTTGCGCGTTGCCTGCAATTCCCAGGTTTCAGTGGACGTTGCATTTGGCGGATTCGCAAGTCTCATCCCCGATTGTGGAGATGATTGTACTTTCTTGAACTCTGATGCCGGAGGTGAAGGTGGCACATCCACTTCTTTACTTGGATGAAAATACACCTCATACTGCAATTCCTGAACATTCGCGAGTTTTTTGAGTGTCTCTATTTTTTCTTTTTTCTGCGCATCATCCATTCCATCCATATTCAAAGCAGATGCAACATCTGTAACACCAACTTCGATATAGTAAGTGCGGAATTTCTTGAAATACTTTCTTTGCTCTTCTGGGAGTTTTTCTGACAAAACAATGGCATCCTGAGGTCTCGTATTGATACCCTCGGTTCCGGCACCCGACTGCAACTGCGTCAGAATGCTTTCAACGATGCGCATTGATTCCTGCTGCTTTTTCACTAGATGCTCCTCAGCTTCATCGCGTTCAACGATGATGATGAGAAGTTCCAGAATAACTGCAAGATAGAGAACGAAATAAACCTTTCCGGCTCCGCCTTTTGACATATCTTGACTCCGCTTGAGACCTAAGACAGTAATGCAATGATACAAATGCCAATCGGGATTGTCATTTGTCTTTGTTTAAGTGTGTTATATCGATGCCATAAGCCCTGTGATCAAATCACAAGGTTTACTTTCTTCTTCTATGCCACGAAAAAATCCGTGGTCAGCTCTATGGTTGAAACCAATGGTCTGATATTAGTTTTTGGGTGCTACTTTTTTCTTTGTATTGTCAGCAGAAGATTTGGAGCAATTGTCGCCTTTCGCTTCTTTTGAACTCATCTTCTTTTTGCAGCAAGCCATTCCATCTTCCTTTGAAGCTTCTTTTGCACATTCTGCCTTTGATTTTGTACCGCAATCAGCAGTCATCATTACAGGCGCTGCGATGAACGCACTCAATACAAATGCCATGATCATGTTTTTGGCTCTCATGGTAACTCCATATGGATATATGTGGATAATTTTTCTGAAAGAACAAGAGGCTCTTCGTCACTGAAACGCAATATATTGATTAACTACCCCATGGACAAAGAATTTTTCGATTCAAAGGTGCTCTGAATCATCCCCTGCCACCAATATGACAATGGAATGGCCGAATTCCTAACAAGGGAAAAACAAAAGTTATCAACATCATCTAATGACTTGAAACTACACATCCTATGCGTTTTTCCAGATAATTCCATAGTTTAGGGGCTTATCCGCATGGTGAATAAGTTATCCACATTTCCAGATTTTGATGATCTATCTTGATAATTCGGCCACGACGCACATTGATGAAGAAATTTTGGATGCAATGTTGCCCTGGATGAAGGATTTTTTTGGAAATCCGTCATCGGCATATGCTCTTGGGAGGAAAGCAAGAGTAGTAATTGAAGAAGCAAGGGAGGAAATTGCCGCATCAATCAATGCTCACCCTGCAGAATTGATATTCACAAGCGGTGGAACAGAAGCAAATAATGCGATTTTGAAGAGCGCATGCATTGAATCTGCATTAACCGATGCATTGGCTATATCAGCAATTGAACATCATGCTGTGTCCCATCCATCGGAATGGCTTGCAGATCAAGGATTTACATTGAAGATACTTGGGGTAGATTCACGTGGTGTTTTAGAACAATATTGGTATGAATCATTACCTTCAGAGAAAACGCTCATCAGTATCATGCAAGCAAATAATGAGACCGGGGTGATTCAACGGATTGATACGATGCGCGCATTGATTCCTGAACAGTCATACATTCATACTGATGCGGTGCAGAGTTTTGGGAAAATACCTATCGATGTCCAGCACTTGGGGATTGATTTTCTTTCCATATCCGCCCATAAAATTCATGGTCCGAAAGGGATTGGAGCTATGTATATCAGAAAAGGAATTGATTTTAAGTCTCATCAACATGGTGGTGGACAAGAGAGGAACAGACGCGCCGGCACTGAATCACCGGCTTTGATCGTGGGTTTTCAAATCGCGGTTAGGAATGCAATCCGTGAATCGGAAACTAGGCAGCAGCATATGAGATACCTGCAGGAATGCATGCGTGCATTATTGAAGGAACATATTCCCCATGCAAGGATCAATACACCTGAAGATTCAGCATTATGCCTCCCTTCAATCATCAATGTTTCTTTTCAGCATATCAATGATGGTGAGGCAATTCTCCAATTGATGGATATGGCCGGAATAGCCGTATCAAATGGTTCGGCTTGTGTCTCCGGCAGCCAGCAACCATCTCATGTGCTTAAAGCCCTTGGATTGAGCGATCAAGAGGCAAAAGCCGCAGTACGGTTTTCTTTCAGTAAGGATAATACTGTTGAGCACATAACAGAAGCTGTTTTGGAATTACAACAGATCATTGCTTCTTTGTCTTGATTGGCTCTCCACCAATCCGCAGATAAGGTTTCATCTTCTCGAATTTTTTTTCTCCGATTCCTTTCACATTCATGATGTCATCGATTGTTGCAAAAGATTGTTGCTTGCGATAAGCGAGTATTTTCTCCGCAGTTGAGGGACCAATGCCGGGCAATTGCATGAATTCTTGCGCACTTGCTGTATTGATATTGATGATACTCGGTTGTTTACCTGTTTTTTGGGGATATGTTGGTCTGATTCCGGCATCTAGCAAAGAAGGAATGGTGTCTTTTGTTGAATCTCCAGAAAGCATGTTCTCCAATCTTTTGTCTTCGGCTTTGATGATGCTATCGATGATGAAATGAGCTCGAGTCATGCCATCGTGAGCGCGGATTCCCTGCATGCTTATGACCCCTGTTCTTCGAATGATCATGCCCGTCAATCCACCACTGATCAATATGATCAAAATCACAACTTCTTGTCTTGTCATACCGAAAGCAGATTGCAAGAGCATCCGTAATTGCTCTCCGACTTTTTTGCTTTTCATTGAGATATCCCCTGAAATCATTCATCGATCAACCCGAAAAAGCACCTTTCATTCGTTCAAAAAATGCGGATGAGCCATGCCCTGAACGCTCATCTCCATAGGTTCTTTCCGGATTAACATGCTCGGATTGAGCCAGTTCTTTCAATATCTTCTTTTCATCACTTGACAAACTTGTTGGAACATGCACATTCACATGCACATGTTGATGACCTCGCCCGCCGGCCTGCAAATGCTTGATTCCCTTTTCCTTCAATGTTATGACAGTTCCCGGTTGCGTGCCTGCTTTTACTTGTATTTCTTCCATACCATAGAGTGTCGGAACTTGCACTTTCGCGCCCAAAGCAGCTTCCGGATAACTCACAACCAACTCGAAAAGAATATCGTCTTGCTCACGGATGAAATGCGGATGTTCTTTTTCTTCGATCACGATGAGTACATCGCCCGCCTGACCACCCCGTTTACCGGCATTGCCTCTGCCTCGAAGAGGGATATAATTTCCTTCACTCACACCTGCCGGAATGTCAACGCTTTCCGTGGTCTCACCCGTGATTCGTCCTTCACCTGAGCATGTAGCGCACATTTCTTTGATGATTTTTCCTGAACCGGAGCAATTTGCACATGGTGCGATATTCACGAATTGACCAAACATCGAGCGAGATATCTGACGTACCTCACCGGCACCATTGCAAGCCGTGCATGTTGTATAACCCGAACCGCCTTTTGCACCTGTTCCCGAACATGAATCACAAGTGCAGTATTTTTTGATTTTGAGCGTTTTGGATACACCCATTGCAATCTCTTCCAATGTCAATTGCATACGAACCCGCATGTCCTGACCGGGCTGCCCCATGGACTGCGATCTTCTTTGCTGTCCACCACCAAAAAATTCATCAAAAATGGAATTGCCACCACCACCGCCAAAGAATTGATTGAATACACTAAACACATCATTCATGTTTTGATATGAATGGAAATCTTGTCCGCTCTTCATGCCATCATGACCATATCGATCATATCGAGCGCGTTTATTGTCATCACTCAATACTTCAAAAGCTTCTGTTGCTTCCTTGAATTTTTCTTCGGCTTCTTTATTTTCAGGATTGCGATCCGGATGATATTGCAATGCAAGCTTTCTGTATGATGATTTAATCTCATCTGCTCCCGCCTGCTTGCCCAATCCGAGCACTTCATAATAATCTCGTTTACTCATTGCATTCCATATAATTTAGTCCGGGCTTCCGGCTGATGTGACAACCTTCGTGTGCCGTATCACTTTTTCTCTCAATGTATATCCACGCTGAATTTCATGAAGTATATGCCCCTCTGGTGCATCATTCGAAGGCATATGTGCAAGTGCTTCATGCACTTCAACATTGAATGGGTCACCGGGGGCAATCTCAATCGGTGAAACTCCCGCTTCTTCGAAAATCTTGATTGCTTTCGCATAGATCATCTCCACGCCTTTCAAAAACCCCTCAGGATCCGTGGATTGTTTTGCTGCTTCCAATGCTGTATGCAAATCATCAACAACCGGCAGCATTTTCAGGATGAGATGCTCATTCGCAAAATCAATGAGGTCTTGCTTTTCCTTCATTGTTCTTCTACGATAATTCTCAAATTCAGCCGATTTTCTCAATAATTGATCACGAAAATCATCTCGTTCAAGAATGATGCTCTCCATTGCGGAAAGCTCTGTTCCGGAGTTTTCCGCAGATTCACCTTTGTTTTGCTCTTCAGATGCAGGCATGTCTAAATCTTCATTCATCGGTAAATACCTTTTCGTTTATCTGCCTTTAGGCTCATTTTTAACAAATTTACGGCTAAATTCGCCGAAAAACAGGCACAATTGACGATATTTTTAAGCAATCATTTTATTTCGGTTGGAATTTCCGAGAAATGATTTGGAATTTAGACTTACGTTGTCGAATTTTACCTAAATTTGCCATAGTATTATAATACTCTCAAATGAGCAAAGATCTCGAGCAAAGGATTGAATGAAAAAAGAAATTTTGATATCGTCCACATTGAATGAAACAAGGATAGCAATCACCGAACATGGTGAATTGGCCGAATTGTTTGTGGAAGTCCCTGAAAAGGAACGATATGTGGGCAATGTATATATGGGGCGTGTGGAAAAAATCATTCAAGGAATGAATGCCGCATTCATTGATATTGGTTTGAGTCAAGGTGCTTTCCTTCATTTTTCCGATGTGGATTCTTCATTGGAGGAATCCTTCAGCACTGATGATGAAGATGATGGTGAAGATCTGGTTCGTGGTAAATCCAAGCCGGACAAAGGTTTGATCACGATGAATTTTGCTCCTCCTCAACAAGTGAATATTCCTGCTTCAGATATTATCGAAGCAGATGTGAATGAAATGATTGCCGAGCTGCTTGATCAGCCAACGATTGGCAAACCCAGGGGCTTCAAGGCATTCATCGAATCTCTCAAACAGTATGCATTCGCACCGATTCAAGTTGATGAAAAGCCCGCATTATCCGATGCAGCGGCAATTGCATTGCGTTTGAAAAAGATGCCTGAAAAACAAGGTAATGCCAAACCATTACCAACATTCAGCACAAAACGTTCCGGTACTATCAGCATCAATCTCCAGCCAAAGCAAACCATCATTGTACAGGTTGTAAGAGAAGGATATTCATCCAAAGGGGTGAGAGTCACAACGAAGATTGGATTGCCGGGGAGATATATGGTTTTGCTTCCTTTTGAGCAATTGATCGGTGTTTCAAAAAAGATACCATCCATTAAAGAGCGCAAGAGATTGCGGTCGATAGCAAAAACATTCGTGCCTGATGGAATAGGCTGCATCATAAGAACTGCGGCTGAAGACAGAACAGAAGTTGAATTGCAAAGAGATTGGGCTTTGCTCATGGAGCAGTGGAAGGAGATGGAAGCCAATGTCATGAAGGCAAAAGCACCTTCGCTCCTGTACAAAGACAAAAGTCTTGCCGGCAGTGTGATTCGCGATTTGTTTTCCGAAGATGTTCAAAGAGTTGTGTTCGACTCCATGCATCAGCATAAAGAGACCATGAATTATTTGGGAATAGCCGATCCGGACTTGCAGCCCAAGGTGGCTCTCTATGAAGGTCGCAAGCCACTTTTTGACTATTTCGGCATAGAAAAGTCGATACGCGAGACATATGAAAGAACCGTTCGACTTCCCGGCGGTGGCTCTATTGTGATTGATCAAACAGAGGCATTGCATGTTATTGATGTGAATAGCGGTCGATCCTCCGCGGGTGAGGCCGAGCAGGAAAAAATCGCATTCAAAACCAATATGGAAGCGCTCAAGGTTGCTGCAAAGCAATTGCGTCTTCGTGATATAGGAGGAATGATCATCATTGACTTCATTGATATGCAGCTAGAGGAAAATCGAAAGAAAATTTATAATGAGATGAAGCGCGAATTGCTCAGAGACAGAGCGAAGACCGTTGTTTATCCAATTACACAGCTTGGTTTGCTGCAGATTACAAGACAAAGAATTCGTCAGGCAATCTCTGAACGCCTCTCTGATACATGCCCAACTTGCGAGGGTGCAGGCAGAATTCCTTCTCGATCATTGATTTTTCAAGAAATCGAACATTGGATTCGCTTGTTTAGAGGTCAACAATTGGATTTTGGCATAGATTTGCATGTACATCCTGATATGGCTGCATATCTCACCAAAGGACCAATCTCAAGATTGTCGAAATTGATGATACGATATCTCATTCGCATACAACTGACAATTGATGATAGATTGGCCCCGGATGATTTCCGTTTTTATTCGATGAAAACTTTTACCGATATTACTGCTGATTATTTGTTGTAAGAGGTACAGCATGGCAACAGAACATTATCAGGAATTGCTCAAGCTTGTGCAAAGCTTTGAAAAGGACTTCGACAAGTTCTACAATGCGCGCAATAAGGAGGCCGGTGTTCGCCTTCGCAAGCACATGCAAACATTGAGAGAAGCGGCTCGCAGCATCAGAGATGATGTGCAAACTGCAAAATCAACTTTCCCCATTAAAAGGGAAGATCTCTCTCTACGCAATGCGCAAAGGAATCCTGCATCCAAAAATCCTGATCAGGAATAAATTCCCCATCCCGCTTTAACGGGAATCTTTGTGAATTGTCTATAGAATCACATGGACTTACGGCTCATTTTGATCCTGACGGGGATCATTGTCAGTTTTCTTTCACTTGCTCTGCTGGTTACTCTGCAGGTGCGCAGAAGTGTGAGAAATGGCATACGCGTGCTACGCGAATTGTCAATCGGGAGCACCTCACACTTTTCAATTGAAGGGTCTCTTCAATCCTGCCCGGAACCCGTTCGGAATTACCTTCGTATGGCGATGGGCAATTCCAAACAATTGATACACTTCGCACGCATTAAACAGATTGGAGAATTCAGAACTTCGCCTGATGGAGATTGGTCTCCCTCTCGCGCGGACGGACATTATCTTGCAACAAAACCCGGATTTATCTGGAAAGCCAGATTCGGTGGTGGCTTAATACCTTCAAAGATTGCCTGGCTTGAATTATTGGATGGACGCGGATTTGGTTCGGTGAAATTTCTCGGTCTATTCACATTATTGAATCCTTCAGGCCATGAGGCCGACACTTCCCTTTTGACGCGCTATCTCATGGAGGCGATTTGGTTTCCAACGGCATTGCTGCCCAGCAATTTACTGAGGTGGAATCCCATCGATGAGCATTCCACGGAAGCAGTCCTGCATTATGGATCAATTTATGTTTCAGCCGTGTTCACATTCAATGATCGCAATGAAGTGGTGAATATCAGGACTGAAGACAAATACAGAGATTTCAGAAGTTCTTTCGATAAAGCTACATTCACCCTGCATTGTAGTAAATATCAGGTTTTTGACGGTATGACCATCCCGACTTCCGTGGAATTCGTGTGGAATCTTCCCAAAGGGGATTTTTCATATGGGAAGTATCAAGTGGTGCAAACCAACTATGATTTTTGACGAATTGTAATCTTCGATTTGAGACTTATCCTCATACCCCGACAGCTCATCAAAAAACACTATATTTGTTCAATGTTTTCCTTTGATGTTTAAAGGCTCACAATACATGTATATCAGCCCTCATCTTGTTATTCCCCAGATTAAAGATCTTCACAAGATCGATGTGTACACAGCAAATGGTGGATATGAGCAACTTCGCAAAGTGCTCTCTTCAATGTCTGCGGATGATGTCATCAATGATGTCAAAACATCCGGATTGCGCGGCCGCGGCGGTGCATGTTTCTCCACAGGTATGAAATGGAGTTTCATGCCCAAATCAAATGACAAACCCAAATATCTTGCAATCAATGGCGATGAATCCGAACCGGGTTCTTTCAAGGACAGACAAATCCTTGAATACAATCCTCATCAATTGATTGAAGGTATTCTCATTGCAGGATATGCAATGGGTATCACAAAGGCATTCATCTATATTCGTGGTGAATATCACAAGTGGGTTGATTGCACTGAAGATGCGGTTAAAGAAGCATATGCAAAAGGCTTCATTGGCGATGGAATGAAATCAGCATTCGGTACTTCTTTCAGCATGGACATTGTAGTTCACAAAGGAGCAGGTGCTTATGTCTGTGGCGAAGAAACTTCGCTTATGAATTCAATTGAAGGTGAAAGAGCTTATCCTCGATTCAAACCACCCTTCCCAGCAAATAAAGGACTATGGGGTTGCCCCACAACTATCAACAATGTTGAAACACTCGCGGCTGTTCCTGCCATCTTCGCAATCGGCGCGGATGCATATAGCAAAATAGGTGCGGCAAAACATCCGGGCACATTGCTTTTTGGCTTATCCGGACATATCAATAAACCCGGTGTTTATGAATTGCCTACAGGCATTCCATTAAAAGAATTGCTTTATGATATTGGCGGTGGTATTCCCGGTGGTAAGAAGATAAAGGCAATCATTCCCGGTGGAAGCTCCATGCCACCGATTCATCCTGATGAGATTGACCGCGTATTGATGGACAATGAATCACTGAAAGAATTTGGCTCCTATATTGGAACGGCAGGCGTCATGGTGATGGACGAAGACACGGATCTTGTGAAAGTTCTTCTCAGACTTGCTCATTTCTATCATCATGAATCATGCGGACAATGCACTCCATGCCGAGAAGGTTGCGGTTGGATGGAAAAGATTTTGAAGCGCATGGTAAAAGGCGAGGCCACTACTCATGATGTGGATTTGCTTTTCAGTGTGGCTTCAAACATTGAAGGTAATACAATCTGTGCATTGGGCGAAGGAGCAGCATGGCCCGTAAAAGGATTCTTGAAAAAATTCAGAAGTGAATTCGAGCAAAGAGCAAAACCAAGTCGCGAATTCTTTTCATTGAATGTCGTTCATGGAAAAGAAGCCACGCGAAATCAATTGATTTTGACCCAATAAACATATTCCACGATGAAAACAAAGGATGTTTCAAGAATGGAACATCCTTTTTCCATATCTCCCAAAGCAGCAAGAGGAAACAATGGTAGAACATCATTCAACGGTATTGGTATTCATCGCATCAGGTGTTGAAGAAATGGAAGCGGTGACGGTTTGCGATATTCTCCGCAGAGGAGGATTGAATGTGATTGTTGCCGGTGAAAGCGAAATCATCACGGCTTCAAGAGGCATGAAATTTCTTCCTGATGTCACCTTTGAACATATCGCTGATGATGAAGAATATCTTGCAATCATTCTCCCCGGTGGCTCAAGAGCAGCAGATACATTCTGCAATCATCCTCATGTTGAGAAGATCCTACGTGCTCATATGAAACGCAATTCCATCATTGGAGCAATGTGTGCAAGCCCAAGCGTTTTTGCCGCTTATGATTTACTTCCGCAGGGAACTGCTATGACTTCTCATCCCGGTGTAAAACATTTGATTGAGCCTCGATATGAATATGTTGACGAAAAAATCGTGGTCAATGAACATGTACTCACATGCCAAGGGGCAGGATGCAGTATTGATTTTGCCCTTACGATTTTGTCAATGCTGTCAGGGAATGAAATATCTCAACAAGTCGCGAAAGACATTGCTTATTGATTCAATTGTTTTTGGGCAATAATCGTACAATGCTTCAAGGGAAATTGATCCAATTCCAGATGTCGCAATCGACATGCATGCTATTGAAGAATCAAGATGTTTTGCTCTATTCCACAATACTGAATGGCACGCATCAGTGCTTCGGTTCCATAAGAAGAATCTTTAAGTTCTTCATCCCATACATGTGCGATGGCATCATAGTGAGATGATATGTCCGAAGCATGCTCTCTGTCATTCACCGTTTAATCTTTCCTGACTTTTTTCATTAGAACCATGAATTGCCTGATCATTCATGTCATATGCATGAATGATATCGGCGACAAGTCGATGACGAACAACATCTGTTTTGTCAAAATAAACGAACTCTATTCCCGGTATCGACTGAAGGATTCTTTCCACATCTACGAGACCTGAATCCTTTTTATAAGGTAAGTCAATCTGAGTGATATCGCCTGTAACGATACATTTTGAATTTCTACCAAGGCGAGTGAGAAACATTTTCATCTGTGTACGGGTTGCATTCTGCGCTTCATCCAAAATGATGAATGAATTATTCAGAGTTCTTCCTCTCATATATGCCAAGGGCACAATTTCAATGATGCGTTTTTCGCTCATGCTTTTAAATTTTTCAGCAGATACCATGTCGGTTATGGCATCAAGAAGCGGACGCAAATAGGGGTCAACTTTTTCCGACAAATCACCGGGTAAAAAACCCAAGGATTCTCCGGCTTCAACTGCGGGACGTGATAGTACAATACGGGTCACTTCATTGTTTTTTAATGCTGCAAGAGCAAGTGCAACCGCGAGATATGTCTTTCCTGTACCTGCAGGTCCAATCGCAAAAACCAAATCATTATCAAGAACTTTGGACACCATTTCTGCCTGATGCTGATTTCTCGGCTTTATGGATTCACGCTTTCCTGCAAGAACTACTGTATTAAGGGAAATGGTCGAAGCATTGCCCTGTACTTGCGGCATCGTTGAATCTGCAAATTGCAGGATTGCATTCACATCATCGGAGGTAAGCATCCCTTTTCTACTCAGAATATATTGCAATTCATTAAGAGTTTTTTCGATGATCTTTACTTCCGAAGGTTCACCACGAATGATGACCGTATCACCCCTAACCGTTATGCTTGATTGAAATCTTGATTCAAGCATCGTAAGGTACAAATCATTGTATCCCAATAAAGCCGAAAGATCTGTCTCATTGATTTTTACTTTTTTTTCTATGCTGTCCATGCAATATCTAGTGTGTATGGAAAAAAATACCCCTCGCGAAATGTCGCAAGGGGTAAAATCATTCATTGAATGAATACATCAATATTGGCTTTGCGGCCTTGGGTTAGCATTATTTGAGCATTCCTGAATTTTGTGGTGCAGGTGTTTCAGTAGCTTTTTGAGCAGCTGCACGCTTCTTTTTCCAGTACGCACGCTCGGCTTTCGTTTCATCCGAAGTTTTAGGCGCGGATGCAGGAAGCGTCAATCTTTGTCCCGGGAAAATCACATCAGGATTGCGAATGATCTCTGTATTGGCTTGCCATACTTTTGGCCATAATAATGCATCATTATAGATTTCTGCTTTACCGGCAATATTCCACAAACAGTCGCGATCATCAGCCCAAGTACCAACAACATAATCTTTGGTTGGTTTAGATCTGTAAAGCGAGCGGATATCAAGAGCCAACTCGGTTATGCGATTGAAATATGGCGGATATAATGCGATTCTCTCAGAACGTAATTTGTTCAATTCTGTTTCAAGAAATCTCAATTCTTCTTGGCGCTCAATCAACTGTGCTTCATTAAGACCTTTAATGGAACGAACTTTTCCTTCCAATACACCAAGACGTTGCGCAAACTCTTCAAGTTGCTTTTGTGTTGCATTGAGTAATGCCAGAATATCCTCATTGTTTTTTTGAATGCTGGCATTGGTGGAAGTGAGCGACTGATTCAACGTCGCAATTGATGAGACCAAACCTGCATGACGGTCTTTGAGGTCTTTTACACGCTGCTCCCATTCTTTGATGCAAATATCACCTTGATCTCTGGTGAATGGTTTCGCCTTCATTTGTGCTTCTGAAGCATTGCAGTCAGGAGGTGCTTCTTGTGAAAAAGCAGTTTGACCAAATGCTAGCATGATGAGTAAATACATATAAATGACATGTTTCATATATCAGTCTCCAAAAAGGAAATTCATTAAGTAGATTATTTCTTGCCTTTCTTCTTCTTTGCAGGGGGTGCCGGTGTTTCGATGACACCTTCATTGGAAGGCGGCACATAGTCCGGCCAAGAATTAGGCCATGATTGTAATTTCTGCTTGATGAATTCAATGTTTTGTGCAGACTGTCTATCCGTGGCTTGTCTGGCAGCAACTTCTTTTTCAAGAGCAGATTTTTCTGCTTCCTTTTTCTTGATATCTTGTTCCAAGGAAGCTGCTTGCTCCTTTAATTGTCTGAGCTTGGTTAATTGCTCATCTGTGATTTTTGGAGTGCACCCGGTATTCGTCAACATGAATGCGACGGCAAATACACCAATAATCAACGAAGTGATATTCCACGATGTACGCATATAGCTCCTTGCCATGAAGTGGAAAACAAAATTGTGTTATCTATTATTGCTAATTTACGGCTTGAATGGGCTTTTGGCAAAGATTTTTTCGGTAAACTACCCCCTATTTCCATGAATATTCGGCATCAAGCAATGATAAATCCCCATAAACTTGGATTCATGCTTCAAATCAGCATTATTCTGGGTCTGTTTTCATTCAATATTGCCTTTTCCGGGGAATTTGTCGCGTCAATTGATCAATCTTCCAAAACCCGCATCATATCAATGCTTCAGGAAAAAGGACTTCAATTGCGCTTTCCTTTTGAATCACTGCAACTACCCAATTCAGAGAAAAACGATCAGGTTTTGTCCGGTAAGTCCAAACAAGCCCTTCAGTATGTAAAGAACTTTTTGATCATTTCCTCTCAAGATGACAATGACATATATTCACTGAATATTGTCGGCCTCAAGATACATGGCCCGATGAGGACATTCACTTTGGACAATCAGACACCGAATGATTCTCTCTGGTCAAAACAATGGGCTTTGCAGGATTTAAATATCACTCAGGCCTGGAATATTACCAAGGGCGATAATGTGGTGGTGTCTATTATTGACACCGGTTGCGACATCGATCATCCTGATCTTAAAAAAAATATCTTTATCAGATCAGAAGAAGACCTCAATAAGAATAATCGATTTGATGCATGGCCTTCAACTGAAATTCGTGATGGAATTACGGGAGATATCAATGGTATTGATGAAGATGGCAATGGCTGGGCAGACGATGTCACCGGTTATGATTTTGTGAATCAATCATTCACGAATATCGGCGATGATCGAATCCCTGATCCAATCGTCAACGATGAACAGGGTCATGGCACAAGCGTTGCAGGTATCATAGGTGCTCAGGCAAATAATACAATCGGTATTGCCGGTATTGCTCCAAATTGCAAACTCATGACTGTCCGCGCATTCGATGCAACAGGCAATGCAGAAGAAGATGATGTTGCTCTTGCAATTGTCTATTCCGCACTCGCTGGTGCTCGCGTGATTTGCATGAGCTTTGGCGATGCGGTGTATTCACCCATGACAAAAGCCGCGATTGATGTGGCGCACTCACTGAATTGTGTATTGATTGCCTCGGCAGGAAATGATGGAAGAACAGGCAAACGCTATCCCGCAGGCTATGAACATGTGATTGCGGTTGGCGCGACAAATCAATTCAATTCTCGCGCACCTTTTTCTTCTTATGGCTCGAGAATAGGCATGGTTGCACCGGGAACGGGCATAATGACAACTGCAAGACGTGGTGGCTATCGCTCTTTTCAAGGAACATCAGCATCTGCACCGATTGTTGCTGGAACTGCGGCTCTGGTTCTCAGCGTGAATCCGGCTTTAAACAATGATGATATCACCGGCATGATGCTTTCGTCGGCAAAAGATTTAGGTGAAATCGGATGGGATATTGAATATGGCGCCGGACTGGTCAATCCACTGAATGCGCTTGGCAAAAAGGGTCGCTATGAGGCGGGAATCACTTCTCCAAAACGCAATGCAATCATCAATGTGAAGAATCAGACAGAACTTGCAATCATTGGCTCGACGATGATTCCCATGTTCAATTCTTGGTCTTTGGAATATGGAATAGGAGAAAATCCCTCAACATGGAATCCGATAAAGATATATGCGCAAGATCGAATCTTGAATGATACGCTTGGTAAGTTACGCATCAATGATTCACTCTTTCACAAGAATCTTGTATTGCGTTTGACTTTGCTCCAATATGATCAGCGAACGATTGAATATCGCAATGACATCATGTTGATCTCACCGGATTCATCTCTGCGATTGATTTCTTCTCGCATTGATTCCGTGTGGCGTGATGATCGCATGGTTTCGATGATCAGCGCGGAATTCTCACATCCATGTAGAGCTTCAATTCGCATAACTCATGAGGATGATACATTGTTTCTCAATGATGATGACAAAGTGAGTTTTAAGCATCATTATCTTCTTCCCTATCTCAATGGCGATGGCTATTCTGCAGAAATTCATGCGGGATTCTTACATGCGAGTGATACAGTTCTTGCCACGCTTCAGGGCAATGCGCCAAGCGGAACAGGAAATCCTTTTTCAGCGGGAAGAAAGCCTTATTCCATGCCCATGACATATCTCTATGAAAAATCCATCAAAGATAATTTCGGTAATGCAGCCATCATTGGTACGGATTATACCACGGGAAATTTTGGCAATACGCGCATCTTTTCTTTCAATGGAAATAGTTTTCAAATCACAGATTCTATCGCTGAGTCATGGATCGTGAAAGGCGTCGCGGATGTGAATGGTGATGCCGAGCCGGAGGTGCTCGCACATTCTCTCGGCGAGATGCGACTCTTCGGCAAAGCATTCAAAGGCAATGCGCTTTCTGCCTTTGGCAAAGTATTGCTCAAGGAAACTCTCATTCCCGGCATCAAAGAATTTTGGAGTGCGGGCCTTACAGATATCACGGGTGATGGAATCGCGGAGATATTTGGTTTCAGTGATACAAATTGCGTGATACTGACTTATGCCGACACTACATTTACAATACTTGGCTTCATGCCGAATAATTCAAAAAGAGGTCCTTCGGGTTCTCCAAATAGCATGCGACCTCCCGCGATTTCAATCGCGAATATGGATGGCGACACAAATCCCGATATCATCTTTGGTGATACTGATGGCGATGTGATCTATTATGAATATGAGAATGCAACTTTCGCTTTGAGACATATCATCGAATCCGATGAATCCGGCGCCACGGAATTCACGCGCGCGGGAGATCTTGACGGTGATGGAATTTCCGAAGTGATTGTCGGAAGATATAGCACTCCGGAATTGAATGAGCAAAGAGAATATGATGCGCCTTTGTGGTCGCTGACGGTTCATAAAGTCGTGCAAGATACACTCCAAGCCATTCACAGGGAATTGCTCTATGGCGCGCGCGTCGGACTCGAATATCGCAATGGAATCAGCATGGGTAATCTTGATGATAAGCCCGGAGAGGAAATCATTCTGTGTGCTTTTCCGAATGCCTATGTACTTGGTTTTGAGAATAATCGACTCATCAATCGTTTTCATTATCCGCAATGTTTTTCGAATAGTGCGGTGATTGGTGATATTGATGGCAATGGTAGAAATGAATTCGGTTTCGGCGATGGCAATGCAATTCGTTTTTTTGAAATGCAATCCAATGATGGAAGCGATATTCCGCGAGGACTCACCGCGATTTCTCTTGGCGCAAATAAGGCAAGACTCACTTGGTCGGGCAATGCGGATTCTTATGAGATTCTGGCAGTTGAGAATCCAACATTTGTGAATGATACTCTTCGTTCACTTGCTTTCACGGATTCCAATCATATCGAAATTGCATCTCTCAACAATCGCATGCTCTATGAATTCTATGTGATTGGCATCAAGGATGGAAATACAAGTGAACTTTCGATTCCCGCCTATGTATTCACGCATGAAAGATTCGCTCCGGGAAGAATGTCGAAAGATCTCGCGATTCTGCAAGATGGAAATGCGCTGAAGATTCGTTATACAGGTCCACTATCAAGCATCTATCCTGCTCCCAAAGCATTTCATTTTTCAGGAAATGAACCAATCATTCACACTGCGATTCCGGCGGGAGATTCTTCCATCATCTTGACATTTTCGGAAGTTTTGGAACCCAATACGATGTACACATTGGATTGCGGAGAGATAAACGATGCCTATGATTCGCCGACACTTGCGGACAGCATTGTATTCATGACTGATAGTACGATTCGCATCATTCCAACATTCGTCATCAGTTCACTCAAAAGCTCACCATATTCATTGATCCTCACCTATTCAGATGCGGTGAACATGAAGCAAGCGATGGATATGAATTCCTATTTATTGGAACCTATTGGGGAGATCTCCTGGATAGACAGCATGGATCAGCGGACTGTGATTCTAAATATCAATCCGGACAAACCGCTGAGATCGATAGGAAGAGAGTATTATCTTGGTGCAAAGCAAGTGACATCGGCATTGGGTCAAAGTCTGCATCCAAAAGGTTCCTCAGCAACATTCTTCATTTCTCCCTATTGGGATGATATGTTCTGTTATCCGCAACCATGGAACACACAAGAATCTTCAATGCTCACATTTGCAGGTGTGCCCAATAATGCAACACTGATCATAAGAAGAGTAAGTGGAGAAATCATCGCCACACTCAAAGAGAATAATGGCGCGGGTGGAATCATGTGGGACGGAATACTTTCAGATGGAACTTCCATTCAAAGCGGAGTCTATCTCTATTCGATTGACATAGGAGGCAAACAACAGATGTATAAGTTTACTGTGCTTCGGAAGTAGGAATTAATCCCCAAAAACTACCCTTGCACCCTCTTCACCATCTTCCAAGAAATATCTGATTCTTTCGACTGTTGAGAGATCGTGCTTCCGCGCATTTTCGCGCATAGTACGGAAACTGATGTACGCATGATTTCAATTTCACCTTTTTCTTTTATACGCTTTGCTTGCAGACTTGGCGTTTCCTTACCTGATTCATCCACGGAAACGAAGCGTTCCTGAATTTCATAGATATGTCCATTCGGCGCGATGAATATATCACCGGGCAATGGATCCGAAAGTGGATTTCTCATCATTGAAGGGCCTTTTTCAAGAAGTTCTGAAACTTCTCTGTTTCAGGTGTATAGCCGGTTTGATCAATCGCTTTGCCATCGGGAGTGAGAATCACATAGAGTGGCAATTCCGCGGATTGATATTGTTCCTGCATCATGCGTTCATTTGCTTTGTCTTCAGGACGATTGCGATCGGTGTATAAACGCACCTTGATCATCTTGCCCATAAGCTCGGAAATCTGAGGACGAGGGAATACATTCTTTTCCATCTTTCTGCAATTGGTACAAGTCACGCCTGTGAAATCAATGAAGATTGGTTGATTCTTTTCTTTAGCTAGTTTCAGCGCGGCTTGATAATCTTCGGTCCATTCCTCTTCTTCGGATTTTGCAGAACCACCCATCGATGCGGTTGCAGCGGGGACTGTTGAATCCGAATAAATGAATGCTTCGAATTCACCCACGGGACGACCAAAAATTCCCTGCAATAAATAGAAGGAAACAGTCGCAAACATCAAGGCCCATAAAACGCGCATTGCACCAAGATTCTGTACGGGAGAATCGAGTTTCATGCGGAAAAGACCCAAAATATAGAGCATGCTGAGAATACTGCAACCAACCCAGAATGCAAGAATGAGTTCGCGAGAGAATAAGCCCAATTCCCAAGTTGCATCAGTTCTGCTGAGATAACTCAATGCGAGCGCAAGTTCGAGAAAACCAAGAACCACTTTCACATTATTCATCCATGTACCGGCTTTGGGTAACTTATTGAGTCTGGAAGGAAAAAGTGCAAGCAAGAAAAATGGCAAAGCAAATGCCGTTGAGAATCCAAGCATGCCGAGCATCGGATAGAATAAATCTCCTTCGCCTCCCTTCACCGCGCTGGCGGCCTCACCGAATGCAGCGGCAACAAAACCAAGCGTACATGTGAATGAAGTGATGGAAAATGTGATTCCCATGAGCAATACACTGCCAAAACTATTTCCTTTCGAGGATGCTGAATTGAGTTTATTGAGCAAGCTCGGCGGTAGCATGATCTCAAATGCACCAAAGAGATTAAATGCGAAGACAATGAATATTGTTGCGAGGAATAAATTCATCAATGGATCATTCGCAAAATTTCTGATGCCGGCGGCATTGGAAAGAAGTGCAAACAATAGACCCAAAATCGTGAATGTCGCAATGATGCCCGTTGCAAAAACCATGGAATCAACCACGCTTTTGGCACTCGGTTTTTCGGAACGCTTTGTAAAAAACGACACCGTGATCGGAATCATCGGATACACACATGGCGTGGTAAGAGCGGCAAAACCGGCAAGAATGGCTGCCCATAAAAAGGAAAATACGCCTTCATTCTTGGCATCATTATATTCTTGTTGAGATTCAGATACCTTGGCCTCGGCAACCTTTGTCTCACCTTTTTTTGGTGTCGGAGTTTTCGCTTGTTCAGACTGTGTCACGGCGGTTGAATCTACTGCAATAAGTGCAGTATCAGACGCAGTGATATCAGTAGCTTCTTGAATGACATTCATCACAATTGCATAGCGCTTCTTGGGATAGGTACAAATGCCTTCATCCGTACACACTTGCGATTCCACTTCAAGAGAATCAATATATGTTCCCTTTTTTAAGGTCTTTTTCGTGATGAGCGGAATGGTGATTGTCACTCTTCCATGCCATATACCAATTTGCACTTCGAAGGTGGAATCATAGGAAGTTTCGGAGCGAGGTGCCTGCAATCTGCCGACGGCAAACACAGTGTTTTTCAATGCTTTGATCGTTGTTGGAGAAGGGCCAATACCCGTACCGGATTTTGCATTGCGTCCATTCTGCAAATGATCATAGGCATGCCAGCCGGATTCGATGTCGATCGAGAGGCGCACCATAACGGTATCACCGGCTTTCACGGAAAACTGCTGTTTATCAAGAGCAAATTTTGCATGCTCCTTCAAACCGGATTGAAAACCAAATGCAGTGGACACACATAGCAGCGCCAATATAAGTGGCATCAACTTGCGGAATAATGTAGTATGGGTTGAAATCTTCATGGTGATGTCAAGCAAGTACGATTCGGAGTCATTTCACTTTCACTGCAAAAGGCAGAGAAATTGTTGTTGGTGGCAAACACATATTGCCATCGCATAATTGATACGATACTTCTATCGGAAATTTCACGGTTCCTTTTGTTGCCGTAGATTCAATGATTACAGGCAATGTGCAACTGAAAGAACCTTTATAGGAATGAACATCCATTTCGAAAGATTCATCATATTTCGTATGAGGTTTTGGGGCAATGACGGGCGCATGTTTCACTTGACCGGTGGTATCTGTAAAGAAGACATCGGTTTGTTGCGGACCGATACCTTCTTTGTTGATCATGATGGTGAAACCATAGATATACCAAGGTTTCTTGAGCGTGAACTTCACCGGAACATTGATGGTATCACCTGGTTTGCCACTAATGGATGACTTCACTTTCACCGTGCAATACGAAGGTTCTGCTGAATAAACCATGCTTTGCGGAACATTGAACAATGCGCAAAACAATAGTATATGCAGAGTATTGAGGAGAATTCTCATCGACAATGGCCTGTCATGGTTGATGTTGATGGGACAAAATACAAAAAAAAGCCCAACTTCAAGGGCTTGTCAGAGATGAGAAAAAGCCCGCAACATGGCAAAAAAGAGCATGATGCGGGCTTTGGTGAGATTTACTGGTTTTTCAGCAGAAATATTTCTTGTTCAACATAAGAGCCGGACCCAAAGACTCCCAAACCACCGGTCACACTCGCCAAACGATAATCATATTGATTTCCTCCCCAGCCGGCCTTGAACCATTTCAAGAAATTTTGATCGGGAGCAACAATGCCGAGTTTGTGTTTTCCATACCATCTGAATGCGGTCCAAACCACGGGTGCTTTAGTTCCCTGGAAAAATCCATAGAGCGTCATATTACGAAGTCGTGGATTGTCCGGATTTCTTCTGAAAAATCGAAAGATTTTCCGATTACTGTCTGCGGTTGGAGGATTAAGATATTGTCCATATCCCAAGGTATCCAGAGAAGATATCACAATTAGATATTCTGGAATGCCTTTCACTTGCGTCCAACTGATGGAAAGTGAATCGGGAGCGAAAAGATTCAATGTGTCTGTTGGATATTGCAAAACTGATCGAGGTGGAGTTATCCATTTCACGCGCTCAGGTGTATAGGTTGTACCGGTTATGCGTTTTCCATCAGATAATTGCACTAGCAAATCATAACGAGTGGATGGCTCAACCAAAACTTGTTCATTCTGATAACGATATTCCCCGCCGCGTTCTGATTTCACGAATTCTAGATGCAGAGTGTCTGTCTGATTGCGAATGATTGCAACTTTTGCATCTTTCACGATGCTGTTTTCATAGACAAATGAATCCGCAACCGGCTGACTTTTCGTGATCATGATTTCTTTGATGGGTTCATCCACCAAGAGATATGCTTCAACTGCATATTGTGGGACATAATCAAAAGCAACAGGATCTTCACAACTTGAAAGACCGATGATCGTGCATGCCGCACAAAGAAACACTGCGATATATTTCATGGTAATACTCATTAGAATTTCACCTCCAATGCAACAGTTGGAAGAATTGGCAAGAGTCGTACATCCGTCACTTCGGTCACTTCCTTTGAAGTGTCATAAAATCTAAACCAGATATCTCTTCTGGAATACACATTGAAAATATCAATCATAACCCGAGCGGGTAAACCCCACAAGGTTGTATTATAATTCACATTGAAATTCAGTTGATGTGTATTTGGAAGTCTCAGACCATATCGATCTCCCGGTACAATATGCGGAGAGTCGATTGTCTCACCGGGTTTTCTCGTGGCAAAACGAGATGTTGCCCCCGTATAGGATTGACCACTTTGAAAAGTGAATGTCGCACCGAATTCCCAAGCTTGATTGAGTTTATATAATCCGACTATTTTGATATCATGTCTGCGATCATATTTTGGACGAAATATTCGGCCTTGATTCACGCTGTCGAATTGACCAAACACATATCCCAATCCATAGCCCACCCAGCCGGTGAATGCTCCCATTTTTTTCTGCAAGAAGAATTCAGCACCATAGGCTTCGCCATCACCTGTAAAAAACACATCACTGACTGTTCTACCTTGCGTATTGTTTACCTTCAATTCACTGATATTTCTGAGGTCTTTATAATAGAAATCAAAATTCATGTCATAGCCCTCAAAAGGCTTGGTCTCAACACTGAAAATATAATGTGTTGCCTTTGATGCCGGAACTGTATTATCAGTTGGAAGCCATGTATCAAAGAAAGTGAAATCAGGTTGCGTTGCAAGTCTTAAATATTGATGGAATATTCCCCAAGATGCCTTAAGCACGATATCTTCCTGAAACTGATAGCGAACCGCAATGCGTGGATCAATCGTGAATATCTTGCTCGAATCCCAATAATTGAATCGTAAGCCGGTTTGCACTGAAAACAAATCACTGAGTTGATAATTGCCTTGCAAATAATAGGCATGGGTATAATCACTTACCGTAAAATTCGTGAGACCCCCTTCGCTGATTGTTCCGGACTGTGCAACCGTATCTGCATTCCCTGAAAAATTCTGCATATAACCGAATGTATAGGATGTACCTTCATAGCCGGTTTTGATGGTCAACTCATCACTTGCAAACCATTCAAGATCAGCTCTTGCAGTATAATCAAGAATTGTGTTTTCAATCTTGAAACTAAATCCACCATTGTTTCCGGTAAAGCCATTCACATATCGGCTTCCACCAAGATTGACGGAAGTGAAGAGATTATCTCCGAAAACATGCGTCCAACGAAATGCGCCATTCTTATTGCCTATGCCAACTTCAAAGTCAATTCCTGGTGCATCAAGTACGAGTTTGTCTGCACTCATGAAGCCACTCAAAAATATCTTATCATTTTCACCCAAGTCTTGCGTGACTTTTGCATTCAAATCATAAAAATTGAAATTCGGGAGTGGTTCATTTGGATCTTCAGGTAAAGCACCGAGTAGTAAATCAAGATAGGTTCTGCGGCCACCAAGGAAAAATGCGCCATTGCCGATAGGACCTTGAAATGACCCACGAGAGGAAATCAAACCAAGAGAAGCGACGCCTTCATATTCATCTCTATTTCCATCTTTTTGAGTAAGATTTAGTACTGCTGACAGTCTGCTTCCATATTCAGCCGGATAGCCACCCTTGATCAATTCAACATCTTTGATTGCATCCGGATTGAAGGCTGAGATGAAACCAAACAAGTGTGAGGGATTATAGACTGTTGATCCATCGAGGAGAACAAGATTTTGATCCGGAGATCCACCGCGAACATAGAGTCCGCTGGAGATTTGAGATGAAGTCAAAACACCCGGAAGGAATTGTAATGCTCTGAACACATCCGCTTCACCACCTACGCGTAATTGCGTGAGCTGTTCCATCGGGATATTAACACGTGAAATGGAAATCTCTCTTTTTTCTACCTCACGATCTGCTTCGACATTGACTTGATCGGCAAGTACATCACCTTTTTTGAGTTTGATGCTGACTTTCTTTTGCTCACCCATGCTGAGAGTATGTTCTTGTTGCATTGTCGTATAGCCAACACCGGAAATTTTCAATATGACTTTTCCGGGTTTGATGGAACGCAAAGTGAAAAAGCCCTGCTTACTGGTATATGCCCCGATTTTGGTGTCTTTTACTGTGACCATCACACGAATAAGAGGCTCCTTGGAATCTGCATCCACAACAAAACCTGAAATCGAGGCCATATCAGATGGCTCAGGTTCTATAGCATATAACAAATCAGGAAATGTACTTGTGATGAAAAGAATAGTGAGAAAGGTGCGGATCATGTACTTTATGGTGATGATGAATAATCTCTGATTAACTCAAAAGCAATCGATATCTGAGAAATGCTTTATTGACTAAAAAAAATCGCGTGAAAATGTAAAACTTGTGTAAGTAAAACGATCCAGAGGTACAGATAGTTTCATGATTCTGAAACAATAAAGTCATTCATTGTAAGCTTTTGACAAATGTATAGTAATGAAGATGGCTACAACTGAACATTTGTTCAAAATTGCTATGGATTTGATCATCAAAATCTGTTGTATCTGGTTATCGCAATAGACCGAGCATGTCTTTCACGGCTTGAGGAATGCCCGTGAACAGAGCTCTGGAAATAAGTGCATGACCTATGCTGACCTCCACCAAACCCGGAATTGCTTTGATTGGCGTGATATTATGATAGTTAAGACCATGCCCTGCTGTCACTTTCAATCCTAGTTCATGAGCTATTGAGCCGCCAATAATCAAGTGATTGAGTGCTTCTTCGGCTTTGACTCCTGTGGATTCGGCATATGTTCCTGTATGGAATTCAATGATGTCGGCACCGATGTTTCGGGCAGTTTCTATCTGCTTTGAATCCGGCTCAATAAAAAAACTGACCTCTATGCCTAATGCATGCATTCTTTGAACAAGTTCTCGATATCTTGATGGATCAATGACAATGTTTAGTCCACCATCAGTTGTCAATTCCGCTCTTTTTTCCGGAACAATTGTCACAAGTTCGGGTTTCACATCTTCAGCAATGCGAATGATTTCTTCTTCGGCTGCCATTTCGAGATCAAATTTTGTATCGAGTTCTTTGCGTAATGCGTACACATCAGCATCTTGAATATGCCGGCGATCTTCCCGCAAATGACATACAATCCCCACAGCGCCGGCTTCAATCGCAAGACGAGCCGCATGAATTGGATTGGGATGGGAGCCGCCACGAGCATTGCGCACCGTTGCCACATGATCGATATTTACAGCCAAATGAATCATGACAATTCCAAAATGAGAGAATATTTTCTCTTACAAATGTAAGAGTGAACTGAAAAACAAAAAGGACATATCGCAAAATATGTCCTTTTCATGAAAATGTAGGTAGAATCAATCTTTATTGACAAATGGAACTGTAACCGATTTACCCGAAGATGTTGTAAACATCACATACAGCATGCCCTTGTGCAATCCATTCAGAGAAAGCTGCTCGGTATGATCACCAAACATATAGTATTTTTTCGGTAGTGATCTTACAACTCTTCCTGATTCATCATATACTTTGATTGTAAGATGATCCGCATCCAACATAGTGAAAGCGACTTTTAGAAAATCCCCTTCCTTATTTGTTATCGGAATGATATTCGCATGCATTTCATTGGCATTTCCTGAGAACCTGCGTTCATTGATTGCATAACCATTTTGAACAGGTACGGTTCTCATGATTCGTGACTCATTTCGGATATTCACCACTCCGGTAATCATGGTTGTATCCTTCATAAAATCATCGGACTTGCAAATGATACGAAGGAGTTCACCTGAATTTGTAAGTCCGTCAGGAGCATCAATGATAGCTTTCAGCGTTTTTCCAATGATCTGCTTGGAACGAATGTGCATGTTTTTTGCAATTGATAATGCAGGATTTATTGTAACATCATGGGGAATCAAATATCCATCTTCGAATTGAAGATTGACTTCATAAACCGAACCACCCCAATCAGAGGCATCATCAAATGTTCTGAGTACAATCACAGATTCGTTTTTATCCGATGAATCAATTTTGTTGTCGATAAGGATTGGATTTATGATTGTATTGCTTCCAAAAAAGTTAAATGGCATCTCACGGCAAATGCTCTGATTATCTACATTGCTGAATCCTGTTTGATTGGATTGTATGCCTCTTGGAATATTTGCATTTTCATTGTCGCAAAAACTTGAAGGACCCGGATCACAGAAGAACATCTTCCAAGCACCTTCACTCGCTTTAATGCCGAATTCATAAACGGTATGTGGGCTTTTGTCTCTTGCTGAAACATCCATTCCGAATTTTCCACCTTTAACTATGCTTATATCATTCGAAACATCATTACCATTTAGGAATACACGGATTCCTTTTCTAAGACTATGATATACAAAAATACCCCAGTGTTCGCTTCCATTCCCTGTAGTTAACTCGAAAAGATTATAACAGTTTTCTTTATCCGGCTCTTCACTTCCGAGCACCCAATCATTGAGGATATACAATGTTCCATCGCAATAATCAGCATATAAATCGGAAAATCTTCCACTTGCCGCTCTTACACTTGACCATTCTTTCGTGCTATCAGGAAAGCGTGTGAATTTTCCGTCAATTTCATGTTTTGATAGACAGTTTAAAACCGGATTGACTGATCCGGATCTTCCGATTCTGGACCCAGAATTTCCTAATGTTCCAGCAATGACCATAGGTTCGGTTGTCAAACCTGCTGCGCCTGCAAGTGGGACATATCGTTCATCTCTTCGTAACTCAATGCCATTCGAAGACAAGACTCCATGGAAATATGAAGGATCTTTGACCAATCCAAAATGCGTGGAATTACAACGAACGATGGGTCCGAATGATTCAACGGGATTGGAATAAACAGGCAAGATGAAATTACCCGGTTTCACTTTGATAGCGAATTCATATATCGTATGCGAAAATGAAGCCAATGGAGAAGATGAGAATGAATAGTCCGCACCAATCACAATGTCCGGATCTTTGGAAACATCAATTCCATTCTTTTTTATGGTATAACCATTGCGTACATTATTATTTATTTTTATCTCCCAATGCTCTGCACCATCACCTGTCACCATTTCGAAATAACTGAAACAAGTGGATGCATCGGGCTGCTTGCTTGTTTTACTCCAATCACTTAGTACATAGAGCATTCCCGTTTCTGCGCAATAATCCATATAGAGATTGGAAAATTTGCCCTGAATAGGAATGATATCACTCCATTCTTGTTTACTACCTGATACTCTCCCTGAAAACACTCCGTCAATAATATGCATGGGTGTGCAGTTTTCATAAGGAGTATTGGAATGCCCTCCGGGAGGATTATATACTACTGGTCCGCGAGGTAGACCTGAAGGATTCTTCCCGGCTTCAATCGGCTTTCCATATTGACTTGAAGGATCAGGATTGATACCATCCGGCAATGCAGATTGTGACATTGCACCATTGCGAATAGTCATAATTGTGGTTATGGGATCAATATCTCCGGATTCGTATTCATGCGATACCAGAACGTCCCCTGCATTGGTTTCGATTGGAACTCTGAATGTGATGATTTTGCCGCTGACATTCACGATTTCGGCTTCGATCGAACCAACTTTTACGATATGTTTTACCCTGGGACCGGATTGGAAAATACTTTCCTTGATCACCAATGAAACAAGATCACCTGCATATGCAGGATTTGGAAATACGGATAGTGTGGCTGAATATAGTGCATGAGCAGTAAAACAAAACCCCATCACCCAAAGTACAAGAAATTGTACGAGTTTACACATAACGTTACCCTAAGAAAAATAAATGGGTGGCTCCCCCGAGCCACCCGAAAACTCATATGTTTATTTCGTGATGATCATCGGACGCATGATAGTCATTCCGTCGATCTTTATCACCACTGAATAGTATCCCTGTGGTTCACCTGACAAGTCAAGTGCTATTTTATAACGACCTTGATCTTGTGGTGCATTGAGAATAGTACGAATCAATGTACCATCTTGAGCGTAAATTTCAATTGAAACATTTCCATAAGTACCTACTTCATATGCAAGAACTGTGTGTCCATTGCTAGGGTTTGGCATTAATTCGGAAACGGGTGAATCCATATCACCATAATTGATGAACACATTTGTTTCATCAACAGTCGTATTGACTGAATCACACTTTGTCCGATAAGTAATTGTATTTATCTCAACTTTACCATTCACAGGCATGAACACTTTGATAGTGCGTAGTGTATCACAAACACCTTTGCATGGCGGGACGGGAACTCGTATGACGCAGCATCTATCATTAATCACTTCACGAGTCAATTGTTGATAAACTGAGTCCAAAGATGCAGATGAATATACTTCAAATGTTTTTCCTTTTGTCAATCGAGCCAATTCTTTCAAATCTGCCAGACCTGCCTGATCGAGTGGATCTTGTTTATTCAAACCAAATGCTATGGAATATATCGGCAGTGGATTGATGGTGTCTTCTTTTATTTTGTTGACAACAGCATTAAACTCCGGAAATCGATTATTTCCTCCATCACTTAATAGAATTATCGCTCTATTAGGATTCGGATGTTTTCTAATGGAATCGATAGCACGAATAACTGCTTCATTCATGGCTGTGAAACCTGATGGAATCAATTTATTGATGGCATCTTTAAGCAAGAATTTGTTATTTGTCCATGTTTGATCAACCTTGCTAGTATCGGAAAATGAAATGATCATAGCCTCATCTTTTGGCCCCAAACGATCAACGAATTCCGTACTTGCAGTTTTGGCCGCCTCGATTCGTACCCTGCTATCTGTGGGGCTGATAAAATCCATCATGCTTCCCGATCTATCGAGTACCATTGCCAAGACAACTCCTTTTTCTTTCTTTTGATCGCATGATATAGAGTCAGGACACAAGAAAAATGAACTGTCGACTATCGAATTATTGCTATCTAATCCACAACCTACTTTGTGAAAAATCGCCAAATCATTGGCACTTTCAAGAATATTCTTTCTTCCCGATACTGCATTTGAATCCTTTACAAACACACCGACTGTGACGTCCAAAGCTATAAGCTCACCACGAGAATTATAAATACCTACGGGCTTTTCACAAAATTGTATCACGGATTCTTCGATTGTCACTGTCAATTCATCCACATTGTCTGAATATCCGGGTATGAGTCTCTCCAGAGTCAAACTTTCAATCGAATCAAGGATATTGAACTTGAATGGATTGCCCGTACCAGGAATTTGGAATGTGTATGTATGATTGGTTTCAAATGATCCTGCATATCTTGGATTCAGAGGTTGCCCATCCAAACGGAACCCCAAATGTTTGAAAGGATTGATACGAGTCCTTACATTCTTGCTCAAATTTGGGATCGTATTTATTTGTCCTCTGCTTGGATAACTATTTGTATCGGAATATGGAAGCTGTAGCACATAAATTGGATATGTATCATTTCCATTCACAAATGTCATAAAGGGCCAAACCGAATGGGATACATTAGGACTTACTGAATAAATACCCCAAGCATCTCCCATGACTTTTGATGTATTGCCGGTGAATGAAAAAGAGCCGGTAATTGTAATTGTGTATAATGAACCGGGATCAGTATTGAATGTTGTTTTTACGATTTCGGGTGAATTTGCCTTGACAGTCAATACTTCCTTGACTGATTTGCCCGGTTGAGCCGTCACATAAGTCTGCATGAACCCCAGCAAGCAGAAGACGATAGATAGTATGTGATTTCTTTTCATAGTTGTTCTCTCATAAGAATATTGTGTAGTGTTCAGCATGACCCTTACTCCTGAATGATTATTTCATGCTGTTTGATCATGTTCCCTTTTGCGAACACTTTTGCTATATATTTACCTGTCGCAAGACCATTTGTGCTTAAAGTCACGCTATTTGATCCTTTTTTCAGGTTTTTGATATTCATAGAATTGATCTTCTTTCCGGATGCATCATACAACTCAACGCGAACTTGGGTCGAGCCGGATAATTGCAAAGGGAATGTTGCATTCAATTGCGCTGATTTTTTTCTCGCGGGAATGACTTTCGTATACAATTCTCCCCCGTTTTGTCTTTTACTGAGAAATGTCTTGGCGCAATTCGTTTTATATGTGGTAGCTCTGGCTGTAACACCACCCTCAAAAGGATAGTATATCACGATTGTTCGCACTGTATCCCCACTGCCTTGCTCACAAGGAGCAACGGGATATTCAATTGAACAACATTCTTGCTCTCTGATATCTCTGCTAATCAATGCATATGTTGAATCCAGTGCTTTACTATTGGTGATCAAGAAAACTCTACCACCGGAAGCAACTGCGATACTATCCATTCTACTTAATCCCGCCAAATTGTTTTGAGCTCTAATACTATCAATAAACTTCTCTGTTGGATCTGTTATAGTGTTATCAATTGTGGTGTCCATTCCAAGAGCCAAAATAAATACAGGGATATTACGAGTGGCAGGCAGTTCATTGATCACAACCTGTGCATCAATTGGAGCAATATTATTTGCTCCATCGGTTAAGGCAACAATTGCTTTCAAACGATTATCATGACTTTTCGTTCTGGCAATGGCAGTGATTAATGCTTTATGCAATGCAGTTTGCAATACAGTGGTATTCAATCTTGCACTGAATGTATTGATGCTATTTTGCACGGTTTGTTTATTTGGGGTCCAATTGACGTCAACATTGATATCTGAAGTATCAGAGAAGGATAACATCAAAACGGAATCCCTAGAAGAAAGCCTGTTTAAAAAATTTGTGGCGGATTTTGTTGCAGCGTCAATTCTGGGTGTTTTATCATCTCTGCTCACAACATCCAACATGGAGGAAGTTCTGTCAAAAAGCATTGCAATGGATACCGACTCAACCGATTTATTGCAACTTATGCTGTCAGGACAAACAAACTTTCCATTGTCATAAATAGCGACCTGATTTTTGTCAAACAAAATATTACGTTTTCCTGTTGCCTTATTGGTATCTGTAACCAACACTGAAACATCAACTTTGATACCTGTCATTTTTGTGGTATCATTTGGATCAAGTAGTGGTGCGGCTGAACAAATATTAACAAAGTATGGAATGATTTCTTCAATCAATACTTCGATTTCTCCAGAATTATTGTCATAATCACCTTTCAGCAAAGAATCGGCATTTGTATACACTGAATCGATAATTGCAAACGTTAATGAAGTGCCGTCTCCTGCTCTTTCAAATTGATATTGATGATTGATGGGATCATATGCTGTTTTCGCTATTGGCTCACCGTTTAATCTAAAGCCCGTCCACTTTTTCAAATTGAACTTATAATCGGGAAACACAAATAGTGGAAATGAATCATATGGGAATGACATGGTATCACCAACCCAGATTGGTAATTTGTATCCAGGGAATGTATCACCGGAAAGTGTATCGACATATTCCTCAGCAGGCCATTGATTATTTGCTATTCTGGAAATAGGTGCATCATACACATATCCTGCATCTATGCCATTGCCTAATTGTTCCGGCCAAATGGAAAATTCCCCTTTTAATGTGATTCTGTATCTCTTTCCTGAACGCAATTCATCTGAAGCAATCGAAGAACCGGAATTTGCTTTGATCTTCAATAATTGCGGGAAATCTGCATGCAACTCTACACCACCAAGAATCACCAGAAGTAGTAGATAGCGCATAAAGTGTGTTGTAATAAACATCAATGTACCCTGTAAAAAATGTGTTTTCATATAGCCTGTCATTGCAGGCCCCCATTAAATCTATCCATGTTGACCTCATACTCAGGGGGTGTTTGTAATCGGTACACATTAACTAATTCAAATATAGTGCCAATATGGATAACATGCATGATCATGGAAATAGTTCAAACTATGTAACTATATTTATATCAATATGTTATAGACTTTTCAACATCTTTCTCGATACACATTCTTGCTATGTTTTGCACTGTAGATGTGTGTAAGTTATTTCACACTATTTTCTGTTGTGTGAAGGCAAAAAAAAAGCAGGTTTTTCAACCTGCTTTTTATGTCATCTTACGATATACATTTTCCTTGATATTGTCTCCGTGCCATGCCTTATGACAATGGAGTACATACCTTGCGGCTCGGAACTCAAATCAACATTCAGGCGATATCTTCCAATATCCTGGAATCCATCAAGCAAAGTCCGAATTGGGACTCCATCTTGATTGAATATTGCAATTGATACATTACCATATGTAGGAATTTCATAAGCCAAAGCAGCCAATCCATTTCCTGGATTAGGCGCAATATCCGATACATTGAAGGGCTCACCATTGCTAATCAGCATATCATCATATTCTTCAAAGATTGAATTGTATGTTGTGTCGCATTTGGTTCTATATGTAAAATTCCTTGTTATGATTTTTCCTTGGACAGGAAGAACCAAAGTGACAACCCTCACTGTATCTCCTTTATTTTCGCACTTAGGCACTTTATAGATGATTTTGCAGCATTTCTTTCTAAGAATTTCTCTCGTTCTCAAATTCGCATAGACATCATTGAGTTCTCTAGCACTATTGATGAGATAGAATTGTCCACCGGACTCTCTTGCGATAAGTTTCAGTGTATCAACGCCTGCCAGGTCTTCAGGGTCTTTGCTAAGACCAAGTGATATGCAGTAGATTGGTACTTTGATAGGACTGGATTTTATCTCTTTCAAAACAGCATCATAATAGATTTTACGATTGACAGAATCAGGATGATGTTGATCTGAGCCATCGCTCAACAATACAATACCCTTTACAGGATTTGTTCCTTTGCGAACTTTATCCAATCCTTTAATGATTGCCTCATATAAAGATGTCCAACCCTCTGCTTGAATTTGACCTATGGCATTCTTAAGTAATTGCTTGTCATTAGTCCAATCCTGATCGAGAGTTACTTGGGTTGCGAAGGACATCACAAACCCTCTATCTTGCACTTTCATTGAATCAATAAACTTATTTGCTGCCACTTTGATCGCATTGATTCTAATTGATGTATCTAGGGCTTTATCTATTTCTAATGTCATTGAACCGGATCTATCAACAAGAAGCCCTATATCCAAACTATCCTGTATGCCTGTTCTCGTTTCACAGATAACTTCTGTTGGGCAAATGAAATAGTCTTTGTCAAATAAGCCGATTTTTCCTGATCTAAACTGAGATTCCGTGACATTCTGCAAAGAGTCGGTCAAGACAGAGACATCAACTTCCAATTCAAACGTGGAGTCTGTTTGTTGCTTGGCTTGAACATCGCAGAATACGAGATTTTTGGTCTTTTCTATCTTTACGGTCAAACTTCCCGAATTATCCGCATATCCACCTTGAATGCCTTTTTCCGTACGACTAATCACTGAATCGAGAATGCGCAAGGATATCTCCTTTCCATCGCCAATCCATGTGAATGTATAGGTATGATCGTTCAATCTGAACGGTCTTTGTATTGGTAAATAGTTATTCAATGGTGCATCATTGAATCGAAATCCAATATGTTTGAACGGGTGAATCCTCGTCTTCAGTGAATAGCCGGGTTTATTATATCTTCTCGAGATTTCTGAGATTTGAGAATCAGTCGGTATTACATCTGGTTTTTCCACAGCCAAGGGCAGGAGATATATCGGCAAATTCCACGGAGGAGTTTGATTTTCATATGCCTCCATTGGCCAGAAGCCAGTGGTCAATTGTTTGGAAGGAACATGATACACATACATGGCATCCACTCCATAAGCAGTGAATTCCGGCCACATCGAATATGTACCCGTGACCGTTATCGTATAGCTTTGACCTAGGATTGAGGGTGCTGTGGTAATGATTTTGGAATCATTGGCTTGCAAAACAATTGTTGTGTCATCAAATGCATAGAGATTCACACCTGAACACAGTAAGCAAGCCCAAAACAACATATGCTGTAGGGTTTTCATTGTATTTCTCATTAATTGTGAATGTGATTGAACTATTGACTTCATCATTGTACTACCTCCACAGGAAGTTGATGAATCATTGTTCCATTCACTCTGATGACAGCTCTATAATAGCCCCTTTCTATTCCTTTGATAGTCAAGGGTATCTCTTGCTTGCCTGCCTTTTGGTTCTGTTTGTACACTTCCCCAATCAGGAGGCCATTTGCATCATATAGTTCGATTACTACTTCGCCCTTGGCATGTTGAGGAATACTCAATGCAAATTGACTTGCATTCTTGATTTGAAGAATGCGAATCGGTTTCTGAATTGAAGAATATGTAGGATCAAGATCTCTCATGCGCATACCTGCCAAAAGCTTTTTGCAAGGCGTTTTATAGGTGATGTCTTTTGTTTTCACAGATCCATTATCCATGAAATAGATCGTTGCCGTTCTCACGGTATCGGCTTTTGATGTATCACATGGGGCTATGTCTTTAAAGAAGACAGTACAACATTCTTCGCTTTTCACTTCCGTGCTTAATTGATCATAAACCGCTGTGAGCTCGGCAGCATTTTGAACAGTAAAGAACTTCCCATTGGAACGTTTTGTGATTTCTTTCATATTTTCCAATGCTTCCGTGATTCCCGGCTCTTGTGGGTCAAATCCCAAAGCAACAATGTAAATTGGAAGTGTCCCACTAGTTGAGATTGCATTATATACCGCCTGAACACCCGGTTCTATATTATTGACTCCATCGGTAAGTGCAATAATTGCTTTCTTTGTTGCAGTCTGTTTTTTTGTCTCATCAATTGCTTTAATCAATGCAGCGTAAAATGCGGTTCTTCCATCGATCCTGCTATAGATGCTATTGATTGTATTGACAGCAGTTGGATTTTGATTTTTCTTTGACCATGGCTTATCTATCGAAACAGTATTTGCAAAGGAAATGATGCTGAGATTATCCTCTTCGCTCAGTTTATTGACAAATGATATCCCGGCTTGTTTTGCTGCATCGGCTCTAATTTCTCCGGTATTTCGATTGATGTCAAAGAGCATGCTGCCGGATCTGTCAAACACCATTGACAATGCCAATGAACCCTTGATTTCACTTGAGCAAGAAATACTGTCCACGCAATAGAAAGTCCCCTTGTCATAGAGACCGATTCTCTGAAACTCTCCTTCAGTGAGAAGATTTATCGGCTTGGAATTGGGATCAAATGCATTTTTCAACAATGCTATATTGATTTTCACGCCATTCATTTTTCCATTAGCGTCTGTAGTTGCTTCATGATTGCCACATTCATCCACATAGATTGAGTCAGGGCCGGTTTCTTCGATTCTCACGGTGAGATGACCTGCATTATCAAGATATGCAGGCAATGTTCTTCCCGAGACCACACTGATGACTGAATCGAGTATTCGGAATGTGAGGGGTCTTCCCAAGCCAACTGTTACATAACTGTACACATTGTTTGCATTATATGCTTGCCTTGGCAACATCGGCGAACCATCGATTCTGAAGCCCATATGATTTCTGAAATCAAACTTGTACAGGGGAAACAGAATGCTGATGATTGGATTATTCGGAGGAAATATCTCCTGAGATCCAACCCAATGCGGCAATGGAAGAGAAATCACCGTATCAAGCGGATAAATGATATACTGCTCTTCCGGCCATCGCATGGCTTCGATTTCGCTTTGCGGTGCATCATAAATATAATTTGCATCGACACCGACCGAATCAATGTTCGGCAACCACCTCCACATGGAATAAGTACCGGACACGGTGACTTTATACCGCACGCCGGGCCTTAACACGGAAGATTGAACGGGTTTCCCCGTAAATGACGGAACGCTAATGGTCTCGGGAAATTGAGCCGAGAGCATGGCGCTGTTGAAGAGGATTCCGAGACAACATAGGACTCGAATCCACAACCTGAGTTGGGTAGTTTTCATGACATCCCTAAAAAAGTAAAAAGAATAACCCGCAATCACGGGTCCCCGAATAATCGGATTTATCACATGAATAGATGCAAACCCTCATACTCTTGAGGACATCATATTCATCGATACTGAAACAAGTTTGAGATTTGTAGAATATTGCCTAAAATGCCGCACCCGCGATATCCCTTTCAGGCTTATTTCATGCATTGGAAATTTCCCTTTTCCAAATCCCCATGAATTACTTGCTACAAAACACATAACAAATTACATATTTCACACTTATATGCAAGAAAGAAATTGAATGCCGAATATTCAAACATAATATATAGGCTTATGCTTTTCAGGGCTTGATTTTTATCGATTTCTCAATAACTATAGGCATTAGATCTGTATCATGATCTGATTCCTTGATTAGGACATATCCTTTTTTCTTGGGATCTTTTCTAATCAATATTCTTCCAGGTTGAAGATGATCATACCAAACCATGAAGGGTTTGATGGGAATTATCCAAGATGAATGATGCAAAGACCATACCCTATAAGCATGCCAAGTTGATGTAAACCAGTCAGGATACAACCCTATTTCATCCCCGCCATCCCCATTCAGATCTCCTAAATTTTCAATTTTTCCTCCAAGGCATTGTTCAATTTTCAAAGTTGGGATTTTGGGATTTGAACATCTTGCATAACTATCGCATGGCCCTTTACATTCAAATTCCTCTTCTGACAATTCCGGTGCAACCACCCACATATATTCCTTGATTCCATCGCCATTGACATCGACTTCAATGGCATTTCGAGGAATCTGTGCTTTTTGGGTCTTTTGTTTACTTTTCTTGATATCATCAGTTACTATGTCACTTTCCAATATTATTTTCCACTTCCCCGAGATTTTGCGGAAATGTAAATAGGAAGGATAATCCTTGACAGTTTCATTGATATACACACGTTTTTTAAAATTGCAGACATAATCTCCATTTGCAAGCTTATCGATTTGAATGGTGGATATGATAAGTTGTCTGAAATGGGGGTGCTTTTTGAAGAGCCGTTCTTTATCTGCTATGCATTTCTTTTTGGTGTATTGAGATCCATAATATTTAACTGTTTGAGCATAGAGTGAATTCAATAATTGTATATTTCTTCCATTATGGGCTTCGCTCCAATCCTGCACATGCATGATTAAGACAGGATTATCACTTATACTCCCCTGCAATGAATCAAATGGCATGGTCATGAGAATCACAATCAACATTGATTGGACTTTATCCTTGAATTCAATCAGCATGAATCAAACCCCAATAATAATTATGATGAATATTCCTCGGATTGTTCTATGCTCTCACTTTCCCAGAGTAGTCTCGCACTACCGATCAAGGCAATCAAATAGCCGGTGGTGATTAGTCCGGAACGCGATTCAAATACACCCTCCGCATAATTGGTGATGCTATAGCAAATGAGAGCTGTTGCCGAACCAAGTGCCAATATTTGAATAAGGGGGTCATGTCTGTTTTTCCGAGCCACTATAACCCCTGTGATAATGTGATACAAGATGATCAACCAGAAGGTTACGGCAAGTGGTATACCGGCCTTGAACATCAGTCCCGAATATCCATTATGAGAATATACAGCCCGCAAATGAGCCATAAGAATGAGGTCATAACGCAAATGTTCTTTTTGGAATCCATTACCACCCAATGGATAATTCATCACACCTTTCATCACTTCCTGTGTTTCCAGAACCCTTCCAAGATATGATCTATCCGTTGAGAGATTGACGCTGCTCGAAAGCCGGGTCTCAACAACCGTAAAAGCCAATTCCGAAGCATTTGGGAAAAATGTGACAAGCACGAAAATTGCCATTGCGATGAAACCAACAAATGTGCCGATCAATAATCGTCTTTTGGAGGCATCTAGCAGAAATACAAGAATGAAGAGACTAAGAAGAAAAGCCACCCATGATGTACGGGCAAGCGAAGCCACAAGAACAAGAATATACAATGTGGCAAATGCAATGGAAAAGATGCGAGCAGTCGTGCTTTTGACGCAGATGAACATAAGCAATGCTATGATGCCGGCGGCACCAAACATGGATGCATCATTTCGAACGCCTTTATATAGGACTTCATATCCATATTGAAATTTTGAGGTGACTTGCTTGTATTCATATAGATTGTAAACACCAAATGCGGCAAATACAATCGAAAGAAGAACAATCAAATACAAAATCTGTGTGCGTGTTCTGAAATGCTCGCGAATTGGAAAGTAAAACAGGATGAGCACGGGCAATTGCCAACTTCGAATCCACTGCATTGGCTCAACATCATTTCCATAAGAAACAATCACGCTGAAAAATGATGCCACAAAGAAGAGTCCTGCCAATACATCGCCACCATTCCGAAATATCTTTCTTCTTTTCACCAAAAGATGCCATAAAAACCACAATATCAAAGAGCCATGATAAAAGGCGGCAATCAACACTTCAATCATTCCGATCCCGGCATCAGTTGACTTGCTGAAAAAAGGCATGATAATGATGGCAAAAGACAACCAGATTCGAGCTAGAATCGAATCGCTGTAATCGCGAGGATCATATGGAAGATTGAATAATGACAAAAAGAACCCGTTGTTGCTTAATTTGAATTTTGAATGTTCGGCAAAATACTTGTTTTAAGCGATAAGTCTGCATAGTCGCTTTTTGGAAGGGTTTTGAGTGGTGTTGTAAAGGTATGTATTGGGGAAATTACGCACACCGAGCACGTCTCGGCTGCGCTCGATGAGCGATATGGTGTTCACCGAGCGGAGCCGAGGTGTCAGTACTTTGGGTTCTCAGCCAATGCCTTCATAAATGCAATGATATCAGAAATCTCCTGTTTCGTCAGATTCAATTTGTCAGATGGCAATGTTTGATTTGGAACATCAATTCCAAGTCCTATGCCACCACCACGATTGTAAAAATCCATGACTTCCTCTAGCGTTTTAATAGATATGAGAGTTTTACTTAGCATTTCAGAAGATATTTCGGAATCATGTACTTCAATAATATCTTGCATTTGAACTGCAATTCTCGCCATATTCTTACTATCTGCGACTTTTTGATAAGCTTCAAAATAAAATTGGAAACATTGCATTCGCCAATCTAGATTGTGAGCATCCCAATGAGTAGTGTTTAACAAATCAGAAACTTCATCAGCCAATTGAGTGAATTTATATTCTGCGATAAGCTGTCTAAAATAGCTCTCTTTTTCTTGTATTATCATGGAAATAGATTTAATAGTTTAGTGATTATTACTTCAAACTTTCAAACTTTATAATAGTATTAAGTATATTTTATAAATAATTGAATTTACATATTAAAAAAACCAATAATCACTCATTTTTTTTAGAAAAGTGATAAATCATTGTATAAATCCTTATTATCTCTATTTATCTAACATCTTATTTTTTTAGAATAAAATATGTATGTCCTGCGCGATGAACTACATAATAACCCATAGGAAATAGTTGCATATTTATAGTTGATGTTTTTTCTTGTAATAGAATCTTTCCTGATAAATCATAGAGCCGTACTAATTCATTTTTATTGTCAGAGAACTCAAGACAACCATCAACCAACATATATGATGTGCCATCTATCTCTTTGTCTCTAATAGAAACAGTACCTTTTACAATACACATTGCTTCTTTGGTTGTATCTGCACATTGTCCATTCGAAATAATGCAACGAAATTTTTGTCCATCCCTCTTCCGATCAATTGATAAAAGCGTCAATTCTTGTGTTGATGTACCAATTATACCAGATGAATCTTGCATATCAATAAAATCCACTGTCATTAGTTCTTGCCATCTATACGCAGCATTTAGTGCAGATGATTTTGCAAAAAATCGAGCAATTCCATTTTCCTGAACTTCTATATCTTTTGGTGATTCAATCATTGGTTTTTCAGGTTGCTTTAATATTATGGTAGATTGTGTTTTACATCCATTCGCATCTTCAATAATTACTGTATATGTTCCTTGTTTAAGGCCTCCGATTTCTCTAGTAAATTGAGTAGGAGTTGTTGACCATGAATATGTATATGGTGATTTTCCATTTGAAGGTTCTTGAACTCGAATTTTTCCGTTTTCTGCATTATAACAGGTAATTGTATCTACTATATCAATTTGTAATGGTCCCAAATTACAGTCGAGAAATTCTTTAATAGCTTTCATTTTATAATTTCTAAATGGTTTTGTTGGGTCATCTGTCAGGCCCCAACATCCATATCTATTATAAGCACTTGAAAGTGTAAAATGCATTGCCAATCCGCCCTGTAAATCTTTCCATCCTTCCTTATATTGTTGTTTCATAATCTTACCCATTTCTGCTGTTCTATGAGATTGTATCAATGCTGCTAAATTTTGAGTGCTACCCCCTGAAGGAACATGTGGGCCACCCTCATATGAAGTACATCCCCCAATCAGATTCCATTGTTTTGCTTTTTGAATAAATCTTGTTCTATTAAAATTATCATTTGGATTAGTACTTTGTGAAATTATCTGCTGAATCATGCCTTGATTAATGATACTGGTATCCTGTGAATTAGGTGAGTCTGTTTGAAAATACAAGGCCGTGCTGATAGCATAGATATATGAGCTTGGTTCTCCAAATACTCTTTTGATATAGTTTAGATGATTATCACTTCTGCCTGGATACACTTGTTGCCCAGCCATTATCACTCTAACTCGTTTGTTCAATGAATTATTACCAAATTCTCTTTCAAACCACTTTGCTATTTGTACGGTTCTTCTTGCATGATTTTCGTCAAATGTAATGCCCAGTGATTGTGCTTGAGCTGCATTATAAGGGCCATGAGTTTCTTGAGTTGGTGACCATACTTCATTACTCGACTCTACATATATGTCAATTTCAGGATTGAGAGTACTTTTTAATAATGAACATAATTGTTGAATATACAATGAATCGGTTGACATATGAATATTTATCCATATATCTTTCTTCAAAATATTTGCTAGAGTAATTATATATTCCCAGCACCATCCATCTCTCTTTCCGTTTAAATTTACCATTGATATTTGACACGCATCACGAGATGTCTTTCTCTGTTTCCATTCTTGTATTGCAGGAAATCTTGGTTCTCCACCCCAAATATTTTGGACATTATAAAATCTATAACAAGAAAAATTTGCTGCTTTGCACAATGCAATATATTGATCTGTAAATATTTTATCTGTATTCAATTCATAGCCTGGTCTCATAACTTTCAATTCTGTAATACCAGAATTCAATGAAGCAGATTGCGTCCTGCGTGTGTTTCTTATATTTAAAAAAACAAGTCCATGATTTGAATTTGGATAGCCCCCAAGTATAATTTCAAAATATGTAGTATTATCAAGAGAATCATAAATAACATTTTGTATGCTTGCGGATGTACCTGTTATACGAATATCTCCTTTACCTTTAAATGAACTTTTATATATTCCACTATAATCAATTCTATATTGCTCTGGATCATCAATACTTCCACTCCATTCTGTTGCTGGCCTACCATCAAGTAATACTAAATCAAAGTCACTCATTGGCCAACCTAATGAGTCAAATTTAGATACATTGCTATATCTATTAGTATGGTTAACAATATTAGTAAATGTATAATCATTTGTGATATTAACACCCAAACCAAAATCAGGTGTTGCATACACTGTCAAAACACTATATATAAATAAACACATATATAGCATTTTTATCATTTTCAGGTTTTTTCTATTTACCATATAAAACAACTCCTTAGGGATTATCTGCAGTATTTCTTTTGCTTGTTCTAGATGTCTTTTTTCAGGAGTAGCTATTATTTCTAATGCTTTTGATAGCGAGTAAACAATATGTCTATTCGATGGTGATGAAATTATAATCTTTTCAAGATTCCTATAATTAATTCATTCAATGTTAGTTATTAAAGTTTTGTGATGTTCAATTAGTACATTGATTAAGCCAGTGCTGGAACGATTTGGTTCCCATATTGGAAATGTCTTGATTTTGTTTTGTCTATCAGGTTAGACTGACTTTAAAATGAATGATCCAAGAATTGAAGGAATAAAACTAATCCTTGAGAGAAATGGCTTAGAATAAGTATTATAATAAATAGCATCAAATATTGGAAAATAAGTTTCAATAATAATTATTATATGCTCAATATTCTGTGAAATACTCCACACATTATCATGAGGTTTCCAGTTTAATTGTTCTTCATTCAGCTTATCAAATGCAGCTACAAACAAAGATGTATTGATTTGTATTTGTTTTAAAAAAAGTATTCATAATTCTATGTATGATAAAAATTAATAGAGTTCAGGACACATCATATAATTTAATTAGATTTTCTTACAGATTTATTTACTCTACTCTGCCTTGATGAGTATTGTGTTTTATGAGATTATGAAGTACTTTTATGCTGTGATGTGTGCGGTGTTTTGTGAGATGAATTGGGCTTTATTTTTTTCTGAGCATCGCTCGATGACTTTTCAAGCATCGAGTATATTGTCCTCATTTCTTTCTCTGTCAGATCTCTCCAATCACCAATCGGCAATCCTTTCAATCCTATATTCATGATTCTCATTCTTTCTAATTTGATTACTTCATATCCAAAGTGTTCGCACATTCTTCGTATTTGCCTATTCAAACCTTGGATAAGAATAATTCTGAAGGTATTTCAATTGTTTGCTCGGGAGAAATTGGTTGGACAGTGGGCTCACAGCCTTTAAACAGAAATACGTTACATACAAGAAAGTATGCACTCAATATCGAAATGTAATATTTCATACACTTCGCTCCGAATAGTCCACAAATTCAGCATATATACACTTAAAATTTTCGAATGGCTCGAACATAATTAATCGCAACATCTTTTGTTGAAAATCCTGTGGAGAATTGACCCAAAAGAAATATACGTGCTGTAGTTGAACCAAATGAGTTTTCAGTACTTGACCAATATTGACCTGAACCCCCGACCCCAAGTTGACTTGCTCCTTGAATAGACGCCAGTGATTGATTGACATTAAAGCCATTTGAACACAATAACTTGAGTTCATCAATAGAAGGGAGATACCAATCCGATTGACCGCCACTAATGAAATCCAAGCACGCTTTCGCTGCACTATTTGTGTGACCTTGCTGGGCAACTATGCCATTGCTATTATTGAGTCCATCCCAATCACTCCAGGCTGTTCCACCGGTATTAAAAAAATCAACGTTACTCCAGACTTGCTGAGGAAGTTCCGTTGTAGCAACTACCAAACCATGTTCAACGCCTACTGAGTCTTTCCAAACATGAAATACTACACCACCACCGAATTTTTCACCTATATAATGCGTGAATCCTCCACCGCTTCCTGCTGGACCTTGAGGTCCTATCAAACTGATGCCTTGTGGCCATGCTCCGGCTGATTTGGGTCCAAATAGTGTTGATGTACTTGTATTTATAAAAAAATCTCCATCATTTCCAATCGCGCTTTGAGGATTAATAGTATCATTCAAGATTGTTTTTCCATTTGTCCCGGCAATCCCTTGAGGACCGGGAGGACCTTGCGGCCCGGGAATTGAACTACCTGAACTATTTGCATATAAAGCATATGGAACACTTATGAGTTCTGTTGTACCCATCACTGAATAATTTGACCCACCATTTGGATCATATTCTGTCTTGATAAAAAATGGTCCATTTGCCCAATTGATTTGCGAGATGGAACCAGTCACTGCAGTACCTGTACCAATTTCGATTGTGATAAGTGCATTTGCATTACTCACCGGCACATGTGTTTCCACGAAGACTGCATTCCCTGCTATGGAACCTTGCAGAATACTCACTCTCATTCCAATTGCCTGATTGGTGATGAGCGTATTTGTGACACTTCGAACTACTGCTTGATGACTCATTTTGAATGGTGCTTGGGCAAATATCGAAGCATTGATCAAAACCAAAAGGAAACTGAGGAATAGACATCGCATCATTGCACCTTTTTGACAGTATAGTATAGTTGTTTATTGGTAATTGTATCACGAATCAATAGTGTATATGAACCCGAAGGAAGATCGGTAAGAGAAATAGTCATACTAGGAGAATCATATTCCTGAGAAAGTACTTGCTTGCCATGTATATCTATGATACTCCATTCACCCTGATACCTCACTGCAATACCCAGGGATATTGTTATGGATTCGCACGTTGGATTTGGAAAAACAGAAAGTGAACATTCTGATTCCTCTTTGCCAATTGAAACAGGATATATCTCAATCGAGTGTTGCACCCCTTGATCCACAATTGCATCACTATTATACTGAGAAGTATAGACAACTTGTCCAATCGTATAACTCACTTGTGCAGATGGGCCAATAGCATTTCCGCCTGCAGCAACAATGGTGGATTGGGCTTTCAAGCATTCAGTCAATCCAATAAAGATTGCAATACTGAGAATAAGGTACTGTAGGTTCATGATATGCGCCAATTAATCAAAAACATTGTAAGACTATTAAACATATACACTTAAAATACACACAATTCTCATTCATTCAAATATTCATTTGGTAATCTCTATATTAAAAATTCTTCCCCCTGTTCATATTCCTCCTTCCATTTCCTTTCTTTGATGCACCCCAAGATTTGTTCGAAGGAGATTTATCGGTTCCCTTTGCTTTGTTTGATGTTGATTTTTTAGCATTTGGCTTGGAAGCAGTTTTTTTCTTGTCTTCGGCTGAAGATTTCTCAAGCATTGCATAGATCGTCTTCATTTCACTTTCTGTCAGATCTCTCCAATCACCAATCGGCAGACCTTTCAATACGATATTCATGATGCGAATTCTCTCAAGCTTGATCACTTCATACCCAAAGTGCTCACACATTCTGCGTATTTGCCTATTCAGTCCTTGAATGAGTGTGATTCGAAATGTAGTGGGAGTGACCAGCTCAATCTTACATTTTTTTGTCATGACTCCAAGCATAGGAACGCCATTCGCCATGGAATTAATGACAGTCTGATTTAGAGGTTTATTGACAGTGACCACATATTCTTTTTCATGATTATTTCCTGCTCGCAAAATCTTATTAACCAGGTCTCCATTATTCGTCAGGAATATCAATCCCTGAGAATCTTTGTCTAGTCGTCCTATTGGAAATATTCTTTTGCTATGATTCACAAATCGAATGATATTGTGAGGTACTTCTTCATCAGTTGTGGATTCAATTCCAACAGGTTTATTCAATGCGATGAAGATGGTATCATCACCTTTTCTGGGCTCGAGTGCAATACCATTTACAATAACCGTATCTCCGACATGCACCTGATCACCAATAACCGCTTTCTTTTTATTGATGAAAACACGTCCTCTTTCAATATGCTCATCAGCTTCACGCCGTGAGCACATACCGCTTTCGCTGATGAATTTGTTTAGTCGGATGGAATTGCTTTTCATGAAAGGGGGATCATTACAGTACTATAGAATGATGCAATCTACTGTATTTATTTTAATGAAAAGAGACAAGATTCTGTAAGAATATTATTATCGTAAATACCCTGAAACCCTGATAAATAGGATATGTTATGCGTAAACAATGAAGAAAATAAATACTAAAAAGCTACGATCCCTGTAGCGGTTGCAGGTGTGAGAATCAGAGCTATAATTATTATAGATCCTGCAGGTGTGTAAAATAAAAATACCAATGAACTTGATTGCTCATTGGTATCTATTATGGTGATCTAAAACACCAGGGCGGAGGAAGAGGGACTCGAACCCCCACAGGCGGAAGCCCGGCAGTTTTCAAGACTGCTGCAATACCATTATGCGATTCCTCCGATATTGCTAATGCATTGGCATTTCGGAAGGTAAAACTCGGACATTTTTCGCATTTTTGCAACACTTATTTCCCTCATTTTGAAGTCTCCAATATGCTACTTCGCTCTTTTTTTATATTCCTTCTAGCTTTTGTATCTACAAACTGTGTTTTGGCACAAAAAAAACAGACTCCCAAAGCTCCTAAAGCAATTTTCGTTCTGTCTTTTGATCAAATGAGAGGAGATTTTGTTGAGAGATTTTCACGGAATTGGGGGGCGAAGGGTTTCAATCGAATCATAAAGGAAGGTAGCGTTTCTCCTTTATGTTACTATAATCACATCTCCAATATGACTTGCCCCGGGCATGCGGTTATATTGACCGGGTCTTACCCCTCGGTTACCGGCATTGTGTCGAATGATTTTTTTGATTCGAAACTAGGGTGTACTTGTTATTGCACTGAAGACAAAAAACACCCTGTAAATGGAAATACTAAAATTGGCCGCTCACCGGATTTCCTAAAACAATCAACACTGGGTGACCTTCTGCAAAAACAACAACCCAAAAGTAAAGGACTATCCTTTGCAATTAAAGATAGAGCTGCAATTTTAATGGCTGGCAAATCGAAGATAAATTCCGTTCTTTGGTTTGATTGGAAAACTCAGACCTTCACAACTTCATCTTATTATAATCAACCCTCATGGATTGATGAATTAAATAAAAGTGTTCCGTATTCAGCTTATGCAGGAAAAAAATGGAATACCATTCTTGCAGATTCGGAAACATCTCCGGATTCCATCGATGTGGAAGGAAATTTCCCCGGCGGTGATTTCATGTTCCCCCATGAACTAGGATTTCCGGGTCAGGAACACTATACAGAAGCTTTGATGACTTCGCCCTTTTCTCTTTCATTTTTATTCGATGCAGTAACATTTGCCCTCAATCGAGAATCAATTGGAAAAGATGATCATCCTGATATCGTAAGCATAGGCATTTCAACCACTGATCTTACGGGACATATATTTGGTCCTGATAGTCGAGAAATTCAAGAACTCTATGTGCATGTAGACTCAATCCTAGGAACATTCATTGACCATCTTGATGCAACCATAGGCAGAAGCAATTATATACTTGTGGTCACCTCTGATCATGGAGTCTCCCCTATCCCTGAATATATTACCAAGTTCGGCAAAGTTCCCGTGGACGCAGGGAGAATTCATGAAAAAGCTTTAAAAGATACACTTGAAAAGGAGATGGGAAAAAGATGTGCGCAAAAAGGTAATACAATATGGATTAAGTATATAGAACCACCATCGATTTTCTTGAATGATACAACAGTTCTTAGTAGCGGCTTTGAGATGTCCATGATAGCTGATACACTATGCTCTGTATTATCCAATATGGATGGAATCGCTCAGGCGGCACCAACAGCATATATCCAACAAGGTAGAATTCCACCGGGCTGGACAAAAGAATTGCTTGAAATGTATAGGAATGACATACACCCTGATAGAACAGGAGAAGTGATGTTCATGGTAAAACCATATTGGCTGTTTGGCTCAAAGCCGGCAAATCATGGTACTGGGTATGACTATGATACACATGTACCATTGATGTTTTTAGGAGGAGGCATTCGAGCAGGACAAATACAAGGGAAGACGGACCCAGCCGACATCATGCCCACTTTGGCATCAATACTCAATGTTCAAGTACAACATAGACATGGGAAAAATCTAGAATTGATCAAGACATCAATCAAAAACAAAAAGAAATGATCAATTAGAAGAATGGCTGGAATGGAGTTCTCTGAGGAGCGAGATTTCCTCAACTGTGAATGTATGTTTCCCATTAATGAATCTCATCGAAACATAATTCAACAAATCTGCTATCTCGCTATCTGATGCATACACAGGATGCATAATTCCATTATATGTTTTTCCGTTTACAATCAACTCTCCTGATATACCCTGTAGCATCACATTTATGATACGATGTTTGTCTTCTTGAAGAAAATCACTCGACTGAAGCGGAGGATATAAACCCGGAACTCCCTCCCCATTTGATTGATGACAAGTAGCACAATGCTTCTCATACGAACGCTTACCAGTTGCATGCTTTTCCAAATTGGATTGCTCCGTATAGTAATGAATGCCTCTCGAAACAAGATATGTCAAAGAAGCAAATGTTAAAAAAAGCAAAAGTATTGATGCTGCCTTCTTCATGTTACATCATTGAGGATATATAAATTTCAATTGTTGATTGGTCTGTAAAACTCTCTGCACCAAACCTGAATTATCATTCAATACGTGAATATCTTCACCATAAATCGCCAGGACTTCCCTTCTACGATCATTATAGACAATTCCTGTATAATTGGTCTTTGATATGGTGGAATATGTTTTATACTCTCGCGTATCAACTTTGATGAGTCCATTACTCATTGGTACAAATGCCCACTCATTTGCTGTCACTGCAAGTCCGGCTGGAATGGCATCTGCGCTGTCAATATCGCGAGTGCTTATTGTCATTTGGGCAAGAAGAACTTTTCTGTCTATGTCGATAAATCCAATACCCGCTGTACCACGATTTGCCGAACCATTTGATTTGCCGGCTCCTTCGGATACAAACACGATTTTCGTACCGGTTGCATCATTCGACAAATATCGAGGCGCTGTCAACACGGCATATTCTTTTTCAACTTTATTCGTTCTGGTATCAATATGCGAAATGGTATTTGATCCCAGATTTGAGACAAATAATTGATTTTGTCTATCACTTAAACCGGCTATGATATCAGTGGTATTCTTACCGACCGCAATGGAGCCGGCAAGTTTTTTATTCAAGATATCATATAACATCACTATGCTGTCATTTTCAAAAATGATATATCCTGTAGTGGCATTTCCAAATGCCATTGATATCGGTTTTTTCTGAAGCGATGTGAAATCTATGGCGTGAATCTCGGCATAATTCGATCTGTTTAATATTTTGATACTTTTTGCATCCGGCATCAGTACATAGATTTGGTCACGATAAATAAATACTTTTTGAATCCCTGTATTTGCTTCGAATATTTTTTTCTTATCTGATAATGTGGTACCGGAAACTTTATCGGAATACACAGCATTCTGATTGACGGGAATTGAAAACAGCGTCCACACGTCTTGATTCGGTGTGACAACATTTTCTTCCGGGGCACATGCACCAAGGACGAATGCCAAGGAAATCGATATTATGAGCAAGTAATTCATATGTTGAGTGAATTTACGAAAAAAGCATTGAACTATGATGCTTCAAAGCTGCGATGGATGTGAATGCAATAACACCGAAGACCATCCTCGGGTTTCACAATAGGAAGCGGCCACTCGGGAGATTTCTTCTTCTGTTACGGCATCTATCTTTTGAATAGTTTCTTGAAATGGCTCTATATGGCCTTCTTCAAGCAGACCTCTCCCAAGCGCCTGCATGCGTGATGACATGCTTTCAAGTGACATGATGACCGATGCTCGCACTTGCGCCTTGGCTCTTTCCAATTCCTTTTTCCCCACGGGAGCACTATGAATCAAGCGATTACATTCATGCAATATGGCATCTTTCGCTTTTTGAATATTCGCATTGTCACAGGCCGTGTATAGATATAGTGTACCACTGTCTGTATATAAATCCAATGCTGAATATACAGTATATCCCAATCCATGCTTTTCACGAATCGACTGATACAATCGCGAACTCATTCCTTCACCAAGAATGATATTCAACAGAATCAAGGCATGACGTTCCTTAGAAAGCAAACCACTTGTCACTCTGCCGAGCAATACATGACCTTGCTGAAACGTACGCTGTTGCATTGCATGGCTTGCCTTCAGCTTCCTGGGTTTTTCTCTGTTCTTTGAAGATTTTTTTGAAACCGGCATTGTGAATGTTGATACCACATGTTCAACTATTAGTTCATGTGGGATATTACCGGCAACTGCAATCACAATTTCATCAGGACGAAACATCTCTGCTCTTGCTTTGAGCAAATCACTTCGTGTCAGTGAAGAAACGGTATCAATAGTTCCGGTTATTGAATGTGCCAAAGCATGGGAAGGAAAAAGAACCTCCTCACCTGCCTCAAAAATCACTTCTTCCGGTTCATCCTCACAAGAATGAATCTCCTCGATGATGATCATACGTTCTTTTTCAATGTCACGGAGATCCAATGCAGGGGATAATGTCAGCTCTGCCATCAATGCATATACTTTTGAAAAGTCTTTGGACAATGCCCTCACATAAAAGCAGGTATGTTCTTTTGTTGTGAATGCATTTGAATAAGCACCCATTTGTTCGAATGCATCAGCAAGAGCTTTGGTACTTCGATATTCGGTACGACGGAATGCCAGATGTTCCAAAAAATGAAACACCCCTTCCTTGCCCTCAATCTCATCTCTTGATCCTGAGGCGATCCAAATACCCAATGAAAATGAATGGACATCCGGCACAAATTCACTCACCACACGAATGCCATTTGGCAATGTTGTTATTTCTGCGGAGGCATGCTGTTGCATGGAGATTGATTCTGTACGTTTTCGAGAAGACATCTTCATGATATTGCATCCAATGCATTGGCAATATCAGTCATGAGATCTTCTTTGTCTTCAATTCCAACAGATAAACGGACGAGTCCTTCGGTGATACCCAATCGTTCTCTTTGTTCTTTTGGGATTGAACCATGTGTCATGCTCACCGGATGACAAACAAGCGACTCCACTCCGCCCAAAGATTCTGCCAATGTGAAAAGTTTCACTGAAGTCGTAAAGGCTTTAGCTTTTTCCAATGATCCAAGTTCAATCGAAATCATACCACCGAATCCTGTCATTTGTTGCTTGGCCAGTGCATGCTGAGGATGAGTAGGCAAACCCGGATAATGCGTTGCTTGGATGGCGGGATGTTGCGAACAGAATGCAGCAATTGCTTTTGCATTTTCTTCATGTTGCTTCATCCTAACTGACAATGTTTTGATTGATCGTAAGCATAACCAACATTCCATCGGCCCAGGAACTGCACCTGCAGCATTTTGAATGAAACGCAATTGATCAGCAATATGCTCTTCCTTGGCAACCACAATTCCACTCACAAGATCAGAGTGGCCACCCAAGTATTTTGTTGCGCTATGCAAAACGATATCAGCACCCAATGTGATCGGTTGCTGTGCATATGGACTTGCAAATGTATTGTCAACAATCAATAGTGCATGCGCATCATGAGCAATTGATGCCAATGCGGCAATATCAGTCAACTTCATCATTGGATTGGTTGGTGATTCTGTGTAGATCATTGTTGTCTTGCCAGGTTGAATGGCTGATTTCACAGCATCATGATTTGTCATGTCTACAACAGAAAACTCTATACCATAACGTTTCAACACTTTGTCGAATAAACGAAATGTTCCACCATACATGTCTTCGGCACAAATCACATGATCTCCGGATGAAAGCAAACGCATGACTGCATCAATGGCAGCCATACCGCTTCCGAAAGCAAATCCGGCACAACCTTGCTCCAAATTAGCCATGCTAGCTTCCCAAGCAAATCTTGTGGGATTTTGTGTTCGGGCATATTCAAACCCCTTATGTTGACCTATGCCTTCTTGAGCATAGGTAGAAGTTTGATACAAGGGGACTGTCACCGCACCTGTCAATGGGTCGGGCTCTTGTCCTGCATGAATGGCTCTTGTGGAAAATCCGAAGTGTTGTGGATCATAGTTGGGCATGTCGAATTCCTGAAAATGATATACAAAGATACCCTTTTGGCGACTTTCTTTTTTCAGGTTTTCTGCTTTTTCTTCTTGGCTGCGGGAAATAGAATATTATTGAGGATTAGCCGATAACCCGGGGAATTCTTATGGAGCGAAATGTCGGTTGGAGGGTCTCCAACTGCATGCTGATAATCTTCGGGATCATGCCCACCATACCATGTGAATGTTCCACGCCCCACATTTCCATGGAGATATTTCACTTCATCAGTTCCCTCTCTTTCGGCAAGTACCGTGACAGACTTCTTGATTTGCTCTTTATGAAAGGCCGTTGTTTGTCCAAGAAAATTCTTAATCACATTTGCATGACATTGCGTAAGCATGGTTGGGACGGGATCATATTTTGCGGAGAAGTCAAAAAGAGTGAAATAATCAACTGCCTGATTATTTACTCTAAAACTTGCATCAACATCTATTGTTGAATATTCATATCTATAAGGATCGGTATAAATTTCGAAATTTTCGAATGCGAATGTTTGGCTGAAGTCAATCTTCGCATCATATCCCGCTTGAACCGGATCTCCGTCGAACATTGTTTCGCAAATATCGGTTCTTGCAGCCGCAAGTGCAATGTCATAGGAATCAGTGGCAGAGCACATTGCAAACATGAAGCCGCCCTGCTCTATGTAAGATTTGATCTTTTGAACTATGGCACGTTTGAGTTCGGATACTTTTTTGAACCCCATCCTCTTTGCAGTGGTTTCAAGAAGTGTCACTTGCTGTATATACCACGGGGCTGTGGCATAATTCGCAAAGAATTTTCCGTACTGACCCGTGAAATCTTCATGATGCAAATGAAGCCAGTCATAATCGCTCAATTTCTCACGAAGTACTTCTTCATCCCATATTTTGTCATATTTCACTTCGGCATATTCCAAAACCATGGTCACAGCATCATCCCAAGGTCGTGAGCCAGGAGGCGTATACACTGCTATGCGAGGTGGCTTTTCTAGTTTCACAACATCCATATTTGTTTTTTCACTTTGCACTTCGGCATATATGGACTGTGCCTGAGATGTGCTTACTTGTTCAAAACTGACCCCTCGTATTCTGCATTCTGCTATCAAAAAGGATTCTGCATCAAGAAAAAATGATCCGCCTCGATAATTCAATAACCATTCTGTTTGAACATTTTTTGTAAGAGCCCAATATGTAAGTCCATATGCCTTTAGATGATCTGTCTGGGTAAGATCCATGGGGATCAATACTTTTTGAGCATAGGCAGCACTAAGCATGAAGATGCTTATCAATGAAATCAGAAAATGAAACATGCTTCGTTTTAATGCAATCATGATTTATTGCCAAACACTCTTTTGATGAATTGCTTTTCTTGAGAATTGAGTATCCCTGTCGTGAAAAGAATGATTGGAAAAGCAATGACAAGAAGGCCATTCATCAACCCATTGAATTCCATCAATACAGACGCTGCGTATAACAAGACAGTCACAATGACTGTTCCCAAACATCGAGTCCATTCATATGGAATTGGAAAGGCATTCATCGAAATCCGCCACAATATTACCGCACTTATGGCATAGGCAAAAAAGGTAGCCCATGCACCACCATATATTCCAAATTGAGGAACAAGTACGAAGAGCAATACAATGTTTGTTATAGCAGCAAGACCGGTAGCAATGGGCAACCAGCCGGTTCTTTTTGTGATATGCAAACCCAAAGCCATATTGGTTGCAACTCCGTTTAAAATATATCCCGCCAATATGATTGGAATGATTCCCAATCCTTCCCAATAGGATGGGTGAATGAGGGAAACTTCTCCGATTGACAAAGACACGATATCTTTGATGAATAATGCAATCAGCAAGAATAGAAAACAGGCAATGATTACAAAGTATGTAAAGATGCGTGCAAATAAGCGGGGTGCATCATCATCTTCATGATGGGAGAGATAAAATGGTTTATATGCGAATTCAAAGACGGCTACAAGCATCATCATTGGTATTCCAAGACGATAATTTGCTTGATAAAGTCCGGTGATGTCAGAACCTGCAATTGATGACATGATTGGGCGATCTGCCACTTGAAGCATCATACCTGAGAAAGCTGATGGCATGGTTGGTAAACCAAAAGACATCATTTCCTTCGCCAATCCGGTATCGAATGTTCTTCTCAACCATTTGAATATAATGGGAAGAACCCCAATCACTGCAAACAAAGATGAAATGATACCGGAAATGATGATCCCATTCAGACCCATATGCAGATAACCAACCAATACTATATTGAGTATGAGATTGATGGCTACATTTGTTATGCGAAGTAGACCGAACATCTTCGCTTTTCTTTGCATTCTCAATAAATTGTACGGAACGGTTGTCAAGGCATCAAACAATGGAATTAATGCAATGGCTCTAATGAGATCGCCGTGCCCTTTAATATCAGGAATCCATGATGCAATGGAATCGGCTGAAAAGAGTATGACATTTGTAAACACAATGCCTATGAGTGCAATCGCCCACCAAGAGAATGAGAATGCTTGCTCTGTCTTATGTGCGTCTTTTGGAGAGTAGAATCTAAGAAATGCCGTATCCATCCCAAATGCATAGATCACATTGACGAATGCCAGCAGCGAATACAAATAAGCATAAACCCCAAATTCGGATCTATTCGCAAGCGCATTGGTGTATAAAGGAGTGAGCAGAAAACTCATCGACCGGGTCAAGAGCGTGGTCACACCATATATTGCCGCATCCGAAGCGAGAAGTTGAATCTTTGCTCTCATATTCCATCAATCGTAAATCTAGCGCAATATATGAAGTTCAGCAATGGTTTGGGGCTATCAATCATCATTGCTGCATTGTTTCTCTTCATGCAACTTCCTCGAAAGTGTTCCATGAATACTATGTAGTCAATCTACTCTTGCAAAGAATCAAATGCTCTTTTCTTCTTTTATTTTTTGGATGAATTCACCCATGAATGCAAGAGAGTCAGGAAGATTGAGGCTTAGCTGAACTCCGCCATTGAGCTCCAGATCAACATAGATTTCATTTTTTTGATAATCATATTGCACTTTTATGTCTCGCACATCGGAAATAGAGATGGCATGTTTGCCAATTTGTAGAATATGCATGGTACTTGTCCTAAACAGATGGAATACTGTCTGTTTACTTAAAGAAATTCTTGAATCGAAAATAGCGATGCATATCAAATGTTATTGTTTTACTGCCATGCACATTCCATCACCAAGAGGGACAATGCAAGGATGATGCAAGGATTCATGTCGTTTCACATATTCATTGAATGCCTGAATACCTTTCACATTTTCGGGTTCAAATTCCGGCTCAACATCTGCAATATATCCCCATGCAAGTGCATTGTCACCAATGAGCAAACCACCGGAAGTCAATGAGGGAATGAGCAATTCGGCATAATGAACATAAGATGGCTTATCTGCATCAATGAACACTAAATCGATCTTTGCCGGAATCTCTTGTTCCAATAAGTTTGCTGCATCACCTTCATGAACGATTATTCGATCTTGCACATGGAATTTTTTGGCTTGTCTTTCGATGAATGAACAATACTGAGAATCCTTCTCATAGCAATGTATTGTTCCTCCTTCTTTCATAGCCAATGCCATTGTGATTGCTGAATAACCCGCCAGTGAACCAACTTCAACTATGGTTTGTGCTTTGGTTAATTGAACCAACATCTGCAAAAATGCACCCTGGACTCCGCCAATTGATATTGGAGGAATGCCGGCTTGTTCCGCTTCCTTCAATAATTGTGCAAGTTCCGGAGTTTCAGATGAAAACATGCTCTCCGAATAATGAGATAATGCTTCATTCATCAATGTGGGAATTATAGCCATGATCAAGACCTGAACTTATGCATGGATCTTAGAAATTGTCCTGTTGAAGAATCATCTACGTTGTTGATCTCAGAAGGATCTTTCACTGCAGGTAATATTTTTTTTGCAAGAACCTTACCTAATTCAACTCCCCATTGATCATAAGAACAAATATCCCAAACATATCCTTGGACAAATGTTCTATGTTCATAAAGTGCAATAAGCCAACCCAAAGTAAATGGAGTAAGCTCCTTCAACATGATTGTTGTCGATGGTCTATCACCTGAAAACACTTTATGCGGTATCAATGCTCTTTTATCTTCATCACCAAGGGATGAAATGGAAAGATCCTGAGCTACTTCCTGAGATGTTTTTCCATGCATCAAGGCTGCAGATTGGGCGGCACAATTGGCCAGAAGTCTTTCGTGCAGATCATCCACAGGATTCAAAGAACGAGCACAAACAATAAATTCCGTATTAACCTTTTCCGTCCCTTGATGCAATAATTGGAAAAAGGAATGTTGGGCATCCGTTCCGGGCTGACCCCAAATTATGGGTGAAGTATGATGAGCCAATTCATGACCATCAATGCTAATCGATTTTCCATTGCTTTCCATAATCATTTGTTGTAAAAATGCGGGAAACATGCGTAAGTATTCATCATATGGAATAATGGCTTGCGAACGAATATCATAAGACATGCTATTCAATACATCAATGAGTCCGAGTAAAAGAGGAATATTGTCTTCTGCTTTTGTCTCGGACATATGATTGTCCATCGAATGTCCGCCGGCAAGAAAAGCTTCAAAATGATCGAAACCTAAACTTATTGCTATTGATAATCCTATAGCAGACCAAACAGAATATCTTCCTCCAACCCAATCCCAAAATCCGAAGACATGTTCAGGTAGGATACCAAATTCTCGAGTCTTTTCAAGATTTGCAGAAACTGCACAAGCATGCAATTCCCATGATGTTCCGCCATGTGAAAAAAACCATGCTTTTGCCGCCATGGCATTTGCCATGGTTTCTTCCGTTGTGAATGTCTTTGATGATATGATGAACAATGTTGTTTCAGGTGAACATGTTCTCAAAGTTTCAGTCAAATGGGTAGGATCAATATTCGAAACAAAATGTATTGCAAGATCTCTGCGAGAGTAAAACTTCAATGCATCACAAACCATGTTTGGACCCAAATCAGATCCACCTATTCCAATATTGACGATATCAGTGAATTGCTTGCCTGAATATCCCTTATTGACTCCTGAGCGGATTGAATCACTGAATGCTTTCATTCGATCCAATACCTGATGGACTTCCGCTATGACATCATTTCCATCAATAACGATCGATTTCCCTTTGGGAGCGCGCAATGCAGTATGTAATACACTACTTCGTTCAGTAGTATTGACTTTGGCACCATTCATCATTTCATTGAAATGCTCTTGAATGCGAATCTCTCGAGCAAATGCGCATAGTTCACTCAACAATTGTCTATTGATTCTTTGTCTGGAAAAATCAACAAATGCAAAAGGCAATGTTCTTGAACATGCATCAATGCGATTTGCATCCTCAATGAATAATTCTTTCAGATGTTTATCCCGCAACACAGATGCATACTGCTCAATGATATTCCAATGTTTGTTCATGATCTAGGATATCCTATTGTCTCAATCTCAATTGTGCGATTTTTGATTCGAAATATTCAAGCTTTTCAGGATTATTTCTTGCCAAAACTTGATATGCTTTTATCGCTTGTGCATATGCACCCTGTTGCTCATAAATATCAGCCATGGTTTCAGTTACCACCGAAGGCATGAATGATGGAGAAGGAAGTGTTTTATCTTCTTCGATAACAGGGATCTTTGCATGCTCCAAACGTTTGGCCAACTCTTCCAATGCGGTCAGGCTACGCTTGGATTCATCCGAACGCTGCAAACTCACAAGTTGTTTAGGGTTTTCCAATGTTGGTATGGAAGGATACTTGAATGAGATATTATCATAGATAATCACCTCATCTTCCATATCAGAAGGAAATGATAATTCAGGAAGTATGATGGAAAGATAGGCATGAGCTGATTCCGCTGTAAGCGTTTGAGAAGACTGTGCATCTACCTCACCAAACAATTCCTGAGAACGCATTCTTATATTGGATGCTTTTTCACGATTGCCTGATTGCTCTACCGCATCGGCGATGAATGAAAATATCTCTTTGCCATGCGAAAGCATTGCCGCTGGTGACAATAATTCTTCACAAATGGATATGGCCCTATGCATATTGCCTGACCTCAGAAGGTCTTTGGCAAAGTGTAATCGTTGTTCAACGAATTTTGAATGAGTGCTCATAAGAAAAAAGGCAGAAGTGTGGATACTTCTGCCTGAATGAAAATCAAAAGTGTTTAATCATCATTACTTCCGCCAAAGAGTCGCAAGATGAATAGAAAGAGATTTATGAAATCAAGATATAATGTGAGAGCGCCAAGAATCGCACCCTTTGAAGCAAGATCGCTTCCTTGCAATTCCAAATCTGCCGACTCTTTGATTTTCTGAGTGTCATATGCTGTCAAACCGATAAACACAAAAACACCAATCAATGAAATGGCAAAACTGAGTGCTGAACTTTCCAGAAAGATATTCACGATGCTCGCAATGATGATCCCGATCAATCCCATGAAGAAAAATGATCCCCATGATGATAAGTCTTTCTTTGTGACCATTCCATAAACACTCATCGCGGCGAATGTGCCGGAAGTTGTGAGAAATGCATTCAGTACTGCAGACTCATCATAAGCAAGCAATACTGCCGACAATGTGATTCCATTCAATACTGAATATCCAATGAATGCAAGCATTGCAATGGGAACGCTCATTTTATGGATGAATGCAGATAATGCAAAAACAAGTGCAAATTCTGCAATGACGAAAAACCAAAAATAACTCAACATTGAAGAGGTCAATGATGCATCACTTGCAACGAAACCTCCAACCAAACCTGTTGACATAAGTCCTGCAACCATCCATCCGTATACCTTGACCATATACGCTTTCTGCGCTTCGGCCAATGCAGTTGCTCGAACTTCTTCCAAATATGCATTATTCATACTCTACCTCTATTGATTGATGCCGATCACTGACGATTGATTTCGATTATAATTTAGGAAATTATGATGAAAGACACCTCTTTCATAAGATGTATTGTCCTGACAAAGCAAGTTGTCTGCCGACTAGATTCGGCATTGAACGAAGATTCATGACATTCAATAGATTGTTTATACCCAATGTGATTCTACACTTCCCGCCATTTTGAGGCAGTATCAATTCCTTGGTGCAGCCGATGTTCAGCAATGTATATCCAGGAACATATTCTGTATCCCTATCAGGAACTTTTCTGTTATTATGCACAGGTCCATTCACATCCAATGCTTCATCACCAAATCTTCCGATATATTGGGCACGAAGTGAAGCCATGATTCCATATTCTTTATGTTCATAACCTATTCTGATCGTGCCTGAATGTTTGGATCGAAACCACAAACCACCATATGTGTCTTCGGTCAACCGATTAAATGTCCCGGTTCGAGGATCAACCGTACCTGCCAATCCGGCTTGAATCGCATCATATACCTCCAAATCACGGCTATCCAAGTATTGATATCCAAAAGCATAGGATAATATACCGGCTTCATCTCCAGATATGGAATGAGACAGTTTCAGGGAACATTCCAAACCTCTGGTTTGCGCTCTGAAAATATTTCGATAGGAATAAATAGCTTGATTTGTTTGAGGATTATTCCCTGTATAAAAGAACTCGATCAAATTGGAAAGTGTATTGTGAAACACTCTGAATTCAGCAAATCCTCGTATGGGATGCCCTTCAGAGAATCCGTAGACTGACCAATCATCCATGACGATGCCAAGGTCCAATGAAAGAGACCTCTCAGGTTGTAAATCAATGCCAAGTCTTCGTGCTCCGATCAAATCATAACCCGCCCCACCGAGTCTATTGGAAAACTGTACATATAATTGCCTGAAATCAGGAACCTTGAAACCAGTGCCAATCGATGTGTGCAGTCTTATTCCATCATTCAACTTAAGATTGATTGCCAACTTTGGATTGAGAAGTTTCTGCATGGCCATCAATACATCTGCTTCTTGCAAACCATCTTGCGCAAAAGCGGAATTCTGAACATATCTTGCACTTAGTGCATATGAAATCCATGTGGTTGGATTACCTTCCCATTGAGCAAAACCACTGAATGTCGAAAAGAACGGACTATCCGGATATCTGGAGCCGCTGATATCATCAACAGTATATTCCACTCCAAATGTAAAACGATTTTTTTCACTCCAGAACACATCATATTGAAGATAGGAACGCATCAAACCTCGATATAAATCATCGATTGAACCGGCATCTCCTTGCACGGTATCAAAATTATACCGTTCAGTATATGATGAAGCGTGAAACTGTCCATTCAGTCTTGCTTTGCCATGAGTCCATATTGCATATGCGGTGCCCTGCATGTCTTGTTGACGAACACTGCCTTTATTGGCAGCTATTTGTCCAAAAAAAGATTCAATGAATGCACCCCTGCTGTCGCTTGAGAAATATCGAATATCTGCTCCGAGTTGTATACCATTCGAAGCAAACCATGTTGATTTCACATGCAATGTTTGGTCTGAAAATCCCTGATATGGAATGCTAAGGGAATCTTGTGTCAATGTGAAAGGTCTTGCTTGCTTAAAGCTAACAAATCCCGAAAGATCCAAGGACTTTTGTCCATATTGCACTTCACCGCGAATCTCGGAAGGACCTTTCCCAAGGTATTGTCCGAAAAGAGATCCGGTAAGACCAAATGCAGGTTTTTTAGTGATGATATTGATTACTCCTGCCAATGCTTCGCTTCCATATAATGAGGACATTGGGCCTTTAACAATTTCAACGCGATCTACATTTCCAACAGAAATCCTTGAAAGATCCAATACTCCCGCAACTCTCCCAATCATCGGCTGCCCATCAATCAAGATTTGAGTGTAGTCTGCACCAAGCCCCATCAATTGCACACCCGTACGAACATTGTTTGTAAGGAGCATTCCTGTTTGTTCCCGTAATAGATCCCCAATATTTACCATTGCGGTGCTTATGGTTTGCTTTGCATCAACAACTTCAACACGAACAGGAGAATCTTTAAGAAGTACTTCATTCCGAGTTCCTGTCACAACCACTTGCTGGCTGGGCGCATAGACTGTAATTGAATCATTCTTCGACTTCACTGTACGAGGGATTTTGGGCAAACGTGGAAGAGTGGTATCTGCATGATTGAATGCATGCAATGCACATACATTCGCAATCAAAGAAAGTAAAAGAATCTTCATTGTTTTCCAGAAAAAAACCCCTTCAGCGAAATCCGCGGAAGGGGTCAAAATACTTTGTGGAAGAGATCAAGAAAGGGGCACTGTATATGACACTTGCTTTTTTAATGCCTTTCGTACCCATGCACCTTGCTCTTCAGCCATGCGGCGTACCGCGATGCGCTCTTTATTGCAAGGACCATTTCCTTTGATCACTTCAAAGAATTCATTCCAATCGGGATCGGAAAAGACCCACTTTCCTGTTTCTTTGTTCTTGACAAGACCTTCATCAGGAATGGTCAATCCCAATTCAAGAATTTTTGGGACATATTGATTGAAAAATTGCTGACGCATATCATCATTGCTGGCCATTTTTACTTTCCAGCGCATCAGGATTTCAGAGTGGACCGATGCTTTGTCCGGCGGACCAAAGAAATGCATGATCGGTCCCCACCAGCGATTCAACGCTTCTTGTACCATTGCTCTTTGAGTGGATGTACCTGTTGCCAAGGTTACCACATTGTCATATCCATAACGGAGATGGAAAGACTCTTCCATGCAAATGCGTTCAAGCGCTCTGCAATAAGGGCCATATGAACCTTTGGAATTTGTTACCTGATTAATGATTGCAGATGCATCAATGAGCCAAGCAATGACTGCTGTATCCGCCCAGGTCTTCGCAGGATAATTGAACACATTTGAATATTTGGACTTGCCATTGATCAGATCATTGATCATTTCCTCTCTGGTCTTGCCCAATGTTTCGGCAGCATTGTACAATAACTGTGCATGACCGCTTTCGTCCTGCACTTTCGCCATCAATGCCATCTTGCGTTTGAAACCTGGCGCACGTGTAATCCATGTTCCTTCAGGCAAAGCTCCAATGATTTCTGAATGAGCATGCTGCTCAATCATGCGTATCAATTGTCTTCTATATTCTTTTGGCATCCAATCATGAGGTTCTATCTTCTCACCATTTTGAATCTTTTCTTCAAAACGGGCAAGAAGCGCCGGATCTTCATCCAACATTTTTGCGCTGTTTTCTATGTCTATGATGCTGACACTACCGTACATTTCATAACTCCAGTGGATTTTTTATTCTTACAAACTTACCAAAGGAGCGCTTGATGACAAAGCATCTTGCCTCAATTGGTTCTAAGATTTCTGTTTGAACTCTTCGCATAACGGAAAGAGTAGTAGCCAAGTTCCGAAGTCATCGTTGGGACCACCGGTTGATTCTTGTACAGAGACATTACTTGAACCTTGACATATGTCCCATTCTTGGTCTTCAGAACCAAGGTCCTTTGTGGTGCCGGATTCAGCGTTCTCGATGCGGGTTCATAGGTGAACATGCCAGTGCCATCAACAGCTATTGAAATAACACGATTAGTTGCATCATCGTATTTGAGTAAGGCATCCTCAGGAGCGGTCTTAAGTAAGTCAAAAGTGGTGTCCACAACTTTACCAACCGTTTTACCCGCTATATTGATTGTACCTGAGTTCAGGACGATATCAATTGCTCTGGTTTTTCCTCCCCCGTATAGATAAGGAAGTCTGATATCCCAATCGGATGTTGTGTCTTTTGATGGGGAAATAAAATCATCCGTATCAAAAGAGAAATAGAGGTATTTGGACGTCAAGGTATCAGGGCGTGCACCAGATATGGTCTTGACAGTGAGTATTTCCGCATTGGATCCGGGATTAGTGGGAGAATCATCCGAGCAGGAATTCAAGGCAAATGCGGCAAACAATAAGAAGATTGTGATTCTAAACATGGTGATTTGGTGAAAAAGTGAGAAAAAGACATACAAATTTACGTGTTATTACACATATTGTCAAAACAAATACATATCTGTCCAGGTTCCCCTCCACGAAATCAATTATTCTTTGCACCCTCCAAAACCCATTGCCGAATTCCACGAATTTGGGCTTCTGAGATTCTTTGTTGAAATGTAAGGAGATGTCCTTGTTTGCCCTCAAGGATTTGATTCAGAAGACTATTATCCGGCTTGCCCGGTATGATGAGTCCTGCCCTTGAAGAAAGCTGGAAATATCCGGTTACATCCACTCCGGCCACGGCGGTTTCAGCATCATGGCATCCGGAAAATGCGCATGTCAATTCCAAAAGTGGCTTCACATGTTGCTGATAACTGACATTTTGTGCCGGAAACACAATTTGTTCCGGTGCAGTTATGGTTGTATCCGAACAGGCTGAGATCAGACATATGACATATATGAGAAGTGCTTGTTTCATTGCACATTGAGGAGTGATGTCACAGGTTTACCTTTGGATTTATCATATTTCACGGAAGCAAGAAACAAACCTGATGGCGGAGCGGTGAATGAAGCAGGCAAATCAGACTGCTTTTTGAGTAAAGTCTGAACAATGTCCGGTGATTCTTTTCCGCGACCAACTTCAACAAGAATGCCAATCATTCTTCTAATCATATTCCATAAAAAATGTGATCCTGAAATGGTTATCAGAATCAAATCACCTTGTTCTTTCACAGAAATGGATGTTATGTCCACTTTGGTTGATTTCATGTCAGGATCATCTGCCGTGAATGAACGAAAATCATGCATTCCTTTGAAGTATTGTGCTGCTTTCATCATGTTTTGAACATTCAATGTATCTTTCACCCACCAAACATATCGTTTCCCGAATGCAGTTCTTCTTGTTGATATTTGATACATATATGTTCTCTCCACAGCATCATGCCGAGCATGAAAAGATGGTGCAACTTTGTATACATCCAATATTGAAACATCAGCGGGCAATGCATCATTCAATTTGAGCTTGATGATATGAGGGGCAAGCATGGTTTGCACATCAAGATGAAAAACTTGCTCAAGTGCATGAACACCGGCATCAGTTCTACCTGATCCATAGAGCTCAAAAGAATCGGTTCCAAAAACAGATTTTGATGCGCCAATCAATTCACCTTGAACGGTTCTTGCATTTTTTTGCACCTGCCATCCGGAAAACCGTGTTCCTTCATATTCACAAACAACTTTAAAACGAGGCATGGTTATTTCCAAAGTGGGGGAAGAGTTGTTGACCAACTTTCATCAGTAACATCGGTAACACAAGATGATTGGAGTGATGTAATAGATAGACCCCATCAGGGATATCACGAAGATGCACTTCATTTCTTCCGGACATAATCTCAAGCCCATTCATAGAATGAAGATGCATCATACCCTGAAAAGATTCAAGAGAGGCAATGGTCAAACCGCTGATTGCATAATGTTTCAATGGCGATTCATGTTCTTCAACACTAACAAAGGATTCTGCATATCTATAAAGACCGGCTTCCGAAGCAGCATACAGAATGATCTCATTCGAAGTTGCAATAGATCGCATCATCCAAACATTCCTTCGTGGTTTTATTCCACCGGGATTTGTAAACCAAGGAATATCATTATCGAATAGTCTCGTGAAATTTGATGCCAAATCTTTTTTCAAAATGAGACCAGGGCCGGGAATGACATCATTTGCATCAGAAAAGCCACCTAAAAACAAATAATCTTTGTCTTTGTTGTCTGCAAAACAAATCGACCAAAAACTTGTGTCTCTCAATGAATGTTCATTCCAAGTATATCCACCATCTGTGGTTTTGAAGACTCCACCATTTGGGATATTTCCCGGAAGAAAATATGCAATGATTGCAAATCCTAGTAATGGGTCTTTTTTGCTGAACACAATTTTGGGAATTTCGGCATCTTGAAAGTTACGCAGAATCGTCACACGATTCCAAGTAAATCCGGCATCGGTGGAACGCTCAATTATTCCGGTTTTGCAACCAGCATACATGATATTCGAGCTGTCAGTACGGAAAGCAATCGTACATAGGGAAGGCACATTCAAAGTTCCCAAGGTATCCCAAGTCAATCCCAAATCACGGCTTCTAAACACTCTATTCGAAGCATTGTCTCCGGCATATATGATATTGGCATCATTCGGCATTTCCATGATTGTTTCACCGGGTGAAAGAAATTGTGGCTTTTCTGTTTCAAAAACCGTTTCCCAATCTCTTCCCTGATTTGTACTTCTCCGAATGGAATTGAAAACACCACCGATGAGAACAATATTTGTGTCTTTGGATGATATCAATACATTGGTCAATTGAGAACTTCCGCTTCTGAATTCGATGCTGTCAACAGACCAAGTTCTTCCGGCATCATGCGATCTATAGAGCGTTCTTCCCAAACCACCAACTATCATAGTATTTGGATTTTTCGGATTGATTGAAAGTCCATATGCCGGTTGATCAAGAAGACGCGTCCAAATTCCTTGTGCATGCAAAAGTTGCCCACACAATAAACACATGACTATCATCATGTTATTTTTCATTTCGATATCCTTTGAATGAAGTATTGCGTAGCAATTGTGCAAATCCACGTATTGCTTGTTCTGCCTTGTCGGGATTTAAAGCATAATTCCAAAAATATTCCAAATGACCTTTCCCCATTGCCAATTGCATTGCACCTTGAGATTTATGCTCGGCGATCAACCAATTTACAATGACTGAATAGTTTAGTTTATTTTGATAACCAAATGATGTCAAGCGATTGAAATAATCAATCGGTTTGGATTGATGCATGGAAGTCAGTGGATATGAAGCTAGACCATTAAATGACAACAATGTTTGATCGCTGGTATCACGTACACTACAGCCAATAATGATCGGCCTTTGTTCTAAAGGTATTGAAGATACTGCCCGCAAAGCAAGTATTGTGGCTGCTTTGTGATGACCATGTGTTGATTCAGTTGGAAGTAACGTGAACACGAAATCATATGCATGTTTTGTCTGAAGGTCTTTGATTTTTGCAATGACTCTTGATGTATCCCATACCAGATTCAACACAGTATCAGCATAAAGGGTATATCCTGTATCCTGTTCATCCATGAAATGATAATCACGTAATCCGATATATGCTCCTCCTGACATCATTTCCTTTTTACGAATTGTAGGGAGCGCCATTCTTCCGGATTGTTCATTCGTCAATTCTTGATGATAAACTTCTTCGGCGAGTGTTGAATATTTGTATCCGCCTTCCCCATTGGTAACAATCAAGATATCAGCGATGCCATCCAATTCATGGGTCACTTTATATATTGTAGCAGCAAATGCGGTTTCATCATCCGGATGAGCGGTTACGATAAGAATCTTCGGACCATTGGAGAATGCAGTCGAGACTACCATCACAAGGTTGATCAGGACTGATAAGAACAATTGATTGTTGTTATTGATCATCATATGGTAAAATTCGAGAATATGATTGGCAAATCAAAAAGAAGCAAAACAAAAAAGCCCGATCTCAGCGATCGGGCTTCAACTCTATTTGTGTTGGATTAGTCGTCCATGCCTTCATATAAATGCTGGAGGCGTCCGCGAAGATGGAGGACGGCATAGCGCTTTCTAGCGAGGAGCGTATTGATATTCACTCCGCTTTCTTCAGACATTTCTCTGAATGAAACTCCGTGAAATTCATTTCTTTCAAATACTTCTCGCTGCTCTGATGGCAATTCCTTGAGTGCATCCTGAACGGTATCCCAAATAGTTTTACGGAATAAATCTCCGTCAGGATTATAGGACATGTCACCGAGTAAGTAGTCGAGTGAATCATTCCCTTCTTCTATCTGGCGAGGAGTTGCCAAGTCTGAAAATGACTCTGCTCTTTTCTTGCGATAGAAATCAATGATTTTGTTTCTGACAGCAGTGAATACCCAGGAAGCAAGATTCTCAATCGGCTTCTGAACATGCTCAGCTGCAGCCAAAACATTTGTGAACACTTCTTGCAGAATATCTTCCGCATCTTCCTGTGTTCGAACTCGCTGGCGTATAAAACTTAAAAAACGCTTGCGATCAGCTTTGAACAAAGCCTCGATTTGCAATACCAAGTCCATTTTCTCTCCTCCAAGAACTGTGGTGGAAATAGCTACTTCATCCTTAGTACCCCCAAATCGCTCATCATCAACATAGATGATGTGAGGAGTTGGTGTTTCCGGCCCTGCCACAGGCCCGGTAGGATTCATGTCTGATGTAGACCCTTGATTAAATTCCAGCATGATGATGCTCCTTAAAAAACAGTGGATGAATTCGCTGACCTATTGTCATCACGAAATGTTGTAGCTAATCGAACCATTCAGTCCTTTAATAAGTGAGAAAAATCTTTATCTGTCATTTTTGCAGAATCTGACACATTTTTTGACAATTTGACATTGCATTGTCATTTTGTCCGAAATTCATGTCAAATTTGCTAAATCAATACCTTAATCTCGAACAATAGGGTATAAAGGAATTTTTATGCCAAACTTTTCCGAATTGCCCAGAGCCCGCTTGTACCCTGCATCTGTATGACGTAAAATACCCATAAGTGGGTCATAGGTAAGGACGCGTTGAAGTCTTTGTTCGGCGGCATCGGTACCATCCGCAACGATCACCATTCCGGCATGGAGTGATAGTCCCATGCCGACCCCACCTCCATGATGCAATGAAACCCAAGTGGCGCCACCAAGAGTATTGAGTGCAAAATTGAGATAGACCCAATCTGCGATTGCATCGGATCCATCGAGCATTGCCTCTGTTTCGCGATATGGAGAGGCCACTGAACCGCAATCGAGGTGATCTCTTCCAATGACTATTGGTGCTGACACTTTTCCTTCGCGAACCAGGTTATTGAACATGATGCCGGCTTTTGCTCTTTCACCATAATTAAGCCAACAGATTCTCGCAGGCAATCCTTGATATCCGATTCTTGATTGTGCATTCTTGATCCATCGATGCAATCCTTGATGTTCAGGGAATAATTCCATGATTGCTCTATCTGTCATGGCAATATCATCCGGATCACCGGAGAGCGCGACCCAGCGGAATGGACCATTGCCATCGCAGAACAATTGTCTGATATAAGCCGGAACAAATCCTGGGAAATCAAATGCATTCTGCACGCCGGCTTTGTCTTTGGCCACACCTCTGAGATTATTTCCATAATCAAAAACAACAGATCCCATTTGTTGAAAAGCCAGCATGGCTTTCACATGTTCGCCAATTGAATGATGAGTTTTGTTCAGATATGTTACAGGATCGGTTGATCGCAGCACATCTGCTTCCACTTTGGACACACCTGCAGGATAATACCCATTCAAGGGATCATGAGCAGCTGTTTGATCAGTGACGATATCTGGTTTGATATTTCTTTTCACAAGTTCGGGAAGTATTTCTGCTGCATTTCCAAGTAGTCCGATTGACAATGCTTTTTTTGATTCAATGCACTCTTGTACAAGTGTCAAGGCCTCATCCAAGTCATGCATTTTCACATCGCAGTATCCATCATGAATTCGCTTGTCGATTCGGGATTCATCTATTTCAATGCACAATGCTACAGCACCATTGAATGTAGCAGCAAGTGGTTGAGCGCCACCCATTCCACCCAATCCCGCGGTAAGAACAAATCTTCCGTGCAAATCACCACCAAAATGCTGTCTGGCACATTCGGCGAATGTCTCATATGTTCCTTGCACGATTCCTTGAGTTCCGATATAGATCCAGCTACCGGCTGTCATTTGACCATACATCATGAGTCCGAGTTCATCCAATCGACGAAACTCTTCCCAATTGGCCCATTGTCCAACAAGATTGGAATTGGCAATGATCACTCTTGGCGCATGTTCATGCGTAGGTACAATCCCAACGGGCTTACCTGACTGAACAAGCAATGTTTCATCAGGATTCATGGCACGGAGTGAGTCCAAAATCGCATATAAGGATTCAGGATTTCTTGCGGCCTTTCCATATCCGCCATATACAATAAGCTGTTCGGGATGCTCAGCAACTTCCGGATCCAGATTGTTTTGAATCATTCTATATGCTGCTTCAATTTGCCAATTGGCGCAATGAAGAGTAGAACCTTTTGGGGATGCAATGGTTGATAGAGAAACTTGTGACATGATTAATGCGACCTATTAGAAATGACAGTGGGAGGATAACTCCTCCCACACATAAAAAGTTCACTATTATTCTATTGGCGAGGCGATCAAGGGTGGTTTTGGAAAATCACTTTCAATGGGCTTAAATTCAAGATCTTCAAACATCAAGTCCGGCGTGATGATTGAGGCTGAAACAAATTGAGCTCCACCTGTCATGAATGAAGAAACCACGGAGGACGCCAGTAAATTATATGCTCTGCTCTTTTTTCCTACAAGAATGATATCCTTGAATGATGCAGGACTAATGCCCGCCAATTCACCGCCACGAACACGTTCTTCTCTACCATCGGGATAAACCTTATATGCTTCCAATACACTCATTTTGGAATCACCTTGAGCAAAGGGATATTCACCGGATGTTTGTTCATATAAAACGGTATACAAAATATTTTGATTCAATGCTTTGCGTATGATGATGCCATAAGGTAATTCTCTTGCTTTGCATAAAGACATCATTTTGGATTTCATTGCTTTTGCTTCAACTTCCTTTTTCTTGTCCAAGCACATCATTTGCATTATGCCATAAATGGGTGCGCCACTACGAGAGTGTCCATTACTTAAACGAATGCGTTTTGTTGGAATTCTTCCTGATAGTAGCGTTTTCAAATAACCTTTTTCAACAACATTCACCATTTGAGCAGGGATTCCTTCATCATCGATTGAATAATGCCCGACCAATGATGTTTCATCAAACTTTTGCAAAATCGGATTATCAATCATGGAAAGAAATTCAGGCAATACCCTACCGCCAATCTTATTTTGGAAAGCGGTATATCTATCATTGTCTTGCACACCTCTATCAGTGAGAGGAGGTCTTTGAACAATGCATTGAGGAGCGAAGATTTGCGCAATGATTTCATGCGCAGCTTGACCTTCCATGATGATCGGACCTGAATATGGATCGGATAATCTTGGAGCAGAATAGAGCGTTTCAAATGAAGTTGCAAGTGCTTTCACCGCCTTTATCAGTGAATCTTTGGCGGGAAGATCAGCATAAGTACGGGCATATGAAGTATAGGTTTCCGCAATGGGCATTCCATCTTGACATTGCCCGGAAGCAATGACTTCAATGCCAATCATGTGTTTTGTTTTGATGTATTCTCTACCTTCGGTATTGACATAGAGCAAGGTTTCGGGAAGATGCTCCATACTAACCGAGCTTGAAGAAATCGTGCGTGAATTTCTCAAATGCGAGGATAATTCCTGAACCAACATTTCTGATTGTTCGATATTGAATATTCCATGCTCGGGAATATCTCGTAATTGCGCTGGGCCAAGCAGATTGAAATCATGCGTGGTATCGGTACGCAATCTATTCTTGATTGCAGCTTCCTTTTTTGCATGCAATTCTGCTGATTGTTTATAGCATGCGTCAGTTGCGAGCCATAATTCTCTTCGCAGTGTGGGATAATCAAGCTCAATCGGGATGCGTCGATTCTTGAATGATTCTTCATCGTCCCCGCTTCCAAAAAATCCAAGACTGACATCAAAAAAGTTTGTATTGTCAAAGGTGGGATTTCCAACACGGATACCGACTGTCAGAACTGCCGACATTCCTTTTTTGGTATTCACCGTACCACCCAGAGTGGCCTTGACTGATTCCGTGTTTTTGATTGTCAAAAGATATTCGACATAATAGGGTTTTTGCAGTGATTCAACATGCAATTCAGTCAGAGCCCTCTTTGCTTCGTCACGCATTGCGCTCATCAATTCATGATGTGTTGATGCATGAAGGGTATACAAAGAAGCTGAAAAAAAGAATATGCTCAATAATCGTAAAGACATGAAATTTCCATTGTTTGTATGAATACAAAGATACAAAAGCTGTTGCTATTGCTTTTGTTCATTGCCATGAACAAATCGACGAAGCGTAACGATTCTTCTCACCGGGGCAATGTCTTTTTGATGCATGATTGCCTCGTTTTTCACCATTCCAATTCCTTTTGACAACCAGACATGATTCTCAAACATCACATTTCCGGGAGCCTTTGAAAATGAAACATAATAATAACAGGGAAAAGAACCTGCAGGCACAGATATCAACGCCGCGGTGTCTCGCACTTCAACTTTAACTCCATTTGAAGTATAGGTTTCGCCTTTATCGGCAGGATACTTATATGTCAGACTGAACACAGGAATCTCGGTCGTATCATCCGGATCCTGAGGCCAGCTGTATATTCCCTTGGCTCTCACTGTATACCAAGTACCACCTTTTGGCGAAGCCGATGTTCGTATCAGTGAACAAGGATTGCTATCCAACATAGTGGATCCATGAACATATAATGTATCCCCTTGTGGGAAAGGAAACTCTGCGTTTGGTTGCAGAAATGTGCCTGTTGCAATATCTTGATATGCTATGTCAAAAAACCAGGCATTGTTCGTTGCCAATGGCATCATCAATGTGTCATCTCTCTGTTTTAAGGGATGTTTCATCGATTGTTGCTGTGAATCCAAGGGTAATTCTTTTCTTGGTATGCGCTCATCAGAGCAAGAGATCAAGAACAGGGTACAAAAGAGGCATGCCAAGATAGTGGTCATAGAATAGGCAGAACGGTAAATATTTCTCGATTTTTTAGCAAAATTACGGCTAAGCCGCAACCCACAAAAGTGCTTTTTTTCCCGTATCTTTGTCGGCAGCATCTTCTTACTCTCATTCAGAGCTTATATGTCGAATTCGAACAAACTGTCGATTCCCTCAGGAATGAATTCAAAGGCTGTCCATGCAGGCACGCAACGAGATCATTTTGGTGGCGTGAATACGCCTGTGCAGCCTTCAACCGCCATAGAGTATTTGAATGAATCGGGATCTGTGCCATATCCTAGAAATTTCACGATACCCAATCATGAAGCGGTGGCAACCAAGATTGCAGCTTTGGAGGGCGGTGAAGCTGCGCTTGTATTGGCCACCGGCATGTCTGCAATAACAATAGGAATATTGGCGGCAGTTCAACCTGGACAACATGTGCTGATGCAAAGCAATATCTATGGTGGAACTAGGGCATTTGTTGAAATACTGCGATATAAACATGATATACAGGTGACATTGATCGATCGCATGGTGCCGGAAGAATTGGATGCGAACATGACTGGCGACACAACTTTGGTGTATATGGAAACGCCAACAAATCCTTTGATTGACATCATCGATATTTCACCGATATGCCAATGGGCGAAGGACAATCGTATTCTTACGATGATTGACAATACATTTGCATCTCCGGTAAATCAACAGCCACTCAAACTGGGATGTGATATCATCATGCATAGTGCCACAAAATACATGGGTGGTCATAGCGATCTTATGGCCGGGGCTTTGATCGGGAAAAAAGATTTCATTGAACAATGCAGAACATTGTCTTCAATATATGGCATGTCTCTCAATGCGGTTGATTTGTCTTTGCTCGAGCGAAGCATCAAAACAATGGTATTGAGAGTGCGGCAACAAAATTCCAATGCAATGGAAATCGCACAATGGTTGAACAAACATACTTTGATTGCGAAAGTGCATTATCCTGGATTGACATCACATCCGGGTCATGAAATAGCGGCAAGACAAATGTCCGGATTCGGAGGAATGATGTCTTTCGAACTTGCCGGCAATGATACCTCATTTCGAGATGCTTTTCTGAGATCATTATCCATGATTTCAGTTGCGACAAGTTTGGGAGGTGTCGAATCCACGATGACGATTCCGGCACAGACATCTCATTCCCTTCTCACTCCGGAAGAACGTACTGCAATGGGGATTCATGATATGCTCATTCGTTTCAGCATCGGCATTGAAGATCCCGAGGATTTGATTCAAGATCTTGAAAGGGCTCTTCAATGAAAGCCACGGAAATTCCCGGTAAAATTGATTGGTTGATATTTTTTATAGCAACAGCATTATTGTTGTTTTCAGTCCCTTTCGTGTATAGTGCAAGTGCATATGTGGCATCACAAAAATTCGGATCTACAGAAGGTATTGTGATGGGGCAAATTTTCCGTGTGGGAATTTCGCTTGGATGCATCATCTTTTTTGCTCGCATTGACTATCATCGGTACAAACATTATTCCAAATTATTGTATATCATAGGAATTGGGGCACTACTATTGGTTTTGGCAGTCGGCGTAAAAACCAAAGGGGCGGCTCGTTGGATTGACGTGGGTGGATTGAGCATACAACCATCTGAATATGCAAAATATGCACTCGTGATTTTCATGTCCACATGGTTATCCGATAATTTCAATAAACTGCATGACTTCAAAAAAGGACTTCTCCCGGTTCTTGCAGCCGGCGGACTGGTGATTGGATTGATTGCATTGCAACCGAATTTTTCATCGGCAATGGTCATTTCCATCATCATGCTATGCATGCTATTTGTGGGAAATGTAAAAATGCAGTATTTCCTTACGATTTTTGGAATCGGTATTTCCCTTCTTGGCGTTTATGGTGTTTCAGCCGCTTATCGGATGAAACGCATCATGTCCTATATAGGCCTTGGTGATGATGGGTCTTCCAATTATCAATTGAAACAAGCATTGATTGCCTTTGCCAATGGAGGACTATTCGGAGTCGGCCCCGGGCAAAGCAATCAAAGAGATAAATTTCTTCCTGAAAGTTATAGCGATTTCATCTCATCCATCATTGGTGAGGAATATGGTTTCTTCGGCATATTGGTGATGATGACGCTCTTTGCATTATTCCTGTTCAGAGGATTGCGGATTGCGAGATTTGCTCCCGATCGATTCGGAAGCATGCTTGCTTTCGGCATTACCATCACGATATCAGCATATGCATTTGTGAATGTCGGTGTCAATTGCGGAGTACTTCCAACCACCGGGTTGCCATTGCCTTTTTTGAGCTATGGAGGAACCGCTGTGTTTTTCTCGGCCTGTGCTGTGGGAATATTATTGAATATCGCATCTCAATCAGGAATGTTTCCCAAAGCAGGTAAAGTTTAATTTATTTTTTGTGAGCAATTAAATATGTGTGGAATTGCGGGTATCGTAGAATATGCGGTTTCAGACTCCGGGATTCAACATGAATTATTGAAATCCATGAGTGATGTGATACAGCATCGCGGTCCCGATGATGAAGGGCAATGGATTTCCCCTTCACGAAAAGCCGGATTTGCATTTCGCAGATTGGCCATCATAGATTTAACACCGGCAGGGCATCAACCGATGTCTACTCCTGATGGACGCTTCACGATTGTTTTCAATGGTGAAATTTACAATCATGCGCAATTGAGATTGGAATTGGAGTCCAAAGGGCATGTCTATCGTTCACATTCCGACACAGAAACAATTCTCTATGGCTTTGCGGAATTTGGTCCGGCCTTTTTAGAGAAGATGGTTGGCATGTGGGGCATTGCGATTTGGGATGAACATGATCAATCATTGTTTGTGGCAAGAGATAGAATTGGTATCAAACCTCTGTATTATCATCATGCGAATGGTCGATTCATATTTGGATCGGAAATCAAATCCATTCTCAAACATCCTACGATTTCTCGCTCCATCAATCATCATGAATTTGCAAATTATCTCACATTTTCGATGTCGAGTGATACAGATACCATGTTCACCGGCATACATAAATTACCTGCAGGACATTTTGGCATTCTTCGCAATGGAGATTTCACCACTCATCATTATTGGCAACCACTTCAGCAAGGGGCGGAATACTGGGATCATGATGAATCAGCAACCGTTAATGAAATCATGCGCCTTCTACGGCAAGCAGTAAAAGACCGCATGATGAGTGATGTGCCTTTTGGGGTTTTCTTGAGCGGTGGCATTGACTCGAGCACCAATGTTGCTTTGATGTCCGAGCTCATGGATCGCCCGGTAGATACGTTCACGGTGGGCTTCAAGGAATTGCAGAAATACAATGAATTGGATCAGGCACGAATCATTGCCCGAACATTCAATACCAATCATCATGAAATCTTGATTGATCACAAAGATGCATTGCCTGTGCTAGAACAATTGGTTTGGCATGAGGATGAACCGAATGGAGATCCCGTTTGCATTCCGCTCAATTTTCTAAGCAAATTGACGAGGGAGTCAGGAACGACTGTCATTCAAGTGGGCGAAGGCAGCGATGAACAATTCATCGGATATTCATGGATGATTAGAGATCTGAAATTTCACGAAAAAGAATGGAAACGATTTCTTTCCTATCCTCGGCAAATCCAAAAAATGATCTATGAATTGGTGAAGCCATTTCTCATGGCATCAAAGAGATATCTTATTTTGGATTATATGCGCAGAGCAATTGAAGGACATCCTTTGTATTGGGGCGGAGCGGTGGATTATACTCCGTCACATTTGCGTCAAGCTCTCGGCCCTTCATTCAAATATCTTGCCGAAGGAGTAAGTGAAATGGCTCTTCGATTGGATAAAGAAATCGCTGCGATTCAAGCACATCCGGAAGATTATGCTCAACGCATCGCCAATTATGAATTATTGCATCGTCTTCCTGAGTTATTGCTCATGCGCGTCGATAAAATCACGATGGCGCATTCTCTCGAGGCAAGAGTTCCCTTTCTTGACCATCGTCTTGTTGAATATACAATGCGCATTCGTCCGGAGCTTAAGAGAAAATCATACAATGAGTCAAAGTACCTACTCAAAAAAGGTGTGGATGCTTTGCTTCCGCATGAAATCATATATCGAAAGAAGCAAGGATTTGCCGCACCTGTTGCAGAATGGATTAGGGGTCCATGGTATAATTATACGATGAGCACCATCCTGCAATCACCTCTTACTACATCAGGCATATTCAATGATGCATATTTCCGCGTGATGCTGAATGATCACAAACAACATCGTGGTAAGAATGGAAAGGCATTGTATACCGCTTTGAATGCTGCCCTTTGGCATAAGGTATGGATGGAGTGAGTCGTTCATTTCACTTCAGGGTTTTAGGAGGTGCTGGAGAAATTGGTGCCAATTGCTTATACCTTTCATTTGGCGGAACAGGCATCGTCATTGATACAGGTTTACATCCCAAAGAACGCGACATTCGCGCTTTCCCGAATATTGATGCACTTGCTTATCAAGACATCGATGCCCTGCTGATCACCCATGCTCATACCGATCATATCGGTGGCATGCCATTTCTACTTAAACAGCATCCATATTTGTCGATGCACACAACAGCTCTCACAAGAGACATTGCATCTGTGATGCTGAAAAATACCGTTTCATTGATTCGAGATCAGATTGAATTAACCAAAGAAATGCATGATGCGATTTCTTTGTATGATAAGTCAATCATAGAATATATCAGCACAGTATTCGAGACACATGGTTATGAAGAAACATTTGAAATTTTCGGAAAACGTTCTCAGCATGCAGTCGAGTGTACATTCCATGATGCCGGGCATATTCCCGGTTCGGCAGGAGTGCTTATGGAGTGGAATGGAATGTCGGTGTTTCACACGGGAGATACATGTTTGCATGATCAATGGCTGATTCCAAAGGCATCATTTCCAAAACATCATGTGGATGTGATGTTTTGCGAAAGTACGAATGGATCAGAGGAATCACATCCGACAAAAGAAACCATCATGAAGGAATGCGCGCAATTCATCAATGATGTGTCGAACGCGAATGGAAGCATATTGATACCTTGTTTTGCTTTGGGAAAAACGCAAGAAACATTGATTATGCTTCATGAAATGCAAAGAAAAGGAATGATTCCACATTTGCCCATATATTCGGGTGGCATGAGCAAAAGTATTTCTTCGGTGTTTGATCGTTACTGCTATACATCCCCTCGCATGAATCCGGGTTTTGAAATCTCCGACATCGCCGTGCATCCAATACCATATGAAAATCTTTCGAAAGCAGCTTTCTTCTCCACACCTTCCATTGTGATTGCCTCAAGCGGTATGATGCATGCTCAAACTACGAGTCATAAGCTTGCAATGCAATGGATGCAAAAACCATCTTTCGGCATCTTGTTCAATGGATGGCAAGAACCAGATTCACCAGGATATGCACTGAGCAATTCCGAACTCGGCATACCGTTTTTGTTCTCCGGACATCGCATTGAACGCAAATGCAAAGTCGCATCGATTCGAATGAGTGCACATGCCAGAAAACGTGATCTCCTGACATTGATTCGGGATATACGACCAAAAACACTTGTCTTGATACACGGAGAAACCTCTTCATGCGAAGCCATTGCCATGGAAGCCATGGACATGTTCGACGGGGATGTGAAGATCATACTTCCACAGCAAGGGGAAGCATATGATGCCGAAGGAAGAAGACTATCAAACAGAAGCAATCATTTCGATCTCGATTAAGACATCTTTTGGCAAACGACTCACCTCAACCGTACTTCTCGCAGGCTTTGATTCTCCGAAATATTCAGCATAAACAGCATTCATTGCCGCAAAATCATTCATGTTTTTTAGAAAAACCGTGGTTTTCACCACATGCAAAGCAGATAGACCACCGGATGTGAGTAATCCATTGCAATTTGCAATCACTTGTCTGGTTTGTTCAACAATATCCGACCCAATGATCGAAGCACCATTGGCTGAAAGAGGAATTACCCCTGAAAAGAAATACAGATTTCCCACTTTGATTCCTTGGGAATATGGGCCTATCGGTGCCGGAGCTTTATCTGTGAGGATGAATTCTTTCATGTTCATCATTCCTTGATAATTAACGAATACCCTTGCAAAATAGAGAATTCATCAATCATTTTTCCCCAATGTAGTATTCAGCCATTCAATCATTCTTCACCCTCGAAAAAAGTCGTATTTTACGCCATATGTTCATCCATTTGCAAGCATTATGAATTCTACTCTTTTGGAAGTCAAAGATCTGATCACCGAGTTTCGCAGTGAAGATCGCGTGCATCAGGCCGTTCGCTCCATCAGTTTTACTGTTGAACGTGGAAAAACACTAGGAATCGTTGGTGAATCAGGTTCAGGAAAAAGCGTCTCTTCTCTTTCAGTGATGCGATTGATACCGAATCCCCCGGGCAGAATTGCAGGTGGGTCCATTCTCTTTCATGAAGATGATGGTACAGTAACCGAATTGCTGACTCTTCCGGAAGAGCGCATGAGGACATATCGTGGAAATCGCATTTCCATGATTTTTCAAGAGCCAATGACTTCGCTCAATCCCGTATTCAAATGTGGTGATCAAATCATGGAAGCAATCATGCTTCACGAACATGTGAATAAGGAGATTGCTCGTGAACGTGCATTGCAATTAATGAAGGAAGTGCAATTGCCAAGACCCGAGGCAATGCTGGATCAATATCCACATCAATTGTCCGGCGGGCAAAAACAACGCGTGATGATTGCCATGGCGATGTCTTGCAATCCTGCATTGCTCATTGCAGATGAACCGACCACTGCATTGGATGTAACCGTTCAGGCGACCATTCTTGATTTGATGCATGAATTGCAAAAGAAGCATAATATGGGGATGATGTTCATCACACATGATTTGGGAGTGATAAAAGATATAGCCGATGATATCATCGTGATGTATAAGGGAAAAATTGTAGAACAAGGAAGCGTTCAAGAAATTTTCGATAACCCTCAACATCCTTATACCAAAGGATTATTGGCCTGCAGACCACGCATGGACAAAAAACTCCTCATTCTACCAACAGTCCGTGATTTCATGGATGAGCATGCCGATGGCACCATTACCCCGAAAGCTCTGGCGCATGAAACCATTGATACTGTGATTGAAAGCAATGTAATTTCATCCGAAGCAATATCACAACGCAATGCGGAATTGTCTGCACAGAAGCCAATTCTTTCTGTCAGGGATTTAGAAGTTCATTTTCCCATTCGTTCGGGTGGCGTATTTGGTCAAACCAAAGGATTCGTCAAAGCTGTTGATGATCTATCTTTTGATGTATATCCCGGCGAAACATTGGGGCTTGTGGGTGAATCCGGTTGCGGAAAAACTACCACCGGAAGAGCCATCTTGCGTCTTGTGGAACCCACCGGTGGAGCTATTGAATTCGATGGGAAAGATATTCGCGGTTTGTCCAAACATGCATTGAAGACACTTCGCAAAGATTTTCAAATCATTTTCCAGGATCCATATAGTTCTCTTAATCCTCGGTTGAGCGTAGGAAGTGCCATCATGGAAGTGCTTAAGGTTCATAATGTGATGGACAATGATGCTCAGCGCAGGGAATATATCCACTACTTGCTGGACAAAGTAAATCTCGAGCCCCATCATTATGGGAATTATCCTCATGAGTTTTCAGGCGGACAAAGGCAACGTATTTGCATCGCTAGAGCGCTTGCATTGAAGCCGTCATTTTTGATTTGCGATGAATCAGTCTCTGCATTGGATGTATCCGTTCAAGCACAGGTTTTGAACCTGCTCGTAACATTGAGAGAAGAATTCAACTTGACTTATATTTTCATTTCACATGATTTGAGTGTCGTGAAATTCATCAGCGATCGCATTGCTGTGATGAATGCAGGAAAGATCATTGAATTGGGAACAGCTCAAGAAATCTATGCTTCTCCAAAAAATGAGTATACACGCAGACTCATTGAATCCATACCCGGAACTCGTTCATTTTCCTGACCGACCTATCATGAAACTCGACATACATGCACATATACTTCCAAAGACCTGGCCTTCATTGAAAGAGCGTTATGGTTATGGAGGATTTATCGAGCTTAATCATTTTCGTGAAGGTTCCGCAAAAATGATGCGCGATGATGGATATTTCTTTCGCGAGATTCAAGAGAATTGCTGGAATCTGGAAGTGATTCTCAAAGACATGGACAAGCATTCGGTTGATTATATGACGCTTTGCACCGTTCCTGTCCTGTTCAATTATTGGGCAAAGCCTGAACATGGCGCTGATTGGTCGCGATTCTTGAATGATCATCTTGCAGATGTGTGCAGAGAATATCCTCGATTCATTGGTCTGGGAACTGCACCCATGCAGGACATTCCACTTGCAATCAAAGAAATGGAGTATGTCAAGAACACACTCAATATGCCCGGTTTGCAAATCGGTTCCAATATCAATGGATTGAATCTTGATGATCCTGCACTTCATCCATTTTGGGAGGCAGCCGAATCAATGAGTGCTTGCATTATGGTGCATCCTTGGGAAATGGCCGGAGCCGATCGCATGGAACGGTATTTTCAGGAATGGCTTGTGGGTATGCCTGCCGAGACCACACTTGCAATCACATCGATGATATTCGGCGGAGTATTCGACAAGTTCCCCAAACTGCGTGTCCTATTTGCTCATGCAGGTGGATCATTCCCTTTCACGATGGGAAGAATTTCACATGGATGGCATGCCAGACCGGATTTATGCGATGTGCATCACATCAAGGATCCTCGTTCTTATGCAGGTGCATTTTGGGTTGACGGAATCACGCATGATGAACAAGCATTCAAGTACTTGTTGAATATCATAGGACCTGATCGGATATGTTATGGAACCGATTATCCATTCCCTCTCGGTGATTTGGAACATGGGGCATTCATAGAGGCAATGGATATTTCAGATGATATAAAGAGAAAAGTTCGAGCTGATTCCGCGCTGGAATTTTTGGGAATTCAACTATGATCACATCAACATGATGTCTGACAATGTTTCAAGATCATGCATGAATGTCCTTCTCCCCTCATCAAATACATTCCCCTCTTTACCCTGAAGCCATAGAATCTTTTGCTCTCCGAATCTTCGCTCTTTTATCAAATTCACTGCTTTGGGATCAGCTACTGAAGTTCCCTTCATATCATTGGATTGAGAAGTGAATTGTTTATCCATGAGATTGCAATATGCTTGAACAATCATGTCAATTCCTCTTTTTCTTGCATCTTCCGTATACCCTGCAATATGAGGTGTAGCCATGATTGTTCTAGGATGACCGGCCAATTCTCTATTCCATGATGGCTCCTGTTTCCAGACATCAATGGCAACATGAATATCGGAATCATTCATTGCCTTGAGAAGTGCATGCTCATCAACCATTCCACCTCTTGCTGCATGTATGAACAAGCTTGATGAGTTCATAAGAGAGCAATGATATTCCTTGATGAGATTTTGGGTTGGGAACAAATCATGAGTATTCATGGCAGCATGAACAGAAATGCAATTCGACTGCATAAAGAGCATATTCAAACTGACCCATTCAACTCCTTCTGTGACGTTTTTTCCATAAGATTCAAGCGGTGGATCTGAAGCAAGAACGCGCATGCCGAGCAATTGACACATCATTGCAACTCTTGTTCCTATTTGCCCCATGCCGATGATGCCAATTGTAAGATTTGGGAACTGTGCATTCGTCTTTTTCTTCCATTCATGCAATGCAGTAAGAACATATTCCACAACAGGCATGGCATTCGATCCCGGAGCATGAGCAAATGCGATTCCTTTATTTCTCAGTGATTGAACATCTACATGCTCATATCCGGCAGTGCAAGTTCCGATGAATCGCAATTGCGTTCCTGTAATCAGCGATTGATCGATTTTCGTGACTGAGCGAATGAACAAAGCACGAGCTCCCGATGCGAGTATATCTTTCTTCGTCAGGTTTCGACCATCAAATGGCACCAATTCCTCATCAAGCTGATGCGCATAATTGGTCAATGGAATATGTGAGTCATAGAGAATCACGGCAGGCCATTGAGAAGTGCATACAAATATACCTCCTTCACCATAGATTTTCCATCAATGCTCCGTAATTTTGTGGTATCAATAGGAATAAAGCCATGATCAATATTGTGTTATGTATACTGTTTTCAATCTGCATATTGAGTGAAAGCAAGGCTCAAACCACTGCTAAGGAATTCATCTCCGCGGCAGCACTGAAGCAAGGCATGCAAGACTTGAATGGAGCCATTTCTGATTATACGCATGCTTTGGAATTGGATTCCACTCGCATTGATATTCTCATCGGGCGTGGAACATGCTATATGAATGTCGGGAAACAACAAGAGGCTCGATCTGATTTTCTGAAATATCTCGAAAAAGATCCGATGAATTTGGACCTCTACTATTCAATAGCGATAACGTATTTATATGAGAATAATCATGCCGGGGCTTTACCTCATCTGGACAAGGCAATTGCATTAAATCAGGATTATCCACCGAATCGGACGATGCGTGGACAGATTTTATCCTATTTGGGATATACAGTCACTGCATGCAATGACTTCATGCATGCAATGAATATGGGAGATAAAGAAGGCGCTGATCTCTATCACAAACATTGTGGAAATAGTTGGGATTCCACCGAAGGATATGTTTTGACATGGCCTGCGGAAGAAGGATGGAAGATGCAGTCATCCATGGAAGACTCAACCTTCCGTTTGATAGAGTTTCTGAAAGAACATGAAAGTCCTGATACATGGACGGAATATGGAGCAATGTTGACCATTCGAGGATTTGAGCCGGGAACGACATTGCATTCGTTTTCAGCATCGATAAAGAATGAGTTTACATCAAGGGCGCCTAAAGCAACAATGCGCATCATTGCTCAACAAAAGAAGGGTCCAAATCCTTGGATGATCATTGCTCTTGAAGCACCAATGACCAACAATCACAAAAAACCCGAATCGCAATTGTGGCATCTGGTGATGGGAAAATCTACCATTTATGGAAATTTCAGGGCCGTCAAGGAGAAAAAGCTCACCAATAAACTCATCAGTTCATGGACTTCATTTTTCCGGTCAGGTACAATCATTGAGAAATAATCAATTGATACCGTTCGAAGAAAGTCTGTAAGGAATTATCATCCCGGGTTGGATCATAGGTAATAAGCACTTCTTCTTGCGTGATGGGATGCATGAATTGAAGAGATGTTGCAAAAAGCAATAAACGATGCAATCCTAAATGCTCTCTGAACAAACGATTGAATGCTCCGTCTCCGTATCGAACATCACCTGCGATGGGATGCCGTGTATGTGCACAATGCTTTCTGATTTGATGCCGTCTCCCTGTTTTCAAATCCACTTCCATCAATGAAATCCTCGTCGTATCGAATTGACTTGAAGGATATTCCAATTCTTTGTGTGCTCTCATGAAAAAATGAGTTTCCGCTTCTCTTACTTTATCATCGATGGCAATCGGAGAATCACAAATACTTGATTCCATCCATCCCCTTACAATAGCATGATAGCGCTTTTTTATGCTACCTTCCCGCATGCAAACATTCAATGCGGAATGCGATTCTTGATTCAAGGCAAACAGTACGATCCCGCTTGTTGCTCTATCAATGCGATGTATGGGATATACAAATGTTCCCAGCATATCACGTAGCAAAGGCATGCAGGATTGTTCATGTGGAGACAAAGCAGAATGATGAACATGAATGCCGGGGCTTTTTGCAATGGCAATGCAATGTTCATCGCGATAGAGAATGCTAAATGGAATCGATTCAGTCATCCGCCAAATGAGCAGAAGTAATTTCGGGAAAACGTTTACGAAGTATGCGTTCTATTCCACCATGCAATGTGATTGATGATGCACTGCATTTGGAGCATGCTCCTTGCAAACGTACATGGACTCTTCCTTGTTCATCAATGGAGACAAGTTTGATTGAACCACCATCACGTTCGATGCCCGGTTTGATCTCTTGATTGATAACCTGTTCAACACGAGTGAATAAATCGGATATCATGACTGTTTTCCAAGAGCTTTTTTAAAATAGTCCAATGTCTTTACCAAGCCCTCGCTCCTCTGAACACTTGGCTCCCATTTCAATATTGCACGTGCTCTAGTGATATCAGGTTGACGTACTTTGGGATCATCCTGGGGTAAATCTTTATAGGAGATTTTGGACATGGAACCTGAAATTTCCAATATTTCTTTTGCAAGGTCCAGCATCGATAATTCATCCGGATTCCCAATATTCACAGGGTCTGATTCATCAGAAAGAAGTAATCGATAAATACCTTCAACCAAATCATCAACATAACACACGGAGCGAGTTTGTGAACCATCACCAAAGACTGTCAAGTCTTCACCACGCAATGCTTGCGACATGAATGCGGGAATGGCTCTTCCGTCTTCAATGCGCATGCGTGGACCATATGTATTGAAAATCCGAACGATGCGTGTTTCGAGTCCGTGATATCTATGATAAGCCATAGTCATTGCTTCGGCAAAGCGCTTTGCCTCATCATACACACCACGAATTCCAACGGGATTCACATTCCCCCAATATGATTCTTCCTGAGGATGTGTAAGAGGATCACCATAGACTTCGCTTGTACTGGCAAGAAGAAAGCGTGCTTTTTTTGCTTTTGCCAATCCGAGTGCTTTATGAGTTCCCAAAGAACCAACCTTCAAAGTTTGGATGGGATAGCGAAGATAATCCACGGGTGATGCCGGAGACGCAAAATGAAGGATTGCATCAAGTTCACCATCGATGTACATATATTCAGTGACATCATGATGAATGAAACGAAAATGTTCATTTCCTATAAGGTGAGCTATATTGTCAGTGGAACCTGTGATGAGATTATCCATGCAAATCACATCATATCCTTTTCCGATGAATTTGTCACAGAGATGTGAGCCCAAAAAACCTGCACCGCCTGTTATGAGTATGCGTGGCATCAGCGTTGTACCTCAATTGTATTGGACAATGCACCAAGCGCATCAATTGTACACACCACAGTATCGCCCTCTTTCACCCACAATGGTGGATCATACACTTTGCTTCCATTCAATTCAAGGAAACATCCGGTTCCACAAGTACCTGAACCGATGACATCACCCGGATGGAGTGTGACTCCATAACTTGCGCGCTCGATGATTTGTGCAAAAGTCCATGACATGTCTTTGACATTTCCAAGAGATACGGGCTCACCATTCAAAGTGCATGTCATTTGCAAATCATATGTAGCACCATTTGGAGTATCTATTTTCTTGGAGGCGAGTTCCTCTTTAGTCACGAGCCATGGGCCTAATGTGGTTGCAAAGTCTTTTCCTTTTGCCGGTCCAAGATTAAGTTTCATTTCATGCATTTGCATAGCACGTGCACTCCAGTCATTCATAACCATGAATCCTGCGATATACTCATCGGCTTTCGAAGCAGGAATATCTATACCTTTCTTTCCGATGACGATTGCTACTTCCAATTCAAAATCCAATTGGTCCAAATGCATCGGGCGAACGGTGATCGGCCCAGGACCAAATACCGCTTGATGATTTGTGAAATAAAAAATTGGAATCTCATCAAATTCAGGAATCATGTCAAGACCTCTATTCCGGCGAGCTGCTTCAACATGCTGTCTGAAAGCATATCCATCACGCATCGATGTTGGATGCGGTACAGGTGAAAGCAATGTTACGTTTTGTTCAGGAATGCCAAGATGCATCATATCACCCGTCATAGTTTCGAGCAATTTTGCATCATGCATCGCTGCATCCCCCAAGCGGAGGAAAGAAAGGATATCGGAAGGAAGATATGGCAAAGTGAATCCGGCATCAGACTTCACATTTGCGCGCATGACAGCAAGATCATATACAAGATGATTGCAGAACATGCCCAAACGTTCAATATTCGGAGCCGGTTGAAAAGTGATGAGTTTCATGATTGTTCCTTAATAAAAAAGGTGTCCGTTTTCATTCGAACACCTTCAAAATTACTGAATTTCAGAGTCAATGCTGAATGGAATATTAACTCTCAAGGGCATGACGCAAGGATAATGCACCAACTGTTCCAAATCCTGCCAAAAAGAGCAATTGGAAAGGAATGGCCGCTATTTCCAGATAAAACAATGAAATGGAAATACCAATGATGAAATAGATCGTGAAGAACAATTCAACCAATACCGCTCCACCAATTTTCTTCTGAACATATTTTTTCTTTTTCCACTCGCCATCAGCGCCAACGATTTTATATTTCGGAGTACGTAGAAATGCTGTTTTCTTACCGGTCAATGCTTCAAACACCGCTCTGGTATTATTGACTGCAAAACCCATGCTTCCTGCCATGAAAACCGGGAATAACATAAGTCTTCTACGCCAGTCCAAATGTATCGCTCTTTGTGCATACATGTAAAACATGAATGTGCTCACAGAGGCAAGCACGAAGATTCCCATCATCGTGAAAATTGAATCATAACCTTCAACGGTATTTTTGATCACCACCAAAGGAACATTCAAAAATGCGGTCAAGAGAATAAATGGAAATACGATATTGCTCGTGAGATGCACGGTACATTCCAATTTCACTTTAAGTGGAAGCGAGGAGCTCCAAACCATCGGCAATAATTTCTTTGCTGTTTCAACCGCGCCTTTGGTCCAACGGAATTGCTGGGTTTTCAATCCATTGATGTCTGCAGGCAATTCAGCAGGTGACGTGACATCATTCAAGAACACGAATTTCCAACCGCGAAGTTGAGCGCGATAGCTGAGATCCAAATCTTCGGCCAATGTGTCTGCATGCCAATTTCCCGCATCTTCGATGCAAGACTTCCTCCAAATTCCGGCCGTACCATTGAAATTGATAAAGAATCCTGCTTTATTGCGCACTTGCTGTTCAATCACGAAATGACCATCCAGAGCCAATGCCTGAGCTCTTGTCAAATAAGAATAATCTTCATTCAAATGTTCCCAACGTGTTTGCACCATTCCAACGCCTTCATTGCGAAAATGCGGAACGGTTTTCATCAAGAAGTCTTTCTTGGGAACGAAATCGGCATCGAAAATAGCAACAAATTCACCCTTGGCTTTTTCTAGCCCGCTTTTCAAAGCACCCGCCTTATAGCCGGTACGATCTATGCGATGAATATGCTTGATGTCGAAACCACGTGCTGCCCATTCGGCAACCAATCGACGTGATACTTCAACAGTTTCATCAGTCGAATCATCAAGAAGTTGTATTTCCAATTTGTCTTTGGGATATTCCATTTCGCACACTGCATTCACAAGGCGTTCTATGACATAGACCTCATTGAAAACAGGCAATTGTACGGTGACCAATGGTAATTCTGTGGGAGCTTCAATATCAGGAGTTGCATATGCTCTGGTTTTGTGATAGTAGTATATCATCACAAGACCGTGAAGACCGAATGCAAAAAGAATGCTTAATGAGATAAAGTACACAATGAGTATTGCAACTTCCATGGTATTTGTTTGGAATTAGAGTGAGTGAATGTTTGACCGATACGGGATTACCATCCCGATACCACGGCAAGAAGAATATCTTCGCCAATTTGCTGCAGAGCTGCGATAACCGCATCTTCTCTTGCTTGTTGCCCCTGACTTATGAGATAGACTTGAAAGTTGGAGAATGTTCTTTTCCAGACTTGCTTTCGCTTGACAATATCTGTGTATTCTGTTTCGACAGAAACGGTGATTCTTCTCTCTCTTTCAACTTCACCAGGGCTGACAGACACAACAACATCTTCAATTCTGACAATTGTCGATTGTAATTGCGCATCGCCGTTGGCATCCAAAAGCACAAGGGTATTGTCATTACGGAATTTGTCAAGCAAACGCCTCGTCAGCACATCTCTGAATCGAGGATTTCCAAAACCGCTATTGTCTTGCACCGCAGAAAGACTAATCGTCTTGAGATGATCCGGTATGGATCCGCCGGTGAAAGAATAGCATCCCGACAACAACAAGATGCAAATTATGGAAAGGATGGTGAGTAGTCTATTACTGATATATGAATAGTTGTTCATCATTGTTATTCTCGATGATTATTCACTGCAAAAATGGATTGTTGAGTTGTTCTTCGCCTATGGTTGTCAAAGGGCCATGGCCGGGAAATACCACTGTTTCTTCAGGCAATGGCAAAAGGTATTGTGCTATAGAACTCAATAATGTTTCGGTATCTCCGCCGGGCAAATCCGTTCTTCCTATACTTCCCGCAAATATTGTGTCTCCCACGAAAGCACATGAATGCTTATGATCCACGAAACAGACTCCTCCTTCCGTATGTCCGGGAGTGTGAATCACTTGGCAAGTCCAATCTCCGCAAGTAAGTATATCTCCATGATTGATCATACCCGTTGGATTCACATTTTCCAGCTTGAAAGGTAATGGCCATACGGTATGGGCTTGTTGATCAAGCAATCTATATGCATCCAGCGGATGGACCAAAATTTCCCAATACTTTTCGGCGCAAAGTTCAGCATCAGCTGTATGATCCCAATGTGAGTGTGTGAGCCACAAAGCTTCAATGTTCACTCCCTTCTCAGCAGCAAAAGTAGAAAACACGTGTATACTTTCATGTGGCGCATCGATGACTATAGCACATCCCTTTGACATATCGAGCAGCATATACCCATTTGTGGCCACCGGTCCGGATTCAAGTGCAAGAACTTGTAAATGCTCTGCATCGGGCAATGAATAACAATGCATTCCATCCATCATGCTTGCTCCGGTAATCGTAAGGTAAATTCAGTGATCATTTCGCGTCTATTTCCTTTTGCGAGATCACCATATCGGGCATCATGTTTCTCTCGGAGTGCAGGTGAAAGAGCAATGCGATATTCCTGAATCGCAGATAGATTCTTCGCTTCATAGGTAATCCTGAATGAATCATGACCTTCCATTGCGGGCTCTATCACTCTGAGGAATTGGCATGATTGAAATACACCCGTTTGCATCACTTCGGGTATATGCTCGGTTCTCATCCATTCCACCCATTCTTCGGCAATGGATGAGTCCACATGCATGGATACTTCATAAAAAGCAGACATTCAATCCTCCTTCAATACCAAAAATCCTCTTTCAATATCACTGATTATGAGCCACATTGAAAAGAAATGGCAGAATCGTGAATGCAGAGGTGTGATTTCATCGTAATTTTGTATCCGATTGCACAAAAATGGGAATTCCTTACGGATTCACCGACATACATGATGGAATCTCTTTGACATGCAATCCCGGAGATATGTAAACTTTGTATGAAAACTGAACCAAATCAACGCTTGGAGCGAGGCGAAGCAGGCGCTCAAATCAGATTCCTCTTGTCATTTTACAAACCCCATGCCCTGAAAGGCCTGGTGGCATTGGTCACGATGTTGTTCACTGCATCGATAGGACTCTTGTTCCCCGCCATGATAGGGACAATGTTGGATGGTTTTATTCATCCCGAAACATCATTCTCCGTATTCGGCATTGCGCCATCCCCGGGAATGCTCGCCATCGGTTTGCTGATACTGATTGCATTGCAAAGCACGATTCGTTTTTTTGCTTCGATGACGATAGCACGCATCACGGAAACTTCGCTGGCCGAATTGCGCACCAAAGCATTCAATCATATCATACGTCTGCCCATGCATTTCTTTGCGGAACGGCGTGTGGGAGAATTATCATCTCGACTTTCATCCGATCTGTCTCAGATTCAGGAAACATTCGCATTCACGATACTTGAATTGCTAAGACAAACAATTTTTCTGTTAGGTGGCATAGCTTTCATCCTCACGGCAGGCTTAAATCTGGCTCTTCCTGTTTTGCTCTCTTTGCCGGTGCTTGTATTGATTGCAGTATTGTTTGGCAGATTCATACGCAAACAAAGCATGAAAACTCAAGATGCATTGGCAATTTCTGCAACGATCATAGAAGAAACATTGCAGGCAATCGCAAGTGTAAAATCATTTACAAATGAGCACTATGAAAAAGAACGTTATCGGGGTGCGCTTTCACATGTGATTGGCTTGGCAATTCGCACTGCTCGATTGCGATCGGCTTTCGTTTCCTTCATTCTTTTTGCCTTCTTTGGAGGCATTGCAGGGGTCATATGGTATGGAGGAATGCTCGTGCAACAAGGAGACATCACAATTGGCGCATTTGCCACTTTCTTGATTTATGCAATGTTTGTCGGGGGAGCTATGGGTAGCTTTGCTGAATTGCTCGGGCAAATTCAAAAAGCTCTTGGAGCTTCTTTCAGATTGAAAGAAATATTGGATACTCAAGTAGAAGACATGATCGAAGTCCAAGATACAACAATGTTCAGACCATTGCACTCAGTTACTTTGAAGGATGTGGCATTTCGATATCCTTCACGTACGGACATCACGGCTTTACAGTCAATCAATCTGGAGATTGCATCAGGACAAAGAGTTGCATTTGTCGGTGAAAGCGGTGCGGGAAAAAGCACAACTGCTTCACTTATTCAACAGTTTTATCAGCCGACAGAGGGAATGATTTTGTTTGATGGAATTCCTGCCTCCGAGCTCGGACTGGCATGTATTCGCGCATCTATCGGCATAGTGCCACAAGACATCGTCTTATTTGGTGGTACCATCGCAGAAAACATTCGTTATGGCAATATCAATGCCACCATGGAAGAAGTGGAACATGCCGCTGAATTGGCTAATGCAAAAGAATTCATCGAACGATTTCCTGAAGGATATCAGACAATCGTGGGAGAAAGAGGCATCACTCTTTCCGGTGGACAAAGACAAAGAATTGCAATTGCACGTGCCATTTTGAAAAATCCTCCTATTTTGATTTTGGATGAAGCAACAAGTTCTCTTGATTCTTCTTCTGAACATCTGATCAGCGAAGCATTGGAACGATTGATGGGATCAAGAACCACGATCATCATTGCACATCGCCTTTCAACCATAAAAGATTGTGATGCAATTGCAGTGTTCTCCAAAGGAACAATCATTGAATACGGAACCCATGATGCATTGATTGCTCAACAAGGTGTATATGCTCATCTTTCAGCATTACAGTTACGATGAATCCAATAAACGAGAAAATGTCATGACTCAAGTAATACTCAAGAATATTGTCAAGGAATATGAATCAGGCATACAAATCATTGCCGATTTGTCATTATCCGTTGAGCCGGGAGAGTTGCTTGTGCTTGTGGGCCCATCAGGTTGTGGTAAAAGCACTGTATTACGCATGATTGCAGGTCTGGAAGAAATCACTGATGGTGAATTGCAATTCGATGATCAAAAAGTAAATGATATGCCTGCAAAATCACGAGATATCGGCATGGTATTTCAGAATTATGCTTTATATCCTCATTTGACTGTCGCAGAGAATCTGGCTTTTCCTCTGACCCTTCGTAAAGTTCAAAAAAAAGAAATTCAAGATAAGGTCAATGAGGTTTCCACCCTGGTTGGACTTGAATCATTATTGGATCGTAAACCAAAACAGTTGTCAGGCGGACAAAGACAACGCGTTGCTCTCGGAAGAGCCATCATTCGAACGCCTCGCGTCTTTTTATTCGATGAACCCTTGTCCAATCTCGATGCTCAATTGCGCGTACATATGCGCGCTGAAATAGTCAAACTGCAAAAGCGACTGGGAATCACCGGCATATATGTCACTCATGATCAAGCTGAAGCCATGACAATGGGAGACCGCATCGCTGTCCTGAATAAAGGCACATTGATGCAAATAGGCAAGCCCAAAGAAATCTATGAATCACCGGCAAATGTATTTGTGGCAGGTTTTCTTGGTAGTCCAACAATGAATTTTTTCAAAGGCACTATCATCATGGAGCAAGATCACATGATCTTCATTGAAGAACATGATGGTGCGCGTTTTACATTGCCATCAATGTTAATCTCAGGCAAATCAACTCTTCCCCAACAAATCATCTTGGGTATCAGACCGGAACATTGCTCCCCACAGTCTTTACATGAGGAAGATCCTTTATGGGAGACAATGATTGAACAACAAGAATATCATGGTCATGAGATGATACTGCACATGATGTCCGGTGGAACCAGAAAATCAATGCGTATCCCCGTATCCGAGGACTATAAACCCGATATGCGAATACATATTCGATTGGATCACAAACATATTTGTCTCTTTGATGCTGATACAGGATTGCGTATATGAATTTCGCACCACATGAATTCGATCGTGAATGGAGATATCAAGATCCATTGGCCACTGAACTTGTGTTCAAGGAATATGAGAAATTGCTGAATGTTCATGATAGAAATTTGTTACCGCAATTATTTACTCAACTGGCTCGTTGCCGAAGCCTATTGAGAGATAAGGATGGAAGCGAGGCTTATTTACAAACAGCTCATTCACTTATTGAATCACTGGATGCATCTGAGCAAATCGTCCCTCGCATTCGATATCACCTTGAAAAGGGCAGATTATTGAATGCATTGAACATTGAAGATAGGGGCGCGGAAGATTTCTTGTCTGCATGGAATGATGCAATAACCAATCATTGTGATTTTTATGCCATTGATGCAGCCCATATGTTGGGGATTGTAAAAAATGGCGATGAATCTCTTGATTGGAATTTCAAAGCGATGAAACATGCCGAGCAATCTCAGGACATGAAAGCAAAAAGTTGGCTTGGTGCTCTGTATAACAATATTGGTTGGACATTGCATGGTCTTCAACGCTATGATGAGGCACTGCAATGTTTCCTGAGTGATGAAGCATGGTATCGGGAAAGACATCGTCATGAAGAAGCATTGATTGCTCATTGGTCGATGGCAAAAATGCTGCGACTTCTCGATAGACCCGATGAAGCACTAAGGGAATTGTATGTGATTGCAGAAGAGAGAAAAGAGCGCAATCTTCCAAATGATGGATATCTTTCGGAGGAAATTGCTGAATGTCTATTGGCAAAAGGTCAAGTGGATCATTCAGCTCCGTTCTTTGCTTCGGCTTATGAGATTCTATGCGAAGATGAGTGGCTCATGCAGCATGAACAGGCCAGAATGGAGCGGCTAAAACTATTGGGGAATGTCAAGACGCCTTGACTATGCATGTCCAACTAACTGCACAGCCTGCCTTTTGAAACATTGCCGAAGCACTACAATATGAATGTTGAGATAACTCAACTGATCGTTCTAGATCCTTGATTTCAGCATCAGGGCTGATGAGTGTATAGGTCAATCGCACTGCTGTGAAGATTTTTGGGTGACTCTCAGCTCTATCGGAATCAACTTCAACATGCAAAGCGATGATGGTTTTTCTTTTTTTCTCCAATATGCTGATAATATCCATGATGGAACATGAAGCCATTGCTTGCAACATGATTTCCATGGGAGTACCATAGCATTGTTCCGCATGATGTGAGTCGAAATAGGTTGACATGCCTTCAGCATTCTTCCCTTCCAATAACATTCCACCTTTCCATTCAACTTGTGCTTTCAACTTTTCCTCAACGTACTTCTGATCCAATAGCATCAATTTCGGGAATCACCAATCCAAGCGAACCATCTTCAGCATTTGCAGCTAATAACATACCTTGCGATTCCATGCCCATGAGTTTTGCAGGCTTCAAATTGGCAACAATGACAATTGTCTTTCCTATGAGCGCTTCTGGTGTATAATGCTTCGCAATTCCTGCAAGTATCTGTCTTTGTTCATTACCCAAATCTACTTTGAGCTTTACCAATTTTTCACTTTTGGGGACTGCTTCTGCTTCAATGATTTTTGCTGTGCGCAATTTCACTTTTTTGAAGTCTTCAATCGATATCAATTCTTCCGCCGGAAGTGATTCTTGTTCCATGGATGGTATTTTTTCTTCTATCACTGCATCTTCCAATTTTGAAAATAAAATAGGTGGTTGCTGTATATATTGTCCTTCAGACAAAACAGGTTGAGCGATCCATTCCCAAGCATTCAAGCCAATGGTATTATGATCGCCAATATATGCTTCTTTACCGCAAGACTCCGCAATCTTTCTTGCAGAATGGGGTATGATTGGTGCAAATACGATTGACAATGCATGCAGCACTTGAGAGCATATGAACATGGTCTTTTCACATTCATCGTGATGTGATTTAATTGATTTCCATGGCTCTGCATCATTGAAATATTTATTTGCAGAACGAGCAATGTTCATTGTTTCCATCACTGCATCGCGCAATCTAAAGGAATGATAATGCTGTGCTGTGATAGTCATGCCCCAGTGAAGAGAGGCAAGCATCAAACAATCATGATCATTGAATTGCTGTTTTAATTCAGACGGAATTGAAGCAATCATTTCATCTTTTGAAGACCATGCTTGTTGATCAAAAAAGTGCATGAGTTTTTTCCAATCATCCGTAATATGTTGATATGTTCCGGACAGTGTTGGAACTTTCGATTCAAAATTCTTCGTCAGAAATTGCGTGACGCGATTGATGAAATTCCCGGGAATGGCTGCAAGTTCATTATTTGTTTTTGCCTGAAAATCTTTCCAAGTAAAATCACTATCCTTTGTTTCAGGAAGATTTGTCGCAAGAGCATAACGCAAGATGTCGGCATTGCTTTCACCGGGGAAATCTTGTTGATAATCGCGGAGAAATATTCCCCAATTCTTCGACTTCGAGAATTTCTTCCCTTCAAAATTCAAGAACTCATTTGCAGGAACATATTGCGGAAGAATCATGTCACCTTTTGACATCAGCAACATTGGAAATATCAGAGTATGGAATACGATATTGTCCTTACCGAGGAAGGCAACATAATTTCTATCCTCACCTTGAGGAGCTGACCACCAATCTTTCCAAGCATATTCATCAAGACCATTGTTTTGAGCCCAGTGCTTGGTTGCAGAAATATATCCCAATACAGCTTCAAACCATACATAGATCACTTTTCCTTCAGCACCTTCAACAGGAACTTGAATTCCCCATTTCATGTCGCGAGTGGCAGCACGGTCATTCAGCCCTTGCTTCAACCATGAACGACTTTGTTGCAATACGTGTTCTTTCCAGTCCTTAGCATGAGACTCAATGTACTCTTCCAATTGATGCTGGAATTCACCCATCTTGAAATACCAATGCTTTGTGGATTTCACGATCGGTGTTTTTCCGCTGATGACACTCTTCGGAGAAATCAATGCAGTTTGTTCATAGGTGGCTCCGCAACTGTCACATTGATCACCACGGGCACCGTCTTTCTTGCAATTCGGGCAAACTCCTTCAACATATCTATCAGGTAGGAACATATTTGCGGTTTCATCAAAGAATTGCGGTTCTTCCTTTTCAATGAGCAAACCTTTCTTTAACCAGTCCGTAAAGAATTCTTTGGCTGTTTCATGATGTGTTGGAAGTGAAGTGCGAGAGTATATGTCGAAACTCATCCCAAAACCGGCAAATGCTTGTTCATTCATGGGATGATATTTGTCGATGATTGCCTGAGGAGTTGTGTTTTCTTTCTCGGCACTGATTGTTATCGCTACACCATGTTCATCAGATCCACAAACAAACAACACTTCTCTGCCGGTAAGTCGTAGAAAACGTGCATACATGTCCGCAGGCAAATATGCCCCGGCCAAATGTCCGAGATGGATATAACTGTTTACATACGGCAATGCCGCGGTGATGAGTGTTTTTGCCATGAAATGTCTCTAAATTAATCGGATGCAATTTACTCATTTTCAGGGAGTAGATGGCAATCACACAATGTACACACTCATTGATCTCGATGTGAATGTTGATCAACCTTTGAAGAAATGAATATCACTAATACTCTTCATCCCATGAACATGGTTTGAACTGATATTCCACTCTTCGATTTCTTTGCCTGCCCTCCGGAGTGGAATTTGGGGCAATGGGACAACATTCACCCATACCAATTGCAGTAATCCTGCTCTCTTCAACTCCGCCTTCAATCATTATTCTAGCAATTGCATCTGCGCGACATTTGGATAATTCCAAATTATCCTCTTCTGTACCAATATTATCTGTATGAGCCACTATGTTGACACATGTGTCCGGATGACTCAACAAATAGTCGATGACAACTTGAATTTTTGGCAAACAAGCATCAAAAGGATCGCATTCATTATATGGGAATTCACAACCTTCTATAACTATAGGTTTTTTTTCAATGCAGGTATCTTGAATTGTATCGTGAATGATAATTGTGTCATGAATGACGATTATTTTTTCTATGAAGATTGTGTCCTTGGGGCATGGTAATGCCGGTGGACATGGTGGACACTTATGATCACATGTTGGGCACTTATGATCACATGGTGGGCACTTAAGATCACATAGTGGGCACTTATGATTGCATGTCAAAGGATCATGAGGGCAATTCTTGCAGTCATTTTCTATATAAACATACTTGTAGAAATAAAAGTAATAATGACTGTAGTGAGTGCATGAACAGAAAATGCAACTATTATTGATGAAGATGTTCACATTCCAATTGAAGATGATTGGATGGAAGCAAATCAGACATCGTGGTTGACAATCTATATTGATATGACAGTAAGGTCCGAAACAATTGTCTTTACAAGGTCTTCCCGGACAATTCACACGAATGCATTGATATGCAGGGTATTGGGCACGCGTGCATTTTCTTCCCTGACAGCCGGGATATGTGCATGATACCGTTGTGCAAGGATCATCGACATCAACCGTTCCATGTTCATGATAATCAGGGTTAATTCTAAGCAATAGATTTCCACCTGAAAATCTCCCTCTGGGTGTATTCAATGTTGATGCATCATTCAGCAATCCAAGAGAAAATACACCGAATGATAATTCAATACCGAAACGAGCTTCTCTCAACACAGGATTAACCGTGAATGAGGTTGTGAGCATATTATTTCTGGTATGAGCATTCACACCTATTTCTGCAGAGCGTTGTTCTCCTGAAAACAATAATGTGTCTGATGTGACTTGATATCTTCCGAGGAGAGTCAACCAATCGGTAAGCGAATATGCCATCGTGAAGTTATATGTCAATTCATCTGAATTGATCGAATTGAAATTCGTGATTCCTGCAGATACCAATACTTGATTGATTGGCTTATGTATAAGAGAGCCATTGAATCGAATGGAACTTGTTCCGAATTCCGAATAGCGGAATGCACCCCCAAGCCATGTATTGTTTTCAATGATATTGAATCCCAATCCCCAATAAAAACTGAATGGGATATAAGGCGAATTTGCTTGAGCACTTCTATCTGAAACCAATCCAAAACCAACGCCATCCTGAGAATAGAAACCACCTATCTGTTTATCATAGGCGAAGTTTCGTGTATATGGAAGCACAAGAACAAGATCGGAATTTGTCCCAATACCAAGCAAAGCGGGATTCCAGCCGACGGAGGTGGCATCATTGAACAATGTGAGAGGTCGATTGGTAAAGCGCTCCGGTATGAATGAACCCTGCGCAAAAACCGAATGTGAAATACCCAATACAAAAAAAGGAGTAGCACTGCTTTCTTCATATACCGCCCGGATTTATCAAAAAATGTCACTGTATATTCATAAGAAAAAACGCTTGATGTGAATATTCATTCAATCAAGCGTTTTTCTTAAACATGAATTCATGAGACCTATGATTGGCCCACTCAGCAACCAATTTGCGTAAACTCCACCCTTCTGTTTTGCTCCCTGCCCGCAGGCGTATCATTACTTGAAACCGGTAATTCTTCACCAAAACCTTGTGCCGACAATCGAATTGGATCTATACCCTTATCAACCAAAAAATCCATGACTGATTGAGCTCTTTTTTGAGAGAGATTCAAATTATAATCATTCGTTCCATCACTGTCTGTATGCGCATTCAAGCGGACACAGACATTCGGATTTTTATCCAAATAGGAATAAAGTACATCAAGTTCTTCCTTGCTTTCTTCTTTTACATCCCATTTGTCATAATCGAAAAATACTTTGCGAAGTTTATATGTTTTTCCGGTTGATGGATTGCCACCTTTGCTAGAATTTGAACTACTTGCCAAGTTATCAGACAATGGTTCTTCTGCTTCTTCAAATGGAGGATCTTCATCGGTTTCTTCAGGCATCGATTTTTTAGGAGTTGGCTGTTCAGTTTCTTCATCATCAAGCCATGAATCTTCATCTTCCGGTTCTGACTCTTTTGGCGCAGGTGCAGGTGCCTCTTGGGGTTTTCTTTTTTGTGCACCTGTCGAGGTTGATTCAGGAGTTGAAGTATCAGGATTCTCACCCTCTTTCTGCATGACTTTATTCTGCTGATTCAATACGCCGCCATCATAATTCATTACTTCGCGGTCCGGAATTTTGCAACCACAATATCGACAGCCTACGGGGTGAGTATGCCCATCATCATTCATTGAATGTTTATCGAAATCATGTCCGTGACCATCATGACCTTTACCTTCATGTGTTTCGGGTTTACAATTTGGGCAAGTACCATGTCCATCATGCTTGTGGCGTGGGCCACCACCAGGGATGATTACATCACCACCGTGTCTAGGTGCGATATGTCCGCCGGGCTTTCCATATGGACATGTCAGGCCAGTGCATGTGCTGCGTGAGCACGCTCTACCCGGACAGTCAACTTTAATGCAACGATAAGCAGGGCAGCGAGCATCTCCACAACGTTCACCTTCGCAACTACGAACGCCACATGCTTGTGTTCTACATATTGGTCGTGGATAGCGATAGTGATCATATGCAAATACATCATCATGATTGACTCGCAGCAGGATATTGCCACCGGTGAATCTTCCGCCTGAATTGTTTATAGTAGATCCATCATTGAGTAGTCCGAGAGAGAATACATCGAATGCAACTTCGAGTCCGAAACGTGCTTCACGTGCAACCGGATTGACGGAGAATGATGTTATGATCCTTCTACGATTGATTGCTGCACTGATTCCGAATTCCGAAGAATGATTTTCTTCAAAATGTAATGGTGCATCTGGACAATAACGCAATCTACCATACATTGAAAGCCAATCCCAGGGTGTATAGGTAGTTGACAATTCATAGACAATGTCTTTTGTGTTCACTGAATTCAAATTGGAAATGCCGGCTGAAAGATAAAGTCTATTATAAGGATTATAAATCACGGATCCGCTATAACGAACAGTTCTACCACCAAATTCTGAATATCTGAAAGAAGCACCTGTCCACACATTATAACCGGGAACTTTGATACCCAAACCACCATAGAAACTCCATGGTACAAATGAGAATTCAGGCATACGTTCATTTCTCATGGATGTATATCCCAAACCAATTCCCTGGGAAGAAAAGAAGCCACCAACCAAACGAGTTGATTGCCATGTTCTATCATATGGAATAACGAGCACAACATCGGTTTCACCATTCATTCCGAGCAAAGCGGGATTCCAACCAACTGATGTTGCATCATTCATTAATGTGAGAGGACGATTGGTAAATCTATCCGGAGTGAATTGTCCACGTAATTCACTGCTAAACCCCAAAACGACAAGCAATAAAGCAAAGAAGTAAGAAAATGTTTTCATGAGTCATACCTGATTAAAAATGTCTTTTGTTTAGATAAAGCAATCGCCTTGCCAAACTATGAAAAGTGGGCATAACTTTTCTGGAAAACATCGCATTTCTGTTGAATCATCGTGGAGAAAGCAATGTTTTATATTGCTTACTTCGTAAAATCATGGCAGTTTTTTGAACTAAATAGTCATTATTGAAAAGTAGTGGAATCATTTCCTTTGCATCACGATATCTTGCCTGCATGAGCAATGTCAATGTTCGAAGAATATGGGGCTTCATTGCATTCAAACCTTTCAACATGTCCTTTTTGGATGAATTCCGAAGATTTCTTAATTGCTTTGCATATGCTGATGAATAACCGTTTTTTTGGGCAATGCTGTCGGATTTTTCCAAAAGTGCATATGGTTCAGGTAAGGGTAAGTCATCTTGTTTTCCGAGCCATTGCTGTAATTTTTTGAGTTCTTTATCGCTTGCTTTCCAGTCTTTCGACAGTGTGTCGATGTTTGCACAGTATTCACTGACAAATCGGAAGAGCAATTGTTCTTCATCAAGCATTGTCAACAATTGAGAATTATAGGGTGATTCCAATATCGTATCCGGAGCGATGCCATGTCTTGACGTTACGGGTCTTCCACCGACTGTTTTGAATTGTACTTCTCTTCCTTCTATGTCGATGTTCTCTGCATATGTTGGAAGTTTCTGAATACAACGTCCTGAAGGAGTATAATATCTCGCCGTTGTCAATTTCAATGATTTGTTTCCCGGTAATGACATTACGGTTTGTACCAGTCCTTTACCGAAAGATCTTGAACCGAGAATAATTCCTCTATCCAAATCCTGTATTGCACCTGCCATAACTTCACTTGCGCTGGCACTTTCTCCATCGATGAGAATTGCAAGTGGAATATCGGGCTCTTGTGGATTATACTGTGAGAGATAGACGCGCTCTTCTTCGCTGCTTCTACCTTTTGTGACCACGATTGTTGATTTCATGGGAACAAACAAATCACAAATATCAACTGCAGATTCCAGCAATCCACCGGGATTTCCACGGAGATCCAAAATCAAACCTGAAAATGCCGGATGTTCTCTTCGAAAGAGTGCGAGCGATCTTTTTACTTCATCTTTTGTTCCCGCAGAAAAACGTTCAATACTGATATACCCTATGCTGTCATTCACCATGCCGGTGATTCCGAGAGATTTCACACGAATGATCTCACGCGTTAATGTCACGCGAATAGTATCTGATTTTCCGGGACGAAGAAGAGCCACCTTCACACTACCACCAACATTTCCACGGCTGAAAGAACGAATGATATTGGTTGTGTCATGCAATACAAACAATGTGTCCACATAACAAATGCGATCGCCGGGTTTCAGACCATTCTTTTCTGCGGAATATCCGGGATATACTTCCATGATCGTCAGCATATCATCAATCACACCGATGACCATTCCGAATCCGGTATAGGTATTGGTTGACAATAATTCCATGTCATCTTCCCCGCTATCATCGAGTATTTCGGAATATGGGTCAAGTGAAGAAAGCATTGCTTTGGTGCCATCATTCACGAAACTCATTGGGTCAACCGGGTCAACATAATGCAATGTCACTTCACGGAATACCGATCCAAACAACTCCAATGCATTCGTGATCCTCAAGAATAAATCTTGATCGGAAAACTTGAATGCGATTGCTCCCGCAGTTATGCTCAGGATGGCAAAGAATATCAAGATGAGTTTTTTCATGCGAATGATTGTAACTGCAATGTGATGAATGAACAAATCGTGGTTAGAGCTATCAAATGTGAGAGTATTTCAGAATCAAGTCCATACATGTCAATCAATGCCATCGTGAGAACCATCGTCGGCATACCTGATTCCATGATCAAAGCATTGCCAATCCGTTGATCAATCGAAAACAACATGACGCATCCAAAGGCCATTGCCGGTGCTGCGAATAGTCGAATCATTATTGCCGGAATCAATATGAACACTGAAGTCAATGTTGGCAATGTAAGGGCCATTCCTACTGAAATCATCATGATGGGAGGCACGGCTTTTCCGGCTATATCGGAAACCTGCAAGACAAATCCAGGCAATGCAATATCATTTGATCTCAATATCAATCCTATCACTACCGCATAGATTGGTGGCAATGTGATTATCTTTTTTGCAGCATGGAGCATGCGCTCCATTGTTGTACCTGAATCACCTCGGGCATAACCTGCAACAACTACACCGAGAGTCCATAACAATGGTGTAAGTGCAAGAACATCATACATAACGGGCAGAAATGCCATCGAATCTCCGAATACACCCGTTATGAGGGGTAATCCAAGATAGGTGGCATTACACCAGGCAGCACCGATGATGATGCTTCCCATTGTTTGATCATTCATGGTTTTGAAGATCGTTGATCGACCAATGCGATACGATATAAAAGCAAGCAGCAAACATCCAATTGTCACTATCATTCCCGTCAGAGGAATCTGCCACAATACAGCATGCAATGGTGCTTTGGCAATGACAGATATAGTAAGCAATGGCAAGAGTATGTGAATCACAAGTGCACTGATTGCATTTCTCATCGTGGATGCAGAAGGTAGATTCGGTATGAATCTCCAGATTACTCCAAGAAGAATCAATGTGAGATATGCTCCGAAGACGGTCTGCATCATGAGTCCTCAAGCAATGATGCAATCCGTTCAGCAATTCTCGATGCCAGGGCAATACCCATTCCATTACATCCGAATGCACAATACACATGATGTGAAAGCGAAGACACACGCGGTTGTTTATCCGGAGTGAATCCCATGAGTCCAGACCATGCATAGTCAATGCAAAATTCTTTCTTTGGAAGAATGATTTCATGAAGCATTGTTTTGAGCGCTTCCATGATGATGTCGGAATGACCGAACTCAAACGTTTCTTCACCTTCGAAATCTAAATTTCTTCCACCTCCAAGCAATACTCTGTTACCCAAAGCCCTGAAATAATAAAATCCCTCATCAATATGAAAAGCACCTTGAAAAGGGAGATTCGGGATTGGGGAAGTAACAATCACCTGCCCTCTTCCCGGCTTGATATCGAGTTCCGGAGCCAATTTCGACATCATTGCATTCGTGCAAAGAATGATGGTTTGGGCATGCAATGTATATTCACCATGTTGACTTGAAACAAGCAATGTTCCATGTTCATCAATATCATTCACATGAAGTACATCACTTCCATGTTCAATACGGATATCTTCCGCTCTTGCAAGAGATTCCAAAGTGGCATGCAAATAGCCACTATGCAATTGACCTTCATATGTATTCACTATCACGGCTTGAACGGCTTGTGAAAATCCAAATGCATGCTGTTCTTGAGCAGAAACAATACGATATGTCTGCGGATCACCGGTGATATTCTCTGCAAATGCATTAACTTCATCGATGCGATGAAGATATTGTAATTCATGTTCTCTGATGAGTTCCGCCCCACCCAATGGTTCATATTTGATTGCATCGGGTGCACATCGTTTCAATAATGAAGTTAATCCAATAAATCGTTCTTTTGCAATATTCAATGCATGATCACTACCGAAAACATCAATGTCATGCAATAGTTCAGTTGCGCTACCAAAACATGCAAAACCGGCATTTCTCGTAGTGGCACCATGTCCATGAGGTGCTTTTTCGAGAATCGTTATGGATGCATTCGGAAATCGCTTGCGACACTCAAGTGCCGTCGAAAGACCAATGATGCCCGCTCCTACGATGCATATATCCACATGCTGGAATGCCGTATACTCCCAATAACTTCGTATCGGGGAATCGGGCTTTGCAATGCATTCATTGATATTCATACAGGTATGGTTGCAATTTTCATTCCACTTTACCATTTTCTGCTGACTTCAAAAGGAGAAAATTGGCTCGAAAGCCTATATTTGCCATATATTTTTGATAGTGAGACCATGAATACTGACAATCAGACAAAGAAAATCATCTTGAGTGGAATTCAAGCGAGTGGCGATCTGACCATCGGGCATTATGCCGGGGCAATGAAAAATTGGGTTCAATTGCAAGATGATTATGAGTGTTTTTTCATGGTTGCGGATATGCATGCAATCACAACACGCCAAGTCCCAGCCGACTTGAGAAGACGCTCCATGGATGTGGTGGCAATGTATGCTGCATGTGGAATCAATACCGAAAAATCTACCCTGTTCATACAATCACATGTACCGGAACATGCGCAACTCGCTTGGGTACTGAATTGCTTCACGGGTTTCGGGGAAGCTCAACGCATGACGCAATTCAAAGACAAATCCCAACAGCATAGCGAAAATGTGAATGTGGGATTATTCTCATATCCCGTTTTGATGGCCGCTGATATTTTGCTCTATCAAGCAGACTTGGTTCCTGTGGGCGAAGATCAAAAACAACATATTGAACTCACAAGAAATCTTGCCGAGCGATTCAATCATTTGTATTCTCCTACATTTGCTATTCCAGAGCCATTCATTGCAAAAGAAGGTGCTCGAATCATGAGCTTACAAGAGCCCAGAAAGAAAATGTCGAAGTCTGATCCGAATCAAAATTCATGCATCTTCCTGCAAGACTCAGATGCGGTGATTCGCAATAAAATCAAAAGGGCGGTCACGGATTCAGGTACGGATATCATCTTTGACACGGAAAGCAGACCCGGGATTTCAAATTTGATGATGTTGCATCATGTTGCAACAGGTAATACTTTGCAGGAAATTTCCGATGAATTCAATGGAAAAGGTTATGCCCCATTCAAAGAAGCGGTGGCTGAATCTGTCGCAGAGCTCATTTCCCCTATTCGCACACGTTTTGAAGAATTACGATCACGTCCCGATGAATTGTCTGCACTATTGAAAACCGGTACGGAAAAAGCAAGAAGGCAAGCATTCAAATCAGTCAGAAAAGTATACAAGAAGATTGGTTTTGTGGAACTATCATGATTGACCATACAGGGATCGATAATGCACCGAGATTTCCCTGTAATGCTCCGCGCTGTCGATGAACCCTTGCTTTTCTTCTGGCTTGACTTCTCGAATGATGTTGGCTGGTATGCCGGCTACCATCATGCCTGCGGGAACCACCATTCCCGGTTTGACCACGGATCCCGCCGCTACAATTGCTTCATCACCAATCTTCGCAGCATCAAGCACAATCGCGCCCATGCCTATCAAACAACGATTGCCGATTGTGGCTCCATGCAATATCGCATTATGTCCGACAGTCACATCATCTCCTATATTCAATGCAAACAGGTCGGTTGTCACATGCAAAATCGTACCATCCTGAATATTGGTTCTCTTCCCGATTTTGATGGGAAATACATCCCCTCTCAATACTGCATTGAACCAGATATTGGAATCATCCCCGATTGTCACATCACCAATGATGCGCACTCCATCACAAATCAAGACATTTCTGCCGATAGTGGGCATGTTGCCTTGATAGGGCAATATTGTGGCTTGAGCGGTACCAAGTGAATCTTGCATGAACACTCCAAATTCAAGAACATGTGAACAAAATGATGTATAAAGTTGTTGAAAAACATCAATTGATCCCGGAAATTCAGTCCGCGAAGTCATCAAACAACCGTATTTTTGTGCATTGCCAAACAAGGCCATGCAAACTTAGCATATCTCATTATGAAAACTACTCCCCTGTTTTCGGAATCGATCAGGTCATTATATGAACCACAAAGGAATCGACTGAAAAGAATTACATCTTTACTGTTTGCCTGTGCCGGCTGCCTGTGGTTTATTTTATATTTACCGGAATCAATCATTCCTTTTCAAGGGCATCAGGTATTCAGATTAAAACAGTATCAAGTATATGTGGTGTTACTGACTCTTTGGGGATTGGATTTCAGGAGAGAATATAAACGTCTTGACTGCATCGTCAGAAAATCCAAGGAACTCAACAAGGATATTTCACAGATAACAAAAGAAGATATAGGTGATTCACTGCATTTGTTTGAAATATACTCATTGATTCCTGGTTCCAAAGGATATCACATTGCATTACTCATCAATTGGATATGCATCCTTGCCGGCATTGGTCTATTGACATTTCAAATACAACTCCTCTTGAAAACCATACTTTAATTCAACATATCAAATAAGGCATATGAAAGAATTCACGAATGAGGTATTCCTCAACTTTACAAATCAGAAAATTGAAAAAAAACAGAAAAAAACTCTTGAAGCCGTAAGAGCTCAATTCGGAAATGAATATCCGAATTTCATCAATGGGAAAGTGGTGTACACCGATGCAAAAACAATTTCAATCAATCCATCAAATACCGATGAGCAAATCGGAGTTTTTCAAAAATCCGGGAAGGATGATGCGGAAAAAGCGATGCAGGCAGCATTGAAAGCATTTGAAACATGGAGATTTGTTCCGGCAAAAGAAAGAGCCGCATTTCTGTTCAAAGCTGCAAATGTGATTCGCAAAAGAAGACTTGAAATCAATGCATGGATGATATCCGAAGTCGGCAAAAATTATCTCGAAGCAGATGCCGATACCTGTGAAGCCATAGACTTCCTTGAATTCTATGGTCGTGAAGCTTTGCGCTATTCAGGCAAACAGCCAATCACACCGATCAAAGGTGAAAAAAATCAATTGACATATATTCCACTTGGAGTGGGAATTGTGATTCCCCCCTGGAATTTCCCTTTTGCTATTTTGGTGGGTACTGCAAGCGCGGCTATCGCTACTGGAAACACGGTGGTATTGAAACCATCATCCGAATCACCGATGATGGGTTGGCTTTTTGCTGATATCATGCGTTCTGTGGGATTGCCAAAAGGTGTGTTGAATTATCTCGTTGCTTCAGGTGCAGAGGCCGGCGACTATCTGGTTTCACATCCAAAGACGCGCTTCATATCATTCACGGGATCAATGGAAGTTGGTTTACATATCAATGAACTTGCTGCAAAAACGGTTCCCGGGCAAATATGGATCAAACGCATTGTCGCCGAAATGGGTGGTAAGGACAGCATGATCATTGATGATGATTGTGATATTGATGATGCAGTGAAAGGAACTGTGCAGGCAGCATTTGGTTTCCAAGGACAAAAATGCTCGGCATGCTCTCGCGTTATCGTTCATCAAAGCGTCTATAAAGAATTTGTTTCGAAATTGAAAGTTGCTGTTGAAGCAATCAAACAAGGCGATGCAAAAGAAGATCATGCGATGGGTCCGGTGGTGTCCCAAAAAGCAGAGAAATCCATCTTGAATTATATCGAGATTGGTAAGAAAGAGGGCAAACTTCTTTGTGGTGGAGGAAAAGCCGAAGGATTGAATGGATATTATATCAAGCCAACTGTATTTACTGATATTAAACCTGATGCTCGCATTTCACTAGAAGAAATTTTCGGTCCGGTTCTGGCGGTTATCAAAGCAAAGAATTTTGATAATGCATTATCAATCGCAAATAATACCATGTATGGTTTGACCGGTGCTGTGTATACGAATGACAAAAAGAAATTGAATCGTGCAAGAGCGGAATTTCATTGTGGAAACTTGTACCTCAATCGTAAATGTACAGGTGCCCTTGTGGGTGTACATCCATTCGGTGGATTCAATATGAGCGGAACTGATTCAAAAGCCGGAGGTAGAGATTATCTCTTGTTATTTCTCCAGGCAAAAACGATCAGTGAGAAGAAGTAAGTTTATAAAAGAAATGAAGGCCATCCTCGGGATGGCCTTCATTGTTTATGGTCTGCGCATGCCTATGATATTGTATCGCCTGGATACAAATGAAAGATCTGCAAATGATGCATTGCCTGCAGGATTAGCTCCTGTTCCGTGAAAATCACTGAATCCTGCCGACTGATTTACCCAAATTGGTCCTACAAGATTGCATGATATGTTCACGCCGGCATCGATTAATTGTTCTATTGCTTCTTCAATAAGATGTTCTTGTTGTAGATGAACCAATGCCGTTAAAGCTCCATGTTTGATGATGGATTGCTTCATTGCTTGTATACCCATCGAAATATCATCAACCGGAATCAAAAAACTGATCGGACCAAACCATTCTTCATGGATAATTGATTGATCTATGGAATCTGCTTTCAATATCAATGGTGAGCATGACAAAGCTTGATCAAATCCATGTTGTGCAACCGGTTCTGAATCTCTTATAATTGTCAAACCTGAATTTCTGGCTTTTTCCACCCGCTCCTTTACTGCCGGCGAATGCAGTGCTCCAAGCGTTCCGGGGCCCATTTTCTCATTATAGACAAGAGCATCAACCTTTTCTTTGAGTTTCATGCAAACATCATCAAATGGTATGATTCCATCCGCAGTTGAAACGCCATTTTTCGGAATATAGATATTCTGTGTTGTGGTACACATTTGACCGCTATACAATGAAAGACTGAATGCGATATTGTCCAAAACAGCATCAAGCTGCGCTACTTCACCAATCAATGCGCAATTCACACCGGCCTTTTCAGTAAACAACTCTTTATTTGTTTCGGCTGTCAAAGACTCTAGATGATTTCCGAATGATGATGACCCGGTATAATCAATCGTGGTGATTTCAGGTCTTTCGGCAAGTGAAACTGTTATGGGAGCCTCTTTTGAATCCACTGCTATTTGAATGACATGCGGATTTATACCCAGCGAGGCAAGCGTGTCCTGAAAAGATTGTATGCAAAGGGCAATTGGAAGAATAGCCGATGGATGCGATTTTGCTATGGTCACATTTCCTGTTATCAATGATGCAAACATACCCGGGAATGAATTCCAGATAGGAAATGTAGAGCAACCAATTGTAAGATTGATTCCTTTGGGTCTGATATGATATTCCTTTGTTAAATCAACCTGCATTTTACCCATGGGTTTTGTCCATTGAGCGGATTCGGCAAACGTGTTCAATGCCATATAACCGGATGCGATTGCTTCCAATGCTCGATCGAATGCATGCGGACCCGATGCTTGAAAAGCCATGATGAATCCCTGTCCTGTCGTATGCATGGTGGAAAATCCAATCGCGAAGAAATGCTTTGAAGCTCTTTCCAAACATTCGATCAGTATTCCTGCACGTTCCTGCAATGATAGGTTTTTCCATTGAGTCAATGCCTGTTGCGCATTGGTAATCAATGTGTCTGCAGAATAATCGGGATAATCTATGTTCAATGGCAAACCATATGGAGAATGTTCTCCGCCTATTGTTCCATTTGATCCATGTTGATTTGGCAATGCAAAAGGTCCATTCAATGAAGCTTTGAACGCATTGAGTCCATCTTCCTGAGCTGTCTCGCCATAGATCTTTCCACTTGGTGGCTCGAGCCAATGCGCATGAAACACTCTTGTACGATTTGCTTCAATCGCAGCATTCAATGTAGCTTGATGTTGTTCATATAGATGATGAAAAGTCATATCATGTATTCCATTGATATTGTGATGATTCGATATGATAATTTATAAAATTCCACTCCGTTTACACATGTCAATCGCCATGTCATAACGCTTTGCAGGTGGCATGATATATACACCTTGCACATGTTCTTTAGCTTGCGACAATAATTCCGTCGCAATATTCAACCCGATTTCTCCGGCAGAATTACCAGCATTGTGCATAGCTTCGCGAACCCATGAAGGAACAATCATGCCGGGCACTTCATAATGCAAGAAATCTGCATGGCGGGCACTTCTGAGCGGAATGATGCCAAGCATGATGGAAATATTGAGCGACTTGATGTTATCAAGAAAAAGTGATAATGTATCCATGTCGAATACAGGTTGTGTGAATGCAATGGATGCACCTTCTTCCACTTTTTTGCGCAGTCGATTCAATTCTGTTTCCATGTCATCAGCACATGGATTCACAGCACAAGCAATCGTAAATTGAGTTGCTCTTCCAAGTGCATTGCCGAGCAAGTCCCTGCCTTGATTCATATAATTCAATGCCCTACATAAACCAATTGAATCAACATCATACACAGATGTTGCAAATGGATAATCTCCGATGGTTGTAGGATCACCGGTCACGGCGAGAATATTTCTCACACCCAAAGAATATGCACCAATCAAATCACTTTGCAATCCAACCATATTACGATCTCTGCAAGCCATATGCGTGATGCATTCCATGCCTGTTTCCTGCATGATCATGTGTGAAGCAGTAATGGGATTGATTCTGACTCTTGCACGTGCTCCGTCGAATACATTCACTGCATCAATGCCATTATCCTTTAAAAACCGCGAAGCCTCCAACACGGAAGACATATCCAATCCGCGTGGAATTTCTACTTCCACAGTGGTGAGGAATCGTGATTCTATGTTCTGAGCAAATTGACTTTTCTCGTCACTTTCCAAAGGATGAACATCTATTGTCTTACTTGGTTTTGGGTCAACTTTTTCACTTCCGGGAATTTCATTGCTCACTGCTTTTGCAATCGCACGTATATGTTCTACAGTTGCACCTCCATCGGCACCGATGATGCATGCACCTTGACGAACGAGTTTTACGGCCACACTCGCAACATATTCGGGCTCGGCATTATAATTGGGTCTGCCATGAAGCAATGTAGGAATTGCAATATCAGGAAGGATGCACAATGGAATGGTTGCGCCGGAAAGAGCACGCAATATGTCGGTCATGCGCTGAGGTCCGACAATACCATTGCTCCCCAATGCTAGCAATGTTTTCTCCTGCAAACGTGAAGCAATATCAGCCGGATATGAAGTGGCCAATACTGTGCCGTCTTCCGGAAATGATTTAAGTGCAATGATTGGAATATCAGGATTCACTGCTCTTACTGCATCGATTGCAGTGATCAATTCCTCAATGTCTATGAATGATGACAACATGATGATGTCAGCACCGCTGTCGAGCAAAGCCATTGCTTGTTCAGCAAATACTTGATGAGCTTCTTCTTGTGTAAGATCACCAATGGGTGAAAAAAAATGTCCTGTGGGGCCAATGACTCCGGCCACCAATGCTTTTCTCAATGCAGCGGTGCGAGCAATCCATACCGCTTTCCTATTGATTTCATACACTTTGTCGCTAAGAGAATATGCATCCAATGCAAGACGATTTGATTTCAATGTATTCGTGAGCAACAAGGTTGCGCCTGCATCAACAAATTCTCGATATATTGATTCAATCGTGACCGGATCTTTGAGATTCCATATATCAGCAGGAATATCGGATTTGTCGCGCAATGATAATTCCATCGCAATGGATCCCGATGCGATGATTGGTATTGTACCCAATATGTCTTTGAATGTGCTTGTTAACACTTCATTGCTCCATTATGAGAATAGCGTATGTAACAAAGGCATCCCAATCAATCATGAGATGCCTCTGAAACAATTATCCGGAACTGCGATTATTCTTGATCGTCAATCTTTGGGGTAGTTTCCTCAAATACTGATTCGATGTCTTCAGCAAGTGCTGACAAATCTACAGCTTCGATGTTTTGTGCATACTTGTCCGCATTCGGAACGGGATGTTTTGCATTGTATGCATCGATGATTGCTTGATCTTTATCACGTAGATATTCCACTGCGGAAAGAACAATCTTCTTGGACTCACGGTCGAATTCAACAACTTTGAGTGGAAGAGTGTCACCTGTGTGGAAGAACTCCGCAATATTACGAACGGGTGCGAATGACAATTGAGATACAGGAACGAAACCATCAACGCCTTCAGGCAATTCAACGATGACACCTTTCTCAATGATGCGCTCAATTATTCCTTCGGAGTCTGCACCGACAGCATAGCGCTCAGCGAAGAATTCCCAAGGATTTTCCGTGATTTGTTTGTGACCGAGTGCAATTCTGCGATTCTGTGAATCGATGCTGAGTACCACGACATCAAGCGCATCGCTTTTCTTGACGAATTCGCCCGGATGACGGATTTTCTTGGTCCATGACAAATCACTGATGTGTACAAGTCCATCAACACCAGGCTCGAGCTCAACAAAGAGACCAAAGTTTGTCAAATTGCGGACGATACCTTTATGAACTGAATCAACAGGATATTTCGCAAGTAAATCTGCCCATGGATCCGGCTCGAGTTGCTTCATGCCGAGAGCAAGTTTCTTATCGTTTTTATCGATGTTCAATACAATCGCATCGATGACCTGTCCCATGGAAACCATCTGTGATGGATGCTTCACATGTTGCGTCCAGCTCATCTCGCTGATATGAATCAAACCTTCAATTCCTTTTTCGATTTCAATAAATGCACCATAGTCAGTCAAGGAAACAACTTTACCTTGAACCTTGGTACCGGGCTCATATTTCTCGCCAATTGTATCCCATGGATGTGAAGTCAATTGCTTCATGCCGAGAGAAATACGACGCTTTTCACCATCAAAATCAAGAACAACTACTTTAACCACTTGGTCAAGTGTGACTATCTCTGAAGGATGCGTCACGCGGCCCCATGAAAGATCCGTGATGTGCACAAGACCATCAACTCCACCGAGATCGACGAATACACCGAAATCGGAAATTGCTTTGACAGCACCTTCAAGAACGAGGCCTTTATCAAGTGTTCCAAGAATCCTTGTACGTTGATCTGCCAATTGTTCTTCAAGCAACACTTTATGTGATACGACAACATTTTCACTTGGATGATTTACCTTCACAACACGAACATCAATCATCTTTCCAACCCATGCATCGAAATCACGCACGGGACGAACATCGATTTGAGAACCAGGCAAAAATGCTTCAATGCCAAGTAAATCGACAACCATTCCACCTTTGATGCGACGAAGTATACGTACCTGAACTATTTGCTGGGTTTCATTCAACTTGAGAATTTCTTCCCATGTTTTCATGAAGTCGGCACGGCGACGAGATAAGAGCATACGACCATTGGCGTCCTCTATCTTTTCGATGAACACATCAATTTCATCACCGGCTTTGAAGATGTCAGCTGTACCAAATTCAGCTCTGGGAATAACACCGAGTGACTTAAATCCTATGTCAACATAAATGTTGTCTTTGGTCACTTGAATAACATTGCCCTTCACCATTTGGTCTTCTTGCACTGCAGAAAAACTCTTCTGGAATAAGGTGTCAAATGTGCTATCATCCATCATGGGCACATTGAAATCGCCATTGAGCAAATCTGCGAGCGAGGGTCGCTTTCCTTCGATGTTTGAGGTCAAATCAGACATAAATTCCTTTCATACTATGATGCGGAACAAAAAATTGATCTGCCGTTCACGATATTCGCATGTGATCAATTTAAAGCCATCCACATAGCGGGGATGTCAAAAATTAAGAAGAAGTGAACGATGCGCGTGTTTTGAGCTTGGCAAATTAGGGTATTTTGTGCTAAATACCAAGTAATTCAGGCATCTGCATTGATCAGTTGGATGGTTTTTTGCGTCATTTCTGCATTATCACCCTGTAGATGTATCATCCCATCCACCCTTTTCGACCATGTAATCTGCCTTTTTGCATAATGTCTTGTTGCCTGTTTCATCTCTTCTATGGCAATATTTTCATCTATTTCCCCATTAATAAATGCAATTGCTTGCGCATATCCTACTGTGGCCAGGGATTGGGCCGATTGTGAAAGCCCTTTTTGGAGCAGGGTCCTTGTTTCATTGACCATCCCTTCCCACATTTCTTCACATCGTTGATTGATCCGAGCATAAAGCTCTGATCGTTCATGATCGATCATAACATAGATGGTATTGAAAGAGGGGTGCTTCATCATTGCTGATTTTTCTTCAGAAAAACGCTTACCGGTTGCTTTATAAAACTCCAAAGCCCTCATCACTCGCCGAGGATTTTTATCGGGATAATCTCTACATGATTGAGGATCCACAAGTCTCAATTCTTCAAACAATGCATCTTTCCCCATTTCTTGATATGCTTGTTGCACGGCTTCCCTGGCATCCATGAATGACTGTTCCATTTCAGAGGGCATATCAAAAAATCCTTCGCATAAAGCTTGAACATACAGTCCGGAACCACCCACAATGATTGGCAAGATATTTCTTTGGAACAATGAAGTGATGATGTCTTGAGCATCTTTGGCAAATTTCCCGGCATTATAGGATTCATCCGGCTCAAGAATGTCTATGAAATGATGCGGAATAGTTGCCAATTCCACTTGAGACGGTTTTGCAGTTCCAATGTCCAGACCTCTATAAATTTGCCGAGAATCAGCACTGATGATTTCAGCTTCAATACCGGGTACTGAGGCGATTGCCAGAGAAAGAGCGGTTTTACCCGAAGCGGTCGGACCGGTAATTGCTAGGACAGTATTATGCTTCAAATGCATGATTCAAGACTTGAAAGAATCCACTGTTTTCGAGAGCCCTTCAATCAAACTCATGCGAGGGGTCCAACCAAATGCAGCGTGAATGCGCTCATGTGACAATACGCTTCTCAGCTGTTCACCTTGTTTAGCAGGTGCATGTTGTTCTTCGCATTGTGATCCGGTAAGATCTCTCAAATGTCTGAACAATGTATTCACATCAGTTTCGATTGCCGTACCAATGTTGTATGCGCCAATCATTTGAGGTTGAAGTGCAAGGACATTTGCTTGCACAACATCACCCACATAGACATAATCTCTTGTCTGCAATCCATCACCATTGATGATCGGCTGCTCACCACGCAGTAATTTTTGCGTAAAAATTGCGATCACTCCTGCCTCACCATGAGGATTCTGCCTTGGCCCATAGACATTCGCATAACGAAATGCCGCAAATGGCAAACCATGCACATGTGCATAATAGTAGAGGTATTGCTCATTGGAAAGTTTGGCAATTCCATAAGGGGATATCGGTTTGGTTGGATGATGTTCATCTGCAGGGAAATATTCTTGATCACCATAAACAGTTCCACCGCTTGAGGCAAAAATGATCTTTTTAACACCACTTTTGAATGCGGATTCATACACATTAAGCCCGCCGAGAATATTGATGCGTGCATCAAAAGAAGGGTCTTGAACAGACACCCTAACATCCATTTGAGCAGCATGATGATTCACGATGTCAAATTTCTCATCCATGAATAATTCCGGCAATGCTGGATCATTCACATCCATCTCAATGAATGTGGCTTGAGAAGGTATATTTTCAAGTTTCCCGGTGGATAGATTGTCTATGATGAAAACCTCATGTCCAAGAGACACATAAGCATCCCCAATATGGGAGGCAATGAAACCCGCCCCACCTGTTATGGCTATCTTCATTGATGACCTTCTGATTAGTTATGACAAATATACCGAAGTTCATACTTGATGCAGAGTCATGAATTGTGCAAATGTGGAAATACTCTCCACTTTGATACGTCTAGGATGCCCTAAAAATCAAGAAAATAGGCTAATTTTGGCCTTCGATGAATGTTGCATGACATTCAGGATCATTCATAGTATCTGGACTTTCAGCCCATGATTTCAGTTCTCAAGAAAATATTCGGTGGAACCAAGCACGATAAGGATGTTCAATCCCTCAAACCGCTGGTATTACAAATCAATGAAGAATATGCTCGGCTTTCAAGTCTAACCGATGAGCAGCTCCGTTCAAAGACACATGAATTCAAAGCTCTCATTCAATCACGTACAGCATCTTTGCAAGAAGAGTTGAGCGGATTGCGCGAACAATTGGCAAGTCAAGATTTGAATCATGATGAAAGCTTGTCCATTCATGATAGAATTAAAGAAATCGGCTCCGAAGAGTTCGCCATCATTCAAGATACATTGGATGAAATTCTTCCTGAGGCGTTCGCCGTTGTAAAAGAAACATGCAGAAGACTCACAGAAAGAACACACTCTTATGATGTTGTTGGTCAGCATCATGTATGGGCTATGATTCCATATGATGTTCAGCTCATCGGCGGAATTGTTATTCATCAAGGAAAAATCTCCGAGATGGCCACAGGTGAAGGTAAGACTTTGGTTGCTGTTTCCCCGATGTATCTCAATGCATTGTCCGGAAAAGGTGTGCACCTTGTCACAGTGAATGACTATCTCGCAAAACGTGATAGTGAGTGGATGAAGCCGGTTTTTGATTTTCTTGATATAAGAATAGGATGCATTCAGTCTAATATGCAACCCCAACAACGTCATGCCGAATACTCTGCTGATATCACTTATGGAACAAACAATGAATTCGGCTTCGATTATCTTCGAGACAATATGGTGAGTGAAGCTGAAGACATGGTGCAAAGACCCCACTTCTTTGCAATCGTGGATGAGGTTGATTCCGTATTGATCGATGAAGCTAGAACTCCGCTTATCATCTCAGGACCAGTCAGCCATTCAAATGATCAACAATACGACCAACTCAATCCACGCGTGCGCAGACTCGTGGATGCGCAAAACAGATTGATCAACACAATTGTGAATGATGCCGAAAAACTTCTTCAATCTCAGGACAAAGAAAGTAAAATACAAGCAGGTGTTAATTTACTTCGTGCTTATCGCGGCATGCCAAAACAGAAAAAGTTGTCAAAACTATTGCAAGAGCCGGAATATCAAAAACTCATGCGCGATACGGAACTTGAATATCTCCGCGAACAAGGGACTAAAATGTCCATAATTGATGAAGAGATATTCTATACAATCGATGAAAAAAATCATCAAATAGACATAACGGAAAAAGGTCGAGAACTCCTCACAAAAGTTGGAGAAGATCCAGAAATGTTCGTGATTCCTGATATCACGGGCGAGCTAAGCATGGTGGAAGGAACCGCGGGATTGACCGCCGATGAAAAACAATCACAAAAAGATGAATTGATCAGACGCTATTCGATGAGAAGCGATATCATTCACACTGTGCATCAGTTATTAAGAGCATATTCTCTATATGATCGCGATGTGGAATATGTAGTTGATGGCGGCAAAATCAAAATCGTTGATGAATTCACGGGACGTATCCTTGATGGACGAAGATATTCTGATGGACTTCATCAAGCAATCGAAGCAAAAGAAGGAGTTACCGTTGAAGCAGATACGCAAACTTATGCAACAATCACCCTTCAAAATTATTTCCGTCTGTACAGAAAACTAGCCGGTATGACAGGTACTGCCGAAACCGAAGCCGGTGAATTCGACAAGATTTACAATCTCGACGTAGTCGTAATTCCTACAAATAGAGAAGTTGTAAGAAAAGATCTCGATGATTTGATTTTCAGAACCAAAAAAGAAAAGTTCAATGCTGTCATAGATGAAATTCAGAAACTCGTGAAAGATGGCAGAGCGGTTCTTGTTGGAACTACAAGTGTTGAAGTTTCCGAATTGCTCTCGAAAATGCTGAAGAGACTCAATGTAGATCATCGAGTATTGAATGCGAAACAGCATCAGCATGAAGCGGAAATTGTGGCAGAAGCGGGAAAGAAAGGAAAGGTGACAATTGCTACAAATATGGCCGGACGTGGTACCGACATCAAACTTGATGCAGATGTGAAAGCGAATGGTGGTTTAGCAATCATTGGTACTGAAAGACATGATGCTCGCCGCATTGATAGACAGCTGAGAGGTCGTGCCGGTCGCCAGGGAGATCCCGGTTCATCACAATTCTTCCTGTCGCTTGAAGATAATCTCATGCGCCTTTTTGGTGGTGAACGAATAGCCTCGGTCATGCAAACATTCAAAGTTCCTGAAGGCGAACCGATTCAAGCCGGCATGGTCACAAAATCCGTTGAGAAAGCACAAAAGAAAGTCGAAGAAAACAATTTTGCCATACGTAAGCGCTTGATTGAATATGACAATGTGATGAATCAACAAAGAGAAGCCATTTATTCAATGAGACGCGTTGTGATTCAAGGCGAAAGAATGAAAGGCGAAGTCACTGAGTTCATGGAGCAATTGGCGGGTTATTGGTATGATCAATATCATGAAGAGCAACATATCGAAGGATTGAAAGATCAGGTTCGCACACATATGCTTTGCGAAGTCGAAATCTCCGAACAGGAATTTCGCACCATGAAGGCCGATGATTGCATTGATCGCATTGTGACTGTCGCCAAAGAGTTTCTCGAAAGAAAGGAACAACAATTCGGCACCGAATTCATGGCGGGTCTTGAACGCTTTGCCTTCCTTCGAGCAATTGATGACAAATGGCGTGAACATCTTGGAGTAATGGATGAATTGAAGGAAGGAATTCATCTTCGTGCTTATGGACAAAAAGATCCATTATTGGAATACAAAGGCGAAGCATTGAATGCTTTCCAAAATCTTTTTGTGGAGATTCAAATGGAAACGATAACAGCCGTTTTCAGATTTTATCCTCAACCTGTACATGCCCCCAATGCTCAGCCAATACGTCCTCAAGAAGGCGCATTGAACCATAAGAATGTGAATGTCATGAATTCACCATCCTTGAGCTTCATGGGGCAATCAAACAAAAGAACTTCCACGACCGCTGGCATGAGAGCAATCAAACCTGAAATCGATGATTATGGTCATGAATCCCAAGATCGTGAATCATCCAATCCCGGACATACTGTTAGAAATAGCGATCCGAAAGTTGGTCGCAATGATCCTTGTCCATGTGGAAGCGGTAAGAAATATAAACAATGTCATGGTCAACATGCCTAAAGCACAGCCCCGAATCTTCGGGGCTTTTTTATAAAAAAACCTTACATTGATTGAACTACATTTTATCATTGCATGTCGACTAGCATCCCCAATAAAAAACATCGATTATTCGCGCTTGACTTGGCGCGCTTGATGGCAATGCTCATGATGATGCAAGGTCATACCATCGATGCTTTGGTTCAACCTCAATTGATGCATCTCGATGAGTTTCCCTGGAATGTTTGGCAATTCATGCGTGGACTTACAGCACCGATTTTTTTGATTGTATCCGGTACGGTGCATGTATTTGCCATGAAAAGAAATGAACTAGGGGCAATGTCGGAAGAAACTCGCAAAAGGCGAATGAATTGGGCATGGATCATTTTACTTTGCGGATACATGTTGGTCTTTCCGGCAAATAGATTGATTGACTTACCTTTTGTTCAACCTGATGCATTGGCGATGTTCTTTCAGGTGAATATTTTACAATTGACCGCATGTACTTTGATGGCAATTGTTTGGCTGTCAACCCATACCTATTCAGTACGTACTTTGGGAATACGTTCCGGCATCATTGCTCTATCGATTTTTGTACTCGCACCGATTGTTCATTCAATTCATTGGTTTGAGTTTCTTCCGGGATTTTTTGCAAGCTTTCTCAGCGCAGAACGTGGCTCCCTTTTTCCTCTCTTTCCCACGAGTGGATTCATGTTTCTTGGTGTTGCTTTTGGTTCATTTTTATACTTGCAGACTGAAGAACAAAGAGCAATATTCATGAGGAAATATATTATTCTACTGGGATTTATACTCTTCATCCTGGGCGCGGGAATCTATCAATCGACTTATACCATTGCATTGATCATGGAATTTTTGAATCCCGGCTCAATGATTATGCGCACGGGAATCATCATTCTTTTCATTGGTCTTTGCTCCTATCTTTCAGCACTCTTGAAGAGATTTGAAAAGCGACTCGTTTTCTTCAGCAGTAAATCACTGCATATTTATATTCTACATTTGGTTTTGCTCTATGGCACTCCATGGTTCCCAAGCGTCGGTAGAATATTCATGCATGAAGCATCACTGGAAATTGGAGCAATTGCTGCACTGCTGATTGTTACGCTGACTCCAGGACTTATAGCATTGGAGCAATATGCTCGTGAGAATCTCCACTATGCCCATGCAACGATTAAATATACACTTGCAGTCATCCTTGCCTATGCTTTAATCGTATAGACTCAAATTGCTATAGACATGAAAAAGCCTCATTGTATCAACACAATGAGGCTTTTTGTATCTAAGACTTTTGCTATTTATCTAATCACGGCAAAAGGAATAACCGAGCGATATGTACCGGCATCAATGGTCATGACATAATTTCCGGGAACTGCGGATGACATGTCAAATGGCATTACATTAGAACCTTTTTCGGCATTATCGATTCTTGTTTCACCGATCAAAGAACCGGTCACTGAATGCATGCGGATATTAACAGGACCGGCATGTGGTACTGCAAAATGAGCCATCATCATTCCATTTGTTGGATTTGGTGCGATTGCGTTTTCAGCATTTTCTGTGAACTCATTCACACTTGTTGTTGCAGGTGTTAACTGTATGACTGTTTCTCCAACAAGCGCAAATAAACCAAACGCTTCACCACTAAGATTTGCAGCAGGATTTAAAAATCCACTGGCAAATACAACAACGCTTTGACCTGGAATTGCAGCACCGGGTACATTAAACGATGCAATCACATCGCCACCTGCAGGTGCAATTCCAACCACATAGTTTTGAGCTGGAACACTGATATATGCTGAGTTTTTGCCATATGCAAGCGATGACACAAGATTATTGCCACCAACACGAACATCTACAGCCGGTGCATCTGTTGCGCCGTGGAAGACAATTACATCAATATTTTTGGAATCTATTGCAGCATCACGAATTCCTGTCAATGGATAAATCGTGAAACCGATGCTTTCGCCTGATGGATTCGCAGTAAAACCTTGCTGAATGACACCATTTGCAAATACTACATAATTTCCTTCAGGCAAAGTAACAGTAAATGACTTCAGTGTATCAGCAGCTTTTTCACTTGTACCGGGTGCAATACCAATTTTATAAGCGGTACCGGCATTCAATTCAAGCGTTGGTGATGATGTACGAAATGCGAAATTGTCAATTGCTTTTTCGCCATTGACATAAACATCAACACTTGCAGCCGCTGGATCTGCAGCATTATGCACGATGCGTACTTTTGCGATTGATTTTGGTGTAGCTGAAGGCAATTTTAAGAATGGACCGCCATCTGCAGTAATAGCATATAAACCAAATGCAGAGCCATCACCATTTGCGGCAGGATTCAAAAATCCGGATGCAATGATGGTGATTGCCTTACCTTTCAAACCTGAAACATCAGCAGTAAAACTTGCAAGTGTTTGTCCACCTGCAGGTGCAATGTCAAGTTTGTAGACATTTTCAGGCACTTGCAAATACATTGAGTTTTCACCATATTTCAAATTGGAAATCAATTTTACACCGGATGTAGAGACATCCACAGCAGGAGCATCTGTTGCGCCATGAAATACGCGAATATCAACAAGTGAATCAGTCTCACCTGTTGTACGTGCATTCGGCAATGCGAATAGGTTAAAACCAATGGATTTTCCATCAGGATTTGCTGCAAATGAACCGGGAGTCAAAACGCCATTTGCAATGGCTTGATAAGTGCGATTTGGCTCGAGAGTTACTGTAAATGTTGCGATTGTATCTGCTACTGAAGTGCTTGTGCCAGGGGCTATTCCTATAGTGAGCGGAATTCCTGCGGGAAGATCGGCGAATGAAGTTGCGGTTTGGAAGGCAAAATTGTCGAATGCTTTCATCGCACCGACATAAACATCAACAGTTTGAGCTGCTTTGTCCGCCGCATTGTGTATTACTTGCAGCTTGGCGGTTTGCTGAGCTTTGAGATTCGATGCGAACATTGTTGTCAAAGCCGCAATGAGAATGAGTATTTTCATGGATTCACTCCTCTGAAATGTGGTTGAATATGTTTTTACAATGAGTTTAAACCGACGACATTTCAATATTGTTCCCCGATTACCATTTAATTCTTGAATACGATGAATATCTTACTTGAATCAAAGCAATTAAATATACAAAAAAACCGCATGTCATAACAATGAACATGCGGCCAATTTCTGAGGTTTAATGTAAGATTTTGGTCTTATCTACTGATAATCAATGGAGTGGCAATTGACTTTCCATCCATAATCATTCTTACCATATACATCCCGATTGGAAGCTCCTGAGCCGGAACCATGAGTGAATGCCCACCGCCATCAATGCGTGACTTGAGCAGAGTTTTCATCAAGCGACCATCCATCGAATGAATAGATACTTCAGCTTGAACTGCATGAGGAGCAACAAATTGAATACTTCCGGAATAGGACATTGGATTTGGCGCACACATGATTCGTATTTCTTTCGCTTCACTTTCATCAATGGATACTGTCAAGCGATTCGATAATCCACTGGTGCTTGCTTCATAAAATGAACCACTCTTTGTTTCACGAAGCACAACGGAACGAACGTGATATGCGATGTTTGATCCAATTCTTGTTGTCATATCAACATATGTTGTTTGCGTTACAGGAATTGTTGTCAACAGTTCAAAAATATCTCCTCCCCCATCACTGCTTCGATACACCATATATCCGGATACTCCCGGTACAGGATCCCAAGTAACTTGTACGTCTTTTGTGCCGGATACGGACACAACATTTTTTGGAGCAGCAATTGGAAGATTTGAAGTCATCCTTAATGTTGGATCTCCCATCAATGAGATATGAGTACCCCTGGCTCCTTCATGATTGAGCACTCCACCGGGATATTTTTTTGTATAGTATACCGGCGGTATATATTGTTGAGTATTGTTTTGAGCACCAAGTAAGACATCTCCGATTGGTCTGCCTAAACCCATCGGATGGAAAAACCAACTTGGTCTAGCTGCCCAGCCGGTAGTCAATACGGTGCCGCGTGATGCAAGAACACTTCGCAATACATTGTCTTTGCTATCCCAGTCACCAAAATAGCTTCCGAAAATCGAAGCAAAAACAGAAGTTATTGGTCTTTTTGAAAAATCTGCTATTGCACCAACTCCGCTGCAAGAGGTATATGAACCGGCACCACATGCATAGGAAAACATGATTGTTTTTGTTGAGTCCAAAAATTCTCTGTTTGCAATAATATTGGACTTTCCTACGAGTGCTCCGAAACCTCTGTACGCACTACCGGAAAATCCTTCGCCATATGCACCGAAATTATCATCAACTGTTGCTTCATAAACCGGTTTGATCTCTCCCGAACGAAATGCATGATTTTTATCCAGATATCGTTTGAGCAACATCGTTTCATTTTCTGAAAATGAAGTAAGATTATAACAATCCACTCTCCCAACAGGAATACGTATGTCAATGTCAAATTGTGATTTATCAAACTTGCCATCCCCCGCTACATTCTTGTTCTCTTCTCTTGAAGCTCCGGAATTATTGATTGATACATCATCCCAGTTTCCGTCAAAGTCCGCATAATATCCATCAGCTGGCCATGCACCCAAATGATCAGGGACATGTCCATCAGGTGCCATCAAGCCCGTATAAGGAACAGGTATTCTTCCAATAAGTAAAATGGAATACTGTTCATTGATATTGTTTTCAACGATTGATCTTATGATGTTTTTTGTTTGTTCAATCGCTTGTGGATCGAATACATTTGCCCTAGGCGCTGTTCTCTTTATGACTTTCCATAATTCCGATGTAAGATCCTTTTCAAGGCGCTCTATTTCTGTGGCCAAAGGTATAACCATTGTTGTATCAATAAGCAGGATCACTGTACCACGATATGTCAAAGGCGGTACATCTATGCCTGCAAGAACATAACCTGATCCCAAATACGAAGTAACCGAATCATTGCCCCCGGGAATATTGATAAATTTCGGTGTAGCCGGCGTACAGTTCTTCAATACTTGATATTCATATGCTTTACCGATTTCTATGTCTTCATCAGTAAATGAAAGTGCATCCTTCCCCAATGTTTCAATTGCCGATCCCCATTCTGATTGATCTTGCCAAGAATTAACCTGGGGATCTTTTCTGAAAATACCATACGATTGCGCTCTATCATCTTTTTCCCAAGTGAGCACGATCGCAGGTTTCGGGGATTTCTTGTATGAAGCTTCAATGACTACCGAAAAGCCTTTGCCATCTTGAGCAGAAAGACTGTTGACATGCAAAAGCATGCAGAAGAAGAGTATTACAAAACGCATGATATACCTCTATAACTTAAAATCATTCATCTTCAGATTTATTTTTCTTCCTAAACAGAAATGAAACCGGCACACCTTCCAAATTTATGTGCTTACGTAATGTTCTTTCAAGAAATCGTTTATATGAATCCGGTAATTCCTGCGGATGATTACAAAAGAATGCAAAAGTCGGTGGTGCTACCTTGGTTTGCGTAATGTAATTGATGCGTAAATCATGTCCGCGATAAGAAGGTGGCGGAGTCTTCGTGATTTCCTCATGCAGAATATCATTCAATTTCGATGTGGAAATGCGTGAGGATCTTCTTCCTTGTATTTCCTTTGCCATATCAATCAATTTGGAAAGTCTTTGTTTGGTCAATGCCGAAACAAAAACCACTTGTACATAGTCGAAAGTTTTTAATTCTTCATGGACTTTCTTTTCGAATTCAATCGCTGTATTTGTTTCCTTCTCTACTGCATCCCATTTATTGACTGCGATGATCACGCCTCTTCTTGCATCCACTGCATCATTGATGATACGCTTGTCTTGCGCTTCAAGCCCTCGTTCTGCATCAAGAACCACAATGGCCACATCGCAACGCTCAATCGCTCGGGCGGTACGCATGATTGAATACATTTCGACATTTTCTTTGATATGACTTCTCTTGCGCAGTCCTGCAGTATCAATCAATACTATTTCTTCGCCATAATATTTCAAGACACTGTCAATGGCATCTCTTGTGGTACCCGGAATATCAGAAACAATTGCACGATCCACTCCGAGAAGCGCATTGGTGATGCTGGATTTACCAACATTCGGCCTGCCTATCAATGCAATTTTCAATCGTGAATCTTCTTCCAATCCCTCGGATTTGTTCAATGGCTCAACAACTTGATCGAGTAAATCGCCTGTGCTTCTTCCATTCAATGCGGATATACCGTATGGCTCACCGAGTCCAATCTGAAAGAACTCGAATAATTGTGCATCTTGGAGAGAATTATCACATTTATTGATTGCTAATGTAACATATTTTCCGCTTTGCCTTAGCGTGAGAGCAATTTCTTTGTCAACAGGTGTCAATCCATCTCTTCCGTCACACACGAAGATGATGGATTGTGCTTCCTCGATTGCCAAATGTGCTTGCTCACGAATTGCTCTATCGAATAATTCATCACTTTCAGGAACAATTCCTCCGGTGTCAATCAAAATGAATCCGATGCCATTCCATTCTCCTCGACCATAATGCCTGTCGCGTGTAACGCCAGCAGTGGCATCAACGATTGCATCGCGTTCCTCAAGAATACGATTGAACAATGTTGATTTACCAACATTCGGTCTTCCTACTATGGCTACGAGATTCTGCATAATACTCTTTATATGTACAAGGCAAAAATAGTAAATACACTCTATTGAATGACAAACCCGAACAATGTGTTCGGGTTTATTGCATCATAAGGCATCTTGGAGATAATGGCGAACATTATCCATCGATATTCGCTCCTGCTGCATGGTATCGCGATTACGTATAGTGACCGCTTGATCAGTGAGCGAATCATTATCAACTGTGATGCAAAATGGAGTGCCAATTTCATCTTGCCTTCTATATCGCTTTCCAATAGATCCGGAGGTATCCCATTGCACTTTATATTCCTTTTGCAATTGCTTATACAATGGATCAGCAAACTCCGGTAAACCATCCTTGCTTGTCAATGGAAATATCGCTGCTTTGACGGGTGCAAGTTTTGGATGAAAAGTCAAGACTGTTCTGGTCTCTTCTTTTCCATCCTCTCCTGCTATTTTTTCTTCTTTGAATGCATTACATAAGAAAGCCATGAATGATCGCGAAGCACCTACTGATGTTTCAATAACATATGGTACATAACGATCTTTTGAGACTGTATCCACATATTCCTGCTTTTTACCTGAAAACTCTTGATGATTCTTTAAGTCAAAATCCGTTCTTGAATGAATCCCTTCAATCTCACCCCATCCAAATGGAAATTTAAATTCAATATCAGTCGCGGCATTTGCATAGTGAGCTAATTTTTCATGTGGTTTTGCTCGCAATGAAGATGGACTCATCCCATGCTCGATAAACCACTGATAGCGCTGTTCGAACCAATATTCAAACCACTCTTTCTCGGTTCCGGGCTTGATGAAGAATTGCATCTCCATTTGTTCAAATTCGCGCGTGCGGAAAAGGAAATTTTTGGTATTGATTTCATTTCTGAATGCTTTACCGATTTGTGCAATGCCGAATGGTGGTTTTTGACGCGTTGAATCCAATACATTCTTGAAATTCACAAAAATGCCTTGTGCGGTTTCGGGTCTTAGATAGACTGTGTTGGAAACATCTTCGACGGGTCCGACAAATGTCTTGAACATCAAGTTAAAGTACCGAACATCAGTCCAATCGGTCGTACCACTCACGGGATCGGGTATTTGCTCATCCATGATGATTGCATGAAAATGCACCGGTTCGCTTGCTTGATTGAGTCTGGTTTCCACGGCATTTGCTTGATCTGTTTTTCCCTTTTTTCTGAGTTTTTCGATATACTCTTCGATCAGCGTATCGGCACGATGTCTGGCCTTACTTACTTTATTGTCAATCATCGGATCAGTGAATTGTCCAACATGACCACTCGCTTCCCATGTGCGTGGGTGCATGAGTATGGCAGCATCCAATCCTTCGATGTCATCGCGCAATGTCATGGCTTTCCACCATGCCTCTTTTACATTTCTAAGAAGTTCAACTCCAAGCGGACCATAATCCCAACAGCCATTAAGCCCTCCATATATTTCGGAGGATTGAAATACAAAACCGCGTCTTTTGCTTAGCGATAATAATGCGTCCAAAGGTGAAGCCATGATTCAGGATGTGATTGATGAGCGAATGGGTAAAAATACGAATTTGAAGCAGCATTTATATCGGGGATTATGCTTCGGTTCCTCTCTTAGCCAGCTTATCGACATATTCATTCCAATGATCTCCCGAATGTGCTTGGATTTTGTTCCACGTGATGATAATTCCGGACAATGCCACAAATTGAGCATATCGCTGCGTTAGTGGTTGTTTTGCTTTCCAATTACCTACTGCCCACTCTTTAATTCCGGCATAATCATAATGAATGGTGATGGAAGTATGCCCATGTTGATTACACCATTGAATTACTTTTCCTACTGCCATCAATTCACCTGAAACTTGTCTTGCTTCAAGATATTCAGGATTATTCACCGAGCCGACATCTTCGAAAATCTTTGCATCATCTTGTATGATGACAAGTCCGAAACCAACTTTTCCGAAAATAAAAGAGCCATCAACATAAGCATGGAGCCCGGCATGATTTCGTTTTGATGAATTCTTTAGATGTTTCACATCTAGCAGCGCACGTAATTGTTCATCTTGTATGGAACGACAATCAAATCGAAATGTCTTTTTTGTTGGAGCATAATACAATCGCAATTTACCGATGGATGCACCATCTTTGAAGCATTGTGCAGTTATGGCAAATTCCTGCCATGCATCTTCAAGAATGCTGAATGTATAACCTTTGGAAGATAAGAAAGCATCAGTCTCTTCAATCTTATTTCTCAACATCGATGCAAATGGTGAACTCATGATGTAGCTGCCAATTGAATGATGTGTTCAAAAATAGCTTCCGCACAAGCGTGTTTGGTCATCGAGGGAAATTGTTTCACCTGCAAAGAATGATCAATGATGGAAATGGTATTCATATCTCCCCCAAATCCACTATTTGGTTTATTTGCCTGATTGACTATCATCATGTCACACCCTTTTTCAGTCATTTTTTTTATGCCATATTCAATATGATGCGATGATTCCAATGCAAAACCTATAAGCATTTGTCCTTGCTGTTTGATTGTTCCAAGTTCGGCAAGAATATCGGTTGTTTTTACTAGATCCACTTGCATGGATTCAGCTTCCCCTTTTTTGATTTTTCCTTCATGAAGCACTCTTGGGGTGAAATCGGCTACAGCAGCAGTCATAATGATGATGTCTTGCCCTGCTATTTCTTTCATTACCATATCATGCATGTCGCGAGCAGATTCTATATCCAATCTTCGAATTGTTCCGATTGGTGTTTTCAAAGAAACGGGACCGGTGATCAAAGTGACCAATGCTCCCAATTGCGATGCTTGTTGAGCCAATGCAAATCCCATTTTACCTGAAGAGAAATTTCCGATGAATCGTACATCATCAATTCGCTCATAGGTTGGTCCTGCCGTGATCAAGACATGTTTGCTATATAGTGGTTTTGATTGCAAGGGTTCTTCATGCGATTCAATGCCCTGCTCATTATCAATGCTCAAATCAGAGATAGGCATACCCAATGCAAGACAACATTGACGCATCAATTCTTGAATTTCGGGAAGACGTCCTTGGCCGATAATCCCACTGGCCAATTCTCCATAAGCAGGATCTATGATGATTGCTCCATCATCTTTCAAGATTTCGATATTTCTCAGAACAGCAGGATGCTCCCACATATCTGAATCCATCGCGGGAGCAATCAATAATGGAATTTCTTTCGGCAAGGCACATGCAATGATTGACAAAGCTGTATCATAAAACCCCGTTGCAAGTCTTGCCAAGCTTGTTGCAGAACATGGAGCGATAAGCATCGCATCACACCAATGAGCCAAGTGAATATGCCATGAGCCACCTTCTTGCACTTCATCTTCAAACATATCAACTGCTACAGGATGTTTTGAAAGATTCATGAGCACGGTTCGAGAAACAAATTGCTCCGAAGATGGGGTCATCACAACACGTACCTCTGCCCCGAGCTTTATCAATTCTCGGACAATCATGGGAGCTTTATAGGCAGCTATGCTACCACTCACTCCGAGTATGATGTTCTTTCCTTGCAGATTCATGTTTATCCTGAATAAAAAAGCCATCGTTCTACATGGGTAGGCGATGGCTCAATATAGCTACTTGACTTCTGTTATTTTTCATCATTCATGCGGACATTCAATTGATCGTCCATAACTTCCTTCATTGCTATAAAAATCGGCTTTGGAAGTACGTCAAATTCTCTGCTGATTGCCAATTTGTCATAATTTGGTCCCTCTGATTCATCGGCATCTGTCTCCACATTCTCCATGCGAGCAGTCAATTGCATTTTGATCTGATCATTGATCTGGCGGGCACGAATTCCCATGGCCACGATTGACTGGTAAATGCTGCCTTTGGAAGATTCTTTCATGCGAACTTCGACCGGATTGACGATATATGTGCTCATGTCAACTCACAATAATAACGATGAATAAGACCTCAAATATACGGCATGTCACTGAAATGACCAAACTTAGCTCTTTTTGGGGATTTCAAGGAAAATAAGTCTTGAACCATCCTTGCTTTTCACTTGCAATTTCAATACTTCGCCTTGGCGATCTTTGATGATCTTGTTTATTTGTCCTGTCTTGGAGATTGACTGCTTTTCAGCTTTAACAATCACAAAACCGGGAAAAAGTCCTCTTTCGCTGGCATGAGAATAAGGCTCAACCTTTGTGATCAGAACTCCATCTTCAATATTGAGTTCGGTTTTCACTTTTTCTGTCAAAGGTGCAACTGTAAAACCAAGGACTTTGAATGAAACTGTTCCATTTGTGGACTCATCTTCTTTGGAAGTGGAACCTGTTACACCATCTTCATTAGCTGCCACGGTTTGATCATCTCTTTTTTTCAAAACCACTGATTTGGATATTGATTTGCCATCTCTCCAAATTTTGAGACTTATTTTGTCACCTGCGCGGCGTTGGGCTACAAGACTTTGTAAATCATTGGAGGAATTGACGGGCTTGCCATCCAGTTCAAGAATCACATCTCCAGGTTCAATGCCCGCTTTTTCTGCAGGACTATCTTTGATGATGTCATCAACCAATGCACCTGCAACTTTATCAAGTTTGAGTGACTTTGCCGAAACTTCATCAACTGGTCGAAGCGATACTCCAATATACCCTCTGTCTACTTTCCCATCCTCAATGATATCGAGTGCAACTGCTTTCATGAGATTTGCTGGTATGGCGAATCCATATCCCATATATCCTCCGGTGCGAGTTGCAATAGCGGAATTGATACCAATCAGACTTCCCCGCAAATTGAAAAGACCACCACCACTATTTCCTGGATTGATTGCCGCATCCGTTTGAATGAAATTCTCTACGGCATATCGATCTCTATTCAAACCCAAAGCGCCTCTTCCAATTGCACTAACTATACCGGAAGTAACTGTGGAATTTAGTCCAAGTGGATTTCCGACAGCGATGACCATTTCACCGATTACGACTTCATCGCTATTTCCGATATGTGCAACCGGTAAATTACTTGCTTCTACTTTTATCACTGCCAAATCCGTAAGTGGATCACGTCCGATGAGTTTTGCTTTGTATTCTTTTCTATCAGATAAAATTACTGTTATGCCATCTTCTTTTGCTTGTTCAACCACATGATTATTTGTGATGATATATCCATCTGAAGAAATGATGACCCCTGATCCGGCACCTTCGGATTTCTGAATATCACCTTCTTCTCCACCACCGGGCATTTCTTCAGGGCTTCCAAAAAACTTAAAAAAGTCTCGCAGCTGTTTATTGTCAACTTTTGACTCCGTAACTACTTTGATATTCACAACAGTCGCATTGACTGATTTGCTCGCGGAAGTCATTGCATCATTCAATGCTTGAACCTGAGGGCTTAATGTTACAGGAGCTTGTTTTGCCCCTATTTCTTTATCTGCCGCAAAAGCCGAAGCAATTCCTCCGGTATTGAAAGTTGATACCAATGCCACCCCGAAAATGATTCCAATGCCGATAAGCAGCACAGCCGAAACGATTGGTTTTTTTCTCATAATTGTTCTCTATCCATGGTACATAGAA
>Ga0194134_10000043_pt1 | contig 166194 bp, 142 predicted proteins | sample TA2KigOff0mmetaG_FD_148602 | JGI IMG/M metagenome (GOLD analysis project Ga0194134, IMG submission 148602) | Freshwater microbial communities from Lake Tanganyika, Tanzania - TA2015056 Kigoma Offshore 0m | ecosystem: Environmental > Aquatic > Freshwater > Lake | place: Tanzania: Lake...
CAAGAGGATCCCAAGACCGTCATCTACATCGCCGTTGCCGATGGACAAGGAACGATTGACCGCGCGCCGCTGATGCAGGCAGTCTGGGACAAACTTCGAGGCTGCGGACTCTCGGTCAACTTCGTGGGCAAGCCCATGGACTCGGATGACAAGTCGCCGCCGAATCCACCGGCTGCTTCTCCAGCCCCGTCACCGCCGAGTGAGCAGGCAGCGCCCGCTGCAACGCCACCCGCGACTCCGGCATCCAGACCGTGAACGAGGCTCGCCAGGAAAACGCGCCGCTGGTCTTCGGCTTTGTCATAGCCATCCTGCTGCATCTTCTCATTGCGGTACCGGCCCTTCAGGCATCGTGGGGCGTGGGCGGCGAGAGTCCACTGAATTCATCGCTCGATGGCTCAAGCATGTCCGAGCAGAAACTGCGCGAGCGACTTGCGAAGGCCCTTCAGGAGGAGTTGGAACGCGCTGCGCGTGAGCAGGAAAACGAGGTAGTCCCGGGCATGGAAAAGGGCTCCGACGAGGGGATGACGTGGATCGGCTACGAGGAATATCAGCAGCATCTCGCGGCGCACGGCGAAACTGATCAGGCGGCGTTCACGGAGAAGGATGCGGGTGGCGGTGGCGCGCCACAAGCAGGCGAGCAGGCATCAGGCGCACAGCCCGCGGAGCCGCAGCAGCAAGCAGCAGCAGCAGCAGCGCAACCGCCGCAGCCACTTGCACAACCACCGGAACCACAGCAGCAACCGACGCAGCCAACACCGCCCGTGGAAGCAGTATCTGCTGCAAGCCCGCGCCCAACGCCGGAGCCATCGGATACCAAGGGGTTTGAACCGCAACCGACGGAAGCCAATCTGCCGCCGACTGCGCCAGATGGCGTGGATGCGGTTCTTCCCCCCGCTGTACGCCGCGAAGAAACGCAAACGAATCCATCCGCACAGTTGCCACCCACGGCGCCAGCACGCGATGACGTGATGCCAGAGCCAGTCCCTCGCCCTGAAACTCCGCCGGCAGCTGCCCTTCCTCCCGCCAATGCCCAGCAGGCACAGCAGCCGCCCGCCGCGCAGGCGCCCACTCAACCCTCACCGCAGACACCGACCCAGCAGCCGGCGACTTCTCCATCGGTTGCTCCTGTCGCGGGGCTGCCGGGCAGCGTCGGTCCCGGGCAAAGTCAAGGGGAACGCTCCGACCGTGAGTCGGATGCAACAAGCATTGCCGATGTACCGCCATCACTCTGGAAAAACGGCAAGCCGCTCGCGCGCAAGGGACTGGAGATCAAGACCAAGAAGCCCGCGCTCCCGATCCTGACGCAGTTGACGACACGACCTGGAAATCCCATCTGCGAGATCCTCTTCGGTAAAGATGGCGTTCCCGTCTCGTGCAAGGTGCTGTTGTCGAGCGGCTACCCCGATGTCGATGGACCGGTCCTCGACGCGCTGTACCGCTGGCGCGCGAAGGGATCACAACTCGACAAACTTGCGCCGGGGAAAACGCTCACGTTTCGCGTGCGTTTCATACTGAACTGATCACCTCGCCGATTGCGAGCGAGCGCGTCACTGCTGGAGACGGCTTCGCCAAAGTCCGAGCGATGCATCATCCGTCAGGTCGTACCACAGGGGAGTGACCGTCACGAAGCGGTCCATGAGCGCCTCGACATCGCTGCCTTCCGCAGTGTGGACGAACTCCATACCGCTGCCACAGGGCCAGTAGTAGGTACGACCATCGGGCGCCTCGCGCCGCTCGTGGCGGTCGATGCCGGCGGCGGTATTCATGCGAACCACCTTGATGTGTGGCATCGGCGCATCCGGTGTTTCGGTCCGAGGAACATTGATGGACACGACACGATGTGCATCGAGCGGATGCTCAAGCACACGGTCGATTGCCGCCCGCGCAATCTGCGCAGCCCGCCGCCAATGGATCCTCGAGAAGTCGCCGAAGTGCAGGCTCACGGCGATCGCAGGTACACCGAGAAAGGCAGCCTCGATCGCTGCGGCAACAGTCCCGGAGTAAATGACATTGATTCCGACATTTGCACCGCCGTTCATCCCGCTGATGACAAGATCGGGTGCGCTGCCTGCACCGAAACGCTCCGTCCAGATCGTCCGGAGTCCCAGCTTCACGCAGTCAGCCGGAGTTCCATCCACGGCAAGACCACCGAATGTTTCACTCACTCTCACCTCGCGGGTCATGAGAGCACGGTGAAAAGTGATGCCATGGCTCATGGCAGACTGCACGCCTGCGGGCGCCACGGTAAAAACCTCGCCCAGCGATGCAATCTCGCGGTGCAGCGCCGCGATGCCCGGCGCTTCGATGCCATCGTCGTTGGTGAGAAGAATCCGCATGAGAACCTCCGGGAGCATAGGCAGAGAGAGCTGCCTCCGCCGGTGTCCGAACTCGCAGCTGGTCAGTCGCGCACGGGCGTCAGCACATACTCACGCCCACCCCAGCGCACGGGCTTTCCAGCCACCAGATCACGCGCCGCTTGCCACATGATGCCGGCCACTGCAATGGAGCCATGCGCACAGGCCAAGGCGGCGAGACGCGGAACGCCGATGAGCGCGAAGATGTGCATCAAGGTTGCCTGCTGCGCGAAGAGTCCGAACGCACCACAGCCAATCCCAGCCCAACCGAGCGGCGAGTCACCCAGACGCAGTGCGAGGATGCCGCAGCTGACGCTGAGACACGCGGCAGCGAAGACGCCAGCACCCGCGATCGCGCACTCGACCGCGTATCGCCGGAGCTTGTGCGGCCGCCGCCGCGACGCCTCGATGAAGATGCGCCGCCAACCGTGGCGAAACTGTTTGTAGGTTTCGTACATGCGAACGTGCAGCATGTCATCGGCCACGAAGAGCCCGGCGCGAAGTTGGGACCGCTGCACGACTGCCCGAGCAAATGCCAAATCCTCCAGCAGATCGTCCTTGACCGCCGCATGACCGCCGATCGCGTCGTACCCCTCACGCGTGAAGAGCATGAACTGCCCGTTGGCGAATGGCCGCGGATGAGCCGCATCATTCGCACGCGCGATGGGAAAGAGTTTCATCAGTTCCATCGCGGCCAACGGCTGCACGGTCGCCTCAAAGAGATGTCGAATGCTGACACCAGGAAGCGCCGACAGCAGCGAGAGTCCGCGATCCTCCAACAGCGCGACGGAAGCTCGCACGAGCAGCGGATCGAACAGCGTGTCCGCATCGGTGAACAAGAGGCGCTCTCCCGTGGCTGCCACGGCGCCGACAGCGGCGGCGTTGCACTTGCCCGCCCAGTCCGTGGGGCATGACTCGTTCTCGATGATCCGAAGTGAAATGCCTCGGCCCGGGGCATCAGGATGCCGAGCCCACTCGCGCTCCAGTGCCGCGCGCGAGGCATCCGTGCAGCGGTCGAGCACGAAGATCACTTCGAGGGCTGCGGGGTAGGACTGTGCCACAAGGCTTCGCAGCAGCTCGGGGGCGTGCTGCTCCTCATTGTGGGCAGGAACAACAACAGAAACAGTCGGCCACACATCCAGAGGCAGGTCAATCCCGCTGCGCATGTTGGGGCGTCCGCTGCGGTCACGGTGGACACGCCAGCGCACAATCAACCAGTAGGCGCCTCCCGCAACGGACATTGCGGCGAAGATCCAGACGGCAACCACCAGCATTGCCCGAAGACTACCCCCTACCGCTCTCCACGGTCGGAGTACGCTTGGGTGTTCCCCATGCAGACACTCACGCGCAGTCAGGCGGCCGAGTATGACCGCCAGTGCAGCAAGCACTGGGCGATTCCGTCGCTCGCGCTCATGGCGCACGCCTCGGCAGAGTGCGCGCTCGCCGTGCTCCGGGCGCTCTCGTCGCCAGCGCCGCGCGTCCTTGTTCTGTGCGGCCCTGGCAACAATGGCGGAGATGGCTACGCGGTCGCACGCGCACTGCACTCGCATGGTGTGGAAACTCGGGCGTGCGCACTCCTCCAACCGCTGCCGGGAGGGGATGCCGCGGTGATGTACGAGGCAGCACGTCGTCTCGATCTCCTTCTCCCCTGGGCTGCCTGCGACTCGTGGTCCGCCTCGCCCGAGTGCGTGTTGATCGATGCGCTGCTCGGCACAGGTGTTTCTCGTGCGCCGGATGGGGTACTCGCAGATGCCATTCGGTGGTTGAACACCCGGAGCGCTGCGGGCGCGAAAGTGATCGCCATCGACGTGCCAAGCGGTCTCGATGCAGACTCCGGCGCACCCTTCGCAGGTGGTGATGCCGTCTGCGCATCACGCACGCTGACGATGGTTGCCATGAAATCAGGCTTTGCAGCCCCAAGTGCGAGGAAGTTTGTGGGAGCCGCCGAGGTGATGTCGATTGGAGGACCACCACTCGACCGCGTTCCATCCGCCTGTTGAATCCACCGTGTACGCATCTCTCGTTTCCAATCGCTATCTGACATCGCGGCTCATCCCCGTGATCGCGGTCGCCGCCGTTGCACTCTGCGTGGCGCTCGTGATCACGGTCGTATCTGTGATGAGCGGGTTCCTGGACATGCTCAAGGCATCCGGACGCAGCATCGTGGGCGATGTGATCGTGTCATCAGGAATCGGCGGCATGCCGTACTCCGACGAACTGCTCGCAGAACTGCGTGCGCTGCCCGAGGTCGCGGGCGCAACGCCCCTGATCGACACGATCGGACTTCTCCGTATGCCCTACCCCGCCGGACCGCAGAAGGAGACTGCGCATGTTCAGGTCTGGGCGATTGATCCGGCCTCGCTCACTGGAGTGACGGATTTTGCGGAAGATCTTTACTGGCGTGCGCCCAAGGATGCGGCAACGGCAGACGCTCTGGCGCCCGATGATCCCCGGCGATCGCTCGACCCTGCGATCCTGGAGGATGGCAAGCGACTCGTGCAGTCAAGCACAAACACTCCAGGCATCGCACTCGGCATGCATGTGTCCGTCGGAAACGCGCGCCAACGCGATGGCTCCTACCTGCCTCGGTACGGGTGGTTCATGCCCGGGCTCGAAGTCACGCTCACCGTGGTCCCCGTTTCAGGGAAGGGCAAGATCGCCGAGCCGCGCGAACAGATTTTCCCCGTTGTCAACGAGGTACAGACAGGTCTCTTTGAAGTCGATCGCAATCGCGTGTACATACCGCTCGCAGAGGGACAGCGATTGCTTCGCCTCGATGAAGCACCGCTTTACGATCTGACGGCAGATCCTGATGCTTCAGGCAATTACCCCGTCATCGGGCGGACACCTGCACGCGTCACCAAGCTGCTGCTTCGTGCAAAGCCGGGATGTTCGGCGGATGCGCTGCGGGATCGCGTGCAGGCCACCTACGACGCATTCGCAGACCGCATCGAAGCAGATCGCTTGCGGACTGCCTCCATGCCTCGCTTTGTACAGGTGTTGACGTGGGAGCAGCAGCTGCGCGATCTGATCATCCCCGTCGAGAAGGAGCGGGAAATGATGCGCGTGCTGTTCTCGCTGATCTACCTCGTATGCGCCGGGCTGATCCTCTCGATCTTCTGGGCGATCGTCGTTGAGAAGACACGCGATATTGGCATTCTGCGAAGCGTCGGCGCATCACGCACCGGAGTCATGTGGATTTTTCTGCGCTATGGACTGATCATCGGGACGCTCGGAAGTGCGCTTGGCGTTGTGTTGGCGTGGGGAATCGTGACCAATGTGAATCCCATCCATGAAGCAATCGGAAGCGATGCACCGCTGGCGATCCGCATCACCGCATGGGGGCTTGCATCGGCATGCGCCGTTGGGCTCTGCGTGACTGCACTGCGGCGAAAGTTTTTGCCAACCCTGCTTTGGACACTGGGCACAATCGTGCTGAGCGCAGCCGCGCTCGGCCTGACCTTGCACCACGGCACACTCATCTGGGATCCGAGCATTTATTACTTCACGCTCGTGCCCGACAAGGTGGATTGGTGGGCGGCTGGAACGACCGCCGTGGGCGGCGTGCTCTTCAGCGTCATTGGTTCCGCGATTCCTGCGGCCAAGGCTGCGGACATCGACCCTGTGGAGGCGCTTCGCTATGGCTGAGCAGCCACTCCTCCAGGCGTGCCGCGTTCACAAGACCTACCGCTTCGGTGCGCACGGCGTCGAAGTCCTTCGCGGCGTGGATTTGGCCGTGCACAGCGGCGAATGGCTTGCAGTTCTTGGATCGTCCGGATCCGGCAAGAGCACGCTGATGCATCTGCTCGGCGGTCTGGATCGCCCAGATGCCGGCAAAGGAGAGATTCGCTTTCGTGGCGAGCCTCTCTCTCTGCAACCCGGTTCTGCCCTGGACACCTACCGAAATCGTGACATTGGATTCGTCTTCCAGTTCTATCACTTGTTGCCCGAGTTGAGTGTGCTTGAGAACACGCTGTTGCCGGCGCTTGTTTTTGGCGCGCGCGCGAAGAGACGCACGGCTCTTCGCCGCGACGCAGAGGCCCTTCTCGGGGCTTTCGGTCTCGATCATCGCCTCACGCACCGACCCTCACAGCTTTCCGGTGGTGAACGCCAACGCGTGGCGATCGCACGTGCGCTGATCAATCGCCCCGCCGTGCTGCTGGCGGATGAACCAACAGGCAATCTGGACGCCACGACAGGCGCGGGCATCCTCGACCTCCTCGCCGAACGGCACAAGCAAGGTCTGACCATCGTCATGGTGACCCACGACCGTGAGGTGGCCGCCCGCGCAACCCGGCAGGTTCATCTGACCAACGGCACAAGCGACTCCGCCGCCGCACAATGATCCTCCTGATCCGGGCGAATGGCGAGGACTACTCACAAACGCCTATCGGTGCGTCTTTTACCAATTCTTGTGCTGATGCAAAGCGATTTGCCAATCCCAGCATGTGTCCAAGAATCTTGACGGCATGGGTTGAGTGTTGGTGAAACGAATCCGATAGTTCCTCAGCAGCGGTATGCCGCTGACGAGTGCCGCCCGCTGGGAGTCGTTCGGCGGCATGAGGTTGAGGGTCGTAGGATCAGTGATTCACCAACAGGAGGTTCCCCATGTTTGAACGACTAACCGATCGCGCACGCAAGGTCATGGCACTCGCCAATCAAGAGGCGCAGCGTTTCAACCATGAGTACATCGGTACCGAGCACATTCTGCTTGGGCTCGTGAAGGAGGCCTCGGGCGTTGGAGCCAATGTGCTGAAGAATCTCGGCATCGATCTGCGCAAGGTGCGGCTTGAAGTGGAGAAGCTTGTCAAGAGCGGTCCCGAGATGGTGACCATGGGCAAGTTGCCGCAGACGCCACGGGCAAAGAAGGTGCTCGAGTACGCCATTGAGGAAGCGCGCAATCTCAACCACAACTACGTCGGTACCGAGCATCTGCTGCTCGGGCTGCTGCGCGAGCAGGATGGCGTGGCTGCGCAGGTCCTTGTGAATCTCGGGCTCAAGCTGGAAGATGTCCGTGAGGAAGTTCTGAATCTGCTCGGTGCGGGCGGCGAAAGCGAAGAGGAGACGCCACAGGCGCAGCAAGAACCGGGCGCGGGAGAAGCAGGGCCGGGCGAGCGAGAGCCAGGCGCACGGCGTGCAACAAAGAGCAAGACCCCTGCCCTCGACTCCTTCGGCCGAGATTTGACCGAACTCGCACGCAACGGCGAACTCGACCCCGTCATCGGACGGCACCAGGAAATCGAGCGGCTCATCCAGGTGCTGTGCCGTCGAACCAAGAACAATCCGGTGCTGCTTGGCGAAGCGGGCGTCGGAAAGACGGCGATTGCCGAGGGTCTTGCGCAGGCCATCATCGCGCAAGAGGTTCCCGATCTGCTCTTCGAGAAGCGGCTGGTGGTGCTCGACCTTGCCGCGATGGTGGCGGGGACCAAGTACCGCGGCCAGTTCGAGGAGCGCATCAAGGCGGTCATGAACGAGGTGCGCCGCGCGAAGAACGTGATTCTTTTCATCGATGAGCTGCACACGCTCGTCGGCGCCGGTGGCGCCGAGGGTGCGATCGATGCGTCCAACGTGCTCAAGCCTGCACTCTCGCGCGGCGAGATCCAGTGCGTGGGTGCCACGACCTTCGACGAGTATCGCAAGTACATCGAGAAGGATGCTGCTCTCGAGCGGCGATTCCAGTCCATCGCCGTCGAGCCGCCAACGGCTGCACAAACCATCGAGATCCTCAAGGGCCTGCGCGACAAGTACGCCTCCCACCACCGCGTGCGTTACACCGACGATGCGCTGAAGGCGGCAGTCGAACTTTCCGGTCGTTACATCACGGGGCGTGTGCAACCGGACAAGTCGATCGATGTGATCGACGAAGCGGGTGCACGCCTTCGCCTGAAGAGCATGACCAAGCCACCTGATCTGACCGAACTTGAGGAGCGCGTGGAGCGCCTCGCGATCGAGAAGGATGAGGCGGTCAAGGGCGCTGACTATGAGCGTGCCGCGGAACTCCGCGACCAGGCAGAGAAGCTGCGCAAGGAGAAGGAGAAACTCCAACAGGCGTGGCGTGATCGCATGAACGAGACCGAAGCCACGGTGGACGAGGAGGTCATCCGCGAGGTTGTCGCCAAGATGACGGGCGTGCCGTTGACCCGCATGGCGAAGGGCGAATCGGAGCGTCTGCTGCAGCTCGAGAGCGAACTGCACCGCAAGGTCGTCAGTCAGGACGAGGCAGTCAAAGCGGTGTCACGCGCCATTCGGAAGGCACGCGCAGGGCTCAAGGACCCGAAGCGGCCGATGGGCTCATTCCTCTTCGTTGGACCATCCGGCGTCGGCAAGACGCTTCTGGCGAAGGCGATCGCCGAGTTCATGTTCGGCGATCCCGAGTCCATGATCTACCTCGACATGAGCGAGTACATGGAGAAGCACACGGTGTCGCGTCTCGTCGGCGCGCCTCCCGGCTATGTCGGATACGAGGAGGGCGGACAGCTCACCGAACGCATCCGACGGCGCCCCTACTCCGTGGTGCTGCTCGATGAGGTGGAGAAGGCGCATCCCGATGTGTTCAACATGCTGCTGCAGATCATGGAGGAAGGTCGTCTGACCGATTCCTTCGGCAGACAGGTCGACTTCAAGAACACGATCGTCATCATGACGAGCAACATTGGTGCCGATCTCATCAAGGGCGGCTCGAACTTCGGCTTCACCAAGCGCGCGGAGGTGCAGGACTACGAGAAGATCAAGAAGTCCCTGCTCAGCGAAGTGGAAAAGTTCTTCCGACCGGAGTTCATCAATCGCCTCGATGACACCATCGTCTTCCGCCCGCTGGTGAAGGACGACCTTGTGCAGATCATCGACATCGAATTGGCGAAGGTGCGCGAGCGCCTCGGGGAGCGGCAGATGACGCTGGCGCTCGATCAGGCGGCGAAGGACTTCATCATTGAGAAGGGCTACAACCCCGACTTTGGTGCGCGTCCGCTGCGCCGCGCAATTGGTTCCTACATCGAGGATCCGCTTGCAGAGAGCCTGCTCACCGGCGAGTTCAAGGCTGGCGATGCGATCGAGGGAACGCGCCCCGAAGGCAAGGAACATCTGGTCTTCACGGTGCGTTCGAGCACAGGTGCTTCGACCGAGCCGCCCCCGGCGGCGAGCACTACCCTGACGACGTGACGCTGCGTCTGCTCGTCATCCGCCTGATGCTGCTGTCGCTCTTCGCGGCAGGAGCGCTGATGGTGGCTCTGCTGCTCTTCGACGCCCAGGGCGACCTGCTCGCGAAGGCAGTCGGCAGCTGTGTCATCATCGTTGTGGGTTGTGGACTGCTGCTGCCCACGCTCCCGCGAAGCGATGAGATTGCGCTGACGCCTCTCTGTATCGCCACTGCCGTGGTAATCGGACTGCTCGCGGCGCTCGGGCTGACGCTGATCTGGGCGCCAAGCACCATCCTCCGCGAGGATGCGGTGGTTGCGCTCATGTTCCTGATCGGCATGACATTCCCAGCGCTCATTGTTCCGCTGAGGCATGCAGGATCTCCAATCCTGCGAACACGGCGCATGGCGTGGGGTGCGCTGCTGCTCATTGGCGTCGCAGCATGTGGACCGGCAGCCGTTGTTGCAACCGCGGCTCTTCGGTGGACAGGTCGAACGGACATCGACCACGCAATGGGAATGTGGACCGTTCTGACCGGCTCCGCATGCTGCCTCGCTGCGTGCGCGTGCGGCGTGACGCCCTCTCGCTCACGCTTCGTCCGGATTGCCTGCGCACTTGGCATCGTGATTGTGTGCGCAGCGGCACTGCAGTGGACGCTGATCGTGCTGCAAGACCGCTTCAACGACATCTGGGAGTTGCAAGTCGCGTTTCCTCTCTCGTTCACCGCGGGATCACTGGCGGTCCTCGGCGCAACAGCCGCACTGCCGCTGGGCATCATCGAGCGTCGCCTCGTGCCCGCCATCATCGCGCTTCTTCTTGTGGCAGGCGGACTCTCGTGCTGGCTGGTCAATGGCCAGTCGCATGCTGGCAGCAACTTCCTCCCAGCGCGGTTGCTGACCGCGGACCTGATGATCGCCCTGTGCCTGACGATCGCAGTTGGAGTGATCTACCGCGTCGGAGCCAAGCGCATCAGCAAGTCAGCGACCATCGAGTCAACGGAGATCCTCTGTCCGCGCTGCGGCAAGCGAAGTCGGTTCGTTCCTGGAGGCGACTCCTGCAAGCACTGTGGGCTTCGCATCCTGATCGCATTCAATGATGTGCGCTGCCCACTGTGTCGCCATGATGTCTCTCATCTTGAGGGCAGTGCGACATGTCCCGAGTGCGGCACATTGGTCGACCGATCCGCAGTTCGCTACCTGCTGAACGCCCCCGCAACTCCGGCGCAACCCTTCCAGCAAGCCATGGGCGAAGCCGCGCTCTAGCGCCCAGGCTTCAGCGCGCGCCCTCGGGCGCTTGGGCTTCGACCTTCGCTTCGACCTCGGCTTCCACCTCTGCCGGGCACCACTGCGCAGCCAACTGTCTCATGCGCCCAACCAGTGCGTCCCTGTCCGCGAGCGTCAGGTCCGCGCTCGCAGCGGGCATGCGATCGGCTGGAGTCGGTTGCAGACCGCTCGTCTGCGCGAGTGCGCGCTCGCGCGCAAGCATCGCAGCATCCACGCGCTCCGGCAGTTCAGGCGTACCGAACCAGATGCGAAGTCCCCGAAGGTTCGCACGTTCCTTGATCGACTCCGATGAGCCACGCAGCTCTGGCGAGCCGGATGGCTGCGCGTCACCGACCCATGGAATGAAGCAGACTCGGTGCCCTGACGTATGTCCATGCTGCATCCACTCCACGCTCGTGGTCCAACCATCACCCGCCGCGAGCAGCAGCGGCTCTGCCAGCGAACGCGGGGTCAGAAGTGCAGTATCCGCTCGGACGACCATCAACCAGCCCGCACGAACGAGAGGCCGTTCCGCGCGGAAGTCACTTGGATATGGCTTCGCCAACTGCACCCACTGCACGGACACAGGCTGCGCGGTACTGCTCGCGGATGGTGTCTTGGGAAGTTCCGGCAGACGATTCACTTCGTCGGCAGGCGTGGGCTGCGATGCCTGAGGCGGCTGCTGCGCCGCCGCGCCGGCGTTCCACCAGATGCCCGCCGCTGCCGCGCTCGCCGCAAGAACACTCGCTGACAGGGATGCTCGCTTCACATTCACTCCTTCACAAACTGCAGGTCATCGATCACGAACCGACCCGTGGTGCTTCCCGACGAGCCGCCCACCTCCATGCGCACCGAGGCGATCTGCGAGAGGTCGATCAGCGGGTTCACGGACTTGAAGTCACGCAGCCGAAGTTGCACGGTACGCAGTTCGTTCTGCCATCCAGCACCTGTGCCACTGCCCGTGCGTTGATAGGGGCGGTTCACGGCTTCGCCAGAGGCACCGCTCGACACCTTCGACACATTTCCCTGCGCATCCTGCAGCACCCAGGTGAAGGTCGCGCCGCCATTGAGCGTGACGGTATTGGGATGACGCGTCCCTTGACCGACGCGCACCTGCACGAAGTTCCATGTCGAAAGGTCGCGCAGCGCAGGCAGCAAGTCCCAGGTCATGCCTGCCGACACACTCCAGTCCCACGCGACCATGCGCTGCGTGTCGGTCGATGTGGCGCGGATCGAGCCATTGTGAGGATTGCCGGTGCTCCAGGTGTAGGTCGAGTCCGTGTCACGCGCGAAAGCCTCCGAAATGTTGGTGACCGTCGAAACCACGCTCCCACCACTGCTTGAAGTGCTCGTGCCTGTCTGCGTCTGGAAGTTGTCGATGGTGCGCACGTTGGCGCTCGCGGCGGGCACGACCTCCTTGACAACCGTGAATGCCGAAGAGACTCCCGGGGGGCGCAGCGAGGATGACGGTCGCCAGAGGAATTCGCCAAGCGCCGTTTCCGACTCGAGGTGATACTTCAGCGCAGCGAGGATGAACGCCTTTGCAACGGCCTGCGCACCCGCGTTGCTGATCGCCGTGCCTGTGGGACCCTGGAAGTCGTTCGTGCCGCAGCAGTTGAAATCGTTGTGGTCCGCCCCGTGCACATAGACGGTGTTTCGGAAGCCCGTGCAGCGTTCGGCCAGATTGAATGACCAGGTCACCGTGTTGGTCGGAATACCACTGACATCGCCATCGGCAGAACCCCACAACAGCATGAAGTTGGCGGCATGCGGGTTTGCAGAATTGACGCCAAGGAAGTCCGTCGGCGCGATCGAGCAGAGAAACTTGATGTTGGAGAGTCCGTAGCCCGTTGGGGTATAGGTGTTGTCGAAGATGCGGTCGTACGCACGAACGATGCCTTCGCCGCCACGACTGTGTCCGATCCAGCCGATGCGCGACACGTCGATTCGCCCGTTGATGGCGCCGCCAGCGACCGTGCTCTGCTGTGCGATGATCGCGCTCGTGTGCTGAAGAGTCGTGGTGGAGGCGGTCTCAATCCCCGGGACCGTGTTGTTCTGGTGGCTGATCACGATGAACCCCCAGCTTGCCAGATGCGTTCCGAGGTAGTCGTACCAGGTGTACTGATGACCATTGCCGTGGGAAATGACGACCAGTGGTCGCTGTCCGAGCGATGCGATGGTGGTCGGGTACCACAGCCGTGATGTCGTGAAACCCGATGTCGCGCCGCTCGCGGTGTAGCTCGAGAGCGTTGTCACCTGCAGTGGTCCGGAAGCCGTCGGATCTCGCGCGATCCAAAGTCCCGCAGTGTCCCCCCCACCATCGATCAGATCGCCTGCGCCGAGCCGACCGTCACGGTTGATGTCCACCACCAAGTCGTAGCCGCGGCCGACCGCCAGATTGCCGTCACCCGACAGCGTTGTTCCGCCCGTCAACTCGAACAGATTGGCCGCGAGTGTCGAACCGAGCGTGATCGCCTGCGCCGTACCGCGGACATCCTGCAGAACGTTGTTCGCGGCCCACTCGGCGGCAGTGCGGTTGGCGACCACCCACACATCAGCGACACCACCTGCGGTCACTGGCGTCAGCGCAGGGTCGATGCCCACGCGGACTGCGCTGCCCACCGTGAATGATTGCACGAACGACGCGAAGGGCGCGACCGCAATCGACTGGCATGCCAGTTTGACTTCCTTTGGCGGTCCGACGGGGCACGATCCACCCCATGCGGAGACCACCGCGGCAAGGTCAGCGCCATCCACGGCACCGTCGCCGTTCACGTCACCGCCCGCTGCCTGGCCCCAACTGACGAGCACTTCGGCGAGATCAAGAGCATCCACGGTCCCATCGTTGTTCAAGTCCTCGGCGCACTGCCCGTAGGCGCTGCAGGAGATGACAAATGCACTCAGGGAGAGGAGGCGGTAGGACACGTGAGGCATCCTTTTACGGTAGCGGCAAACACGACCTCGTCAAACCAAAATGGCTAGAATCAGCCAAAGTGGAAGTCGTCTGCACACCCAGAACAAAGCGCTTGATCTGGCTCGGGGTCTATGTCGTCCTCTGCTTTGGGCTCGGAGTCTGGGGCGCGTACGACTACTGGATTCGAATTCCGCACGATGAACAGACGTACCGCGACTTCGAGGATGCAAAAAATACCTTCGATTCGCTTCAGAAGAAGGCAGATGAAGGAAAGTCGCTGAGCGCAGAGGACCGGGCCGATTACGAGCAGTCGAAGAAGCGAGTTGCCGAGTTTCAACCGCCGCCATCGCCAGTCCCGGCGTGGGATCGTCCGCTCCAGCTCTACGTGTATGTCATTGGCTGCGGAGTCATCAGTGCGCCATGGTTTCTTTTGTCACTCGTGAAGTTACAGACGAAACGAGTGGAACTGACGGAACGGAGTGAGACTGGAATCCTCCGAAGCGGTAAGACCATGATTGAGGTTCGGCATGCGACCGAGATTGATATGTCACGCTGGATGAGCAAATCCATCGCTGTTGTCCGAGCGGCTGATGGAACGAGCATCGAGATAGATGACTACATGCTGCAAGACGGGGAAAAAGTCGTGGGGTTCTTCGCGCATCGCTTCTTGCCTGCCGAGTGGACGACGGAGGCGAAGCGGGTCACCGCGGCGGACGCCGTCGGCGATGAATCGAACGAAGTGCCTACCGCGACCCCAACGGAAAAGTCCTGATGCCCCGTGGACTCACTGAGCCAACCACAGCCATCCCGAAGATGGACCGCTGTGCAGATCTCCCCCACAGGCCCCGCGTGCTGCTCGGCAAGATGGGACTCGATGGACATGACCGCGGTGTGAAACTCATCGCGCGGATCATGCGCGACAGTGGGATCCATGTGATCTATTCAGGACTCTGGCAGACCCCGCGCGGTCTCGCCATCGGCGCGCGTGATGAGGACGTCGACTGTGTGGCGGCATCGATGATGAGCAACTCGCATCTGGTGCTCGTCCCGAAGCTGCTCGAAGAGTTGAAGTCTGCCGGGCGATCGGACATTCCCGTGAATGTCGGCGGCATCATCCCGCAGGAAGATGTCACCACGCTTCTGGAAGCTGGCGTGGCCCGGATCTATCACACGGGGACGGGCATGGATCAGATTGTGGAGAGCGTGCGCGGATCGGTCCGTCCCTACGCCCCACTCCACCAGTCCGCGCATCCCACGGCACAACTTGGCAGGCTGATGTCGATGGCTGCGGCTGGCACGCTCCCCGCATCGACCACACTGCGGCGGCCTGCGCGCGTGATCGGCATTACGGGCGCGCCAGGTGCCGGCAAGAGCACGCTCGTTGCTGCAATGGCATCTGAAGCAGTACGGCGTGGTCGACGCACCGCAGTCATTGCCTTTGATCCCATGAGTCCGATCACCGGCGGCGCGCTGCTTGGTGACCGCCTTCGCGTCGACTTCAATGCCGTGGATGAAGGGGTGTTCTACCGAAGCATGGCGATCATCGGCGAGGACTACCGAACGCTGGAACAACTGATTGGGCTTGTCGGAGCTGCCGGCTTTGATCATCTGGTGGTTGAAACGGTCGGCGCCGGACAGAACGATGTTGCAATCCGTCATTTCGTGGATCGGACTGCGGTGGTGACCGTGCCAGGCATGGGCGACAGCGTTCAGATGGACAAGGCCGGCATTCTGGAGATCGCCGACCTCTTCATCGCAAACAAGGCAGACCACGCAGGCGAGGCGAAGCTTGTGCGCGAACTGCTCGATATCGCATCGGGTCGGCCGATCTTCGAGACCGTTGCCACGCAGGGACGCGGGATCGTCGAACTGTACGAGGCGCTCTTCAACAACTGACTCGTGGCGACCCGGGTTCGGGGGCGTTCCGTAGACTGAGGGGCTCCACGGAGCAAACCCATGACGGCAACCCAACTCCCACGAAACACGAATCAGGCGCTCGGCATCGGTCAGTACGCGATCGACTTCCTTCATGCGGGTGATCCATCCGCTGCCGTGAGGGAGCGAACCATCCTGTTCCATACAGACAGCGTTCTCTGCGGTGTCTCCGCGCTCGCGCTTGGGACCAATGCACCAGTGCTGCTCCGTGAGGAGGCGCTCAGTTACTCCAGTGGAAAGGTCGGCGCCCGCGTCTTCGGATCACGGCAGGTCGTCGCCCCCGAGAAGGCGATCGTGGCCAACTCCGCTGCCGTGCGCGAGTGGGATTCCAACGGAACAAACTTTGGTTACAACCCGGCGCTGGGACATACGGCAGGCGAGTTCGGTCACAACGACTTTTATCCAGTCGCGATTGCCGCTGCGCAGATCGCGCGACTCGACGGTGCCGCTGCGCTGCGTGGGATGATTGCCATTGATGAGATTCGGGGACGGCTCGCAGAGGTCTTCAGCCTCAAGACGTACAAGATCGACCACGTCGTGCATGGCGCAATCGCCAGCAGCGCGGTGTATGGTGCGATGCTCGGCGCGACGGCCGAGGAGATCGAGAGTGCCATCGGCATGACCGTTGCGCACTACATCCCCTGGCGCGCGATCCGCGCGGGCAAACAGCTCTCCGATTCCAAGGGCGCATCCGCGGCGCTGAGCACGGAAGCTGCTGTGCTGTCCATGCAGCGTTCCATGCGTGGTTTCCTTGGGCCGCGCGACATCTTCCGCAACCCAGAGAGCATGTTCCGTCAGTTCGAGAAGACGCAGGGGGACAGCCCTTTCGATCTCGTCCTGGGATTCTCCGGCGATGACTTTGCCGTGATGGGCATGCACTTCAAGTTGGGCCTGTACGAGCATCAGTCTGCAGGTGCGCTGCAGGGGCTGATTGATCTCCTGGTGGCGCAACCCAATCTGCTTGTGTCGCCCGATCGAATCGCCGCCATCCGTATCACTGCATACGAGCCGGCGTTCTCGATCATCGGGGATCCGGCAAAGCGCGATCCGCACACTCGACAGAGTGCGGATCATTCCATGGTCTACATCGTGTCGACGATGCTTCGCAAGGCATTCGAGGCACAGGACGCATCGGGCGGCGACGGACTGCCCTCGACGGTTGATGGATGGTGGAAGGCAATCATGCTCGGTCCCCACGACTACTCGGCAGAGGCGATTCACGATCCCGTCACGCGTGCACTGATGGGCAAGATCACCTTCGAACACGGTGGCCCCGACTACGACCGCCGCTACCCGGACGGCATTCCCACATCGTTGACGATCGAGATGACCGATGGCCGCAAACTTGACAGTGGACTGGTGATGTATCCCGCAGGACACGCGCGCAACACAACGGCAAATCTGCGCGACATCCTCGCGTCGAAGTTCGCGATGCTCGGGCGCCTCGGTATCCGCAAGGCGCGAAAGGCGGTGCGCGAGCTGGAGCAACTGGAACACCTGTCGGCGAAGGATCTGCGCGGGCTGTACAACCTTGATCTGCTCGATCGCGGTCGCTTCGAGTGACGCTGGCCTCGTCGCAGCGCGCAAGGCGATGTCATGAGGCGGTCGCGACCGCGACTTCTCACCGCACCATGGCGAGGCGCAGACCCCCCGCTTCATTTTCGATCTCGATGATTTCGAAGCGGATGTCCGGCAGTGTTCGGCGGTCCAGCCGATAGCGCAGTCGCATGGGCGCGGAACGATCGGCGACGACGAGTGCACCGTTCCAACCAGAAGCGATGCGGGTGATGAACGCGAGCAGATCCTTGCGGTTGCCTTCTGCCCATGCACTGAAGGCAGCCTCGCCACCTGCCCCCTCGTAGGCGGCCCGTGCCTCGCGCGAGAGCATCTGCGCGTAGAACGGCGCATACTCGCGGTTCTTCAGCGCATAACTGAAGTGCGAGACCACATGCTCGGGCATCACGGCACGAAGCACAACGGTGCCGTTGGGCAGTTCCTCTCGCAACTTGAGTTCTTCGACCGGTCGCGGCTTTGGCTTCGGTGGCGACTGCAGCGCCGCAGGGCTGTAGGGCGGCGCGGTGTATTCAGGTTTCGGCACGATGAACGATCCGATCGGCTGCGCGTCTGCATCGGACACACGGGACGGGAGTTCATCCACCACCACGACGCGAGTGCCATCGGGCATGATCGTTTCGGTTCCCACGGGTGACTCCAGTCCGAACTTGCTCGCGCCACGCTTGACATGCACCGTGCGTTCCTCGGCACACCCGTCCAGCACACCACACCAGCATCCAGCGAACAGTGTCCCAACAAGCATGAACGACCGAGATCGTGCAGCAGTTCGACATGCTGCGTGACGACCGAGCATCATGCACCGCTCCGGACCGCGCGCACCGCCGGCCGCCAGAGTGCATTGGCATCGCCGATGCGCCACAGCAGGTGCTGCGGTCCATGTGGATCGTGTGCGGGCCAATCCAAACGCGTGTGCGTGCCGCGGGACTCACGGCGCTCCAGCGCAGCTCGAGTCATGAGGTGACCAACCGTCAGCAGATTCTGCGTCTCCCAACCGGTCGGTTCATCGAAGACAGATCCAAGCGCATACCGACCCCAGAACGCGAACATGTCCACGCAGTCGCGCATCTTCGCGCCATCTCGAACGATGCCAACATTTCGCCACATGGCGCTCCGGAGGCTTGAACGAACATCGTCAAGATCCAGCTCGCCCGCAACCGAAGTGCGCACTTTGCTCTCCCACTGCATGGGAACGGCATCTGGCAGCGGATCGCGAATGGCTGCCTGCACCGTGCGCCGACCGAACACGAGCCCCTCGAGAAGGCTGTTGCTGGCGAGACGGTTCGCACCATGCACTCCGTTGGATGCGACTTCGCCGCAGGCGTATAGCCCTCGCAGCGAAGTGCGTCCATCCAGGTCCGTCCAAACACCACCGATCGTGTAGTGCGCCGCAGGATGCACGGGGATGAGCGCGCTGCCGCCATCGATCCCGTACTCGTGCAGCATTCGAGCGAGCCCCGGGAAGCGGCGGGCAAAGCCTTGACTGCCGAGATGTCGCGCATCCAGAAATGCGTACGAGTCTCCCGAAGCGGCGAGGTGCTCGACGATGCCGCGTGTCACCACATCACGCGGCGCGAGATCCGCCCGCGCGTCGCGTCCCTGCATGATGGCCACACCTTGGCGATCCACCAACCGTGCGCCCTCGCCGCGGACCGCTTCACTGATGAGGTGACGGGGTGCACCCGCCACGTAGAGGGTGGTCGGGTGAAACTGCATGAACTCCATGTCCTGTACCTGCGCTCCTGCACGCCACGCCATGGCGATGGCGTCACCGGTCGCCACACGAGGGTTGGATGTCTCGCGGTACACCTGCCCCGCGCCGCCGGCAGCCAGAATCGTGGCGCGCGCCCAGAGCACTTGAAGGCCAAATCTCGCATGCCAAGTGAGTGCGCCCGTCACGCGCTGCGCACCATCCGTGCATAAATCAACCGCGAAGCAGCGGTCAAAAATACGAATGCCCGGGGTGCGCGCCGCCGCGTCAATCAGTGTTCGCATCAGCGCACGCCCTGTCTGGTCGCCATCCGCATGGAGGATCCGCGCGCGTCCATGGCCGCCTTCCAGCCCAAGCGCGATGCCCGACTCACCCTCATCGAAGCGCATGCCTGCGGACTGCAGCCACTCGATCTCGGCGGGGCCCTCGCGCACAAGGGTCTGCACGGAATCTTCATCGCACAGATCAGCCCCCGCAATGAGCGTGTCGCGTTCATGTGCGTCTGGTGAATCATCTGCAGCGAGCGCAGCGGCGATGCCACCCTGAGCCCACTGCGTATTGGAAAGATCCATCGGCCCCTTCACCAGCACCGTCACCGTGCCATGACGCGCCGCTTCGATCGCAGCACGAAGTCCCGCGACGCCCCCACCGATGACGAGCGTGTCCGTAAACAGTTGCGGCAGCAGCTGGCTTCGAAAGGGAATCAGGAAACGGCGCTCGTCGAAAATGCTCATAGGTACGACCTCGTCAGGGTTTTCCGGGGACCGCCTGGACGAAGTCCGCGATCCAGAGTTGGCTTGAACGCCCTTCGCCGCGCTGGCTCGTCCACATCATTCGCCGCCCCGCTCCATCAAAAACGGGCAGCACATCCGCGCCGAGGGCGTGCGTCACGCGTGTGCGCTGCGGCGGCGATGACGGATCTGTCGTCACTGCAAAGATCTCATAGTTGCTGTGACCGACCTCGCTCGATGCATACACAATCATCGCTCCCGTTGGATGCCAGAACGGTGCCCAATTGACATGCTCATTGTCCGTGAGTTGGCGCTCGTTGGCGGAGCCTGTGATCCTCCCGCCGCCATCACGAACGAGATCCGCGACTTGCACTTGCAACAGGCTGTCGCCACGTCGGTCGGATCGGTAACAGATACGTCGCTCATCAGGGGAAAAGAAGGGCCCACCGTCATAGCCAGGGGCGTTCACGATGGTGACATCCAGACCTGTCGGCATATCGCGTACGCGCAAATCACCTTGGCCGCTCTCCAGCGAGCAATAGAGGAGGCTTCGACCATCGCGCGTGGTCGATCCCTCGGCCGCATAAGCCCGCCCATCGCCGACGATCACCTTGGGCTGCGTGCGACCCGTGGCAATGCTTTCCGAATCGGCCATCGGAATCTCCACGATGCGCATCTCGGGCGGGAACTGCCACTTGTACCGCCCACTTCCGCGCTGGTATCCGGGCGCATCGGTCACTGCCGGAGTCGTGATGGTCGAACCGAAAAGAACCATTCCTGGTCGCGACTCCTCGAACCAACCACATGTGTTTGCCGAAGCGGGCGGACTGATCCGCTCGATTCGCGACAACATCGGTTTGCCCGTTGCATCCGCGCCGAGTTCAGCGGTGAACATCGCATAAAAGTCATCGGGCGCCTTGCCAGGTGCCGGCTGCTCGACTGCCTGAAAGATGATCTGCCGACCATCGGGCGAGAAGTACGCCTCACCCGCTTTGACGAATCGATCGGGAAAGGTGAGCTGAGTGTGGTTCTTCAGCCACGCCGACTCCGATGCGCGCCACACTGCCGGGTCTTCGGTGGGCGCCTTGGCGACCGGCGGTGAGATCTGCGGGGTGGCGCAGGCGGGAAGGAACAGCGCGTGCGCCGCTGCGATGTATGGGATGATGGAACGCATGGAAGAGACGGCCAACGAAGGCGGCCCTCACAGCCCGATTGTAGGTCGCGGCTACGCGGCGGTGCACGTGGATGCTCACGTGATCGTGATTGACAAGCAGCACGGCATTCTGTCCGTTCCCGGCATCGGCGAGGAAAAGGCGGACTGCATTGCGCGTCGTGTGGCAGAGGACTTCACGGGTGCGCGCATTGTTCACCGCCTCGACCGCGACACGAGCGGTCTCATGGTGCTTGGGCTTGATCCGTCCACGCACCGAGCGCTCTCGATGCAGTTCGAGGCACGTTCCGTGCGCAAGGAGTACGAAGCGCTTGTGGGTGGTCACTGCGCGGAGGAGCGCGGCACCATCGACCTTCCCCTTGCGAAAGATGTCGCGAATCCCCCGCGTCAACGCATCGATCACGAGCAGGGCCGCCCGAGCATCACAGACTGGCAGGTCCTCGAACGCCTCTCACATCCCGCGCGCACACGCGTGCGGCTTTCGCCGCGGACAGGGCGATCGCATCAGTTGCGGCTTCACATGCTCACGATCGGTCACCCGATGCTCGGCGATGATTTGTACGCCCCGAGCGAATTCCTGCGAATCGCGCCACGACTCTGCCTGCACGCAACACTGCTGGAGTTCACGCATCCAATGACCGGCCAGCGGCAGGTCTTTCAGTCGCCCGCGCCATTTTGACGCGCATCGCGCTCAGCCGCGTGCGGCAACAAATCGCCCGAGCGCCATCAGCGGAAAGTAGAGGCGGTAGAGGTGATAGCGCAGATAGAACACGCAGGGAAATCCCGTGCCAGTGAAGAATGGCTCGCTCCATGATCCCGCTGGATCACCATCTGGATTTCGCGCAGGGTCGATCGCCGCCGCAGCCCCGAGTTGCGTTTCGCAGAGCCAGACCATGGCGCGCTCGAGTCCTCGGTCACGCGGACCAAAGACTTCCTGCAGCACCATCGCACCCCACGCCGTTTGCGATGCCGTGGAGGGACCCTGCCCCTTGAGTCGAGGATCGATGTAGGAATCAGCGGTCTCGCCGAAGGATCCGTCGGACTTTTGGACGGAACGAATCCACTCGCCCGCTTGCACAATCCACGGCTCATCCCGCCCCACCCCGCAGCGGATCGGACCGATCACGGACTGCCAGGTTCCATAGATGTAGTTGACCCCCCAGCGTCCGAAGAAGCAGCCCTCCGTCTCCTGATGGGAGCGTATGTAACGCACGGCACGATCGATCGCGGGATGCCCCACGCGCAGTCCATGCCACGACAGGCACTCCAAGACTCGACCAGTGATGTCCGGGCATGACGGATCCTGCATCGCATTGTGATCAGCGAAAGGAACGCACTCCAGAATCGGCCGGTGCTCGGTGCGGTCGAACGCCGCCCAACCGCCATCATCATTCTGCATGGCGAGCAGCCACTCCACGCCCCGTTCTCCCGCCGCGCATGCGGCTGCTCCACCCGTGCGTGCAAGCGCCATCGCAACCATCGCCGTGTCGTCGCAGTCCGGATACCAAGCGTTGTCGTATTCGAAAGCCCAACCCCCACTGGGCGCCTCCGCCGCGCAGTTCTCCGCCCAGTCGCCGCGAAAGGAGACCTCCTTCCGAACCAACCAGGATGCGGCGCGTGCGGCGGAACGATTCGTGGCATCGAGCCCACAGTCGTTCATCGCGTAGAGGGCGATCCCCGTATCCCACACGGGCGAGAAACAGGGCTGGATGCGTATGCCCTCCTCATCCTCGATGAAGAATGCGTCCAAATCCTTCTCGGCACGAACCACGCGCGGATCGCTTCGCGGAATGCCGAGCGCGTGCATCACGATCTGCAGGTAGACCATCGGCGGAAAAATGGCGCCCAGCCCCGCTGTTGGCGCGGGGGAATCTTGACTTGCACGCTGCAGAATCCATTCGAATGACTCGCGGATCGCTCGGCTTCGCACTGGCGTGCCGCCGAAGTGTTCGGCCACCTTCAAGAGCGAGTCGATGGCACCAAAGAGGCGCCGCCAAAAACGTGAGCCATCCGGACGCTGGTACAGCCGCGCGCGTTCTCGTGCATCGATGAACAGCTCATCGATGCACTGACTCGGATCCAGTTTTCTCGTGGGGCGAAGGACACTCACGATCGCCAGCGGCAGGATCATCGTGCGGCTCCACGCGCTCACCTTCGAAAGGTGGAAGAAAAACCACCGAGGCAACCAGAGCACTTCTGGCGGAATCGTCGGTACCGCTGACCATGGCACCTGTCCAAGCGCGGCGAGATAGAAGTTCGAGAAGGAGTTGCACCGCTCCGCACCGCCGAGCGCGAGTACCTGTTCACGCGCACGCCGCATGTGCGGCGCATCCGCCGAATCACCGGCAAGTTTCAGCGCGAGATACGCCTTGACGGTCGCCGAAAGGTCCGTTGCGCTGCCGGGGTACTGCCCCCACCCCCCATTGCTGCGCTGCTGCGCTCGAAGGACGCCTTCAATGCGAGCGAGCGTTTCACGGCCGGGCCGCCCATCCGCCATGGGCTGTGACTCCTGCCCGAGCACCCACTTCATCAGCAGATATTCCGACTCCAGGATCGAATCACCCTCGAGTTCAGCGCAGAAATGCCCATCGTCCTTTTGCAAGGACCGCAGTGCAGCGAGGGCGCCATCGCGTGCATGCTTGGCGCGCTCTGTCACACCATTCATCGCAGTGAGGGGATGATCAAGGATCGTCATAGGAGGGTCTCACTGCGCACGCACGCGGATCAACGCTCCGTATGCTAACCGCCGAGGAGCACGAATTCATGATGAACGAAACTTCCGATACAGCAGCCAACCCCTCCCTCGCGCAGCGACTCGATGCCATCGAGAAGGAACTGGTGAGCACGCGGCGCGAATCGCTGCGCTGGCGAGCGGGTGCGATCACGCTCGCGTGCATCGGCATCAGTGCCGTTGTACTTGCCGCCACGCAATCGACGCGCACCCCCGATGTTGTCCGTGCGCGTCGCTTTGAAGTGGTGGATCAGAGCGACAAGGTTGTGCTCCTTGCGGGCATCGGACAACATGGAGGGCAACTCGATGTCTGGGGGAACTCTGGCAAGAACGCACTCCGCTTGGGGGCCAATCCAAGTGGCGGAGACATCGCAATCTGGAATGGTGCCGAACAAGGTGTGGCGGGGCTGTATGCGACGGCCGATGGTGGACGCGTGGAAGCCACGGCTGCCGATGGCAGCAGCGCAGTGCTACGGACGGAAGGTGGCATGCCGGCGCTCCTCATCACGGATTCGCAGGGCAATGCTCGCATTGCCGCGACGACGAGCCCCACATCGAGTGGCATCAGCATCCGATCTGCGGAAGGAAAGGAGACCGCAGCACTCGGCGCGACACCGATCAACGGCGGAATGATGCGCATCTCACAAGAAGACGGCAGCGTTGCTGTGCAGGCCGTTGCGCTGCAGCACGGCGGATCCATCGGCGTGGCCGCGCGCGATGGATCGCGAGCCGCCCTGCTCGAGTCGCCCACGGCATCGAGCGGCGGAACGCTTGCGCTTTTCGCACCCGGCGGTGCAGAGACGCTTTCGTTGACGGCTCGGGCGGAGGCAGGCGCGCGGATCACGCTGACCAACGGTCAACGCGTACCTGCGGCGATGCTCGAGGTTGCGGCAAATGACTCGGCGATCCTTTCCTTCTTGCAGGGCGGCACTCGTGTCGCAGGTCTTGGCGGCTCATCCACGGGTGGACTCCTGAATCTCTCCAACGCCAGTGGCAAGGGTGTGATCATCGCGGGTGCCGCAAGCGATGCGGATGGTGGCGCCATCAGCGTGCGAAGTGGCGCAGGCTCCACGCTCGTCCGAATGGGCGTCGACCGCATCGGTGCCGGGGAGGTCGCTGTGTACGACGGCCCGGGCACACGCAAGCGTCTGCTCAGCGCGATCGCGGCACCCCCCTGAGAAATCATGGGCTGATCGGCGTGCGAAAGCTTGTCAGCCGGCAAATCCGCGTCAAACGCAGTCTGCTGCCGATCGCCGCAGAGCCGTGCCCGACTCCACGTAGAAGTTCAGCAGTTCGCCCGTGGCAAAGTCTGCGGCGGCCTGTCCCTGTGGAACGTGCACCCACATCGGCAGACCCGCATGCAGCAGGACGGCATTCGACTGCGTGTCCGTCGCCAGCACTCGTCCCTGCACAATGCGAGGCGTTCCCTGCACTGGCTCGATGAAAGTGCCGCCAGCCGCTGCGCGGTGCATGCGAAGCGCACGCGCGTGCACGATCCCGCGCAGGCGCTTGCCCGCCTCGAGACCGTCGGTCACACCCTCCACCAGCAGATCGAGTTCGTAGTTTGTCCGTGGCACGCTGACGCGCGCCTTCGTACCCGAGATGGATTCCAGAACGAGGACTGCCGTATCACGCTCAAGGGTGGCCATAGATCTACCAAGCATAGTGCGCAAGCGAACGGACGGCGAGAGACGACCAGCAGGTACCGCCGCGAATCAGTGATCGACGCGGTGCCCGAGGATGGGCTCAAGGATCGACACTTGTCGGTCGACCGTCGCTTGATCGCGCGCCTCCAGATTGAGCCGCAGCAGCGGCTCGGTGTTGCTCAGACGCACATTGCACCACCACTCGCCGGCATCCAAGGACAGCCCGTCCAGATCCTTCGTGGGAGCTTTGGGATAGGCGGCCTTCAACCGCTCCAGTGCACCCAGTTTGTCTGCGTTCTCAAAGTTGATCTCTCCCGACTGGGCGTAGCGCCGAAATGGTTTGATGATTTCGGACAGTCCACCACTTCGCGTCGCCACAAGGCTTGCCACGGCGAGCAGCGCGCGAATACCGCTGTCCGCGTTGAACATGTCCGCAAAGTAGAAGTGCCCCGACAGTTCCCCGCCGATCGGTGCAGCTGTCTCGGCCAGCTTTGCCTTCATGAAGACATGACCCACACGACTCTCCACGGGAACACCACCTGCCTCCTCGATGGCCTCCCGCACACTGCGTGAACTGCGCAGGTCGTACACCACTGCGGAACCTGGTTTCCCACGAAGCGCATCTTGCGAGAGTGCCGCGAGCAGGAGGTCGCATCCCACGGTTGCACCATGCTCATCGACAATCACGCAGCGGTCCGCATCGCCATCGAAACAGACGCCAAAATCCAGCTTCCCGGTGCGCACTGCCTCCTGCACTTCGCGCAGATTCGCTTCAACGAGCGGGTTCGGCTCATGCGTGAAAGTACCGCTCGAATTGTCAAAGTGCAGCGGCACAATCGCAAAGCCAGGCACACCGCCAAGAACATGCGGCACCATCGTGCCAGCCATCCCATTGCTTGCATCGATCCCTATGCGGAGGACGCGTGAACCTTCGAGGACAGAAGGATGCAAGAGGCGCAGCAGGTGATCGCGGTAAGCGGTCCACAGATCCATGGACTCTTCGCGCCCCGCATGGCGTTCATCGGGACCTTCGACCGCTGCGCGCGCGAGTTCGCGGATTGCCTCAAGCCCACTGCCCGTACCCACAGGCTTCGCATTCGCACGACTGATCTTGAACCCGTTGTCATGGGCGGGATTGTGGCTTGCCGTGACTTCGATGCCCCCCGCACACTGGAGGTGGTTGATTGCGAAATAGGTCATCGGTGTATCGACCATGCCAACATCGATGACATGCGCACCGAAATCGCGAATACCGCGCTTCAGCGCCGCGGCAAGCGACGGTGAACTCTTGCGCATATCGCGCCCCACAACGATGTGGCGCATGCGCGGATGATCCAGACCATCGCGCTGCGCCCGGTCCGTCAGCCATTCGGCGGCCGCATGCCCCACCTTCCACGCGATCCCCTCATCGAGCGGCTGCGGGTAGGTCGCACGAACGTCATACGCCTTGAAGACTTTGTCGATCATCGGAGCGCGCGATCATAGAAATGTCGCTCCACACCCCGGCTCGAGCGCGGCAACCCACTTTGAATACATGGCTTGCGGCTCCCCGTGCGCCCTGCTACCCTACGCGGCTTCCCATTTCTTACCGTCACAGCGTTGTGACGAAGAAGCGGGAGGCGGCGCCCACCTCGGTGGGTGGGCTCCGCGAACGTCTTTTCTCCCCCGTAAGCGCCCTTTGTACGAGCGCTCGGCACCGCAAGGTCACCGGCCGAAGCTCGGGTGTCGCTGCCTCCGCAGATTGTGGAGGTGTCTGAAAGAGGAATCTTCCATGTCACTTGTCAACGAACTCATTGAAGCAGGCATCCACTTCGGCCAACGACGGTCGAGTTGGAACCCCAAGATGGGGCCCTACATCCAGGGCGTCAAGAACCAGATCCACATCATCGACATTCGCGAGACGATCAAAGGTCTGCTGCTTGCGAAGAAATTCATCACCCGCACCGTTGCGGAGGGCAAGGACGTGCTCTTCGTCGGAACGAAGCGGCAGGCTCGGGGCGCGGTCGAGTCGCACTGCACGGTATGCCAAATGCCGTACATCACGGAGCGTTGGCTCGGTGGACTCCTGACCAACTTCCGCACAGTGCGCGAACGACTTCGCCGACTCGAGGAACTGGAAGGACTGGTGCAGTCCGGCGGCATCAAGAGTTATTCGAAGAAGATGGAATCGCAGTTGGCGCGCGAACTCAAGAAGATTCATCGCAACCTCAACGGCGTTCGCAGCATGGCAAAGTTGCCTGCCGCGTTGGTCGTGATCGATGTCAATCGCGAGTCAAATGCCGTGCGCGAAGCGAAGAATCTCGGCATTCCCACGATCTGCCTGATCGATACCGATGGTGACCCGGACTTTGCGGATATTCCCATCCCGGGCAACGATGACTCGATGCGGTCGATCGACTTGGTCCTGCGCGAGCTCGCTGCAGCCGTCCAAGAAGGCAAGGTCACTCGCCAAACGGCAGCACCAGCTCCGGCCGAGGGTGCCGCCAGCGATTCGGAAGATGGCAACTCACCAGCGGCGCCCCGCCGCCGAAGCGTGCGAAGCCGCTTCCGTGTGGATGATGTAGGTGGCGGGCTGCCCGCAGACGAGGCACCGATGCAAGCCGCCGGTGCCACACCTCCCGAGCCCACCGCATAACTGGGGGCCGAGGCTCGTCTGGCACGGCTTGTTCGGAATCTCTTTTTTGACATGAAGTGTTTGGATTGATTGGGCCTGCAATCTGGCGCCCCTGCGAAGTCCAGAGAGACAAGGACAGCACACATGGAAACGGTGAACATTGATGCAAAGTTGGTGATGGCGCTTCGCAACAACACGGGGCTTGGCTTTGGCGATTGCCGCGCCGCGCTCACGGAGACTGGCGGCGATCTGGCGAAGGCCGAGGCGCTGCTGCGTGAGCGACTCAAGGGCAAGATGGACGCTCGATCTGACCGCGCCGCGGGTGAGGGCTGCATCGCCATCGCGATCGACGGAGCGAAGGCAACCATTGTGGAGGTCCGTGCCGAGACCGACTTCACCGCAAAAAATGAGGAGTTTCGTGCGATGGCGAGCGAATTGGCGACGATGTCGCTCGCACTTGGCGCTGGTGCAGTGGCCATCACCGCACCGATGACAGCGCGCCTCGACACGGTGCGCATCAAGACGGGCGAGAACATCTCCTTCGCGCGCGGAACGCGCCTCGACGGCGGATCGTTCGCCAAGTACATCCACCATGACCACAAGCTCGGCGTGTTGCTGCAGTTCAGCGGCCCGCTGACAGAGGAACTTGCCACGGGCATCTGCCAGCACATCGCTGCGGCAGTGCCAACGCCGATGGCGGTCGACGAGCATGGGCTGCCTGCAGATCTGGTGGCGACGAAGCGCGAAGAGGCTCGCAAAGAGGCAGCCGAGTCCGGCAAGCCTGCGGACATCGTGGAAAAGATGGCAGGCGGCAAACTGCGCAAGTACTTCGAGGAGACCACCCTGCTCGGCCAGAAGTTCGTGAAAGACGACAAGAAGTCTGTGCGCGAAATTCTGCCCAAGGGCGTGACGATCACCTCGTTCATTCGCCTGCGCGTCGGCACCTGAACGCGCGTCTTACGGATCTCGCCGCGCACCTGGGTTGGCCGGCGGACTGGATTCGATGCGCTCACTCTCCGCGGCGCGCCTGATGCCGCGGAGCATGCCTCCGAACACGATGTTGTGGAGCGGAAGCACGCTGTACCAGTAGAGCAATCCGAAGATTCCCTTGGGGCGAAAACGGGCCGTCATCGTGAGTGCACTTCCACCGGTCGGTGCGGAGGCGATGTCGAAGTTCAGTGTGGCGACGCCGGGGAGTTTCATCTCCGCGAGCAGGGCAAGCGAACGCCCCCGCTCCACGCCGATCACGCGCCAGAAGTCCAGTGCCTCTCCAAACTCCACCTCGTCGGAGTCACGTCGTCCGCGGCGAAGTCCAGGGCCGCCCACGAAGGTGTCCATCCACCCGCGGATTCTCCAGAGGATGTCGCCTGCGTACCACCCATGGCCGCCTCCAATGCGGCATACAGCTCGCGAGACTGCATCTGCCGAGGCGGCAATCGTGATGGAACGTTGGTCCGTGAACAACGTTCCCCCCGCCCAATCGGGGTCGCCTGGGATCGCGCCGGCGACAGACCAGCGCGTATCGACTTCGTTGTGGCGCACCCGCTCCAGTGCTCGCCGGATCGAGTCGCGCGCGCCAAGTGCCTGATGCGGCATCAACTGCTGAGTGAGATTGCTCGTCACCACCACGCGGTTGCGCAGACCTTCCGCCAGCGGGCGTGCGATGCGATACGACACGGGTGTCACAAGACCAATCCAACCGGAGCTCAGTCGGGGTGTCAGCACCGGAAGTGGAACGATGACCCGCGCCCGAAGTCCAAGTTCCTGCGCCATGATGCGCATCAGCTCGCGGTACGGAAGCACATCTGCTCCGCCGATCTCGAGCGTCCTGCCCGAAGTTTCGGGTACAGAGAGGCAGCGGACCATCCAGTGCAGCACATCCGTGATGGAAACCGGCTGGGACTCCGTTTTCACCCACGCCGGCGTGACCATGATTGGCAGCCGTTCCACCAGATACCGCAGAATCTCGAATGATGCGGATCCCGATCCGATGATCATCGCCGCACGGAACACCGTCAGCGGCACACCGGACGATTCAAGCACATGCTCCACTTCCCGGCGCGATGAGAGGTGCTCGCTCAGCCCTGGACCGAGTTCTCCAAGCCCCCCGAGATAAATGATTCGTCCAATGCCAGCGGCGGCACTCGCACCGGCAAACGCTCCGGCAAGTGCGCGATCGCGCTCGGCGTAGTCACGCCCACTGCTCTCCATCGAGTGCACGAGGTAGTACGCGGCAGAGCAGCCCTTCAGACTTGCCGTCAACCACGCGACATCGGTGAGACTCCCCTGCACGACCTCCAACGCGGTGTGCGAGCGCCAAGGACGCGCACGCAGTTTGCGCGGCTCGCGGACGAGGCAGCGCACGCGAAATCCTGCCTCAAGCAAACGGGGCACAAGGCGCCCACCGACATAGCCTGTTGCACCCGTGACGGCGATGAGCGGCGCTTGTGCGGGATGAGTGCCTTCTGGCGAAGTGGAAGTCAAAGTCGTGGGCTCCATAGGGCGGCGTCGCGTTGCAGCCTTCCAAGAATAGGCGGCGCCAAGCACGCGACCATCGAATGCATACAGGATCAGTCAGGATCCTGCCGATATCACCCAACAGATGAAGTATGACCGTTGGTCGTCCTTTGGACTCGCTGCCTGCATCCTCTTTGCTGCGGTACCCGACTGCCACGCAGGGAGCGAAAGTATTGGCGCATCCGTCCGCGAGGCTGTGGCGGCAACAGGACTGAAGAAGGCAGCTCTTGCGGTCAGTATCCGCGAGGCATCCACGGGTCGGTCGATCGTTTCTGTTCGAGGTGGGGAAGCGCTCGCACCGGCAAGCAACATGAAGGTGCTGACCACGGCCGCTGCAATCACCGTTCTCGGCCCGGACTTTGCGTTCTCCACCCGAATGCTGCTGGATGGTGATCGACTGACCATTGTGGGCGATGGCGACCCTGCACTCGGAGATCCTGCACTTCTCGCTGAGTCGACTTTTACGGATGCATCGGGAAAGGTCCACTCAGGACTCGACATCGAACGACTGCTCGACACCTGGGTCGCTTCGCTGCGTGCCGCAGGGGTGAAGCGACTTCGTGAGATCGTTGTGGATGACCGCATCTTCGCGCGCGAGGGCGCGCACCCGTCGTGGCCCAAGGATCAACTCAATGAGCGTTATTGCGCGCCGCCCTTCGGACTGAACTTTCATGCGAACAGTATCGGGGTATCCGTAGCCCCACGTGCGGGTGCTGCGCCCGAGATCACCACGATCACCCCGAAGGCACCGTGGATGGCAATCACGAACAAGGGCACGTCTCGCACGGGCAAGAATGACAAGAACACACTCTGGTTTGCTCGCACACCAGAAACAGGTGATCTGACGCTCTACGGCAATGTGAAGACAAAGCTGGAGAGTCCAATTCTCGTCCCGGTGGGAGATCCGTCGCTTTTCCTCGCACAGTGCCTTGCGCATCGGCTGCGTGCAGCAGGAGTCTCAGTGACCTCTGCACGGATCGCCACTGCTGCCGATGCCACACCGGCTGGCAAGCCCATTGGCCCCGTCCTCCGCACACCAATCACGACCGTGCTTGAGCATTGCAACTTTGAAAGCGACAATTTGTATGCGGAGTGCCTGCTGAAACGCATCGCGTTCGCGAAGACTGGCACAGCAGGTTCCTGGGCGCTCGGTGCGCGCGCCATGCAGGGGGAGTTGCAGGCACGGATCGGCCGCGCCTCGGATGCGTTTGTTGTCTCTGACGGATCTGGGCTTTCGCGTGAGAACCGCGTCACGGCGGACGGCATGACATTGTGGCTCGCATCCGTGGCACAGGACGAACGCATCGCAAGCCGCTTCATAGAAACGCTTCCTGTGGCGGGCCAATCAGGCACCGTTCGCAAGCGTATGAAGGAGATCAATCCGGCTGTGGCGCTGGTGCAGTGCAAGAGCGGCTACATCGACAAGGTTTGCTGCCTCAGCGGCTATGTCACGGCAAGCGATGGAACACGCCTCGCGTTTAGCGTGCTTGCCAACGGACTCAGCGAAGCCGGTGCAGTCGGCAAAGCAAAGAAGTTGCAGGACCGCATCTGTGCGATCCTCGCAGAGGAGTTGGCGGCTCGGCGCAGTGCGCTCGGCGGCTGATGACTTTCAATCCGACTCTGGACGGAAAGACAGTTTCGCCTGTCCAACATCTGGGTAGAGTTGGAAGAGTCGATCGAGTTTGGCCAACTGCAGAACCTGAACGATCAGACCGCGAAGTCCGCAGAGGCGAACGTCGCCCCCCTCCCGTTTCATCCGAGTGTGCAGCATCAGCAGCACACCAATGCCGGTGCTTGACAGTACCGTCAGAGACGAGCAGTCCACAATCAGGTGGCGGACACCCCCCGCCACGAGAGCGCCCACCTGCTCAGAAATCTGACTCGCCGTTGCTTGGTTGAGCCCGCCATCCGCGCGGATCACCATCACGTCACCCTCGATTTCACCGATCGCCAATTCCATCGATCAGTTCTCCACGACCCGGAGTGCAATCAGATCCTGGACATCCACCATGCCAATCGGCTTCCCGTCTCGGTCCACGACTGGCACCTCGTCCACACGGCGATCCTGCACAAGCCGTACGGCGTCGCGAACGACGGCGTCTCCGAGCAGGCACATCGGGCGAGCCGTCATCACCTTCGCGATGGGGCCATCCAGCCACCCGGCATCACCCTGATGAACCAGTCGCCGCAAGTCGCCATCGGTGAAGATGCCAGAGAGACGACCCGCGCGGTCGACTAGCAGGATTGCACCCGAGCGGCGATCCTGCCCCGCCTCTGCAAGCGCTTCGCGCACTGTGGCGGAATCAACCACAACTTGGAGATTCGCGCCCACCTTGAAACGCAGTACGTCGGTGAGCGGTCGAAGCGCCGCACCGAGGAGACCACCAGGGTGATGTCGATGGAAGTCGTCTGCGCGGAAGTCGCGCCGCCTTGCCAAGGCAAGCGCGATCGCATCGCCCACCGCGGCCATGGCGGTTGTGCTTGCGGTGGGTGCAAGATTCAGCGGACACGCCTCCACGATGTCACCGAGAGCGATATGCGCATCGCACAGACGCGCGAGCGCCGTGGTCTGCCGCACGGAGATGCCAATACGCACCACACCATCCGCCTTCAGGTGCAGCGCCAAATCCACGAGTTCGGCCGTTTCACCGCTGTAGGACATCAGCAGCGCCACATCCCCCTTGCGCATTCGCCCGAGATCGCCATGGAGCGCCTCTGCCGGGTGGATGAAGTGGGATGGTTGACCGAGGCTCGCCAGTGTGGCCGAAACCTTCATCCCAACAAGCCCCGACTTGCCCATGCCGGACACGACCACATGCCCTTCGCACTGCTCAAGGAGGTCGAGCGCCGCACACCATCGATCGCCCGCGGCACCCCGCAGATCCGACGCGATGGCGCTGAGGGCCCGCGCCTCAGCTTCGATCACTTCAGCCATAAAAACTTGGTCCGCAGACACCGTCGGGGACTTCATGCGGGAAAGGGTACTGGATACGCTGCCCAGTCATGGCACATCAGGATGACTACGAGGTGCGGCTGTCGAGTTTTCAAGGCCCGCTGGATTTGCTCCTGTATCTCGTACGCCGTGCGGAAGTGGACATCGCGGATATCCCGATTGCGCTCATTACAGAGCAATATTTCCATTTGCTCCGGCAGATTCACCGGATCGATGTCGAACTCGCGGGTGAGTTTCTGGTGATGGCTGCGACGCTGGTGGAAATCAAGAGCCGGACGCTGGCGCCTGCTGCTCCAGCGGGCGAATCAGCGGGCGGCGACCCGCGAAACGAGGCAATGGACCCACGGTCGGATCTGGTGCGTCAGCTGTTGGCGTATCAGCGCTTTCGCACCGCGGCGGGGACGCTTGAGCGGCTGCGTGATGAAAGTGCGCGGCGATTCTCCGCAGGCTCGCACGGCGGAGAGGATCCTGTTGCGCCCGAAGATTTCGCAGTCGAGATCGATGATGCGCATGTGCTCGACCTGATCGAGGCGTTCGAGCGCATCATGCAGTCTGTCGATGTTTCGCGTCTCGGCGATCACCGCGTTGAGTACGACGACACGCCCATTTCACTGCATCAGGCAGATCTGATTGATCGACTTGCTCGGAGTGAACGTCGGCGGCTTGGCATGCGCCGGATCTTCGAAGGGCGCTCACGCGGCGAAATGATCGGGCTGTTTCTCGCACTGCTCGAACTCGCCCGTCAGCAACAAATCACCGTATGCCAAGAGGACGGCGACGATGACATCGAGATCGAACTGCTGCAGATTTCGCCTGAACCAAACAGCGTTCCATCTGAACCGCAGATGCCCGCCAGCGACGGGACGTAAACAGATTCCGACACGAGAGCCCTCCAAGACCAAGGGGCACGATGCAACTCGCCCGAGTCAATGCTCGAGAGGACTGCGCTGTGGTTCCAGATAGGTATAGCCCGCAAGCCCATTTTCATAGGTCTTCATGAGCAACTTGCTCTCCTTGGGCGAGAGCATCTTCTTGCGCACGGCTCGCTCGCACTCACGGCGAATCATTCCACCGAGTTCGGTGGAGTCGAACTGCACGTACTTCAGCACTTCGGCGATCGAGTCACCTTCGACAATCTCATCGATCCACCACTGTCCATTGGCATCCAGACGGATATGCGCCACATGGGTGTCGCCGAACAAGTTGTGCAGGTCACCGAGCGTTTCTTGGTAGGCCCCGACCAGGAATACACCGAGCAAGTAGGTCGCCCCCTCCTCGAAGTCATGCACCTCGAGGCAGCGCTTGATGTCATGGTCATCGACGAAACGGTCGACCTTGCCATCTGAATCGCAGGTGATGTCCGCCAAGGTCGCCTTGCGCGTTGGCTTCTCGTTGAGCCGATGGATCGGCATGATCGGGAAGAGCTGATTGATCGCCCAAATGTCCGGAAGACTCTGGAAGATGGACAGATTGCAGAAGTAAGTATCGCTGAGATTCGAATCGAGATCTGCCAGTTCCTCGGGCACGCGATCGCCCAAGTCACGAGCGACATTCCGAACTTTCGCGCAGATGGCCCAAAAGAGCTGATCCACAAGCGCACGGTGCTGGAGGGGCAGATACCCCACGGAGAAAAGCCGCATCGCCTCTTCGCGCGCCTCGAGCGCATCGTGATACTGCTCCAGCAGACGCCGCGAATTGATCGATCCGAGCAGTTCCCACAAATCCGTGACCGGTCGCGGTATCTCACCATCGATCGGCGGCACGCCGTGGAGCGACTTGGGAACCCGCACACGGTCTGGACGATTGGCACCCAGCACATCAAAGATGAGCACGGATTGCTGAGCGACCATGGCACGCCCGGACTCGGTGACAATCGTCGGGTGTGGAACGCCCGCCTCATCACAGACGCTCATCGCCTTATAGATGACCGCATTGGCGTACTCGACGAGCGAGTAGTTCATCGAGAACTCGAAGGATGTCTGGCTACCGTCGTAGTCGATTCCGAGTCCGCCACCCACATCGAGGTACTTGAGACCAGCGCCCATCTTCGTGAGATCGGCATAGATGCGCGCAAGCTCGTTCACCCCATTGTTGACCTGACGAATATCGTGAATCTGACTGCCCATGTGGCAGTGCAGAAGCTGCAGGCAGTCCGCCATGCCAATGGACGTGAGGTACTCAAGCGTCTCGAGCACTTCGCTCAGCGACAGGCCGAACTTCGCCTTCACGCCTGAAGAATGCCGCCAGCGCCCTGCCCCCGGCGTGGAAAGATTCATGCGAACACCGATCTTCGGTCGTACATCGAAGCGCTGGGCAGCCTCGACAATCAGCCGCAATTCACCAATATTTTCGATGACGGGGATGATGTTGCGCCCGAGCTTTGCAGCCAGCGTGACGAACTCGATGTACTTCTCTTCCTTGAAACCATTGCAGATGATGAGCCGGTCCGGAGAGTCCGTTGTCAGCCCCATCACGGCAAGCAGTTCCGGCTTCGAGCCCACCTCAAGTCCAAAGCCAAGCTCCATCCCGTTGCGGCGCACTTCCTCAACGACGCGACGCTGTTGGTTCACCTTGATCGGATAGACACCGAGATACGAACCCTTGTAGGCGTTCTCCTCGATCGCCTGCGCGAATGCCTCGCGCATGTCACGCATGCGGCGCTCGAGCAGATCGCTGAAGTGCAGAAGCACTGGCGTGTTGAGTCCGCGCTCGCGCATGCCGCTGACCACTTCACACAGATCCACTTCATGTCCGGCAACACGCGTCGGACGCACGACCGCATGGCCCTTGGAGTTCACGTCGAAGAACCCCTTCCCCCACAAACGCACTTGGTAGAGATCCGCCGAATCTTCGACCGTCCACCCGCCGTTCAAAGAAATCTGTCCTGCCTTGGCACGAACGGGCTCCGGAGACGGAACGGTGCTGCCACCGATCAGCGGAGTGTTGGCAGACGGTGCGGAGTTCGGAGCTTCGGGAATTTTGGTCGGAGGCATCGGAGGGGCAATCGTACTCCACACGCCCGCGGAGTCCAGAGGAATTTCACCTCCAAGCACTCGGCGGTGCACTCGTCGGCATCAGCGCTGACATCATCGCCATCGCAGAGCCGTAGGCGGCGGAGCGGCGAAATACGCGGTCGTTCCAGGTGCCGTCTGCTTCGCGGGTCTGCCAAAGCAGCCAGTTGAGTTGCGCGCGCAGTTCGCTGCGGCGCGGCTCTGGCAGCGCCTCGACCGCTTGTGCAGCGTGGTAATGCGCGAACCAGAAGTAGTAGGGAGCAACGCCGTACGGAGGCAGATGCGTACCGCCCTTCGCGCGGCGGACCTCAAGTTCCCGCCAGAAGCGGATGAACGCCTCCACAGCTGACTGCAGGCGCGCTGTATCGCTCCTTCCCGCCAAATACAACGCCATTTCGCCGCTGACCATGCGCCCAACTGCACCGGGGATCATGCGCGACTGCTTGCGCGCTTGTTGCTGCGCCGAGTACGCAAAGTTGCCGTCATCCGTCCGGCAGCGCTCCAGTGCCGCGAGCGCGCGTTCGACGATCGAGGCATCGACTGCGTAGCCGAGCGCACGCGCCTCAAACAGGGTTTGAAGGCACGCCGGCGTCATGAATGCGCTCGCTGCGCAGGGCGTTTCAGCGCCCGCATCGCGCGCATAGTTCCATCCCCCAACTTCGGGGATCTCGAATTTCTGAAGTGCACTCAGATACCACTCCGTGGCCGTCCGAACTTGCTCGCCCAGCCCATCAGGCGTGGCCTTGGCACGCTGCAGCGCAAGCAGGAACCGTGCGCCGTAACACGCCCCCCACGCACGCACGTCGTAGCCTCCTTGGTAAGTCTCGACTTGCAGGAGCGGCTCATCGATCGCACCGCAGACGTACTCCGTTGCGCGGCGGATCGCCTGTTGCCGCTGCGCATCGCCTTCGAGCCCCGGCAGCCGTAGCAGCGCCTCACCCACGATCGACGTTCCACCGACTCGGTACGCCACCGGGATATTGCCGCCAACGCGGTACACGCCCTCGTACGGCCACTCGCCGCCGCCCTCCCCCGATTGCATCGCCACGACCTCTGCCGCGGCAGTGCGCAGCGCTTCATCCATCTGCAGCTGTGTCGGCGCGGGGCGCACAAGAAGGAGAATGGTGGCGAGGAGCGTTTCCATACGAGCACATTACCCGCCCGACGACGCATTTCCTCCCTTCCAACCTACGATCCTCCGATGCTCCAGATTCTCGGCGGCACCCTTCGATCGCGTCGACTGCAGGTCCCGGATGGCGATCGCACTCGCCCGATGGGTTCCCGCACCAAGGAGGCCGTATTCAACATCCTGCGCGGTTGGTTTGACGGTGCCCGCGTGCTCGATCTCTTTGCCGGTGTGGGGACGATGGGACTCGAAGCCGCGAGCCGTGGCGCAGCGCAGGTGGTATGCGTGGAGCAGGACCGGAGCGTCGGTGAGTTTCTGCAGGCGAACATTCTGGCGCTCGGCTGCAATGACCGCGTGCGATGGGTGCAAAGCGACGCACTCGGACCTGTGGCGATTGCTGCTGCCCCTGCACCCGTGGATGTGGTCTTCTGCGATCCACCCTTTGCACTGATGCAGTCCGATGCGTCACGTGGACGCCTGCTCCAGCAACTGGCTGCGCTCAAGTCGGTCATGGCGCCAAAGTCGTTCCTGGTTCTCCGAGCCCCTGAAGTCACACATGCTGCCGACTTTGGAGTCGCCGGCTTCGATGGACCCGAACTGCACAGCTATGGGCGTGAGCAGTACGTCCTGCTTTACATGCCATCGCGCGATGCTGCGCAAGGCCCTTGATGCCTGATTTGAACGCACGGTTCCCATCGTCGCTGATGCGAGTCAGCACATGGACACGTTTGGTCAATGGAAGTGTGCCTGTTGTGATGATGCGCCCAGAGAAGTCGACTCAGGCGCCTCTGCCCTTTTTGCTGTGGTTCCATGGTCGGACCGTCGACAAGGAAACCGACCCAGGTCGGTACCTCCGCCTTGTGCGAGCTGGCATTGGCTGCATCGCAGTCGATCTGCCAGGTCATGGTGAACGCCCCGACGCGTCCATGCAGGACGGCAGCCGCACTGCTGAAGTGGTGGAACAGGCGGCATCAGAGATCGACGGCATTCTGGCTGACGCATCTGTTGCTGGATTCGATCCAACCTGCACCGTACTCGGCGGCTTGAGTGCCGGCGGCATGGCGGCTGCGCTGCGGGGCTGTTCGGACCATCCTTTCCGCGGCTTTCTGCTGGAGGCCACGACAGGCGACTGGAGCACGCTGTGCGGCCGAGCTGGGTTCCCATCAGCAGCTGTGGAACGGCTCAACCCTTTGACCCATCTTGTCGGTTGGCGCGAATGCCCCGTCTTGGCCCTGCATGCAACGCTCGACGAGTGGATACCGGTCGAGGGGCAGCGGCGCTTCATCGCCGCGCTTCAGGCAAAGTCTGTGCGCGGCGCATCGATCGAACTGCACGAGTACGCACGGACGGACGCGCCGCACGAGCACATGGGATTTGGCAGGATGGCATCCGACGCGAAATCAAGAGGGACACGCTTTATCGCTGCCTGCTGTGGTATCGAGTTGGCAGATTCACTCTGACCAGTCGGCTTCGGTCGCCATCAGGGCACTGGCTTCCCGCGCAGGGATGCCGGCATCTGACCGCGCCAGATCGCATCGCCCGACCCGCGGACGCAGAGGCGCTGGACGAAGTCCTCGTAATCGCGCGCGAGCTGCTCAAGGTTCTGACCAAAGTAGGCGCTTGCCACCATCGGCCCTGGTAGTGCACGGATTCCCCCGCGCGCCAGCGCACGCTGCAGCGAATCGCGCGTCTCGCTGTCATCCGCAGCCGCCAGCAGTGAGGTGGAAATCGTGCCACGAACCGCATCCTGCAAAAGTTCCGCAAGCTGCGCGCGATGCCGACCCTCGAGTCCATCCACGAGAAAGTGAGTGAGCGCCCAAACCTGCGCGTAGTACACCAGCAGTCGATCTTTGCCATTCCCCAAGAACTGCTGCGGCGAGCGCTCAAGAAGATCCCTCAGCGGGATCAGATTCTCACTCCGGACGGCCTCACGCAGTTCACCGAACCGCTCAAAGTTTCGCCACGCGGCAAAGACAGGCATGCGCTGTTCATCGACGCGGAAACCTTCCATATAGGTGGCGATCCCCTCCTCAAGCCACACGGGAAGTTCCTCGCGGAACACAGACTGCGAATACTGGTGCCAGCCCTCGTGTGCCACGATGGTGAGCGTGTCGTTGGGACCGATGTCATAGAGCACAGCCGTGGACTTGGTGGTGTAACCGCCGCGACCGAGGCCGAGGTAGATGTCCGCATCGCTCCCGAGCCGCTTGCGCGTGAATTTTGCCCACGAATCTCGCGAGCCGAAGATGTATGTCTCGAGCGCCCTGTTCGGTCCAGGCAGCCTGCAGATCGCATTGGTGTACTGCCGCAGTCCGCGTTCAAGAAAGATCGGAATGAACCGGCGCAGCTCCTGATTGCCGATGGATGTGCGAATCGTGAAGTGCGGTGTGGTGATCTGCTGAGCTCGGGGTCCGCCCTCTGCCCATTCAGTCACGCTGATCTGCGTGTCGGCGCTCGTGTCGTTTGGATCGAGCAGTGCGCCTCCACCATCTCCACGCATGCCCCCAAGCGGAGATGACCATGGGCCCCGTGTCATTGCCATGGAACCGCTGGCACCCGAACCCGAGCAACCACCAACACCCATCATGCATCCGGCAATGACAACAACGCACAGGGCGCAGCATCCAATGCTCAGTCGCGTCGGTGGAATGGTGCGCAGGGTCTTGGACACGATGCGAATCTCTTCAGGCTCTCGCCATCTCTGCATAGCGCGCACGCAGCACTGCGAGCAGACCAACGATCGCGGTGGAAGCATACGCCGCATCGGACCCCATCCGATTGGCTTCTGACTCAATTTGGTTTGGGCGGCTGCGAGGCGCACCACTCCCGCCAGCAGCTGCGGATGGCAGCGTGAAAGCGCCGCGCGTAGCCCTTGGAATCAAGCAGTGGCGAGGCGCGGAGCTCGCTGCGCAGCGACGAGCGCAGGGACGCCAAGCGAGCCATGTCGCCCACGAGCGATCCCGCGATGCGGACGAATCCATCCGCATCCTCAGCGATCCACTCGGGATGCCTAGCGGCTGTCAACAAGCTCGCAGAGACGCGCGAAGCATGCCGATCACCGAGCAAGGTGACGACCGGAACACCCATCCACAGAGCCTCGCAGGTCGTGGTCGTGCCGTTGTACGGCACCGTATCGAGCGCGACATGCACCCGTCCGTAGAGCGCGAGGTGTTCAGCGCGCGTTGGAGACCACGCGATCGTCTCGATGCGGTCGTCGGCGATCCCTTGTGCGTACAGCCGAGCGCGGAGTTCGCGCTGAGTGGCTGGGTCGGCGAGCGTCTGCGTCTTCAGGAGGAGGCGCGAGTTGGGCACGCCCTGCAGGACCCTCGCCCAAAGCGCTGCGCACTCAGGGCTGATCTTCGCGCTGTTGTTGAAGGAGCCGAAGGTGATCGGGCCATCCGCCGGCATCGTTGGCAACACTTCGAGATCCGGCGGTCGGTAGCACAGAAAGCACGGATCAAGACGCAGCAGCCGTTCCGTGCAGTACGCCTCCGCACCCGGCGGGTCGGTGATGGAGTCGACAATGCGCCAGTCGATCGCGGGCAGTCCAATGGTGTTGGGATAGCCGATCCCCGTCACAATGACGGGAGCGGGCTTCGAAGCGAGTGCGGTGAGCCGGTTGCCGCCCGTGTGCCCCGACAGTTCCACGAGGACATCGATGCGTTCCGAGCGGATCTTTGCGTCAAGTGTGTCGTCGTCGATCGCAGAGACATCGACCACACGGTCGAACCGTGCACGGAGTCGCGTTCCAGCGGCATCATCCTTTGGACAGACCGTTGTTGGGAAGGCGATTACCTCCACATCGGTCGGGCGGTCTCCCACGAGCGATTCAGCAAAGAATGAGACGGAGTGGTCGTGGAGGTCACCCGACATGATGCCAAGTCGGATGGCGCGATCCGGCGACGGATCCGTCGATGCCGCAGGCCTTCGCGGATGGCAGGCATGTCCGAACGCACGGTGCGCCTGAAGCACTCCCTCGCGCGGGCGTACGAGGTAGTTGATCGTGAGCAGATAGTCCGAGCGGAATCGGGGATCTGTCGGGACCCGCTCTGCAACCTCGCCGTAGGCCTTGTTCGCCTCTTCCGTGCGGCCAGCCCTCGCGAGAGCAAGCGCCAGATTCGCATGGGCGCCCGGCTCATTTGGGGCGAGCCGAACAGCCGTCTGCCCAGCCTCGATACCGCGCTCAGCTTCGTTCAACTCAGCGTAGGCAGCGGCGAGAGAAATCCATGGGAGCGGAAAGAGTGGCTGCAGGCGCGTGGCGTGCTCCCACTGCGTGACTGCCTCGCGTTCGCGGCGCGCCTGCGACAGAGTCAAACCGAGATTGTGGTAAGCGGCGGCGTTCGCAGTATCGAGGGCTATCGCACGGCGCAACCACTCCTCCGACTCAACGAGCGCCCCAACGCCCCGCAGCAGCACGCCCATGATGCTCACGGCCATCGAGTCCTTTGGACGCATGCGCAGGTGCAGACGCACCAACTCGATCGCCTTGTCATGCTGCCCCGAGCCCTGCAGTGCCAGCGCCTTCTCACCGAGGCTCTGCTTAGCACCCGCGCTCGTCATGCGCCAAGCATAACGGTGCGGTTGCGCACGACTCCCGCACGTTGATGCGAATCTTGTCAGGCTCTCGTCATCACTGCATCGAGCGCACGCTGCGCCGCGAGCAGGTCTGCCTGCGCCTCCGCAAGCATGCGCCGCGTCTGATCGACAACCTCTGGCTTGGCCTTCGCGAGGTAACCGGCATTGGAAAGCTTCCCCTCAAACCCTGCGATCGCGCGCTGTCGGTCGCGCACCACCTGCTCAAGCCGCGTTCGTTCGCTGCCGACATCCACGCTGTCCACGAGCGACGAAAGCAGCAGTTCCTCCCCTTCAAAGGGGAATGCCACCGCATCGGCGGGTCGTGCCTGCGCCGAAGGTTCCACGCTGCCGATTCCCGCGAGCGTTTCGACCGTACCGCCCGCCTGTGCGATGAGCGCCGCGATCGCCGGCGTGACATGCAGGTTGATGCGGCGCCGATCGAGCACCTTGCGCTCGCCTCGAAGGTTTCGGATCGCCTCCACGAGGGACTGCACACGCGCGAACTCCCGCGCGGCGCGCTCATCGGTGAGCGCATCCCCACAGCGCGGCCACCGCGCGGTTGCCGCAAGCGGCGATGGCGGCAATTCGAGCCCCCTGACTTGGGAAGTGCACACACCTGCCACTGGTTGCCAGAGCGCCTCGGTGACGAACGGCATCACCGGATGCAGTACTCGGAGTGTTCCATCGAGGACGCCGCGGAGCACCGCCTGCTGTCCCGCGTCATTCTTGACCGTCGGCTTGATGCCCTCGAGATACCAATCGCAGAAGTCCCGCCAGATGAAGTCGTACAGCGCCTCCGCGACGGGATTGAACTGGTACGCATCGATGGCGCCATCGACTGTCCGCACCAGATGTGCAAATCGGTGCAGAATCCAGCGGTCGATGAGGCGCGTTGGCACGACCGTCGTCGCCTGCTCCGCCTCGGCGTGCTTCCCGTCGCTGCCATCGCCGCACTGCGCGAGGGCGAAGCGGGACGCGTTCCAAACTTTCGTCGCGAAGTTTCTACCGATGTCAAAACGGCTTGACGTATTGCGTGCAAGCGGCATCGCATCGGTCGGCTGCGCCAGCCCAGACGCCACGCCATAGCCCGTCACCATCTCGCGCGATGGATCAGTCGGGCAAGACTGCGTCGGTGCGGCAACCACATGTCCCGAAGCAGTCGTCACCGTCTTCGGCGTGAACGCCTTGCCCGTGTGCGGGCAGAGCACATCCACAGGCAACCGCACGTCCTGCGTCCCCGTCGACATCTGCACGAGAACGAAACGCATCGCATCCGCGCCGTGCGTTGCGATGATGTCGCGTGGGTCGACCCCATTGGCGAGCGACTTGGACATCTTCTGCCCGAAACCATCCTGCACGATGCTGTGGATGAACACGTCACGAAACGGGAGACGTCCGCCGAGAAAGTGACGATTGAACATCACCATGCGGCTGACCCACAGCGTGATGATCTCGCGGGCCGTCGACAGCACTGCACTCGGGTTGAATGCATCGAGAAGCCCCTGCATCTGGAAGCGCGCAGGGTCTGGCCACCCGAGCGTGCTGAGCGGCCAAAGCGCACTCGAAAACCAAGTATCAAGCACATCGGGATCCTGACGGAATCCAGCACGTTCCAGCTCGGGCGCCAACTCGCCATCGAGCCGCTCGGGAAGGCACACGAACACCTCGGTCGCGCCATCCGGGAGCGTGCGCCGCATCTCCGCAGCACCGCGCGCACTCCACGGCTGCTGCGGCGGCGGCGAATCGGCGCTGAAGATCTTCGACCACACTGGGATTCGATGACCCCACCACAGTTGCCGCGAGATGCACCAGTCGCGGATGCCCACATGCCACTGCTCGAACGTTCGCGCGTAACGCGCCGGATAGAAGGTGAGTTCGCCATCCCCCGCCCGCGCAGGTGCGGCCGACGGCGCTGGCGACTGCCGCTGATCCGCTCGCATGGCTCGGAGCGCACTTCCCGCAAGACGCGGATCAGTGACACGCACGAACCACTGGTCGGAGAGATACGGCTCGACGGGCACATGACTGCGCGACGCATGCCCCACACTGTGGCGGTAGGGTCGAACACCCTCGAGGAGTCCGGCCGACCGGAAGTGCTGCACGATGCGCTCGCGCGCTTCCTCGCGGCTCAGACCGACGAATGGGCGAGCTTCCGCCGAAACATCACTCCAACCGTGGCGATCGCTGATCGATCCGTCGGGTGCCATCACATTGATCGCAGGCAACTGATGGCGCATGCCAATGTCCCAGTCGTTGGGGTCGTGAGCAGGCGTGACCTTCAGGAAACCTGACGCAAACTGCGCCTTCACATCGGCTGGGTCGCCACCCTGTGCGACCGCCATCACGACATACTCATCTTCGACGATGGGAATGATGCGTCCGACAATCGGCAGTCGAACACGTTTGCCACGAAGTGCGGCAGCGCGCGGATCACGCGGATGAACGGCAACGGCGGTATCCCCAAGCATGGTCTCGGGTCGCGTGGTCGCCACGGTGATGTGTCCCGAACCATCCTCGAGCGGGTAGCGCAGATACCAGAATGACCCGTCGACCTCCTCCATCTCGACCTCATCGTCGGAAAGTGCCGTCTGCGTCGCCGGGTCCCAGTTCACGAGACGCTTGCCGCGTTCAATCAAGCCCTCCTGGAAAAGGCGGAAGAACGCCTCTCGCACCGCTGAGGTGCAGACAGGATCCATCGTGAAGCGCGTGCGCGCTTCGTCGCAAGACGCACCCATCGAGCGAAGCTGACTGAGGATGACCGATTCGTATTCATCTTTCCACGCCTGCACCTTCGCCACGAACTCCTCGCGCGTGAAGTCTGTGCGGCGCTTGCCTTGCATCTGCAGGCGGCGTTCCACCACGGCTTGGGTGGCGATGCCCGCATGGTCGGTCCCTGGCATCCACAGCGTCTTGCGCCCGCGCATTCGCGCTGTGCGCGCGAGGACATCCTGAAGCGTGTTGTTCAGCGCGTGACCAAGATGCAGCGCCGCAGTCACATTCGGCGGCGGAATGAAGATCGAGTAGGGTTCCCCCGCACCGTCTGCCTCCGCGTGGAAGCAGCGCGCTTCAGCCCAGCGCTGAAGGATCGCGGGCTCATGTTCCGCAGGAACATACGATTTCGCAAGCGGAACCTCACCCATGACGGCCCGAGTCTACAGATTCGAACGCAGCAACCCCCGGGGCATCGGCGAAACGGGCCATCGGCACGGACATCCTGGAGTTCGCACCCTGCTTGCAAGCGCTGCACGTTGTGCGGCGTTGTGCGTGGTGCTCGCAGGCGCGCACTGCACGAAGCAGGAGGATCCGATCGCACGCACCGACGATCCCGCCTCGCGCCGTGCCGTACTCGACTCAGTCGAGACATCGCTGCGTACAGCGCGACTCGATGAGGCACTTCGCATGGCGCGCCGACTGACAGAGGCGCTCCCGGACGATGCGGATGCCCAGGAGATCCTCGCGCGAACGCATCTTGCTCGTTCACTCGCTGCCGTGCAGCCAGCACTGCAGTCCGCCGAACGCATGGCCGCTGCCCAGGCGTACCTGCGCGCAGCACAACTGCGGCCGACCCACACAGGATTCCAGTCCGCTGCAGGCGTCGCTGCGCAGCAGGCGGGCATGCTGACCGAGGCGATCGCATGTTTCGAGCGAGCGCAGGCCGCTGATGCAGCGAATGTGCAGCATTCGCTCTATCTCGGGCAGGCTCTGCTGCAAACCGGAGATGTGACTCGCGCGCGCGTGTGCCTTGAGCGAGCACGGGCTTTGGCGCCTGAATCGCCCTGGCCACTGAGCGGACTTTCCGGGCTCGAACTGCAAGCGGGAAACGCGCCGCTCGCGCTCGAACTGGCGCAGCGCGCCCGGACGCTCGATCCGCAGGCTGATCAACTCCGCGTAGCCGAGGCAAAGGCTCTTCGCAAGCTCGGACGACACACCGATGTGCTGACATTGCTGCTCGCGTTGCCACCCAAGTCTCGAACGAGCGAGGCATTTGCCTGGGAGATTGCGAGCGCACATGAGTCGCTCGGCGACCGTGTGGCGGCCGCTGCCGCGTGGGGCGATTGGGCAGAACAGTGCACCTCGGCGGAGGCTGCTGCCGATGCGGCTCGGCGCTGGGAAGATGCAGGTGATGCTGTCCAAGCCGCATCGTGGCGGCGCGTCGCGTTGCAGCGCGGATGGGTCCCCCCCCCACCCTCTACTTCAACCAGCGACCCCCGTCGAGGCGGATGATCTCTCCGCAGAGGTAGGTCGCTTCGAGCGCGAGCCACGCAGCACAGCGTGCGGCCTCTTCCGGTGTTCCCGCTCGCCCAAGAGGTGTGCGCTCCATGTAACGCGCGGTCATGGCAGGATCGGCGCCGACCGGCCATGCGACAACGCCCGGCGCGATGCCATTCACTCGGATGCATGGAGCGAGTTCCACCGCGAGCGCACCGATGAGCGCGTCGAGCGCACCCTTCGATGCGAAGTATGCCGCGTGATTCCTGTAGAAACGGCCGGCCGCGTGCATATCGCTGAAGCACACCACAGCGCCCCCCGAGGGCAGAGATGACTTGGACAACTGCGGTGCGAGGGCCTGTGTCAGCAGCAGCGGTGCGAGGGCGTTCACCCGCATGTGTGAAAGCGCATGCTCAGGAGTGATCGAGCCAAAGACCTGCGGGTCGTAACGGCTCGCGCAGTGAACGATCACATCGGCATTCCGCGCTGCGAGGCGTTCGCCCATGGCCTGCACGGCGGCAAGGTCATCGAGTTCCGCACATTCGATCGCCACCTCAGGCTCGGCCTGCCCTGCTTCGCGCGCCGCCGCTCGACAAAGCGCCGCGCTTTCGCGCGCTGCACTGTTGTCCGAACGAACAGCGAGCGTGATGTCCAGCCCACGCCGCGCGAACTCCACGGCGGTCGCTCGCCCGACCCGCGCCGCGCTTCCGGTGATGATGACTCGTTGTCTCTGTTCTGGCATGGCGAGCAGCTTCGGCGTGACCGACCGCTGCAGCGAGCGTACTACCATCACGCCCAACGCATGAGGCCGGACAGGTTTTCATCTCAGCGTCTCGACCATCACGCACTCGGCGAGGCTTGGCGCACGGTATGCCGCGGGGCGCGGCGGCTGCTGTGGCTTGGGATCGCAGGCGCTTGTGCTCTGCTGATTCTCGCGGTGATTCTTGTGCTGACGCCATCGTGGGTCGGGTCGCTCGTCGCGGCGCAAGTGGGGCGGGCTGTTGGTGGCGACGCGACGCTCGACCGTTTCGAATGGCAGGACTGGGGCAAGGCACGACTCGAAGGTCTCGTCGTGCGAGTCCCGGGCTGGAAAGGTGTGGGGCGTGATCTGATCCTGGTGCAGCACATGGAAGTTGATCTCGAACCCTGGACCTTGCTGTGGGGCCCCCTGCATGTTCATTCACTGCGCGTTGGAAAAATCGATGTTCAACTGGTGGAAGGCGGGACGGCAGATGGTGGCTACAACTTTCAGTCGCTCCGGCGATCGCCTGCCAGCCCAGCGGATAGCGGCGGACTCCGCATAGACCGCGGTTCGATCGATCAGATTCGCGTGACAGCGGGTCGTATTCGAGGTGGCGTGCTTCGAAATCCCGTGACGTTCATTGCCTCGGCGAGCCTTGCACCCGACTCGGGGGATGCATCACGTTCCACTTTGGAGTTGCAGGAACAGGGTGGCGGGATGCGCATCAGCGGTTGGTGGGACCAGTCATCGCTTGCATTCGACTTGAGTGCGACTGGCGTCACGATCAGCGAGCGTTTGGCATTCCTGATGCCGCGCCAAGTTGGATCGGTCGTCCTGGCATCGCAAGCAGAGGGCGAAGTGGTGCGAGCAACGCTCTCTGCGAGCGGGACTACCCCACTGCGCGGGACCCTCGAAGTCCGCGATCTCTCCGCAAAACTCCCAGTCAATCTGTTCGGCTCATGGGTGCGCTATGAGGGCATGAAGATCTTTGAAGCGAAAGGAAAGCCGCGAGTCTTCGTGCGGAATGGAAAGCTGGAGATCGAGGGTGGCCGCGTTTCGCTGCAAGATTTCGACTTCGATGTGCTGAGCGACTCCTCGGACGGGAAGGCGACGACACTTCCGTTCTTCGCTTCCCTCGAAGTCGATTTGTCGGCCGTCCCGTGGCAGGACTTCGATTGGGAGCGCCGAGAGGAGTGGCTTGAGAGCGCGCGCGTCCTCGCGCCATTTCGCGTGAACGTACAGATTCCGAATCTCGAACTGGGTACACAGCGCGATACCAGTGCGCTCGAGGCACCTCGCGTCGTTGCCGAGTTCCTCGAGACATTCAAGGTTCGCGAACTTCGAGCAACGGCGGAGTGGTCGGCATCCCGCGGTGCTCCGACAACCGCTGCCGATGGCTCGCTGACAGCAGCGAACACGGAGCATCAGGCGCTGCTCACCATTCGTGATGGCCGTGGTGCATTCGAGGATTTTCCCTACCCGCTGACGCAGGTCAAATCGACGATTCGGATCCGTGGACAAGATGCGCACATCGAATCACTCGAGGGCATTGGATCGAACAATGCACTCATCCATATTGGCGGCAGCATTCGCGGCATGGGCACGGATCCTGACGTACACCTCACAATCGCGTCGGATCGTGCGCCAATCGACGACGCCCTCATTCGCAGCTTCCCCGACAGCGAGCGCAAATTCTTTGAAAGCATCTTCTGGAAGGGTGGTTTTCTCATGCTGCAGCGCGGAGGACTTCTGCGCGACCAGACCCAAGTGGACGCCTGCAAAAATGAACTCACCCAAGTCGAACAAGCCTTGGCTTCGCTCTCCCAGTCGGCGAACTCAGATCCCGCTCAGATTGTGCGGCTCTCCATACGAGCTGGCGAGCTGACCCGCATCATTCAGGAGGGGCCGTTCAAACCAGGCGGACTGATCCGCCTCGACCTTCAGGTGAAGAGGGCTCAGGGGTCGATGGAGCCGCCAACTGTCAACGGCAAAATCGATTTGATTGAAGTGGACCTGCTTCCGGAGGAGTTCCCCTACCCCGTGCGCGTGCGCGATGGCACAATCCTGCTCACCGACACCAGCTACACCTTTTCCGACAAGGTGCCTTTTACCACTCTCGCTGGGGGCAGAGGCAGTTTCAGTGGTGGAGTTCAGTTCAGTACGAGAGCGGATGGAGACCAGACCTTCGAACCCGACTTGCAGTTTGAACTGCCGAATGAACGGATCAATCCGAGAATGTTCTGCGCGATTCCTCCAGAGCAGGATGAATCGGTGGTCGGCTGGCCTGGACTCGCGCTATCAAGCGGCGGTTCCATTCTGCGGCAGATCAATCCAGCAGGCCGTCTCAACATCCGGGGATGCCTCCGCGGCGCTCCCGATGCAGAATTGAAGCTCGAATGCACAGTTGATCTCACGGATGGCAGTGTGCATCCGATCATTCCGACAAGCGAAATCCTCTCGAGTGACGAGATCACCTGGCCGATTGGATTCAGCCTTGAAGATTGCCGGGGAGCATTTCACGTCACGAATGAGAGGATTCAGATCGAGAAATTCACAGGATTCCGAAAAGACGGAAGTATCGATGCTGCAGGCATCGTTGGCTTCGCACACGCGCAGACGTTGCTCGAGGTCCGTCTGCGCAACATAGAACTCGAGGAGTACGCGATCAATCTGCTGCCGTTCCGAGAACAGTCGGAAGGAGATGCGCTCTGGAGGCGCTACGCACCACAGGGCGTGTTCGATGCGAACCTGCGACTCAAAGGTGATCTGGAGGGGGTCATTCGCACTTCCCTCACAATCGAACCACATGACCTGCTTGTGCGGTTGCCAGAGGGTGAGGTCTTTGCGGTCTTCCAATCGGGGACGATGACGTTCGAAGGCAACCATCTCACGTGTGATGCCGTTGACATGACCGTAGGACCGAGGGATGGCTATGCAACCCACATCTGCATTGATGGCAGCGTGGGCACAGATCTGGCGTCCATTGACCTTGATGCGTCTATCGAGAATGGCATGCTGCAGGGCCCACTCCTGCATGAGATCGCCAACCGAGTCGATGCCGATGGATTGGGAGGCCTGCTGAGGGAACTGGAGCCGAAAGGTCGCTTCGACGCTGTCGTCAGCGTCTCTGGTACCCAAGATGTTTCATTCAGCGATTTTGATTTGGAAGTTCAAATCCTCGACCTGAGCGTTGGACATGGGGAGTTTGAAACATCCCTTCGATTGCCCAAGCCCATTCGAGTCACTGCGAATGATGGCAATCTACTCCTGCATCCCTTTTCTGCGGCTCTGATCGGTGGATCGATCGAAGGTGATGGATGGGTGAGTGACGACCCGACGGGGCAACCCATGCATGGTGAATTCTCTGCGCTCGTGACTTCGCAGGCTCCCGTGAAGGGTTTGTACGGACTCCTGCCAGGCCGTGTCGCAGAATTACTCAGCCGAAACGGCTTCGAAGTCGGCGATCTCCTGCGCGCAGATGCATCAATTTCACTGAGTCGCGAGGCTGGCGAAATCATCACGGATATCGGTGTGGATATGCGTGTCTGGAACGCGAAGCTTGATGTCGGTCCTGGGATCTCCGAGGCGGATGCTTCGGCATGCCTTGTCAGCCGCACTGGGAGCAATACTCGCCCCCCCTTGGAGGCGGTCGTGGCCGACACATCTCTGCGCATCGCCGACCGCCCGCTGCAGGATGTTTCCATGCGACTGCTCATCGCGCCCGGGAGTGATGTCCTTCAACTGCTCGACTGTGAGGGTCGAATGGGAAGTGGCAGTTTCTCCATCACGGGGCAGTTCGGACTTGTACCCCCCTACTCCATGGCCGCTGACTGCGCAATCTCGGGCGTACCAGTCGAGTTGCTCGCAGGTACTCAAACCACGGAACCAACCGATCCAAGTGCGACACCATCGGATCCTGGACGAGTCGATGCCCGGGTGACGGTGCAGGGCGATCGAACGGGTCTTTCCGGGCGGCGCGGACGCGGTGCAGCGGTCATCGAGCGCACCGAGTTGACGCGACTGCCGATTGCCATCGCCCTCCTCCAACTCGGTCAGGCAAGCATCGACCTCGATCCTGTCATAGAACGCGGCGACTTTGCGTTCACCATTGATCGTTCCATGATCCACTTTGAACGCTTCGACCTGGCCTCGCGGAACATGACACTCGAAGGCAGGGGCAGCCTGGACACGGAGACACGCGCTCTCGCGCTGCGATTGGCAAACAAGGGCACCATTCCACTGGTCAGCGATGTCCTTGGCGGTGTGTCGAATCAGATCTTTCAAATCGATGTCCGAGGGACGCTCGACAAACCCGAAGGATCGCTGGTGCCGCTCCCGCTTCTGCTTCCTGCACCGGAGCTGCCTCACACTGTCGTGCCAGCCGCACCCATCGCGCGGAGGGACGCATGAAGTCGAAGGCGGAGTATCAGAACCTTGCACCCCATCTACGCCGTGCAATCGACGAAATGGTCGCGCTCACACTCGCCGACCGTGCGAGCGATGATGGGCATCCGCTGCGTGCGCGTGTGATCTCGGAGATGGTCGCCACAGCGCTGCAACTCGCGAATGACCGTCTGACGATGGGAGAGCTCCGATTGATCCGCCAGTCGCTTCGCGAGATGCGAGCCACGTTCACGATGTTTGAACGGTTTCGATCGCTGCGGAAGGTGGCGATCTTCGGCAGTGCACGCACGCCGCGCGATCATCCCGACTACACGGCGGCGCTGGACTTTTCACGTGCGCTTGCGGCGCGGGGTTGGATGGCCATCACGGGAGCAGGACCTGGCATCATGCAGGCAGGCAACGAGGGACCAACACCCGATCACTCTTTCGGGCTTTCCATTCGGCTCCCGTTCGAGGATAGCCCCAACCCAGTCATCCGTGACGATCCGAAACTGTTGAAGTTCCGCTACTACTTCACGCGAAAGCTCGCGTTCATGGGCAACGCGGATGCCGTCGCTGCGTTCCCCGGCGGGTATGGGACACAGGACGAACTCTTCGAGGCACTCACACTGGTCCAGTGCGGCCGCAGTTTGGTGGTGCCCATTGTTCTGGTCGAGGGTGAGGGTGGAAACTATTGGGATCGCTGGCGCTCCTTCGTCAACGAGTGCATGGAACGCACGCACTGGATCAGCTCGGAGGACACGGATCTTTTCACCCGTGCGACCTCAGCTGCCGAGGCAGTCGAGATCATCAGTACGTTCTATCTTCGCTATCGATCGAGCCGATACGTCGATGATCTGCTTGTGCTGCGACTGGATGCACCCCTCTCGCCTCTTCAGCTCCAGGATCTTGCTCAGGAGTTTTCACCGCTGATCGAGTCCGGCACGATGCACCAAGGCGATTCATTGGCAGGTGACGACGCACCCGAGGGAACTCCACGCATCTGGTTCCACCACAATCGAAGGTTGTTTGGGCTCATTCGGCGGCTGATCGACCGTATCAACTCGCTCCCGCACGCTGCCGCATGAACGCCTTGCACGCACCCACTCTCCACCGAATGCTGGCGTGCCTCCCGGTGCTTGCGCTTGCCGCGGCCGCACCTTCGTTCCTCTCATGCAATGCGGCGCCGGTTTCTCAGACCGCCACCACGGTGCGCAAAGACGGCAGCAATACCGAGGCTGCCCGCCCCGAGCGCACCGAAGAGGAGCAGACGGATGCAAGCGACAAGACAGCCGCATGGGCAGAGATCGCGGCGTCGATCCCGACGCGCGATGTATGGCTTCCCGCCGATGACGGTTCGACCGATGGCGTCGTCGTCCTCCGCTGGCAAGTGCCAGACAACGCTGATGCGATCCATGCATTCTTCGAGGCGAACAAGCCGACCATGTTGAGCGACAGCGTTCAGGATCGACTGCTCGGCAATGGCATCCGTGTAGCCGCCATCCCGCTGGCAGATCTTGGAGCAGCCCTCGACACCCTCGGCGGTACGGCATCGAGCATTCGCCTCTGGCTCGGTCAGGCGCATGCATGGACACAGGTGAACGCCCTCCCCGTGCGCGGCCAACTTGCCGCCTTGATCGATGGGAGTGCGCGTCGCCTGACGGGCGGCACACTGCAACTGCTCATCCGTGGCTGGACTGTGCCGCTGGAGCAGGGTGCGGTCACCGATGTGGAAGTACAGCCAACATTCCTCGCAGGCGGTGCCGTTCCTGGCGCGCGCGCATCAGCGCGCGAAAGTTTCGCAAGTGCGGGCTTCTCCCTTGCGCTTGAACGTGGGACCGCGCTTCTCGTCGCCAGCGCGCCACCTCGGAGGCAGAGTGCCGAGAAGGGGCCAGCGGCTGGTCCACCGGCGCTGCCCCCTGCCACGCTCGGGGAACTGCTTCTGGGGCGCCAAGGCGGTGATCGCGATCTGCTGCGGCTTCGGCCCATCGTGGTGATCGCGCCACTCGTCGCCGATCGTCACTTTTCAGATCCCGCGGCCGTAGAATCGATGACACAGCCGGCACAACCATGACCGCTTCGCCACCCCTCCTTCCTGATCAGGTGCAGACCATCCGCCACCGAAGGCGATTGCTGACGGTCGCCGTCTTTCCGACGCTGCTGACGCTTGGCAACCTGATCTGTGGATTTGCCGCAATCCACTACGCGAGCAAGCCAATCGGCCCGAGCAGTATTTTCGGTTGGAGCACGCTGACGATTGCTGGCAGCCTCGTCTTCTTCGGGATGCTGTTTGATGCATTCGACGGCTTTGCTGCGCGAATCACCAACTCGGCGAGTGAGTTTGGTGCCCAACTCGACTCGATGGCCGATATGGTGACCTTTGGAGTCGCGCCGGCGTTCATGGTGCTGCGGCTCGTGAGCTACTACTACGGTGGTCCCGACCATTACACGGGAATCCTCGGGCCGGATGCGGAGGGCGTGTACGGCAAGATCATCTGGGGCGTGACGGCGTTCTATATCTGCTGCACTGCACTTCGACTCGCGCGCTTCAACGCAGAAGTTGGCTCGGTCGATGAGGCCGATCACCGCGTGTTCCGTGGTTTGCCCTCCCCCGGTTCGGCGGGGGCGATCGCCAGCCTCACACTGCTGCATCAGCATCTCACGGTCATTCGCTTCAACGAAGTGCCACCGGACGGATTCGAGCGGACTTCAGCTCTGATCCTGCCGCTCGCCACCATCCTGGCATCGTTCGCGATGATCTCGCGTATTCCCTATGGTCACTTTGTGAACCGATACCTGCGCGGCAGACATTCGTTCGCCTTCGTTGCGTGGCTGATGCTGCCGATCGCATTTGCCGTGTGGTGGTTCCAAGTGGCGCTTGCCATCGCCTTCTGCGGTTATGCGCTGTCCGGCCCCCTGACCTTGCTGCTCCGGCTTCGACCCTCGCGCGCATCGATCTTGGGGGCGGAGTGACGGTTGCCCCAACCAACACCTCCCCCGCCGGCAGTTTGCCCGCGCGCTTTGGACCTTACGGTGGACAGTTCGTCCCCGAAACGCTGATCGCTGCACTGCATGAACTTGAAGCCGCGTACCTCGATGCGCGGCAAGATGCGAAGTTCATGGATGAACTGCGCGGACTGCTTCGGCATTTCGTCGGGCGACCCACGGCACTGTGCGATGCACCGCGACTCACCACGCATGCGGGCGGAGCTCGGATCGTGCTCAAGCGTGAGGATCTCGCGCACACGGGCGCCCACAAGATCAACAACACGATGGGGCAAACGCTGCTCGCCCTGCGCATGGGAAAGAAGCGGATCATCGCGGAGACCGGTGCAGGCCAACACGGCGTTGCAACCGCGACAGCTTGCGCACACTTTGGACTGCCCTGTGAGGTGTTCATGGGCAGCGAAGACGTACGGCGACAGGCACTCAATGTCTTCCGCATGCGATTACTCGGTGCCACCGTCAATGAGGTCTCCTCGGGCTCGCGCACGCTGAAGGATGCGACGAATGAGGCGATGCGCGACTGGATGGGTTCCGTCGGCAACACGCACTACATCATCGGGAGCGTGGTCGGTCCGCATCCGTTCCCGACGATCGTGCGGGATTTCCAAAGCGTCATTGGTCAGGAGTGCCGCGCCCAGTGTCTGGAGCAGTTTGGGCGACTGCCCGATGCCGTCGTGGCATGCGTCGGCGGCGGATCGAATGCCGCGGGGATCTTTGCTCCGTTCGTGCCGGATACCTCGGTTCGTCTCATCGGTGCGGAAGCGGGCGGCCGCGGCCTCGGTGCAGGGCAGCACGCGGCACCGCTTTCTCTGGGAACGCCAGGCGTTCTGCATGGCTCCTACTCGTATGTGCTGCAGACGGCGGATGGGCAGACCGCCGATGTGCACTCGTGCAGTGCCGGGCTTGACTATCCGGGAGTCGGTCCGGAGCACTCCTATTGGCGCGATGCGGGGCGCGTGAACTACTGCGCCGTCAGCGATGCGGAAGCACTCGAGGCGTTCCAGTTACTCGCCAGGCTCGAGGGGATCATCCCGGCGCTCGAGACCGCGCACGCGGTGCATGCAGCAGTGCACGCCGCAAAGAGCATGCGCGCGGATCAGATCGTGGTGATCAATGTCTCCGGACGCGGGGACAAGGATGTCACGGAGGCGATCCGTCTTCTCAGTACGAGCGACGACCCTTCGATGCATCGGAGCGCGAATCACCACTCGAACCCGTCTTCGCCCCCCCATCGCGCGGGATGAAGTCAAGCGCCACGGGATAGTGGTCGCTTGCATATCCGCTCGGTGGAGTGTCCTTTCGCCAGTCGTAACTGTCGCCCGGGTGCAGCGACGACAGCACGAAGAAAGATCCCGGAACGATCTCGTCCGCGAAACCCTTCGAAAGCAGAATGTAGTCAATCGAGCGTCCAGACTCGTGCGTGGTGTAGCGGTCGTACAACTGCTGCTTCTGCGCTTCCGGGGCGCTCCGATTGCGACCTGCCGATTGATCGTCGGCATTCCGGAAGTCGTAGCCGTTCTGCAGGCCTGCATCCTTGTACATGCGCCGCACGTCGCTCAGGGGCGTGGCATTGAAGTCGCCTACGACCACGATGTTGGCATTCGGATTCTGATCAAGCCGCTGCTTCACAAACTCGATGATCTTCGCCGCCTCTGCCGCGCGGTGATCATTGAACTTCTCGCCACCTGCCTTGTGATGAATGACGAATGCTGTCAGCGCGTAGCCGCCCGGCAGCTGCACATCGAAAGCAATCGGACTGCGCTGAAACTTTGTCGGATCATCCGGAACACTGCTCTTCTCCTTCGCATCCGGTGTGTCGCCGGCTGGCTTGGCTTCTGGCTTGTCGGCACCACCGCGCGTCTCCAGCACGGTGCCGATGAAAACCGTGGGAGCAGAAATCGGGAAGCGCGACAGCACAGACTGCTCGACGCCGCGGTAGTAGCCCGCGTCCATGCTCTCGATGTGGTCGTAGCCCATCCCCTTCAGATAGGTGTCACGAAACCACGTAAGCGCTTCTTTCGACTCGATCTCCTCCAAGCAGAGGATGTCCGCATCGAGTCTTCGAATCACCTCCGCAAGTGCCTTTGCACGATCATCGGTCACCGCAAGTTTCAAGTCCTCCCACTCGCCTGAGAGCGAGGGGTCATCGACATGATCAAAGAGGTTCTGCAGGTTGTACGAAGCAAGCCGTACAGCACCCTTCGCCTTCGGCGGCGCCTGCTGCAGTCCGTAATGCATGCCCGGCCCTCTCTGCTGCTTCGGCTGACGGGCACTCTTGTCTGCATTCGCTCCGCCCTGCGCTGCAGGTGCGTTGCCACTGGCGGGCGGTTGCGCAGGCTTGGACTGCGTGAGGGGCGAGACGGCGATGAACGCCGCAAGAGCAACGACCGGCCAGTTCCACATTTGCATAGGGCAAGCGTACCGCCACGACCTACCATTCCCGAAGCGTGGCGTTTACATCGAGTCGAAGGCAGTACGGCGCTTACCGTGAAGAAGCGTCCGAGCGGCGTGCGCGCAGCAAGTCGCAGCGGACGATCGTGACGCGACACGGAAGCGAAGTCAGTGCCCGCCGCAATCGATCGCTCGGAGAACTCCTTCGCTCCTTTGCCGGAACGGTCGGCCGTGATCGCCGAAAGGTGATCGCGGCACTCGCCTGCGCGACGGTTGGCAGCGTGCTCGAACTGTTGCCGCCCGCTGCCACGAAGATCGCCATCGACAATGTTTTTGGAGGCGCACCGCTTCCGGAAGCGCTCCGCCGGTGGCTGCCTGTGAGCGACACGGCCCTGACCGATCCACACTCGCTGCTCGCACTGCTCGCGGTCACGATCGTCGCGCTGTCGGTTGTGGCCGTCCTCTTGAGCATCACGGGCAGACTGCTTGCCACACGCACCGTCAAGTCCGTTCAGAATCGCATGCGCCGCCGCGTACTTGGCCATGCGATGAAACTTCCGCTCTCGCGCATCCACCATATTCGTGCCGGCGGCATGGTGACGGCGCTGCGGGAAGATGCGGCCGGAGTCGGCGATCTCATCTTCAGCATGCTCTACAACCCGTGGCGTGCAGTCATCCAACTGATCGGCAGCCTCGCCGTACTCGGAGCCACCGATTGGCGACTGCTGCTCGGCGCACTGATCGTTTTGCCAGTCGTGGTGCTTTCGCACCGAACATGGATTGGACGCATCCGGCCGATCTACCGCGATATCAAGCAGACCCGCGAGTCCATCGACGCACACGCCGCAGAAGTGTTCGGCGGCATGCGCGTCGTACGAGGATTCGATCGAACCCGATCGGAAGCTGCGCGTGCAGCCCGTTCCTCGCACCTCATGTCGCGACAAGAGATGTTCGTCTGGTGGTGGTCGCGCGGCATTGACTTGGCGTGGGCACTCTTCATTCCCTGTGCGAGCGCTGCGCTGCTGTGGTATGGGGGAACGCAAGTCTTGCGTGGCACGCTCACCGCGGGCGATCTCGTGCTCTTTCTGACCTATGTGATGATGCTGCTGCTGCCGATCCAGATGCTCGCGTCCAGCGCAACGGCATTTCAGACCAATCTGGCTGGGCTGGATCGACTGCTCGACCTGCTCGCCGAACAGCCCGACATGCCCGACCGACCCGGTGCGATTCGTTTGATGAAGCCCACGATTCAGGGTCACGTGGAACTTCGAGGCGTCTCCTATCGATACCCGCAGACCGAACGACCTGTGCTCGATCACATCACGCTGCAAGCGCTACCAGGAAAGACCGTCGCGCTCGTCGGCCCCTCGGGAAGCGGGAAGACGACCCTTTGCAACCTCGTTGCACGGTTCTTCGATCCGACCGCAGGCTCCGTGCTCATCGACGGCACAGATCTTCGCGACATCCAACTTCGTTCCTGGCATCGTGTTCTTGGCATCGTCGAGCAGGATGTCTTCCTGTTTGATGGAACGGTCGAGGACAACATCCGCTACGGCACGCGTGAGGCGAGCGCCACAGCAGTCCGTGCTGCCATGGAACGCGCGAACGCAGCCGACTTCATCGACGCCATGCCGAATGGCCTGCAAACGCGCATCGGTGAGCGCGGCGTACGCCTGTCGGGCGGTCAGCGGCAGCGACTGGCCATCGCAAGAGCACTGCTTGCTGATCCCAAGATCCTGATTCTGGACGAGGCAACAAGCAGTCTCGATTCAGAGTCGGAGCGACTCATTCAATCGGCGCTCGCGCAACTGCTCCGTGACCGCACGACTTTCGTGATCGCCCACCGCCTCAGCACGATCCAGCATGCCGATCAGATCGTCGTGCTCGAAGGTGGCTCCATCAGCGCCTCAGGGACGCACCAGCACCTGATGGAGATCAGCGACCGCTATCGCCAAATGGTCCTGCTGCAAACTGCACCCCCCACCGCACCCAAGGCGATCGGCACGCCCGCAACTACCCCACAGCGGGGGCAGGCGCACCACCCGAAGTCCGTCCCTTCCAGCTCCGCCGCCCCGTGATGTGCAGCCACGCGCTGTGCCATTGGATGAGTGTGAGCAGCCCAATACCGACTGGGTGAAGCAGTACGGACCGCAGTGACTGACGAAAGCGCAGCATGAACGCAAGCCGCAGCCCGATGCTGATGGTCAGCGCGGCGCTCGCCAGCCACTCGGGCGCACCCCACGGCCTCGCCGTGAGGAGTGCCCACACGATCCACACCGCCGGCAGCAACTGGCCAAGCGCATGGACGATCGTGACAAAGATCAGTAAACCGAACGAGCCAAGCCCCTCGAATGCGTTCTTGGCGAACCCACGCCACACAGCGACCGCCCCCTGATACATGCGGCACGACACAACGGGCGTTCCATCGAACAGATCGGTTCGCAGACCCACACGGCGCACCGCGCGCGGCAACTTGATGCCGTCGTGCATCGACGCACGAAATGTCTCGTGACCGCCCGCCGCGCGCCACGCGGTGCGTTCGACGAACAGAAACTGTCCACAGCCTGCGCTCGCCGCCGGCCGAAGCGTGGAGCGCATCTGCCCAAAGGGCAAGTAGCAGAGCAGGACGAAGTGGATGAGCGGAATGACCGCATCTTCCATCCATGATTCTGTTTCCTGACGCGGCACAGTCGATACGAGTGCGCTGCCACCTGTGCGCGCAGCGATCCATGCACTGCGGAGTGCACTCGGCGCGAGACGCACATCGGCGTCCGTAAACAGCAGCCAGTCGCCCGTTGCCACCAAGCCCATCCGCTGACAGCCCCACTGCTTCCCATTCCAACCGTGCGGCAGCGGCTGACGCTCCACCACCCGCACACGTGAGTCTTCCTCACAGAGGGCTGAAAGAATCACGGGTGTCTCGTCGGTCGACGCATCGTCGTGCACGATCACTTCCACCTCGACACCTGTGCTTGCGAGCGCGCAGCGAACACACGCCTCGATGTTGGCAGCCTCGTTTCGTGCGGGAATACAGACTGTCACTGTGGGTCGCACGCCATCCGGATCACCGCTCGCGTCCATCACTCGGTAGCGGCGAAGATTGACCGCGCCGAGCAGCGCAGGCAGCGCACTGCACGCGAATGCCAACGACATCAGCGGCGTCTGCCACATCATGATGCCTCGCCTGCCCCACGATGCGCGCGACCAGATTCGTCGATGGCAGTCCCTCGGCCCGTCAGGCGAAGCCACGCGTCGTAGACGGGATTCACTTGCGCCGCACTGCCACCGACAATCGTTTCAAAGCGCAACGGATCGCGCGTGGTCGACTCGGCCGCCAGCGCATCGGCGTTCGCCTGCATGGCTGCCGTCAACGTTCGCTGCCATGCAGCCCGAGACGACACCTTCGGTGAATCCACATCCGAGAATCGCAGAAGAATTTCTGGCTTCGCATCGAGCCAGAAGGGATACTCGAGCGCGAGCGACACGGCCCGCACATGAGGGATGCGCGCTGCAATCGCCGCAGCGCCAGGGCGAAGACGTATCGATTCACGAACGTCGGTGAATCGGCCCTGCGGCGTCAGCATGACGACGGTTCGTGGCTCGCGCGTCACGGTCTGCTGCACGTAATCGACCATCGCAGGCAGGCTCGCTGGATCATCTGGATCAATGCCAAAGACGCCCATGCGGCGGAAGATGGTGAACCGCTCAAGTTGCACTCGGTCCATCGCCGCCAAGACGCGACGATCCGGACACCACACACGCTGCAGGAACGCCAACAGAATCGGATCCCACCACGACGCATGGTTCAGCAGGAGCAGCAGAGGTCCTTGATGCGACCGCCACCCATCCGCATTCGGCACGCCGCTGCGCGAGATGCGAACGGCGAAGAAACGCTTTCGGAGGAGGCGACGCACATACCACTGGAAGCCTCGCAGGATGCGCGGGCTCCATCGATCTTCGAGGATTAGTTCGTGACCATCGCGGGACGCCATGACTCGTTACCCGCCTGCACAGATCCCTGCAGTGGGATCGAAAGATCCTCGCACACGCTGCGAGCCGCCGTCACCCCGCTCATCAGCACCATCGGAACGCCTGGGCCCGGATTTGCACTGCCTCCGGCGATGTACAGGTTCTGCAGCACACGGCTTCGGTTCCGCGGCTTGAATCCGCCCCGAAGGCGTCCGTGCGAGGCAAGACCGTAGATGGCTCCGCCTTCCGCGTTGTACATGCGCTCAATCGACTGCGGTGTGAGGTGACGTTCCACGGCGATCTGCTGCTCAAGATCGGGCATACCGAAGCGCTTGAGCTTCTCGATGATCACCGGCCGATACTGCTCCCCAATTCCGCCCACGCCCTCCCACCGCTGTCCCGCACGAAGAAACGGCGTGTGGATCAGCGCGTAGAGCGACTCGCATCCCGCCGGCGCCTGCGAAGCATCGGTGCGACTCGGCACGCACAGGTAGATCGTCGGGTCACGTGCAGGAATGCCCTTGGCGTAGATGTCGTCGAACTCCTGCGCGGAGTTTCCGCTGAACAGGAAATCGTGATGACGCAGATGGTCGTACTGCCGCTTGAGGCCGAGATACAGCACGAACCCACTGCACGCGGGCCGATACGCCGATGCAATCGCCGACTGCTCACGCCGCGCCGCATCACTCCCGAGCAGGTCGCGATAGGTGCGCTGCACATCGCAATTCGATACGACAACATCCGCCCGCAGAACCTCTCCCGTGTCGAGTTCGACGCCGCATGCGCGTCCGCCCTCCTCCAAGATCCGCCGCACACCGACGCCCGTTCGTACCTGCGCGCCCTGCTCGCCCAGAATGCGCTCCAGCGCGCGGGCCACCGAGCGCGTTCCACCCATGGAGTACCAGCAGCCGTGATCCACCTGTGCCGCCGCAATCAGGGAGAGAATCGCGGGCGCGAGGAAGGGGCTTGATCCGACGTATTGCAGAAAGTGCTCGCACACCTGTGCAAGGTGCGGCTCCCGTACGTGCTTGTGCACCGTGCCGGCAACGGTCGCATGCATGCGCATGCCGAGCACGTCGCGGAGCAGTCCCGGATCGTTGGTCGGGGGCTTCCGCATGAGATCTGAAACGCCCTCAAGATCCTTGTAAAAGAAGACACGTTCACTCAGGCTAAACATGCGGCGGCTGTACGCAAGGAAGTCGCGCCAACCCTGGCCCACGCCACGCCCTGGGAACTGGCGGTCCATCGCGGCGCCCATCTCGTCGACGCCGTCCCGCAGATCGATGATCGTTCCATCCTCGAAGAAACATCGCCATTGCGGATCGAGCCGCACGAGTTCGATGTAATCCTCAACGCGGCGACCTGACCGAGTGATGATCCCGCGCACCACCTGCGGGAGCGTGAGAATCGTTGGCCCCATATCGAAGCGGAACCCCGCCTCATCGAGCACGTTCATCTTGCCCCCGAGATGCGCGTTGCGCTCCACCACAGTGACGGCAACGCCATGGGTCGACAGCTCGACCGCGGACGACAGTCCCGCAAGACCACCTCCAATGACAATGGCAGAGTGTGGTGTCGACGATGTGGCGCGCTGGATCATGGTGGCAACCCGCTTGTGAGAACGCAAGCGGTCAGCGAAGCATAGCCCTGAGGAGCCGCCGCGTGAGTCCTTGGGGCTCACCCGCTGGAATACGCCGAGCGACGCTCGTTTGCGACAGGGTCACCGTCCGTGTCATGGCGATGAGCCCATCCTCACCGCGCGAGGCACCCCATCCGCTCAGACCTCTGCCTCGAATCGAAGTTCCTGGATGGACGGTCGGCAGGACCGCATCGTTGAAGGTCACGAAGCCTGCACCGAGCGATGCCACCAGTTCGCGGTCACGAGCGATCACGTTGACCTCCTGGGGCGAAGCAAAGATCGAAACAGCAAGATGCTGTGGGAAGGAGCGGTGAAGCGTGATGAGCGCATCAAGTCCATTTGCGGCAAGCACCGCCGCAGCGGGGCCGAAGTGATCGCCGCGCGCGAGCTTGCACTGGGGCGAACAGCCAATCACAACCGCCGGACGCATCCGACGCCCGACGGGCCCCTCCACGATGCCGCTGAGCGAGTGTCCGCCGGAAGCGATCGCCTCCCGAACACACAGATCCACCTGACGGGCGGCCCCCTCCGAGATCAGGGTGCAGGCCGATGCACCTGCAACGAATGGCGCCAGTTCAGCAAGGAACGCGCGCTGCACGGTCGCATCCACAAGAATGCGGCGCGGCGCCATGCAGGTTTGGCCGGCATTCATCGAAAGCGCCTGCCAAATCGTGCGCGCAGCGAGTCTGAGGTCGGCACCTCGCAGCACAATGGCGCTGTCACAGCCGGAGAGTTCAAGCGTGGTGGGTGTGAGTGATGCGGCGCAGCCAACCGCGATCTGCCGTCCCACATCCGTAGACCCAGTAAACACGACGTGATCGAAGGACTCACGCGCAAGCAGATCCGCACCTGCCTCACGAGTGGCGGGCGTGCGCCGCAGCACATTCACGGGCAATCCCTCCGCCGCCAGACGAAGCAGCAGTCCCTGTGACCGCGGCGAGTGCTCCGATGGCTTCACGGTGACCCGATTCCCGGCCACGATGGCCTGCACCAGCTGAATGCCCAGAAGCTGTACGGGATAGTTCCATGTGGCAATCAGCGCGACCGAACCAAGGGGGACGCGATCCGCCCAGTGCCGCTGTCCCACCAACCACCAGGGCCTCCCGCGCACGGGCCGGCTCGCCAAGACGCGCTGCGCGTTGGCGGCCGTCCAGCGCGCGCTCGCGAGCAGCGGCAAGACATCCGCGGCGAAGGCCTCCCATGAACTCTTGCCACAGTCTGCACACACGGCATCGACAAGCTCGTCCGCATGTGCCTCGACCGCAGTGATCAAGCCAGCCAGCCAGCCAAGTCGATCGTCCAACTCCCAGCCCCCCGCTTCCATCCGCCACTGTGCGTTCCGCTGCTGCTCGAGACCTGGCAGTTTCGACGGTGCTGCCGCCCTCGGCGCTTCCAGCAGTGAAGATCCATTTTTACGAACACTGTCCATGATGTCGCCTACCTTTCATGATAGAACCTCTCCTCGAGGCACGTTCAAAGCAGAGCACAGCAATGATCCAGCATTCCCCCCGTTCACAGAGCCGCGGCAACTCCATCGGTGTGATCGGCGCAGGACCGGGCGGTCTTGCAGCGGCGATGCAACTTGCGGCCTCAGGATTTGAAGTCACCGTGTATGAAGCGCAGTCCGTGGTCGGTGGACGCTCTCGGCGTCTGACCGCAGGCCCCTATTCATTCGACTGCGGACCAACGTTTTTCCTCATGCCCTATGTGCTCGAGGAAATCTTCGCGGCATGTGGCTTTCGACTTCAGGACTTCGCATCGCTGCGGCGGCTCGATCCGATGTACCGCCTCATCATCGGGAGCCTGGAAGGCGCACCGACGGTGCTGGATACCACGCAAGATGTGAAGAAAATGGCTGAGCGCCTTGGTCGTTTGGATCCGCGCGACGGTGTGGCGTTCCACCGCTTCATGGATGAGAATCGAAAGAAGCTTTCGCGCCTGACACCGGTCCTGAAGCAGCGCGTTCAATCGCTGCTCGATCTCATGTCGCCCGAGGGGATTGCAGCGGCGCCGTATGTGCGCCCTTGGGAGTCGGTCCATCAATGCCTCAGCAAGACATTCCATGACCGCCGGACCCGTCTTGCACTCTGCTTTCAGGCGAAGTATCTGGGCATGAGCCCCTACGAGTGCCCAAGCCTCTTCAGCATTCTGCCCTTCATTGAATACGAGTATGGCATCTGGCATCCGGAGGGCGGCTGCAATCGCCTGATGAGTGCGATGGCCGATGCGTGCACGAAAATGGGAGTACGGATCGAGACCAGTTCCCCCGTGGACACGATCGTGTTCGATGATCGAAAGGTCGCCGGCGTCCAGATCGGTGGAACGCTGCGCCACCACGACCGAGTCGTTGTCAATGCCGATGGCACTTGGGCGATGAAGAACTTGATCCCGGAGGAACTGCGTGGGCGCGAGACAGACGCGGCGATCGATGCGCGTCGGTATTCCTGCTCGACCTTCATGATGTATTTGGGCGTTCGGGGGGCGATCGACCTTCCGCATCACACCATCTACATGTCGGGTCGGTACGAGGAGACCTTCCGTGATATCTCGCAGTTCGGGAGGCTGAGTGAGGATCCTTCGACCTACGTCCACAATCCTTCTGCACTCGATCCAACGCTAGCGCCTGCAGGAAACAGCGCTCTCTATGTTCTGCTGCCCGTGACCAACAACGATCCGCGCCAGTGCAGCATCGACTGGGATCGCGAGCGCCCGCGCCTGCGCGAAGATGCGCTTCGGCAGCTGGAGGGGCCCTTTGGAATCCGCGACATCCGAGGTCGCATCGAGCAAGAGATCCTCATCACTCCACTGGATTGGCAGCGCGAGCGAATCAATCACGGAGCAACCTTCAACCTGGCCCACAACTTCGGACAGATGCTCCACAAGCGCATACCCCACACCCACCCAAAGTTGGCGGGACTGCACTTTGTGGGTGGCGCCACGCACCCTGGGTCGGGGCTCCCAGTGATCTTCCTCTCCTCGACGATTGCGTCGCGTCACATCTGCGAACTGGATGGGCGCGTCCATCCCTTCGATGCCCCCGTTCCCGAAGCACTGCGCACTTCGATGCCACTCGCGGCAGGTCTGCGTGACCCGGCCCAAGGCGGCGTTCCCCCGCTTGCAGCGGCGCAGTGACCTATCCTCGGCGGCGTGACGCTGACCTACGGACAATACCTGCGCGTTCCTGAACTCCTGTCGCTGCAACAGCCACTCTCCGGTGGGCGCGAACACGACGAAACGCTGTTCATCGTCATTCATCAGGTCTACGAACTCTGGTTCAAGCAGCAGATCCACGAAGTCCTCCACCTCCAGCAGGCACTGGAGCGGAACGACGATGCCACGACGCATGCCACGCTGCGCCGCATGCTCACGATTCTCAAAACAATGGTCGGTCAGATCGATGTGCTCGAGACGATGAGCCCAATCGGATTCGAGTCGTTCCGTTCTCTCCTGGCCAATGCCAGCGGCTTTCAGTCCGTGCAGTTCCGCGAGTTCGAATTCATTCTTGGGAACCGAAATCCGGCGGCACTCGCTCGCTATCCCGAGGGTGGTCCCGAGCGTGCCGCGCTTGCGGCAAGACTCGAAGGGCGCACGCTCTGGCAGTCTTTTCTCATGCGGCTGCGGGCGGATGGGCACGCTGTTCCACAGGAACTGATCGATGCGAAGCTCAGCGCACTCCCGGAACCGAATGAGTCACTGCAAGATGTCCTGCTGGATGTGTATCACCACCACCACGATGACCGAGTGATCTGCGAACTCATGGTGGACTTCGATGAGGGGATGCAGGAGTGGCGCTATCGCCATGTCAAGATGGTCGAACGAACCATCGGCACCAAGATCGGCACAGGCGGTTCAAGCGGGGTTGCGTACCTTCGGTCCACGCTCTTCCGCCCGCTCTTCCCCGACCTTTGGACAATCCGCGACCGCATCTGAACGCATCGCGTTCACAGCCCCGCGCCGCCAGATCCGGCACGCACTCGAATCCGCCCCGACTGCATGTCCCAAAGCATCGATGCCGCCTTGAGCGGTTCACCTTGCCTTTTCGGCAACACTTGGACGAGACGGCCTGTGCGACCACGCAGTTCGGCGACCTGCGTGACAACGTTGTAATCAAACTCCTCGCACTCGATGTCGTACTGAGGCGTGCGTATGAAGCAGCGCCCGATGCCGCGTATTCGCTGTACTTCGATGCTGCCACCGAGCGAGAATGTCTCCTGCGTTCCGGCGGTCTGCTCGCCGCGCAAGACCGCCGCCTCCAGCCGATCGCATGTCATCGTCAATGCCTGATCGGGTCGGTCGCCCGCGCGCACGAGTTCGACCGATGCCTGCATCGTCATCAGATAACGCTGATCCACGACACGCTTGAGATCCATCGATCCGCCCCAGCGAAAACGGCTCGTCCCCTCGACGCCACCGCCTGCGATGCCCTGATCGCGTTGCTGTCTCGCTTGCACCGCAGCATCGGCAGTGTTCTCTGCCGGTACATGCACCAACACAGTGCCCGCACCGGGCACGGACAATTCGCTGCTCTGCGCGTCGTACTCCACTCGCTGTGAACGCAACTGGAACAGCCGCGGCGCACCCGCACGTGCGGCGTTTGCCCAAACCTGATTTTCCAAACGCGCATCACCCACCGTGATCAATCTGCGCACGCGCATGTCTGCGCCTGCAGCACTCTCGCCCCTGCCGCCCTGCACGGTGTTCGCCATCGGCTCGAACTCGAGCAGGACGGATTGCCCATCGAGCGCATCGAACTCCTCTGCACGCGGCTCCGCACGAACCCGCACATCACCCGTCAGTTCAAGCAGCGCGCCATCGGCAGCGCGGTCTCGATAGGACATGCCACCACTCCACTTTGCGTCCAGTTCAGGTCGCTCGGGAGGTGCTATCGGCGACTCCAGCTTTCCGCGAGCATCGGCCGGAAACACAGACTGCTTCCAATTTCTGGCACGTCCGCCACCGACCGCCTTCACATCGCGCTCGCGCTCCGCGACCTGAACCTGCGGAATGCCATCGAGCAACATGCCTGCGCGCACCACGCTGATCCCGGGCCCTTGCAGTTGCGCGGTGGCAGCAGGCGGCTGCGCCGAAAGCGACTGCGCGAAGATCCGCGCCCCATCCTTCAGCTGCACCTGAACACCACCCACCGCATCGACCTGCGATGCCTCCACCGCGCCAAGCGCAGGATCCTGCACAGCCGCCGCTTGCCCAGCCATCGGCATCTCCGTGAACGCGACATCGAGCGAGTCGCACCAGAGCGTCTGCAGCGCATCGGTTGCTTCCACACCTCCAACAGCCTTCAGATGCTTCGGCGCGCTCTGCCCGCCCGCCGTCTTTCGGACATCGATGTCCACAGAACGCGCACGCAATGCGAGTCCCGCCTGATTCGCCAGTTCCATGCCCCGCCCATCGATCTCCACAATCATTGCATCGGCTGCGGGCGGTCGAGGCGCATCTGCGGCGAGCGGCCTCATCTCGAGTTGTCCCTTGAATCGAACGATGAGCAGATCGTCCACTCGCGCACGCGGCAATGCCGCCGCCAAGACCAACTGCGCCAGTTGACCGCGCCAACCGATCGGCGTCGCACGGACGGTTCGGAGGGCATCCGCCCGCCAAGCGGCGCGAGGCGCACGATGATCACGCGCATCCACCATGCCGCCGCTGAGAAGATCATTCTCCAGCGCAAACACCGCCACGAGGAGGTCACCGCGCGTCCACGCACGGTCATTGGGCGACTGCCGCAGTACCTCGACGCTGTCATGCAGTTCCAGCCTGTAGAAAGACGGCGACTCCGCAGCGTCCGGCGAAGAGCGCGAAGGCAGCGGTGTCCGCGCACGAAGACCGGCCAGCGGCGCCCAGCGCGCACGGCGCAGCAGCGGCGCGGCGGCTCGCTGCAGGCGGGGCGCATCCCCACGCGGCGATACGACAGCGCCATCGCCCAACGCCTGCGATGCAGGAAGCCGCTGACGATCGATCACGATCGGACCGAGCGGGCGTTCCACCAGAAGACGCTCGATCGTGCGGCGATCACCGCTGAGCAGCAGATCGAGTCCCTCACCATCGAAGGTCAGCACATCTGTCGTCAGTCGGAATGCGGTCGGGCAGCGAATCGTTCCGAGCGTCTGATCAAAATCCAACTCCTCTGATTCCAGAATCAAAGACGGCTGATCTTTCGTCAAATCAACTGGTTTTCCCCCGAACGGTCGGAACATGCGAATCACCACATCGCCGCGGAAGATGCCAGACTCCAGTGCGCGGTTGGGCACACGAACGCGCCCCGAATCCGCGCGCAGGGTGGCGACCCGGCCGTCCTCAAGAAAGAAGACCGTCTGCGGCCTATCCATCGAGAGAAACGCGCCCGGCTCTGGATCGATTTTCCGTGCGCTGTACTGCTGCGCAAGCCGCCCATCGGGCCCCGCCACTTGTACCCAAGCCCCCTGCTCCAGTTGAACGCTGCTACTCGGCGTGGCACGTTCCCGCGCCGCCTCACGCTCCTCCACGCTCAGCGGCGAGGGCGCCACGAGGTCTTCCACGGGTACACCACGCGACTGACGCGTCGGAGCGATATTTCGGTCCACGAACCACGCGCCGACCGCGAGCGTCGCCGCAAACGCGACCGCCACCGCGATGATCATTCTGCGCCGAGTCCGCTCTTCCATGACGGGACTCGAGTGTAGACGGGGTTCAAGCGCGGCCGCGCGCCTTACGCATCGGGCGGTGCGAGCAGCACGACGACCGCGACGTCGTACCACGCGTGCGTTCCAGCGGCGATGCCGAAGCCACGCACCACGTACAAAACGCCAAACGCACTACCCGCAGCGAGAAAGAAGACCACACGGCGAAGATCGAGTGCCCCGCTCGACAGCCGGAGCGGGTGATACAGCGTGAAGAGCACCGCAGCGACGATCACCGCAACTCCCAGCGCCCACGACTCCTTCCAGCGCAGCAAGTCCACAAAGAGCGTGTGAAGGAGTGCAATCAGGACCATGCGAAAGACCAGCTCTTCGTAGACACCGGCGCCGACGCTCATCGCCACTTTCCCAAAGGTGCCGAGTCCTTCCATCTCCCCCATCGCCGCAGGAGGGAAGATGCGCGTAATGATCTGCGCTGCAACCAGCAGCGGCAGCGAAAAGAGCACACACTCCACCATCATGCCGCCCACGGTCGGAATGTGGAGAGTCCACGCGCGGCGCGAAAGCACCTGCCACACGAGCAGCACCACGATCACACCAACGCCAGGCAGCGCGAGCGCGGGGAGACTGAATCGCCCCGCGTCGATGCCAAGACTGGAGAACAGGCGAAGCAGTCCCTCATGCGCGGAGTTGGTGAGCGTTCCGCCCTGCGTGCGCAGCGCGAAAACGAGCCCGATTTCGTACAACACGATCAGCGGCGCAACAAGCGCGAGAATCTCAAGCGGCTGCTTGGAACGCTCGAAGTACCCGCTCGCTGAGAGAATCGAATCCCCGCCTGCCTTCTCACCGCTTGGTGGGGCAGAACCTCGTCGCGCAGCCTTGCGCCGTCCCATGGAGTCTTCGATCGAAATGGAACTCGATCAGTTCTTCGCAGCGCTCATCGCATTCAGACGGCGCGCAAGACGGCTCTTGCGGCGGGCCGCCGTATTGCGGTGCATCGTTGGCGTGAGTGCAAAGCGATCGAGCATGCCCGAGAGCGCGCGCAGGGACTTTTCCGCTGCGGCCTTGTCGCCATCATGCACTGCCTTCAGGAAGACCTTCGTCTCATCCTTGACTTTCGTGCGGCGCCATCGGTTGCGTGCGCTGCGCTCGACGCCTTGACGGACTCGCTTCTTCGCTGATTCGGTATTGGGCACTGGAATGATCCTCGTCTGCCGCCTGCATCCGCCTGCACGCGCAGGCAGATCAGCGGGACCGCGCAGTATCGCACATCACGCCTGCTTGTGCAAGTGCAACCGTTTCGACCACTTGACGCAACCCCGCTCGCGAAGGGACACTACGGGGTTCTATGGCGATGCCCTCCAAAACGGCCGGACCCCTGATTGGTCTGGTGGTGTTTGTGATCCTCTTTGTGCTGACCGCAGCCACGTCGGTCTACTTCCTCACGGAGTGGAACAAGTCTGCTGCAACGGAGGCAAAGGCGAAGCGCGATCTCGCAGCGATCATTCCGCCCGGGTATCTCGATCAGGAATTCGGCATGCAGGCGCAGCAGGCGGCGCAGGGCGAAGGCAAGACTCTTGTGGACTTTCTTGTATCACGCAATGCGAATGTGATGTCCGCCGTGACGGGCGAAACATCGGGCGATGCCATGTCACTCCGCGGTGCGCTCAATCTCAAGCCCGATGAAACAGTGAAGCAGAAGATGCAGTCGCTCGAGCGCGCGCGGGCAGAAGCGGACAACAAGGTCGGAGAGCTTGAGCGTGCAGTCGAAGAGGCGTCGGCGCAGGTCACGCAGATTCAGGCGCAGGCCGATGAAGCGAAACGCGCGGGCGAAGAGCAAGTTCGTGAGTTGCAGGCAACGATCGCTCCGTACGCCGAGGCGACAAAGCGCGCCCTCGAATCGCTTGAGGAACTCAAGACTGAATTGGCCACCGCGCGCGATAGTGCGAAGACCGAATACGCCACGGAGATCGAGGAGGAACGCGCAAAGCAGTCGAGCCTCGTCGCCGCCAACCAAGCGCTGACGGCGCGCGTACAGGAACTTCAGAAGCAAGTCGATCAGTTCCGTATCAAGCCCGCAGATCCTGCCCTCCTGGTGGATGGTCGAGTCATTGACGTCTCGCAAACGGCGAAGGATCAGATCTTCATCTCCCTCGGCAACAAAGATCGAGTCCGTGCGGGGATGACCTTCGAGGTCTACCCCGATTCCTCGGCAATTCTGTATGACCCCAAGACGGATCGGCAGTCTCCTGGCATCGCCAGTATCGAGATCATCAAGGTGGGTGATACAACCAGCACCGCACGAGTGACCCGCAAAGCTCCGCGCGCCACCGTGGCCAAGGGGAACGTGCTCGCGAATGCCGTGTACAGCCCCAACTATCAGTACAAGTTCCTCGTGCATGGAAAGTTCGATGTGGACAATGACGGCAAGATCACCGACTCCGAAGGTGACTACATCCGCGCCAAGATCCGCGAGTGGGGCGGAGTCGTGGTGGATGGAACGGAGATCACTCCGGACATCGACTTCATCGTGCTCGGTTCTGTGCCGGTACGTCCTCAGATTCGCTCCATCGGCGCAGATGATGCCGCCTACGCCGCACAACTCGAAGCGAGCCGCGCGTACGACTCCTATCAGGCTCTTGTCGCCTCGGCGAGTGCAGCGCAGGTCCCCGTGCTGAACTGGAACCGCTTCCAGATCCTCACAGGTTCGTCGGAGCGCTGAGCGGCGCGTGCGACCGCAGAGCTTCATCGATCACGCAGCAGCGTTCGCGCAGTACGCGGCGCTTCGCGGACTATTCGGGGCCTTCCACATGTTCCCGCCTGCGCAGAACATGCGCACCGCTGCGCAGTTTGGCAGTCTGTACGGACGTCTCGTCAAACGCCACCGAGAACGCGCTCGCGGGCACATTCGTCGCAGTTTCCCCGAACTCGACGAACCTGCCGTGGCGAAGCTCGCGGATGATTCACTCCGCAGTCTCTTCCAAATGTTCCTGGTAGAGGCGACTGCAGTTCCGCGTCTCCTGACACCCTCTTCGTGGCCACAGCATGTGCGCACTGGCAGAATCGAATCGTCGCTGCGGCTGCTTGTTGGCAACGACCCCGTCATTTTTGTGACCGGCCACTGCGGCAATTGGGAACTCTTGGGCTTCACGCTCGCACTGCTCGGCTTCCGCCTGCATGCGCTCGCGCGTCCACTCGACAATCCATGGCTCGACCGTTGGGTGCGCGGCGTTCGGGAAGCTCGCGGACTGACGGTGCTCACGAAATGGGGCGCCACGACCGAAGTGCAGCGGATCATCGAATCCGGCGGGCGCGTCGGATTCATCGCCGATCAAAATGCGGGTGAAGACGGCATGTTCGTGCCTTTCTTTGGCAGGCTCGCCTCGAGTTACAAGTCCATCGGACTGCTGGCCATGCGCTACGAAGTGCCGATCGTGGTCGGTGCCGCGCAGCGCATCGGGGGCAGATTCGACTACGAGCTCGATGGCGTCGATGTGATCCGTCCAAGCGAGTGGCGCGATCAGCCCGATCCACTTTTCTACATCACCGCCCGATTCAACCGTGCCATGGAAGTGGCGGTTCGGCGCGCACCGGACCAGTATCTCTGGATGCACCGGCGCTGGAAGAGCCGGCCGGCGCATGAACGCGCCGGCAAACCGATGCCCGAGCGGCTTCGCGAGAAACTCCGCAGCCTTCCGTGGATCAGTGGTGCCGAACTCGAACGCCTCGAGCAGCGCATCGAACCGCTTGTTTGCGCGTGAACACTCCAGCTCGCCTCGCCGTATTCTTTCCCGAAACGTCATGCGCTCGCTTGTTGTCCTTGCCAATGGAACCAGTCCCGCTCCGAACCTCGGATCGCGGAGGGCGCTCGAGGAACGGCTCTCACATCTCAACACAGGGCCCGACCGCACAGGTGGCGATGTGCTCTTTGGTCCAGGCGTGGAACTCCAGCTGCCGCCACAGCAGGATCCAGTGACACAAATGATCCTCACCGTCAGCGACGAAGACATCGGTTGGCTTGTGGTCGAGCGCATGGGCAAGACCCTCCACTGGAAGTTCGTGGATCTCAACACAGGCGACGAACTCAATTTTGCAGCACGCTGATCGAATTCCATGATTGCCGTATGGATGACAACCGTTGCTCTTGCCTGCACGACATTCACCGTGGTGCAGCAGTCGCAGCGCGAATCGGCATTGTCGTGGCCGCGAGTCCGTCAGACACCAAGCGCGCTCATCAGCATCAGCCAGCCTTCCGTCGACGACTTCACGAGTACTTCGGTCCGCGGCAAGATGGCAATCGAGGTAAGCAGCCTCCGCGGCGTACCTGACTTTCGAGGGACCGCAAACTTCACGGGCGATGCCGTTCTCGACAGAGCCGAGCGAACCGTACGCATCGGCCCCATCACCGTTCCTGCACTGCGCGTCGAGACGGCCCCCGAGCATGCGGATGCTGCAACGAGTGCGCTCACCAGCGCGCTCGCAGGCGTCACACTGACGGTCGCCTTCGACGACCTCATCGCGGTCATGCGCACTGCCTCATTCCCCGATCCGCACCCGCTGCCCGACTGCAGCGGGACGCGCTCGGTCGTCATGCTGCAAGTGAACGACCCCCTGCCGCCCGAAGGCACCATTCCCGTGCGCTGGCTCGGCACACCCGCATTTGAGAGCGTTCTTGAGGGGCGACTCGAAGGCGCGGTCAACTGCTCGTCCACGCTCTTGCGTGAACCCAACGGGCGACATCTGCTTCTGCACGCAGGCCGCTGGCTCGAGGCGCGATCACTGACTGCCCCGCAGTGGACGTGGATCACATCCGACGCCCTGCCCGCCGTCCTCCTGGATATCAGCGAGACTTCCAGATTCGGCAGCGCGCTCTCGGCCGTGCCGGGCACCCTGCACAGTCGCATCGCGGAACTCGCTCGGTACATGGCATCGCCTGTTCCCGCGCCAGGTGATCCGTCCTGCAACGGCAACGATTGGTGGTGGAACCCATGGAGTCTTCGCTGGGTCGCCGCGTGCACTGCGCCAACGCCAACACTTCCTGCCGATTTACCCGTAGATCACAAGATCGAGCCACGCACGCCTGCTGATTCGGATGCGTTTCAACCCGATCCAGTGCGCGACAATCTGCTGGTTGGGCTCGATGGTCGCGTGTACCGGCGCCGTGGCGAGTCTTTGGATCAGTCAACGCCGACAGGCGGGTGGCGTCCCTTCACGACAGAACGCTCGGTGCTCCGCATCCTCCGCGCGGAGTCGAACGCGCGCGATGCTGCGCAGGCGGTCCGGAGGACATGGAAAAACTGGTGCATGCACGATGCGGAAATGAAGCCCGCAACGCGCTGCGACAGCACAGCGTCGCTCGGCAGTCGTCCCCTGCGAACAAACCAGTTCCTTGCCATGGCTGCACCGCCCGTGCGCGGTGGCGAGGACGAGATCGTGGACGATGGGAATCCACCGACAGACAGTGAAGCGCTCCCTCCGAGCCCGGCAGACTCTCCCTCACCACCGAAGCCGTGAGTCCCACGGGGCCTGCTCCCCCGCACACGCACATTACAGAGGACTCTTCTGCGGCTCGCCCGCAGGGCGCGGATATCGACGCGGCGTCTTCCCAACTTTTTCAACCACCACAACGGTGCCGGTGGGCGTGCGGATGCAGTCGGTGACGGCGCCTCGCAGCGTCCCAAGCGCGCGCGCGCTTTCACGTACCTCGGCGACCGCCTTTTCCCCCTTGATCGTGACCATGTGCCCATGCTCGCGCACAAGTGGCAGGCAGAGTTCGAGCAGAATGGGCAGGCGAGCCACCGCACGCGATGTCACCACGTCGATGCTCTCGCGCAGCGGCCCGCGTGCGAGCGACTCGGCGCGTTCGCTCCGTACCTCAACCGAGCGCAGCGAGAGCGCATCCGCGGCGCTCCGCAGGAAGGCCGCCTTCTTTCCAGTCGATTCAATCAACAGATGCGTCGCCTGCGGCCACACGATCGCAAGCACCAGTCCTGGCACGCCTCCACCGCTTCCAACATCCGCCACACGCCGTGCATTCGCCTGCTGAAGGATCGGAAGCAGCGTGAGTGCATCAAAGACATGTCGCATCCATGCGGCATCCATATCGCGGACAGCCGTGAGATTCATTCGCATGTTGGCATCGAGCAGAAGTTCAAGGAACCGTGCAAGTCGATTCATTTCCTCCGACGAAATCTCGATGCCGAAGTCAGCAAGCGCGCGAACACATGCCTCGCGCCCACCACCGCGCGGTACCGAAGCGTCTTGCACCATCAGGCTCCCACCCGTGCAGCACTGCCGCCCATCATGCCGCCAACGCCGCGCGCATCACGTGCGGCGACGGCAAACAGCAGGCCCGCCGCAATCCAACAGGCCACCAGACTCGTGCCTCCCGAAGAGACAAAGGGAAGCGTCAGCCCCGTGATCGGCAGAATGCCAATGGTCATGCCGATGTTCACAAACGACTGGAACCCGATCATCGATCCGATGCCTGTGGCGAGGAGTCGTCCGAAGGGACTTCTCGTCATCACTGCGATCGCGAGGGCGGAACCGACGAGCGTCACTTCGAGCAGGATCAGCAGCAGTCCGCCCAGTAACCCCCAGCGACATGCAGCAACGGCGAAGATCATGTCGTTGTGTTCTTCGGGGAGCGCGTTGTAGCGAATGAGATCGCGCGCGTCGGTCTTGCCATTTCCCACGAGACCGCCGGCGCCGACGAGCGTTCGCGCGCGGTCCGCCTGAAACCCGATGGAGCGCGTGTATCGATCATCGCCCGTCAGTTGTGCGACGAGAGCATCGATGCGCGCTCGCTGGTGCGGCTTCAGCACGGGATAGGTGGCGGGTGCGAGCAGCGCGGCGCTGAGGATCACCGCCACCAGATGCGTCCGCCGGGCCCCTTGCATCAGCAGCATCGCAAGCAGCGTTGGGAAAAACAACAGCGCGGTGCCAAGATCGGGCTGCAGCAGGATCAGCACCACCGGCACGGCCGTCAGCACGATCGGCAGCAGCAACCCAGCACGTGTTCGCAGGTCTGCCGCTCGGCGCAGCCACCATGCGGACGCCAGAATCCAGGCGACCTTTGCAAACTCCGCCGGCTGAAAGTCGATCGGGCCAAGATCAATCCAGCAGCGACTGCCGTTGCGTGGTCGAACGAGCGACTGTGGCACGCCGGGCAACACAAGCAAGATCAGAAGCAACAGCATCACGATAAACACATGCGGACTCCACCTCTCCACCACAGACGGAGCCGGGATCACGATGAGTGCAGCGGCGAGAACACCCACAAACGCATACGCGGCCTGTCGTGCGGCCATGCTCGGTTCGGTCGTGGCAATGGCCGCAATGCCGATCACCGTCAAAAGCGCGGCGCAGGCCATGGGCAACCAACCGATGGTGCGCCACGAGATGCCGAGCATCCGCGACACGACGGGGCGGTTCGGCGCAGACTTGACTGCACGCGCGGGCGCACGCACGAACACACTCATCGACTCGCCTCCAAACGCGGCGGACGCGGGGCGCGAGCTGCACCAACATAGCCCTCCTCCACCAGCGCGCGGATCACGGCCGCCATGACGGGCCCGGCCGTTCGCCCACCGCCACCTCCATGCTCGACGATGACCGCGGCGGCATAGCGAGGTATCCCATCGATCGTGCCACCGATCAGACCCGCACACCAAGCGTGATCCGCGTCGGCCACCGTCTTTTCGATGACGCCATCACCGTCACGGTCGAGCCGCAGCGGCGGGGCCTCGGCCGTTCCAGTCTTGATCCACCAGCGCGCGCCAGGCGCCTCGATGATCGGTTCGCGGACACCGCCACCGAGGTCCATGTGGTTGCCCGTTCCATAGGACTCGCTCGTCACATGCTCGAGCCCACGGAGCACTCGCGCGACCGCCGTGGAGGAAAAGGGTTGCACCGCCACGACTCGACCGCCTCCCTTGTGCCAAGTCGGCTCGACCCACGATCCGCCGCGCCCCACCATCGCATAGGCCGCCGCCATTTCGAGCGGCGTCACGGCCATCACACCCTGGCCAATGCCAAGCGACACCGTCGAGAAGCGATCACCGCGATCCTCGATTCCCCGAGCGGCTTCTGCGGAGGGCACATCGCCACCAAGTCGACCAAGCCCGAAGCGCCCGTACCAATCGCACAATCGCGCGGCGCCGAGCCGATCCGCAAGCGTGTAGAAGAAGATGTTGCAGGAACGCGCCATGGCCTGCTCGATGCCAAGCGCACCACCGATCGACTTGGTGTGGGTGGCAAACTTGTAACGCTCCCGAAAGATCCAGCAGCGTGCCGCATCGGTGCGCTCCTTGAAGTAATGACCATTGCATTCGATTGTCTCGTCTTCCGCAGCGACTCCCTCGGCGACAGCGGCGAGATACACCAACGGCTTGACGAGCGAACCTGGCGGATACTTCGCCTCGAATGCACGGTGGATGCCTGCTGTCTCCTTTGCCATGGGCGGGCGTCCACCGCGCGCTGCATCACCCGCACGGGGCGTTGTCGCGGCTGCGAGAATCTCGCCCGTTGCGATCTCGATCACGACTGCAGCGGCGGGGAGTGCATCACCGATCACGAGCGCATCGCTGCTCGTATGCCACGGCTGCACCAATGTCAGCCCCGTGCGCGGATCGAGCGCCGCCTGTACGCGCAGTTGCAGCGCTGCGTCGATGGACGACTGCACATGCGCCCCGGGGACCGGTTCAAGCCGCTCTTCCTGATCTGTCGCCAATCGCCGAATCACGCGTCCTCGAAGGCCACGCAGCCGATCCTCAAAACGCCGCTCCAAACCGCGAGAACCAACCGCTTCGGCACCTGCGCGATATCCACCGAGGTCGATCTCGATGGAACCTTCCTCGGTCACGCGCTCGAAGGGTCGCCGCTCGATGTCCTCCTTCCACGCCTCGGGCCGGACAGAACCAACGATCGCATCCAGTGCACCATCGAGTCGCATCACGAGCGGCACCGAAGTGCGAATGGCGCGCGGCAGATGATCGCGAGGCACTTCCACCTCCGCGGTATCCCACGGCGTCCGTCGCCGCGCGGCATCCAGGACTTCGAGCGATCCCGGATTGGCATCACCCACCTTGCGAAGCTCGAAGGCGGTTGTCGCCGGGATATCCCGCGCCACCACGTGCATCTCACGCATTTCACGGATCGGCTCGGGCGCCACATCCAGCGATTGTCCGCGTTGCTTGCGCAGTTCGATCGTTCGCGCATGAACCGCGGCACGCTGCCGGTCGATACGCGCCGCGATCGCCGAGAGGCGCTCACGCATTTCCGACTCTGCCATGTCGCTTCGTGCGGAAAGCAGTTTCATCAGTGCACGCTCTCGCCGCTGCCACTCGGGCAGCAGCGCGTTCACTTCCTCCTCGCGCCGGGCTGCATCCATCTTGCGCCATGCTGCGCCGAACTCGCGTTTCGCCTGTTCGCTCGCGCGGTCGCTTGCCCAGGTCCCGCGCGCCAGCGGGTAACTGACGGCAATGTCATAACTCGCGACATCCTCCGCAAGGACACGCCCCATTCGGTCCAGAATGCTGCCGCGCCATGTCGGCAGCAGTGCCTCGGCGTCGAGTCGCTCCTCGGCCGCTCGCGCAAGAGAGCTGCCCTGCCAGAGCGTGAGATGGCCAAGTCGCAGGATCAGGATTGCCGCCGCGACCAACACAAGCGCAGCAAGAGTGATGATCCTCTTGCGCAAGTCGCTGTGGATGCTTTCATAGCCCATGCAATCCTCCGTGACGGCGGGCGCGCGAGCGATCCATGCTGCGCGTGGCGTGATGCTACCACTCCACGCACCAAGGCGTACCACGGTTCGGCGCGAGGCGAAGAAATCTCTCTACCATCCCGCTCCCCATGGAATGCGGCATCGTCGGACTTCCCAATGTCGGCAAAAGCACGCTCTTCAACGCGCTCACCTCGGCCGGAGCGGCTGCGGCGAACTACCCGTTCTGCACCATCGAGCCGAACGTCGGCATCGTGAATGTGCCGGACGCGCGCCTGCAGACGATCGCGGGCTTCATCAAAACCGAGCGAATCCTGCCTGCGAGCGTGCGCATCGTGGATATCGCTGGACTTGTGCGAGGCGCGAGTGAAGGCGAGGGTCTGGGGAACAAGTTCCTCAGTCACATTCGAGAGGTGGATGCGATCCTGCATGTGGTTCGATGCTTCGAGGACGCCGACGTGATGCATGTGGATGGTGGTCCTGATCCGATCCGTGATATCGAAACGATCGATACGGAATTGGCCCTCGCGGATCTGCAGGGCGTGGAGAGCAACCTGGACAAGCAGCAGCGCGTTGCGCGCAGTGGCGACAAGGAGGCGATCGCGAAGGTCGCCTGCTTGGAAAAGGCTTTCGCACTGCTCCGCGAGGGCACTGCGCTTCGGAGCGCGAAGTGGACCCCCGAAGAACGAATGCTCGCCCGCGGGCTCGGTCTGATCACTGCAAAGCCAGTCCTCTACATCGCCAATGTTGATGAAGGCGATCTCGAAGGCAAGGGCGCGATGGTGCAGCGAGTACGCGAGCGCGCTCAGAAGGAGGAGGGTGGCGTGGTCGTTGTCTGCGCGAAGATCGAGAGCGAACTTTCCGAGTTGCCCGAATCAGACCGCGCGGAAATGCTCGCGAGCCTTGGTATGCGTGAGCCTGCACTGGCATCCGTCGCGCGCGCCGCCTACGACCTGCTTGGGCTGCAGAGCTACTTCACCGCAGGTCCGAAGGAGATTCGCGCATGGACGATCCGCAAGGGCGACACAGCGCCACAAGCTGCGGGAGTCATCCACACGGATTTCGAGAAGGGGTTCATACGCGCGGAGTGCTTCCGCGTGAAAGACCTCGAAGACCACGGCAGTGAAAAGGCCATTCGCGAGGCTGGAAAGCTGCGAAGTGAAGGCCGTGCCTACGTGATGCAGGACGGCGACGTCGTCCACTTCCTGTTCAACGTGTAACCGCTCGGCACGCATACCCCCAGTCCTGTGACGCGGGGAAAGACGGAGAGTTCCAGATGGCTCGGATGTGCGCTCAGAACGCCACCGACATCTGGACCGCCCGCTCCAGGACGCCGGTATACGTCTCGACAGGCATTTCGACTGCGCCAAGCGAGCGCGTGTGCGCGTTCGCGTACTGGCAGTCGAGCAGAATGAACCCACGCGCGCGCAGGCGTTCCACCAGATGCACCAAGCACACCTTGCTCGCATCGGTGCCTCCCTCGTGCGGAAGACTGAACATACTTTCACCGAAGAATGCCCCGCCAATGGCAACGCCATACAGACCGCCCACGAGCTTTCCATCACGGGACGCTTCGACGGAGTGCGCGTACCCCTCGCGGTGCAGCAGCTCGTAGGCTTTCTGCAGCAGCGGCGTGATCCAGCAACGGTTCTCGGCACTTCGGTCGCGTGCGCAGCACTCGATGACATTTCTAAAGTGGGTATCGACTGTGATCCGAAAGCGCCCGCTGCGGACGCGCCGCCGCAGCGAGTCACTGAAGCGAAGCGCCCCTGCCTCGAGCGGCATCACCGCGCGCGGATCACAGGTATAGAAGCCGAGCGAACCATCCTCCGGATCTCCCATCGGAAATGCGCCGTGGCGATAACCATCGAGAATGATGGGCACGAGATCCTCGGCAGTCACGCGTTTCATGAGGGCTTTGCGCCCGTCGCGTGAGCGTCCTCGCACCTGAACCCCGCACCGCCCCACGCGAGCACCCCTTGCAATGGCAGCGCGAATCGGTAGGATTTCTGTCCCTCTTTGATGGGCCGTCGGTGACGGATGATGCGGGAGCCCTCTCCTGCAACAGCGGCGCCGCACGGGGTGTCTTGGCGCGGCCAAAGGACACTCCAGCCTTGAGGAAGCCGCGGACAGGGTCCCTTCGACGGGCGCCCGACCCCGCGTCGCGCGTGTCCGTCGCCGGTTGATCCGGCGCGGTGCCCCCCGTCAACGCACGGTGGCACCGACCCACCCTGCGTTCCCGCTGCCTTCGGGCGGCGCGTGTGAAAGACAGCTCGGCGATCCACCACCGTTTGATCGACACCTGCATCCGCTCGTCGACCGCCCAACAGCGTGACGGGTACTATGCGGACGCGGGTCTGTGATTCACAGACCAACTGGCCCATGGTGTAACGGTAGCACAGGAGATTTTGGTTCTCTTTGTCCTTGTTCAAATCAAGGTGGGCCAATTTGACCGCTCGCGCGCCGCACTGAAGCGCGCGCCCTCGATCGCCGAACAATCTGCCGCGTGCATCCAGACGCACAACGAAAAGCCGTGCCACACGCTTCCGTACATCGCAACGATGCACCCACCGCCGTGATTCTCGCGGCAGGCAAGGGAACGCGCATGAATAGTGACCTGCCGAAGGTCATGCATGAGGCGTTCGGGAAGCCGCTTGTCGAGTGGGTGGTCGATGCCGTCGTCGGTGCAGGTGCGGGGCGAGTGATTTTGGTGGTGGGGCATCAGCAGGAAGTCATTCGCCAGCACTTTGCCGCGCGCAGTGAAGTCGAGTTTGTCACCCAGTCACCGCAGCTGGGTACGGGCCATGCGGTCGATCAGGCGCGCCCCCTGTTGCAGGGCGCGGCTCATTCTGCACCACTCCTCGTGCTGTGCGGCGATGGCCCCCTGCTGACGACCTCGACAGTCCGGCGTCTCTTGGACGCACATCGTGGTGCACATGCTTCGGCGACGCTTGCCACCAGTGTCATTCCCGATGCGTCGGGCTACGGCCGTATCCGGCGGAACAGCCGCGGCGAGTTCGAAGCGATCGTCGAACAAAAGGACTGCACGCCCGAACAACTGAAGATCCGTGAAGTGAACCCCTCCTACTACTGCTTCGCATCGGGCGATCTCTTGGACTGCCTGGCACGTGTCGATAATCGCAACGCAGCGGGCGAGTACTACATCACCGATGTTTTCACGCTTCTGAAGGCAGGTGGCAAGGTCGTCCACGTCGTGGACGCGGTTCCTGCAGATGAGGTCCTGTCGGTCAACACACCCGCTCAATTGCAGGAGGTCACCGATATCCTGAAGATGCGGCGCGCGGCTGGCTCGGCGCAAGGTGCGCACCGCAATCAGGAGACATCGCCATGAGCGCAACGGACCGCGAGCAACTGAAGATCTTTGCCGGCACCACGGGACGCGCGTTGGCGCAGTCGATGTGCGATCATCTCGAACTTCCGATCGGCCAGGCGCAGCTGACCACATTCCCTGATGGCGAACTGCTCGTGAAACTCGAGGAAGACGTGCGCGGCCGCGACTGTTACGTGGTGCAGAGTTGCAGCGACCCCGTCAACCAGAACATCATGGAGCTGCTGGTGTTCATCGACTGCCTGCGCCGTGCAAGTGCGCGCCGCATCACGGCAGTGATCCCCTACCTCGGCTACGCGCGCCAGGACCGGAAGGACGAAGGTCGCGTACCGATCACCGCGAAGCTCGTCGCAAATCTGATCGTCACCGCCGGTGCACAGCGCGTGCTTTGCATGGATCTGCATGCCGCCCAGATTCAGGGCTTCTTTGACATTCCGGTCGACCATCTGACTGCGGCGCCCGTCATCAGCGACCATTTCCGCCGCATTCGCGGCGAACTCGGCGAACTCACGATCGTGTCCCCGGATGTCGGCAATGTGAAGGTCGCAAACATGTACGCGAACCTGCTCGGTGCCGACCTCGCCATCATCGACAAGCGGCGACACAGCGGCTCCAAGGTGTCGGTCAAGAATCTGATCGGTTCTGTGGACGGCACAACGGTGCTGATGTTTGATGACATGATCTCCACCGCAGGAACCGTTTGCGAAGCCGCAGCCGTGGTGCGCGAACACGGCGCAAAGGAAGTGCATGTCGCATGCACGCACGGGCTTTTCGTCGGTATGGCGGTCGAACGCCTGCTGGAGAGCGGCATCAGCAGTGTCATCACCACGGACACCATTCCTGTCGGGAACCGCCAACGTGCGCTCGACGCCAAACTCATCGTGTTGTCCGTGGCAACCCTGCTTGGCGAGGCGGTACACCGTATTCACCACGATCAGTCCATTTCGGCGCTCTTCACGCACGGTGCGGGGACGAAGCGCTGATTCACGAACCAACCAACCTGAACCAACCAAAGGAGATTTGCCATGAGCCATGAAGTTCCCGTTCTCGAAGCACAGCCCCGTGACCGCATGGGCACCAAGTACGCCAAGCGCCTCCGCGCCACAGGCCGTTTGCCGGCCGTGATCTACGGACATGGATCTCAGCCCACGCATGTGAGCATCGAGGAGAAGCCCGTGATCTCCGCACTCAAGCGTGGACTTCACGTGTTTGCCCTCAAGGTCGGCGGTACGAGCGAGACATGCCTCGTGAAAGACCTCCAGTTCGGATGGCTCGGCGACAACGTGGTGCACGTCGACTTCACCCGCGTGAATCTGGACGAAGAGGTGACCGTCAGTGTCACGCTGCATTTCGTCGGCACGCCCGAGGCGGCGCGTCGCGTGGGCGCCGTGCTCACGCACGACATCACGGAACTGCAAGTGCGCTGCAAGGTGCGCGATATCCCGGAGTCGATCCGCGTCGATCTCACATCGATGGAAGGTGAGATCATGACCGTTTCGCAACTCAAGCTGGCTGCCGGGATCGTTGCCACCAGCAATCCGCACGCAGCACTCGCACGCATCCAAACGGTCGTGGAGGAAGCGGTCGGCGAAGCTGCGGCCACCACGGCCACGGCAGAGCCCGAAGTCCTCACCGCAAAGAAGGAAGATGCGCCTGCGGCTGCAGCCGGCGACAAGGACAAGAAGGCGGACAAGAAGTGATCCTCGGTGCGGGGCGTGGCTTCTGCCACGTCCCCTGCACCGTCGTCACACTCGAGGCATCATGAAGCTCATCGTCGGACTCGGCAATCCAGGCAGTCAGTACACCGGAACACGACACAATGTCGGGTTCGAGGTGGTGGATCGCCTTGCCCGTCGGTGGGCGGACCGACCCTCGGAGGGCGCACGCAATCGCTTTGGCGGACTGGTCGTGGAAGCGACAGTCAGCGGCGAGCGCGCATTGCTGCTGAAACCGCTGACCTTCATGAATCGGAGCGGTCGTTCCGTTGCCGAGGCGATCCATTTTTACAAGATCGACTCCACGCGCGATCTGCTGGTGGTTGCCGACGATCTCGATCTCGCGTGTGGCGTCATCCGCCTGCGCGCCGAGGGCGGATCGGGCGGTCACAACGGTCTGCAGGACATTCTTGGTTCGCTCGGCCGACCCGACTGGGCACGCTGCCGCGTGGGCATAGGACGTTCTGCAACGATGCCATCGGCGGACTATGTGCTTGGTCGTTTCACGCCCGAGCAGCAATCTGTGGTGGACGAATCTTTCGATCAGGCTACTGCTGCTTGCGAGGCGTGGTGCCGCGACGGCATCGCATCAAGCATGAATCTCTTCAACAAGAGAGCCTCCACTGCCTCGGGAACACTCGATCCAAACTGAGAACCAACCCCTTACGCGAACCACCGCGCCATCGAGCGCACTCTTCCATTCTTCATCGTTGACCGAACAACATCGTTTCCTGACCAACATCATCCAAACACCAACACTTTTTTTGAAGGAGTATCCATGTCTGCCACCACCACATCGTCCGCCACCCGTCAATACGAGGGGCTCTTCCTCTTCCCGCAGGCAGTCACCGCCGACCTCGATGCGGCGACCGAGCATGTCCGCGAGTCGATTACCCGCCACGGCGGCGAAATCGTCAGTCTTGTGAAGTGGGATGAACGCAAACTCGCCTTCGATATCCGGGGCAACAAGCGAGGCGTCTACTTCCTTGCCTATTTCAATGCTCCGCCATCGATCGTGGCCTTGATTGAGCGCGACTGCAATCTGTCGGAGCGCATGCTGCGTGCGCTGATCGTTCGTGCAGATCACCTCTCGCCCGAGCAGATGAAAGATGCTGAGGGGCAGGCGAAACTTGCACTTGAGGCAAAGCTGCGCCGTCAGGCACCCGAGGGCGTGGAGGGCGAGGGCGAACAGGGCCCTGCCCCGATCATGGATTGACGCTGACCCTCGAGGGCCGGTGGCGACCGAACCGTGTGCGGCGCTCACGGTTCGGAGATGTGGCGTGGAATGCAAACCGCTTCAGGAAATTCTTCCCTCTTTTTTGATGTGGGGCGTGAAGGAGCTAGGATCGGGCGCAGGAGGACAGAACGATGGCGAGTTACAACAAAGTATTTCTGATGGGCAATCTGACACGAGACGTGGAGCTCCGCAGCATCACGGGCGGGCAACAGGTGGCGGAGATTGGGCTGGCAGTGAACCGCCGCTACCGCACCAAGGAAGGCGAAGACCGTGAAGAAACAACCTTCGTCGACTGCGAAGCGTGGGGGCGCACGGCCGAAGTGATGAAGCAGTACCTCTCGAAGGGGCGTCCCGTCTTCGTGGAAGGTCGGCTGAAGCTCGACCAGTGGACGGACAAGGACGGCTCCAAGCGCTCCAAGATGCGAGTGGTCATCGAGAACTTTCAGTTCATCGGCGGCCCTGCAGGCGAGGGCGGATCGCGCGGGACAGGTGCCGGCAAGACGACATCCGTGGCCCACGACAGCCACACGCCGACGGGTGACGAAGACATTCCGTTCTGACATCAAACGGTGGAAGCGCTTTCCGAAAGCGCTCTGATGAAGGGCTTCGTCTGCCGCATCCGAGTTGGCGATGCTGTCATCGCGTCATGACCAGGTCGGAAGGGGCTACCCTGTCTGCATGACATCGCATGATCACTCGTCGAACGCACATGGCCACCCGAGGCTCGGTCTCGAGAGCCGCTGCATTCATGGAGGGCAGTCACCAGACCCGACCACGGGAGCCGTGATGCCTCCGATCTACACATCGTCGACTTTCATCCAAGAGTCGCCGGGCGTGCACAAGGGTTACGAGTATTCCCGAAGTCACAATGTCACGCGCTTCGCATTTGAGCGCTGCATTGCGAACCTCGAGTCGAGCGGGCTGACAGAGGCACAGGACCGTACGTCTGGAGGCTTTGCGTTCGCGAGCGGCCTTGCTGCGATCGGCACCTGTCTTGAGCTGCTGGATGCAGGCGCCACCGTGCTCTGCATGGATGATGTCTACGGCGGCACAAACCGTTTGCTGCAGCGTGTCCGCAAGCGATCGCAGGGACTGCAGGTCACATTTGCCGACCTCGGCAGCACGGAGAGTCTGGAGCGTGCCGTTGCAGCCGCACGTCCCGCCATGATCTGGGCGGAAACACCATCCAATCCAACCCTCAAGATTGTGGATGTGCAGGCACTCGCCCGCATCGGACAAGCATGCGGGGCAATCACGGTCGTGGACAACACCTTCGCATCGCCGATGCTGCAGCGCCCGCTCGAGCATGGCATTGACATCGTCATGCACTCCGCCACCAAGTACCTCGGTGGACACAGCGATGTGGTCGGTGGCTGCCTTGTGACATCTCGTCCACAGTTGGCGGAGCGACTTCGTTTCATGCAAAACGCCATCGGTAGCGTGCTTGGTCCATTCGACGCCTATCTCGCGCTCCGTGGCGTCAAGACGCTTGCCGTGCGTATGCGTCGGCACTGTTCCTCCGCCATGCAGATTGCGCGTCATCTTGAAAAGCATGCCGCTGTGGAGCGAGTGGTCTATCCAGGACTCCCGTCGCATCCGCATCACGCGCTGGCTGCACGGCAGATGCAACTTGCCGGCGAACCTGCATACGGCGGCATGATCACGATCCATCTGCGTGGTGGCATCGCCGAGAGCCGCCGCTTCCTTGAGCGCGTTCGCATCTTTGCGCTCGCTGAGAGTCTTGGTGGCGTCGAGAGCTTGATTGAGCACCCAGCCATCATGACTCACGCAAGCGTGCCAGCAAATGAGCGCGCACAACTTGGCATCAGCGACTCCCTCGTCAGACTCTCAGTCGGCATCGAAGAGGTGAAAGATCTGATCGAAGATCTGGATCAGGCGCTGCGCTGAGTTGGTCGGAAGGCTTGTCAGTCCATCATGGGCTTGGCGCAGACTGCAAGGGCTGGGCAGTCCAACCCTGTCCAGCGCTCCACCGACTTCGCTGCTGATCCGCACCGAACACCTCTGAGGTGGTGCCGAGCGGTGCATCCGAGAGCGGCGCGTCGCCCCCCAGCAGAATCGCGTCAGACCACCTGCGCCGATCGGGTGCCAGAAGTGCGAGTTCGATGCCGAGGAGTGCCTGTTCCACCGGCAGATCAAGTGTGGGTGGTGTTGCGTTCACATGCTGCTGTGCCAACTTTTCAACAGCTGCTGGGCCACCTGGCACGCTCAACATGACGCGGTCAAAAAGTGAACGCACTGCATCGCTCTTCAAGCGTTCCAGTGCCTTGCGACCAAGGCCACGGCGAATATTGGTGATGACATCGACAACCCCCTGCCTTGCCACGAGGCTGGCTGCGGACGGATCGAGCACAGAAGTATTCAGAGCCATCACTCGTGCCGGACTCCATCGCTGCGCTGCAGCGCTCCACTCTGCAGCAGCGGAGGCGCCACTCGGAGTCTTGGGCTGCAGCGCAGCAAGCCCCAGTGCGCTCGATGCGGCATATTCGGTTGGATGGAGTGTGGCGGCGAGTGCATAGAGCTGTGCGGCAAGCCGCAGGGAGTCGACCGAACTGTCCGCATCGGCGACTTCCTCGGCCAGCAGGAAATATGCATCGGGTCGCTGCGGATCGAGCTGCGCGAGTCGCGATGCCCATCGGTCTTGCACCGCAGACTCGAGTGGCCGATCCCACCCGTAGTCCATGAGTGTCGGCATCGGATCCGTCCTCTCATCACGAAGCTTTGTCACGCCGAGTTGGAGCGCATCGATTTCGAGCAAGGCACGTGCGTTCACCAGCGCTTGCCCAAGCGCACTGGCACTCTCGCGCCGATCGGACTGCGCCCGACCGACCACATTCCGAATTCGCTCTCGATCCGCAGGACGCCGAGTCGCCACCAGTGCGGCCTGTTCATGCAGCAGTGCCGTGCCAGTCTGGACAAGCGCTGCAAGCACTCGCTGCGTCTGGAGACGGACAGCTGCTTTCCTATCCCCACCCCGCGTCCCAAGCATGCGAAGCGCATCCACCGCATCGGCCCTCTCTACATTCGTCAGTCCGCGCGTCCTGAGAAGACGAATCGTCACCTCGCGGACCACTTCGTCGAGTTGCGGAATCCGCGACCCGCGCATCTCGAGGATGCGCCGCACAAGCGCCGCACGAGCCGCAATCGCCCCACCAGCACCGGCGGGATTGACTCCGCTGAGGGCGCGAATCATCGGCTGCAGGGAAAGATCCGTCACACACTCTTGGAAGCGCTCATCCACCGCCTCAAGCACATCCAGGGCATCGGAGCCGCGGTCCACCAAGATCGCTTGCGCAAGTGTCCGACTTCCGCGCGAAGGTCCCCGCAGTGCTTCCTGGACCAACACTCTCGCATCCAAAGGCCCTGCCGGCTCCGGCCGCGTTCGATAGGAACGAAGCAGCGCCAAGCGCCCATCATTTCCTCCGCGCTGCTGCTCAAGTGCCTTCTTGAGTTGACCATCCTCCGCCCCGCTCTTTCTCGCACGCGGCGTTGGCATCGCAGGAACCTTGATGACTGCATCGGTCGGCAGCGTGTCCAGCAGCGACTGTGCACTACGGTCCTGACCTGCCTCCAGCTGTACGGCAGCCTGATGAACGGCAAGCATGCGTTCAAGTGCAATCAGCTGCCGCAGCGGCTCCGCAAGCGGATCACGATCGTTCCGAAGCGAATCGATGTCGATATCAAACACGGCGCGCGCGGTTCGCTGCCAACGATCCCGAAGTAAACGAGCCGCCTCATTGACACGCGGGACGGGTGGCTCGCTCTTCCCCTGCAGTGGCGGCTCGTCACGCATGCCAACGGTCGTCGCCTGTGCCGCAACCTCGATCGCTGGCTTCGGCGCAGGCGGCGTGCCCTTCGGCAGTGTTCGCGGCGCTTCCACGGCTTGCTCGTGTGCGCGCTGCGCATCCTCTGCAGATGCTCGCAGGGAAGCTGCCGCCTCTGCCTCAACCTGCTGCGCCTCGCGCAACTTCCCGCGCAGCACAATCACCTCGACAACAAGCCCAAGAAGCGACCCAACGACCAGCAGCGGCAGGAGCCACTTCGCGCGGCGAATGCGCGGCGCGTCCACTTCACCAAGGGCCATGGAATGCTGACTCATCGCCTCCACTTGCGCTTCGACAGCCCGAGCACTCCCCGACCGCAGCACGCCAAGCGATGGTCGCTTCGCAAGCAGACGCGCCACATGCAAGTGTGCACGGCGGCGATCACGCCGCAGCAGAATTGTGGCTGCAATCAGATCGGGCGCTGGCTGATCCACGGTATTCGAGGCATGGGGCACGGCAGCTCGGACGGAGGCTGACGTTGCGAATGCAGTGCGCGATGGAGGAGGTGTTTCGAGAACGCCCGGAGCAGGTGCAAGCAGGATTCGACGCACCGCATCCTGCAATTCACGGCGTGCGTTCAACACCATGTCCGGTGGAACACCAATTTCGCGGTCGACTGCGTGCAGGCGGGCGCGAAGGGCGTTGGTCACTTCCACGCCGCTCGCGCCGACTTGCACACCAAGAAGCGCGTGGTCATCACAGGACAGCGGAAGCCGCAGTAGTCGCCGTGCCGCGCTCATCGCGCCCCCCCCCCAGTGACGCCGAGTTGCAGCGCCACCTGTGCCAAGCGCTGTCCCGCCTTTCCCGGCCCCCAGTCAGGAATCAGCACGACGTGCTGCCGAAGAATCGCGCGTGCCTCATCCGGGTTCTGGCGAGCGAGCAGCTCGCACAAATCCGCCTTGCGTTCAAACCACTCGTCCGAACGCGAAGGGAGCGATCCCACCAACCGCCCAAGTGCCTCGAAGGCGACATCAAACTGACCGCACGCGATCGCAGCGTCCGCAAGCATAGAAAAACCCTGCGCATCGTCTGGACGTTGCTTCAGGATCTCTCGTGCCACGTCCATCGCCTCGCGCGCGAGTGATTGTGCATTCAGCTCCGGTGGAAGCGCACTGCCTTCCGAAGCTGCCTCGCGCAGCGAGCGTGCACACTGAAGCAGTGAGGTTCCCAGTTGCACTTCCGCACCCTGAATTCGTGCAGGATCCTTCGATGCAAGCGCCAGAGTCATGAGTTGCCTCCGAGCAGCAACGATGCTCCCCCGCAACTCCGCCACCTCAGCGAGTCGGAAAGAAGAAGAAAGCAGCAGTGCCTCTGCACCACGAATCAGTGTGGTCTCTGCGATGCCCCGCCATGGTGAATCGCCCGCACGACGAACACTCTCGATCGCCCGCTGCATCCCGACTCGGTCGCGGTCCGAGACGGCGAGCGAGAGCCTCCGCAGCGCAAGCTCTGCGCGAATTGCAGTCGGTTCCTTCCCCTCCGCAAACTTTGTAGCCACAAGAGTGAGAATCTCGCGTGCCTTCTCACGCTCGAGTACCACGGGGTCCAAGGCAGCCTCAAGCTGCTGCCGCAGGACGATGTCCATGCTCTCAGGCGGCCAGCGGTCTGCCGATACCGGATCGATCGAAAGCAGTCGACGCGCCTCCTCGACCCGCCGAATGCCATCCGATCCGCGGAACCGCCTGTAAAGCAAGAGCGCTGCCGTCTCCCGCACCTGCGGAGGCACACCTCCACGAAGGGTGTCCTGCAGCAATCGCTCCACGAGTGCATCATCTTTTTCAGCACCTTCGGACTCTCCGATAATCGCTGCGGCACTCGATGCGTGATTTCCCAGCTGAAAGCGTGCGAGATACTCGCGAGCAAGCGAAATGCACCGCGCGGCACCACCCGATGCAGTCTTGCATGCGGTACTGCAACCGCTTTGGACGGCCATCCAGAGGGCCTCGTCTGCCTTGTTGCCTGATGACTGGCTCGCTGCAATGCCAAAGGACTCGGACGCCTCGCACGGCTTCCCCGCTCCGAGCAGCGACCACGCAAGGAGTTCGCGAACCGCAGTACTCACCGTCTGGTCCGCACCGCCTCCATCGAGCGCCGAGCGCAGTTCGCGCGCAGCCGCCTCGAGCGTCGTTCGCCGTTCTGTCTCGCTCGCAGCAGAACGCCCCTTGTCGTAGAGGTCAATGCCCCGCGCGAGGCTCGCTGCGAAATCGCCGCCCCGCGCGAGGGCAGGAATACGCCGCGTCAATCGCCGAATGGCCGCGAAGTCGCCACGATTTGCTGCAACCTGAATCGCAGACCTCGCGAGCCCCATCGCATCAGCATCCTCACCGCGACTTTCCTGCACGGCGCGCATGGCTGCCCCCGCAAGCGCGTTCACTGCAAGTGCGGACTGAGACTGCGAAGCAAACGCACGAGCCTGCTCAAAGGCACCTGCATCGACCATCGCATGCAGTTGCCAGTCGGTATGGTCTGCCAGTCCGGGCCAAACATCTGGCTTGCCCAGCAGTGCAAACCAAGGAGCCGATGCATCCCACCCACTTGTCAGAGACTTGGAGAGCGCCATCCCGAGCACAGACTGCGCGTAATACTCCTCCGACATGAGATCGAGCGAGCAGTCGGTCGGCTCTGGATTCGTCTTGCCCGTCTCGAGCAACTCTGCCCATGCTGCGAGATTCCTTTGAGCCCGCTGCGGCCAGTCGGACGCAGCCGCCGCAGGCGATGCTGCCGTCGGGCGATCCATCCAGACCAGCCAGTAGCCGCACCATGCCTCGAGGAAACGTGCTGCCAGGAGCAGATCACGATTCTCATCAATCTGTGACATCAACCCGATGCGCTGCGCATCATCGGAACCGTTCATGCGAGTCCGCAGTTCCTCCACCTCACTTGCCAGTTGCTCGCCCATGCGCACAAACCCCACGCGCGCCTGCTCAAGCGATGCGATGGTCTGTGCGCGCGACTCTGGATCGCCCTGCCCCTGACGCAGCCGCTCGATCCCTCGAAGCGCCATGCGGTAATCGGCGCGCCCGATCGCCAACCGCAAGCGGAACTGCTGAGCCACTTTTTCGCGAAGGAGAAACCGCTCAACCCGGCGTCGCAAGTCCGCGACCCTGTCCTCATCACTCGCCGCTGCGGCAAGCCGCACGTACACCTCCGCAAGTCGAGCTGTAGCAGCAGGACTCGCAGCGCCCGCCTTTCGAACTTGCTCATCCAGCACGACCGCCAGCACTTCGTCAAGTCCAGCCTGCGCGAGCCAGTCGGCAAGGAGTGCACTCTCATCGGCAGGCGGCCCCTCCTCTTGCGCGCGGGCTGCTGCCGTGGAAAAACAGATGCTGATGGCACAGGCGTGAAGAACAAACCATGCCGTCAGCCGCACACGGGCCACAGGCAGTGCTTTGGGCCTCCGTTCACTTGCCCGCCGCGACATACGAAACCTTCTCGAAGCCGGCATCCTGTGCGGCTTGCATTGCTGCGGCGACCGCAGCCACATCCGGGCCACTGTGCACTCGAACCACGACGCCAGGCTCATGCGGCAACTGCTTCAGAATTGCAGCGAGTTGGTCACGCTGTCGGACTTGATTGGAACCGATTCGATATATCGATCCCTCCGCATCGGCCTGCACCTCCACGATCTGTGGACTCAGCGCAGACGCACCAGTGCCAGGGCGCATTGCTGCGACATCGGCGGTGAGATGCGACTCCTGCTCTCCGGCCAAAGTCGTGAAGATGAAGTAGGACAGCAGCAGAAAGACTGCATCGATCATGCTGGTCATGCTGAGTGAGATGGGCCCATGCACCGCACGCCGCGAACGATCGCCGATCTTCATGGCACCTCCGGAGGACGTGTGGTCGCGACACGCACTGCGCGGCAACCGCCACTTCGAAGACCCTCGACAACCTCGTTCAGACGTGCAGCAGGTGCACGCCGATCCGCGCGCACCACGGGAACTGCGGAGGGCTCGCGCGCAAGCGCATCTTTGGCCAATGCAATCAGTCCCTCTGGCTCAAACGCATCGCTCCCCACCACGATCACTCCCGCCGCATCGAGATTCACCACAAGTCCAATCGCCCCTTCCGACTCCTGCTCCGTGCCCTCCTGCTCAGGCAGCGTGACGGGTGTCGAAGCCATCTCCGACATCTGGGCCGTCACCAGAAAGAAGATCAGCAGCAGGAAGACGACATCGATCATGGGCGTCATGTCGAGCGCCACCATGCCATATCGGCGCCTGCCGATCTTCATCGAACCAACTCCCCCTCACGTGGTGCTGCGGCGAGGTCCGTACCAACCCGCTCAAGCGAAGTTGCAAGTGGTTCGAGTGCTCTGCCAGCATCCGACGCCGCTCGGTCAATGCGCCCCCGCAGCCACGAGTGCACCATGACGCAGGGGATCGCCACCACGAGCCCTTGGAAAGTCGTGATCAGAGCGATGCTGATATTGGCGGCGAGTGTCTCGTAATAGGTACTCGAGCGTGCAGCGGTTCCCGCCACGGTTTCGAAGGCTCCAATCATCCCCTGCACCGTGCCAAGCAGCCCGAGCAGCGGTGCAACACTCGCGATCAATGCCAGCGGATCGATGACACGGAACAGCCGAGCCGTCTCGTCTTCGCCTGCATCTTCCATCGCAGCACGAGCCTCCAGCCCCCCAAGTGGACTGCGGAAAGAGCGTGAAATCCCGGCAGCAGCGATACGACCAAGGAACGTGTCCCCCTCCTCACCCTGACAGCGCTCAAGCGCCGCCTGAAAGTCGCCCGCATCCGCCTGCATGCGCAGATCGTCCACCTGCGTCGGAGGCACCAGTTTGTTTCGGCGGGTTCGCAGCACTGCGGGCAGGGCAAACGCGACTGCCGCGATACTGAGTGCGAGGATGAGGTAGCCGATGACGCCGCCGCCCTCGATGTACTTGAAAAAAGTCACGGAGTGTCTCCTCCTTCAATGGGTCTTGCATCCTGAAACCGTTCCTGAAGGTCCGCGCGTGCCGCACGCAGCGTTCCCGCGGCTCCATCGTCGCGTATGCGCGCGAGTGCCTCTGCAGACTGCTCAAGGGCCGCATCCGTGAGCACTGGAATTGCATCCGCATGCGCGGCCGGGATGAGCAGCATTTTGCCGACACCGCGCCGTACTTCCTCTGGATCGTTTTCGAGCACAAGGCTACGGCCCTGCGCGTAGATCGCAAGAAGTCGAAGCGCGCCCTCCTCCGATCGCTCGATCTGTGCGAGCCCCTGCCGCGCACGCTTGCGTGCCGCCTCGTCATCGCTCAGCGCATCCGCCCACAGATCGATCAGTTGTCGGCCCTTGCGCAGGAGGCCAGGCGTTGCGGCTGTCTTCGACCCCGCCGCCGCAGGCCGTGGCTTTCCCGCCTCAGCCGAAGCGATTCGTGCCGCGCTCTCCAAGATTCCGGCCGCCACGAGATCCTGCGTCCCACGCGCGCGCGCCGCGGCGGCGTCCAACGAGGCACAAGCTGCGGCGGCACGCGTCGCATCCATCCACGTCGGCGGCACCGTCAACATCAATCCACTCCGCGCATCAAATGCATCGCCCCCTGTGAGCCATCCATCGAGTGCACCAACCTGACTTCGAAGCGCGGCAGCTTCGAGCGCCTGTGCGACGCGCGCCGGGTCGTCGGGCACCACCGCTGAAGTCCGCGCAAGCCCCTCGAGCGCCATCAATCGCGAAAGGCGCGCCGCTGTGTTCGTCTGGGCTTCCAAGAGTGCCGTAGCAGCGGTGAACGCCACGCGGGCGCCCACCAGATCGCCGCGAGCAAGTCGAGTACGCGCCCGCCAGAGCTGTTCGCCAGCGGCCAACCACGCGGCACGCTCTGGCGACGGGGTGCCGCCATCCACCGTACGGATTTGATCCCAGCGCAGGACCTGCTCAGTGACTGTCTTTCCATCGGTCGAACGCACCATGACTCCATCTGCATCCTCGCGAATGGCCTCGACCTCACGGCGACCGAGCGCATCGCGCAGTTCAATCGTGACCAGATCGCTCCACGCAGCTCCGCACGCGACCGTCCACGCGCTTATTGATGCGACTGCTCGCAGGATTCTGTGGCAGTCAGCGCTCACTGCACACCTCCGGGCGTAGCAACGGTGAAGGTTCCGCCCGTCTCCGCTGCAATTCGCCGGAGCGGTGCGGTCGCCGCAGCCTGACCAAACGCAATGCAGTGGATCACCGTGTTGGGACCACGGCGGTTCAGCCGCAGAATCTCATCCGCAGCGTCTGGTGGAATCTCGCCATCGCTCATAAAGAACACGACATCAGGACGCTCGGACCTCGAGAAGAGAAAGAGGAACGCGGGGACTGGATTCGTACCGCCACCCTGCGCAACCTGCTCAATCCACTGACGATACCGAGTCACAGTGTCGTCACGGCACTTCAGGAATCCACGCTCGCGATCGAGCGTCGTGAAGTTGTCATCAAAGAGTGTGATGCAGGCGGAGGCGAAGTCAGGCAGCGCAGAAATACTTCGGACGATTTCATCCTTCGCGCGTTGCATGCGCCCCTGCATACCCATGGAGCCCGACTTGTCGACGACGTAGCCGTAGCGCCGACCGCGACCGCTCACACCGAAGAACGTGGTTGCAGCGCCACTGCCCTCACCGAGTCCACCATTTCCGCCGCCGCCACCGGAGGAAAACAATCCCTCGGCTCCCGCCTGCACGGCATCGGCATCGCCACGCTCGTTGCCCGTGGGATCCGGCAATCCGAACTGCGTCGGGTCCGATGCGTTCCTGTCCTCGCCCGCAGGACGGATCTCCGGCGAAACTTCACCGCCTGCGACCGTCGCATCGGGCGTCGCTTCGAGTGGCTGCAGATCAACGAGCGTGTACTCCACATCTGCTTCGGCACGCGCCTGCGGGACACCGATGCGAACTTCAAAGAGCGAGAGAATCGCCAGCAGCAGCGCATGGAGCGGAAGCGACACGGCGAGCCCGATCCATATCCAGGACACCCTGCGCTGAGCCGTTGGTTCTTCGGGTTCCGGGGACATCGGGGGCGTGCCGCTCGCGCGGCGGGTTCTGCCCTTGGATAGTAGTCTTAAGCGCATGGCATCCCCTCGTGGCAGCGGTGCAACGGACTCGAGCAAGAACCGCATGCGCGTCCTTCTCAAGATCAGTGGTGAGAGTTTCGCGGGCGAGGGATCGTTCGGCATCCATCCCGGCGAACTGCACGCGATTGCAGCGGAGATCGCAGCGGCGGTGCAGAACGGCATCGAACTCGCAGTGGTCGTGGGTGGCGGCAACATTATCCGTGGTGCGCGATTGGCCGCAGACGGTTCCTTCGACCAGTCGACTGCCGATTACATGGGCATGCTTGGCACGGTCATCAACGGTCTCGCGCTCAAAGAGGCGCTGAAATCGCTCGGCATCGAAAGCCGAGTGCTGAGCGCCATCCATGTGCCGAGCGTGGCAGAGCCGTTCATTCGGGCACGTGCACTGCGTCACTTTGAAAAGGGACGCGTCATCATCCTCGTCGCAGGCACGGGCAACCCATTCTTCACGACGGATACGTGCGCGTCGCTGCGTGCCATCGAACTCGGCGCGCATGTCCTGCTGAAAGGCACGAAGGTGGACGGTATTTACTCCGCGGATCCGCGGCGCGATCCAACCGCCAAGCGATTCGACCGACTCACCTACAGCGAAGCGATTGAACAGAAGCTCGGCGTCATGGATTTGACGGCCATGACGATGTGCATGGAACATCAACTTCCGGTCGTCGTCTTCGACTACCGGACACCAGGCAACATCAAGCGTGTCATTGCGGGCGAAGCAATCGGTACGCGCGTCACCAATGGCTCACCCATGGCGCCGCTCCAGGGCACGAAAGAAGGACGCTGACACATGGACACAGATACGGTCATCCTCGAAGCCGAGGATCGCATGGAGAAAAGCGTCGAGTACCTGCAGCGCGAGTACCGCGGCGTTCGGACCGGTCGCGCCAACACGGCGCTTCTGGAATACATCAAGGTGGAGTACTACGGCAGCACTGTGGATCTTCGCGAACTCGCTGCGATCAGCGTGCCGGAGCCAACCCAACTCCTCGTCAAGCCGTTCGATCCAAGTGCGAAGACTGAAATCATCAAGGCGATCGAACGCAGCGGACTCGGGTTGAACCCGCAGGCGGAAGGTTCGCAGATTCGCATCATGCTGCCGCCCCCTTCCGCAGAGCGTCGCAAGCAACTTGCCGCGCAGGTTCGCAAGATGGCGGAGGATTCGCGGGTCACGATCCGCAATGAGCGCCGTGATGCGAACAAATCCATCGATGCCCTGCTGGCCGATCCCAAAGTGAAGGTCTCGGAGGATCAGGCGAAGCGAGCAAAAGAGGCGATCGACGAGGCCACGAAGAAGGCGACCGCACGAATCGATGAATTGACCACAAAAAAGGTCGCCGAGGTCGAGGAGATCTGAGTGATGCGCGGCACTCCGCGCCCATGGAGGAGAGCGCCCGGTGCTCTCGCGTTCGGCACGCTCCTCATTTGGGCGGCATGCAGCCGGGCGGGGGCTACTCCTGAGGCCGTTGTTCAGACGCCCCCAAGCCTCCCGCAGGTCATCGTGCCCGCGGACAACATCCGCATCACCACCTCGTGCAAACTGATTCTTGCGCCTCGTCCGGTTGAGGACGAGGACGGCAACGGCGTGCTCCATGTGGAGGGCGACAACATTCAGGTCGACCTCGGCGGACAGGTTCTTCAGGGCGCTGCGTCCGAGACGGCAGCCGATGCACTCCGTGGCATCGGTATCCGTGTGCGCGGCAAGGGCGTTCGCATCTTCAACGGCTCCATTCAGGGATTCGCTCTTGGCATCGATGCGGCCGACTGTGATGGCCTGGTGGTTGAACAATTGGACTTCTCGCATCTGCGTTGCCAGCGCTTGAAGTCGACGATGGAGCGGGAAGATCCAACGGACTGGCTCTGTCCCCATGAGAACGACCGCGGCGAGTGGGCGGAGAAGTATGGGGCTGCGGTGTCTGTTCGTGATGCGAAGAGCATCACGCTTCGGCGAATGCGCGTCCGCAGCTCACAGAACGGCATTCTTCTTTCACGCGTCAACCAATCCACCATCTGCGATGTCGATGCATCCTTCCTCTCCGGCTGGGGAATCGCACTCTGGCGCAGCAGCGGGAATGTGATCTGCCGAAACAACGTTGACTTCTGCGTGCGCGGCTACAGCCACGGCACCTATGCGCGTGGCCAGGATTCGGCAGGCATCCTGCTGTTTGAGCAGTGCAATGAAAACACCATCGCGCTGAACTCTGCAACGCACTGCGGCGATGGCATCTTTCTCTTTGCGGGGCGTGAGGCGATCGGTGAGCGCGCTGCAGATCCGCCACACGATGCTGCTTGGTTCGAGCGTCGCGGCTGTAACGGCAACCTGATCGCCGGCAATGACTGCTCGGATGCGGTCGCGCATGGCATCGAAGCCACCTTCTCCTTCGGCAACAAGCTGGTCGCCAATCGAGTGGACCGAGCTGCAATCTGTGGCATTTGGGGGGGCTACTCGCAGGACATGCTGATCGCAGGAAATCTGATCCGAGATGGCAGCGATGATGGACCCGAGGGTGAGCGCGGCGCCATCTCGCTGGAGCACGCACGCGGCAGCACGATTTGCGGCAATCAGATCGAACGGAGCGGGTTCGGCATTCGCCTCTGGAACGATGACGACCCGCACCACGCGGGACTTCCGTGGGTCGCGGCAAATGCGGGCGAGTCCGGCGCTACGCGAATCACGGGCAACACATTCATCGATGTGAAGACTGCTGTCGAGTTGCGGCGCACTCTGGAGGTGCAACTGGCTGGCAACGAAGAACGCGGAGTCGGCGCGAGCCTCAGTGGGGACGAGAGCAGCGTGCAGGCGGTCAAGCGCCTCTCATCCGTCCCGCCCTGCCCTGATCCGATCGAGGCAAGCAATCGGTTCACCACATTGCCAGGAGACGCAAACGCAGTGGCACTTGGCGACGGAATTCCACGTACCAACCGCAGGAGTGTGGAGGGACGCGCATCGATTCTGATGGGCGAGTGGGGACCGCACGACTTTGCGACGCCCATGCTGCTGCGCGAACCGAGTCCGCCGCACGAGCACCGCTGGCGGCTGCTAGGCAATGTCATCGCACGGAGTGCGCAGCTGACCGACACACAGGGCGACCTTCGTGCGGATCTCGCCGACAACTACCGCGCCGTGCTTGTGCACAATCCCGTGGGCGGGCAGGTCAGCACGTATCGGTTGGCCGTCTCTTGGGGAACGCTCGCCAATCAGATCGCGCGCGGGGAAGGCACACTGCTTGGCGTGAACTGGCGCGTGAGCGTGTTCCCGCTGCCGATCGATGCGGGTCGCGTGGACGCGATCCCGACCCCCGAATCACTGCTCGCTGCGGCCACAAATGGGCGGATCGTCTACCTCGACTGCGTTTCGTTCAGGCTGGGTGACGGCACGCTGCAAGACGCGCGCGTCGTCGACGGCGAGGCAGGCACGCTGCGTGACCGATTCGGTCTTGTGGCCACGGGCCAAACCCTTCTTCCGGCGGGCGAGTGGCTGCTTCGAGTGCATTCCGATGACGGCGTGCGTGTTCAAGTGGATGGTCAGACGCTGATCGAGCGCTGGACCAGCCACGGTACGGTCGAAGACACGGCGACGCTCCGCGCACCGACTGCGCGTGAAATTTCGCTGCAGATTCTCTACTTCGAGCTTTCTGGCTCGGCAGAACTGGACGTGCGTTTCGAGCGGATCAGTGTGCCGCCGTTGAAATCGGGCACTCCCAACCTACCTTGACGCTGCCCGCTCCACAGCGGAAGATGGTGGCATCCCGAGTGGGACACCCCGCGTGAACTGCCCCTACTGCAATACGCCAGACGCGCGCGTCATCGACAGCCGACCAATCGAGAATGGATCGGGCATTCGTCGTCGCCGTGAGTGTCTCGCTTGCAAGAAGCGATTCACAAGTTACGAACGCGCGGAACGGCAGACACGCCTGAAGGTGATCAAGAAGGATGGCTCGCGCGTGCCCTTCGATCCCGCAAGTGTGCTGCGCGGTATTCAGGCCGCGTGTGGAAAGAGGCCCGTCCCGGAAGAAGTCAAGCAGAGGATCGCTGATCAGGTGGATGAGGCCGTGCACCGAGACTTTGAACAGGAAGTACCAAGCCGAGAGATCGGACGTCGTGTGGCACTGGGGCTGCGGGATGTTGATCAGGTGGCATACGTGCGCTTTGCGAGCGTGTACCACGACTTCCAAAGTGTGAGCGAGTTCCAAGAGGAACTGACGCATTTGGTCGACAAGCCTCCGGCCCCGGGCCATCCCTCGCTGTTTGAACAGCCCGATCGGTAGGATTCTCCGCTCGCATGCCGACCATCACTCTGCCCGACGGCAGCCAACGCTCTTATGAACAGCCGATCACCGCGGCGCGACTCGCGGCCGATATCGGTCCAGGCTTGGCGAAGGCAGCGCTCGCTGCACGCATCGAAGGAGCGGTGCGCGATCTTTCATCGACGATTGACCGTGACTGCACCGTTGCACTCATAACGCCCCGTACGCGGGATCGCGGCGTCGATGCCGATGCACTCCAACTCATTCGCCACTCCTGTGCCCACGTGATGGCGGAGGCGATTGCAAAGCTCTTCCCGCACGCCAGGTTGGTGTATGGACCGCCACTCGATACGGGGTTCTACTACGACATCAGTTTCGAGGGAGGACGGGCGATTTCAACAGAGGATTTCCCTGCGATCGAAGCGGAGATGGCACGGATCATCGGCGAGAATCGTCCATTTACCCGCTGCGAAATGTCGCTCGGCGACGGTCTCGAGAAGTTGCGTGCGGAAGGTTCGAAGTTCAAAATCGACAATGCGGAGCGCGCACGCGAGGCGGGAAGCACAACGCTCAGTTGGTATGCCACTGGTACTCCGGGCGCCAACTGGGAGGACCTCTGTCGCGGACCCCATGTGCCGAGCACGGGACGGATCGGGGCCTTCAAGGTCATGAGTCTTGCCAGCAGCTATTGGAAGGGCGACGAGACGCTCGACCGATTGACCCGTGTGTACGGCACTGCGTTTGCCACGGCCGAAGAACTCGCAGCACACCTCACCCAGCTCGATGAAGCAAAAAAGCGGGACCACCGCGTGCTCGGCAAGCAACTGCGTCTCTTCCATATCGATGAGATGGTTGGACAGGGGCTGATCCTGTGGACACCCAACGGCAGCATTGTCCGGCAAGAACTCCAGAACTTCATCAGCGATGAACTTCGCAAGCAGGGCTATACGCAGGTGTTCACGCCGCACATCGGCAAGCTCGATCTCTACCGCACAAGCGGCCACTTCCCCTACTACCGCGAGAGTCAGTACCCACCCGTCATCGAGCATGAGCAGATGGCGGCACTGGCGAAGGAGGGCTGCAGCTGCGGCGAGCTCGCGAACCGATTGGAGAAGGGTGAGATCGACGGCTACCTGCTGAAGCCGATGAACTGCCCGCATCACATTCGCATCTTCGCGAGCAGTCCCCACAGTTACCGCGACATGCCCGTGCGTCTCTGTGAATTCGGCACTGTGTATCGCTGGGAGCAGTCGGGCGAGATTGGCGGCATGACCCGCGTACGCGGCTTCACGCAAGATGATGCCCACCTGTTCTGCCGCGAAGATCAGGTGGCGCAGGAACTGCTCGGCTGCCTCAGTCTTGTGAAGTTGATCTTCGGCACCCTTGGCATGAACGACTACCGCGTGCGTGTCGGCCTGCGTGACCCCGATAGTGCGAAGTATGTCGGTGATCCGAAGAACTGGGACAAGGCGGAAGACGCCTGCCGAACCGCGGCGCGCACACTTGGCGTTCCCTTCAGTGAAGAGCCCGGTGAGGCTGCGTTTTACGGACCCAAGATCGACTTTGTCGTCAAGGATGTCATCGGCCGCAGCTGGCAACTTGGCACGGTGCAGGTCGACTACAACTTGCCCGAGCGTTTCGACCTCACCTATGTTGGTGCGGACAATCAGGCGCACCGACCTGTCATGATTCACCGCGCGCCATTCGGCAGCATGGAACGATTCATCGGCTGCCTCATTGAACATTTTGCCGGCGCGTTTCCTGTATGGCTCGCCCCCGAGCAAGTACGCGTGCTGCCCATCAGCGAGAAGAGTGCGACCTATGCACGCGAACTCCATGGTGCATTGACAGCCGCTGGCCTGCGCGCCGGCATCGATGAGGGCAATGAGCGCATTCAAGGCAAGATCAAGGACGCGAGCGAAATGAAGATCCCCTATCTCGCCGTGGTCGGTCCGCGCGATGCCGAGGGGCGCAAAGTCAGCGTCCGTGCCTTCGGCACCGAAGCCAACCTCGGAGAGATTGGCTTTGATGCATTTGTCGAGGGTGTGCTGGTGGAAGCCCGCAGCCGCGGCGCCGAGAAGCTTCGCGCAAGGCTTGGAAATTGATCGCGCGACAGACCGAACGCACTCGAATCCGGGTCATTTTGCGGCCCGACGCCCCTCCCTTCCCCCAAAACTTTCAGCATCTTTCGGCTGATTCTTTTGCCTTGCATGTGCAAACCGCCAAAACCGTGGTACTGTTCGGGGCCCGAGGATCGTCCTCGGGCACGAACTGGACCAACAGACCCCTGCGAGATTCAACACAGCATGGCCCTGTCTTTCAACCTCCGCGCATGACGATGGGCTCCAGCCATCGTTCAGCCGGGTCCAGTGCATCAAGCTCAACCCAGTCTCCGCAGACCGCAAGCGTGGCCGCACATGCAGGGTGGCTGTCGTACAGCCAAACGAAGCCCCAGGATGGAGTCGGTCTCCCCCTTTCTCCCACCGCCTCACGAGGAACCTAGCCATTACGCAATTCAATCGCCGTCCCCCCTTCCGTGACTCGCGTGACTATGGACCGCGGATCAACGACCGCATTCGTGTCACGCCGCTTCGGCTCATCGATCAGCATGGCACGATGATCGGCGTCGTGGAGCTTGAGGAGGCAAAGCGCCTCGCCGCTGAGGCAGGACTCGATCTTGTGGAAATCGCAGCCGACAGTCGCCCTCCCGTGGTGCGTGTCATGGACTTCGGCAAGTACAAGTACGAGCAGGCAAAGAAGGAGAAGAGCAGCAAGACGAAGTCCAAGGCAGGCGAAATGAAAGAGGTCCGCCTCGGGCGTTCGATGAAGATCGATCCGCACGACGTGGGAATCCGCGTTGCCCAGGCGCGGGACTTTCTCATCGAGGGCTACCGAGTCGTCTTTGTCCAAAACTTCCGTGGCCGTGAGTTGGCCTTCTCTGCAAAGGGAACGCAGCGCATGAGCGAAATCGCGCAGCAACTCGCGGATGTCGGCAGGGTGGAAATGACGCCTCGCCTTGCAGGCAAGCGAATGTCGATGATCATGGTGCCTGACCGCGCCAAGATTGATGCGCTGAAACACAAGAAGAACAGTGCTGCAGGCGCGAAGGCGGCACCGAAGGCAAAGGCGAGTGGCGCCAACGCCATACCGACTGCGGGCGAAGCGTCAGCCGCTCCCGCCTGACGGAGTTCCACAAGATGGCAAACCGTTCGGCTGCACTGCGTGCAGTCTGGACTTGACATTTATTCATTTGTGTGCATAATGATTCGTCCATGGTCGCTCGCCCACAGCGCTTGAAGCACATCACCCGTCTGATCGCAGGGGGCACGGTGATGAACCAACGTGAACTTGCTCGCCAACTGGCAGCACGCGGCATCGAAACGACCCAAGCCACGCTCTCGCGCGATCTCGCGGAGATCGGCGTCCTGAAGTCGGCTGCGGGATACCGCCTCCCTTCCAATGGCGCACAGCCACCGATCCAGTCTGAATCGGATGCAACGCGTCCTGGGCTGTCGATGGCGGTCCGCCGTCTGCTTGTCTCTGTGCAGCACGCAGGAACCCTCGCCGTGATCCACACCCCACCGGGACAGGCGAGCGCGCTTGCCATCGAGATGGACCGCGTGGAACTCCCAGGCAAAATCGGCACGATCGCCGGGGACGATTGCATTCTGGTCGCGTGCACCAGTTCGGCGTCAGCCAAGGCGCTGACGCACCGTCTGCAGCATCTGTCAGACTCCGCCTCGAAGGGCTCCCCCCCTCGCACAGCAGTGAACGGCAAGCGTGCCGCTCGGTCGAGAGCAAGCCGATGACCAGTGAAGGCGAGGCGTTGGTTGTTTCTGTTGTCGGTGCCGGGGGCTACTCAGGCGCCGAACTTGTCGGACTCTTGCTCCGCCACCCGGGCGTGAAGATCGGCGGTCTCTTCGGTTCTTCACAGCGGACCGCGACTGAAAGCGAGCGTGCGTTCGCGGCAGAGTTCCCGCATTTTCGCGGATCGACAGATCTGCCCATCCGTGCTGCCACCGTCGAGGCAATCCTTGCCGATTCGCCCCATGTGGTGTTCCTGGCCACGCCGCACGAGGCAAGCCACGACCTCGCGCCACAACTCTTGAGCGAGGGCGTTGTGGTCTTCGATCTTTCGGCGGCCTTTCGACTGACCGATCCAAAGTCGTATCCCAAGCACTACGCCTTCACTCATCACCACGCTGCCCTCCTGAAGCACGCGGTCTACGGGCTTGCCGAGCTCAACCGAAGCGACATTGCCCAGGCGCAGTTGGTCGCCGTGCCCGGCTGCTATCCCACCAGCGTGATTCTGCCGATACGCCCGATCGTCGATGCGGGACTCCTCGCAGCACACCCGATCATCGTGGACAGCACAAGTGGTGTCAGCGGCGCCGGCCGCTCCCTTTCACTCCGCAACCTCTTCTGTGAAGTGAGCCAACAACCGTACGGCGTACTTCAACATCGCCATCAGCCAGAAATGGAGCAAGAGTGCAGAGTCGAAGTCATCTTCACTCCACACCTTGGCCCCTATCCACGCGGCATCCTGTCGACGATGCATGCCACGCTCGCGGCAGGCGTCACCGAAGCGGATGTACGCGCGGCTCTGTCGTCGCGCTTCGCGGCGGAACCATTCGTGCACGTGCTTCCAACCGGTGTCTGGCCAAGCGTTGGTGCCGTTGTTGGCACCAACCGCTGCGATATCGGTTTCGCGGTGGATGCATCGCGGTCCCATCTCATCCTCTGCAGCGCAATCGACAACTTGCTCAAGGGTGCGGCGGGGCAAGCACTGCAGTGCATGAATATCCGCTTTGGCTTCGATGAGCGATCGGGATTCAATCTCCCGGGCGCACAGCCACAGCTGACCGCGCCTTGATCGACCACAGTGAAGCCCATGATTGAACCGAAACCCACTCACGCCCGCACTGCCCCGGCATTTACGGCACCCATGCTGCTGAAACTTGGCGGTGCATTGCTCGATGATGCCGATGCGCTCAACGCGACGCTCCAGGCGATCGCCGTGCTCCACCAAGCAGCACCTGGCAGTCTGGTCATCGTTCATGGCGGCGGCAGCGCAGTCGACCGACAACTTGCCTCGCTGTCGTGGACGAGCGAGAAGCGAGATGGGATCCGTATCACACCGCCGGCGCACATGGAGCAGATCGCTGGTGTGCTGGCAGGATCACTGAACACGACGCTTGTCGCACGCCTGGTGGCGGCGGGCGCAGGTGCGATCGGACTCTCGCTGACCGATGGGTTTCTCACCCAATGTCAGCAGCGCACAGCACCCAATTTTGACCCCGGGCGGGTCGGATCAGTCGTCGGCGGATCACCCAGCATCGTGCAAACGCTGCTGCGTGCGGGCTTTCTCCCAGTGATCTCCAGCATCGGCGCAGATGCAGCGGGAAGACTGCTCAATGTGAACGCGGACGATGCTGCCACTGCGATCGCACGCATAATTCGTCCACGCCTGTTGGTCTTTTTGACCGATGTCTCCGGGGTCCGTTCGCCGAGCGGGCAAACGGCGGAGCATTTGACCGCCCGAGATGCCGACGCGTGGATGAGTGACGGCACCATTTCGGGCGGCATGATTCCCAAAGTGCGGGGGGCGCTCGAGTCCGCCGAGCAAAGCAACACACCCGTCGTCATCGCGTCGTGGCGTGAGACAGATGTCTTGCAGAGACTTGAGCGCGGCGAGCATGTCGGAACGCGTGTGATTGCTGACAAGTCCCTCCATGCTCCGAGCGCATCGGCGCCTGCATACATGCCATGACCACACTCGACCTGTCTACCCTCGCTCCTCGGCATCTCCTGCGGATCAGTGATCTCACCGCAACAGAAATACTTCGCCTTGTGCGACTTGCGTTGCATATGAAGCGCGACTTGAAGCCCTTCGCCGGCGATCTCGCGCAGCGTTCGCTCGCGCTGCTCTTCGAGAAGCCATCGCTGCGTACCCGCGTCTCCTTCGAGGCAGGGTTTCAGAAACTCGGGGGTGGAGTCATCTTCCTCGATCACACGACGTCGCATATCGGCCAGCGCGAGAGCGTGGAAGACACCGCGCGCAATCTCTCGCGCTGGGTGGACGCAGTCGTCATTCGATGCGTCTGCCACGATCTGCTCAATCGATTTGCGGCCGTCAGTGATGTGCCGGTGATCAATGCACTTTCGGACCTGCACCACCCCTGCCAGACCCTCGCCGATCTCGCCGCACTTTCTGCGAACGGTATCGATCCATCCCATGCGAACATTGCTTGGGTGGGCGACGGCAACAATGTCTGTCACTCGCTGGTGGAAGCGGTCGCCACACTGGGCGGACGCCTGCAGGTGATCACTCCCGCGACATGCAGACCAAGCGATGAGGTCCTGCAGACTGCTGCTGCGCGTGCGTTCCGAAGCGGTGCAACGATCACGTGTACCGACAAGTTGGCGGCAGTCGAGGGCGTCGATGCGGTTTACACCGATGTCTGGGTCTCGATGGGCGAGGGCGGCGATCCCGCCGACAAGAGAGAACGCTTGCGACCCTATCAAGTCAACGCTGCGCTGATGGAGCGCGCAGGTCCCCAAGCACGATTCATGCACTGTCTTCCCGCCCACCGCGGCGAAGAGGTGACTGCAGATATTCTCGACGGCCCCCGCTCGATCACGCTCGACCAGGCAGAGTTCCGCATGCATGCGCAAAACGCGCTTCTGCTCTCTCTCCTGCGACCGGACATCGTGCAAAGGAAACAAAGCTGATTTCGGCGGACGCGCAGTGCGTCCGTCTTCGCACCCCAAATCGTCAGGCAGGACCTGACGCTGAATCGACAGGATTCCAAGACATGGCACAGCACTTCAAACCCCAACGCGTCGCACTTGCCTACTCTGGTGGGCTCGACACCTCCTGCATCATTCCGTGGCTGGTCGAGACCTATGGATGCGAAGTGATCGCAGTCGTCGCTGATGTCGGCCAAGGTGCCAGAGAGCTCGAGGGAATCGAGGAAAAGGCACTGCGCTCGGGCGCGACCAAGTGCGTTGTGCGCGATCTCCGCCCCGTGTTTTTGCGCGACTTCGTGTTTCCCATGGCCATTACAGGGGCTGTCTATGAGGGGCGGTATCTCCTGGGTACATCGATTGCACGCCCGATCATCGCGCAGGCGCAAGTGGAGGCCGCACTCGAAGAGCGCTGCGATGCGCTGAGCCACGGCTGCACCGGGAAAGGAAATGATCAGGTTCGGTTCGAGAGCGCGTTCGCCGCGCTTGCTCCGCATCTTCCTGTCATCGCACCGTGGCGTCTTTGGAATCTTCGCAGCCGCGAGCAGATGCTCGATTATCTGAAGGTGCGATCGATTCCCTGCGCGGCAAGTGCGGAGAAGATCTACTCGCGTGATGCCAACATCTGGCATATCTCGCATGAAGGCGGCGACTTGGAGGATCCCTGGAAGGCGCCGCCAGAGGACGTGTGGATGCTGACCACCGATCCGCGGCGAGCACCCGAGTCGGGTGCCGAAGTGACCATCTCATTCCGCGGCGGATTCCCCACTGCACTCGATGGCGTTCCCATGGATGGCGTCTCATTGCTTGATGGGTTGAACCGACTGGGCGGTGCGCATGGTGTCGGTCGCATCGATCTGGTCGAGAACCGCCTTGTCGGTATGAAGAGCCGCGGTGCTTATGAAACACCGGGCGGCACCATCCTGATGGAAGCACTGCGTGGTCTCGAGCAACTCTGCTACGACCGAGACACGTTGCAGTGGCGGCAGCGACTTGCACTGGAGTTTGCGCGCCTTGTGTACGAGGGCACATGGTTCACGCCACTGCGTGAGGTGCTGTGGGCCGGTGCCCGTGAAGCAGCACAGGTGCTCGACGGCGATGTCCGCGTTCGGCTCTACAAGGGTACGGCGACGATTGCCGGCCGCCGCAGTCCAAACTCCCTGTACAGCCAAGACTTCGCCACATTCGGCGAGGACGAGGTGTACGACCAAACGCATGCGGAAGGGTTCATCCGTCTCTTCGCGCTTCCGGCGCGAATCCGTGCGCTTCGCGATGCAACTGCGCTGGCACAAACACAATCCCCGCGTGCTGCGAAGGAGAAAGCAACTCGATGAGTGTGACGTGGGCAGGCAGATTTACACAGGAGGCGGATCCTCTCTTCCGCCAGTTCAACGACTCACTGCCGTTCGATCGAACGCTGTTGCGTGAAGACATTGAAGGCAGCATTGCATGGGCGCGCGCGCTTGAACGAGCCGGCGTGCTCACAGACGAGGAACGTGCATCGCTCATTGCGGCGCTGCAAGAGGTCCTCGACCATGCGCTTGCCCACCCTGCGCAACTGGAGAACGCCGCTGATGAGGACATCCACTCATGGGTCGAGCGCGAACTTGTTGCCCGTGTTGGTGCGCTCGGGAAGAAGCTCCATACGGGGCGCAGTCGCAACGATCAGGTGGCCACGGACCTTCGTTTGTGGACGCTACGCCACCTCTCGCTTCGCCAAGAAGAGATTGCGGCGTGCATCCGATCGCTGCTTGCGCTTGCCGAGCGTGAGCGTGAGACTGCTTTCCCTGGTTACACGCACCTGCAGCGGGCGCAGCCGATCCTGTTCGCGCATTGGTGCCTCGCCTACGTCGAGATGCTGCTTCGTGATCGCGAACGATTCGACGATGCCTTTCATCGCGCCGCTGTCTGTCCGCTCGGCTCCGGTGCGCTTGCGGGTACTGCCTATCCGATCGACCGCGAAATTCTCGCGCGTGAACTCGGCTTTCTGGCGCCGAGTGCAAACTCGCTCGACGCGGTCAGCGACCGTGACTTCGTAGTCGAAACCCTCAGCACGACCGCGTTGTGTGCCGTGCACCTTTCTCGTCTGTCGGAGGATCTGATTTTCTACTGCAGTGCTGAGGCAGGACTGGTGGAACTGTCCGACGCGGTGACCAGTGGCTCCAGCCTGATGCCACAGAAAAAGAATCCCGACGCGCTCGAACTGATTCGTGGCAAGTCGGGTCGACACATCGGAAGTCTGGTCCAGATGCTGACCATCCTGAAGGGGCTTCCGCTTGCCTACAACAAGGATCTCCAGGAAGACAAAGAACCACTCTTTGATGCCATGGAGCATCTGTCGCTGTCACTTCGCATGCTGCCTGTCGTTCTCGATGGGCTGAAGGTGAATCGTGAGCGGGCACATGATGTCGCTGCAGGCGGCTACTCCAACGCGACGGAATTGGCCGACTACCTGGTGCACCGAGGCCTTCCCTTCCGCGATGCGCATCATGCTGCAGGTCGTCTTGTGCGGGCTGCGATCACCGAGTCCAAACCTCTCGAGGGTCTCTCGCTCGCTCAGATGCAGGCGGTGGAACCACGAATTGAAGGCGATGTCTATGTCGCACTCACGATCGACAGCGCCGTCAATCGACGCGACATCCCTGGCGGTACGAATCCGGAACGTGTGGCGGGTTCCGTACATGCCGTGCGCCAACGACTGGATCCGACGGCCGCCCCACCACCTGTTGGCGGCAAGATCGTCGATGGAATCACCATTCGGGAGGCGCGTGTGGAGGATCTCGACGCGATCTGTGGCATCATCGAGCACTGGGCACGGGAGGGCGAGCATTTGCCTCGATCCCGAGACGAAGTACTCGAAACGCTCTCCGAGTTCGCAGTGGCTGTCGAAGATGAACAGGTGATCGGCTGCGGATCTCTCTGGATCTATACGCCGCAGCTTGCCGAGATTCGATCCCTCGGAATCGTGCCGACTCGGCGCGGCGGTGGACTTGGATCAGTCCTCACCAACTATTTCGTCAAGTGGGCTGCAGATCTTGGCATCCCCAAGGTTTTCGTACTCACGCGGGCCCCCGACTTCTTTGCACGCTGCGGATTTGAAACGGTGCCTGTCAGCATCCTTCCGGAAAAGGTCCTCAAGGACTGCGCAAAGTGTCCGCGGAATACTGCGTGTGATGAAGTGGCCATGATGCGACAGACAGGCGCTGCTCCGCTGCACCACGGTCGAACATGAAAGGGAATCCTGCGCCATCTCGCACAGCGTCAGGCGCTGTGGAGGAGTTGATCGACGGATCGACCGCCCCCTCTCCAATGGCACCCAACTGGCCACTGGGCTTTCGTGCGGCGAGCATTGCGTGCGGTATCAAGAAGGGTGAAACGCACGATCTCGCCCTCCTTGTCGGCGACGCCGAACTCACCGCAGCTGCGGTATTCACGCGGAATCTCGTCGTCGCCGCACCGATTACTCGCTCGCGTGGCTGCCTGACGGTGCGGCATGGAAAGGTCCGAGCACTGCTCATCAATTCGGGCTGCGCAAATGCAGCGACGGGACCCGAGGGCGCGCAGCGCGCACAGCGGTCCGCGGAGTGCATTGCGAAGGTCGTGGGATGCCCTGCAGATGCAGTGCTCTCCAACTCGACAGGTGTGATCGGCGTGCAGCTCCCTGTCGAACGCATCGAGGCGAGCGCATCCGCACTTGTGCAGTCGCTGCAGGCAAAGACCTGTGAAGCATTTGCCCGCGCCATCATGACGACGGACACTCGCCCCAAGTGGTCTTCCCGTGTTTTGCGTTTCACCCACGATGGCAAAGAGCAGTCGTGCCGAGTGACCGGAGTGGCCAAGGGAGCTGGCATGATTCACCCGCAGATGGCGACGATGATCGCTGTCATCACCACCGATGCACATGTGCCTGCCGATGTGCTCAATCGACTGCTTCGTGCTGCGGTCGAAAGGAGCTTCCACCGGATTTCGGTGGATGGAGATACCAGCACGAACGACAGCGTGTTTGCGCTCGCCTCGGGCTGCGTAGGCGACGTGCCAGAATCAGATCTTGGCGAAGCGTTCACATCCGTAGCACAAGATCTTGCGCAGATGGTGGTACGCGATGGCGAGGGCTTCGAGCGTGGGATTGAGGTGCAGGTCCATGGAGCGCGTACAGAGGCGAATGCGCTGACGGTTGCACGCACGGTGGCAATGAGCCTGCTGGTTCGCACAGCTGTCACAGGCGGCGATCCGAACTGGGGACGCATACTTGCCGCAGCGGGTCGGTCCGGCGTTGTATTCGATCCCGCACGAATCGAAGTTCGCGTGGGAGGCCTACCACTCTTTGACGGCGGTTCGCCCGCAGCCACCGACCCTACCGCACTCCGTGAGGCGTTCATGCAAGACACGGTGCGCATCTGCATCGACCTTCGAGAGGGCAACTTTGCAGACACCTTCTGGTCGTGCGGATTGACGAGCCGCTACGTTGAGTTGAATGCGGACTACACGACCTGACTGCGTATCCGAGCTGCTGCGCGCAGAAAGATTTCGCGCCAGGTGGTATCGAGATGCAGTGCAGCCGAGGCAAGCCCGCGCGCCACTTCTTCCGGTGCCGCAGTTGAGATCATCACGCCATGCGTGTCACACGCCACAGCGATCGAATACAGATAGGAGAGGAACGCAGCGGGATCATGCCCCTCCTCCGATGGCTCGGCGATGAGAGCCTTTGCGCGATCCTTCAGACCGCGGCAACCTTCGACCGATTCTGTTTCGCTTTCATGGGATCGCAGCACTTCGGATGTCCATGACGTGCCGTCCAAGGCAGCGCACCGAGCAAGGAGCCGATCAAGCGGTGTCGCATGTCGACCAAGGACAGCGCTCAAAAGCTGGGATGCTTGCGCGGGCGACATCGGCTGAACAGTGTCCATGGCATCAGGATCCACGGAGAACCTCCATCATGTCGAGAATCTCCCTCAAGACCGCCTCATCACGAATGCCATCGGCGCACAGCGTTGCAGCGATCGAGTCACGAAGCATTCCACGCACACGAAAGCAAATCTGCGCAGACTCTGAAGCGGAGCAACCGAACACACGCCCAACCGCTTCGTGCGACTGCTCTTCGATATGGTGCTGCCAGAACATTCGCCACTCGGCCGGACGACCACGTGCATCCAGTTCTCGCGCCACCTCTCGGACCGCCCCGTTCAAAACCGAGAGAACCCACAGACGTTCGAAGGGTGCCGCCTCATCCTCTGCGGCTGCCTCCACCGCTTCGGTGTTTGACTCGATCCTCCTCTCACGTTGTCGTGAGCGCCGCAGTTCATGCACATGCAGGTGAATGCCATTTCGCAGCCAGTTTCGCAGCGGCATTCCACTTCGCGTCCACGCGGAGAGATACTCAATACCCGTCAATCGCGATGCAAAGAACCCGCTTACCACTTCGCCAGCATCCATCGCCACGCTCCGAGACAGGCCTGTGGAGCCACAGTACTGCTCGAGTGGTGCGCGGTAAGCCTTCATGAGATGATCCCGCGCACGAACATATCCAGACTCACCACTTTCAAGCCACAGTTGCCACGGCTGAAGACGCGTTGAGGGAAAGCCGCCCGGGATTGCTGACGATTGGCTCATACAGCGCCACGGATTATCACTTCAGACGGCCATTTGCGGAAGTCGACTCAGAAAAAAATTTTGAGATTCCGTTCAATGAAGTTGCTCTTCGACACTATGTCTCTTGTCAGGGCTCCGTGCCTGATCTTGTTCCTCGCAGTGGGAACACTTTTCGGGGGCATTTCCGGGCTCGGCTTTCGGGGGGTTGCCGGGGGCGCGATAAGGCGCCTTTCCGGGGGCGCCAGCTCGATGAGATATGTTCGGTGAACGCAGCGAGGTTTGGTATCCATGTGATTCGATCAGATTCTTTTGCCATCCTGTTTCACGCCTGGTTTGCGGAGCTTGACATTTCGCATGCGCATGGAGCCGACTGCAGTTTTCGGGCGGATTTCAGGGCACCACATTAGACTCGTCGGGAAGGCGGGCTCGTTCCTGTCCACTTCCCATGCTCGAACTCATTGCTGAAATGGAGTTGCAGGCACTTGCGGCACTGCAAGGCGCAGCGACCGCTGATGACCTCGAGCGCTGGCGTGCGGCGTGGCTTGGCATGAACGGACGCCTCAAGGATCTGATGCAGCAGTTGAAGGGGGTTCCAAAGGATCTCAAGCCCGAGGTTGGGAAGCGCCTCAACGCGTTCAAGTCAACCCTCGAGTCCGCATGGGAGACTCGCAAGCAGGCGGCACCCGCGGATGATGTCGCAGGAATCGACCTGACCGAGCCGGGGCTGCCGATGGGCGAGGGCCGTCGGCACATTCTCTCGCGCACCATGGATGAAATCCTCGATGTGTTCGGACAGATGGGATTCACCGTCGCTGATGGGCCAGAAATCGAGGACGAGTGGCACAATTTCACCGCACTCAACATTCCCGAAGGTCATCCTGCTCGAGATGCCACGGACAACTTTTATATGGGCGATCAGGGCGGTGTGAAGCGACTCCTGCGAACTCAAACATCAACCGTGCAGATTCGCGCGATGGAATCCACTCCCCCGCCACTCAAGGTGGTTGCGGTGGGCCGTGTCTATCGCCCTGACACGCATGATGCAACGCACTTCTCCATGTTCCATCAAGTCGAGGGGCTGTGCGTTGATCGTGATCTCTCGATGCGCGATCTCAAGGCCGCGCTGCTCCACTTCGCGCATGCCTACTTCGGCGAGGATGCCGAAGTACGCATGCGACCCAGCTTCTTTCCCTTCACCGAGCCGTCTGCTGAAGTCGACATGAAGATGCGCATTCGAGACCAGTGGCAGTGGGTGGAGATCGGTGGCTGCGGCATGGTCGATCCGAACGTCTTCTCGGCCGTTGGCATTGACGCCAGCCAGTGGCGTGGATTTGCTTTCGGACTGGGTGTGGAGCGGATTGCCATGCGCCGCTACGGCATCAGCGACATCCGTTGGCTCTTCGAAAACGACGCGCGTTTCCTCCGCCGGTTTTAGGGCGTTGGAACCACTGCCAGCGAAGGGCTGGGGCGCAGCAAGGCGTCGGGAGACGAGATCAGGATGGCGATTCACTCGGCGGATCTGCCGGCTTCTCTGCCTGCTCGGCTTTGTCTGCCTTGCCCGCTGCCGCCTTGCGGAGCTTTGCGGCGTAGGCCGTCCGACGATCCGCCGCTGCACGGCGACCCGACGAACCGCCTGAAACCTGTGAGCCGCCTTCACGACCCACGAGTTGCAGCACGACCAGATCGGTGGCGTCACCGAGTCGGCGTCGGTCCGTCTTGATGATGCGCGTGTAGCCGCCTGCTCGATCCGCAAACAGCGGGGCAACGCGTGTCATCAAATGATGCACGAGTCGCGGCGCCTTGCGAAGCTCCCCATAGCGATTGAATTCGATCTCGCTCGCTGCGGGCAGCGTCCAGAACTCGCTGGTCTTGCGGCTCTCGGGCATCTTCTCGTCGGCAATCCACGCCATCACATTGCGATCCGTCAGCTTGCGCTGCAGGAGCCGCCGTGAAGCGAGTGAGCGCTTGCGGGCGATGGTGATCAGGCGCTCGACATACGGCTGCACCGCTTTGGCCTTCGCCGTCGTGGTGGTGATCTGCCCGTGCTCGAACAACCCTGCGGCCAGATTCCGCAGCATTGCCTTGCGATGGTCGCTCTGCAAACAGAGCTGTCGTCCTGCTACACGATGTCTCATGGTTCAAACTCCTTGCATCGAAAAAAGTCGGTGGAATCCTTGGATGGCCCCTGTCAGATCGACTGCGCTGGCATACCGAGAGAAAGCCCAATATCGCGCAGCCGCGACTCGATTTCGCTCAGCGATGTTCGGCCGAACGATCGCAGTTCCATCAATTCACTCTCGGTCTTGAGGATCAGCTGCCCCACTGTGGTGACGCCCGCGGAGTGCAGGCAGTTGGTGGCGCGCACGCCAAGCCCGAGGTCCTCCAATGTCATCTGCAACTTGCGAGCATGATCTTCCTCAACAGCCAACTCGGCGCCGATGCCCTCCTCCACCGTGTCCTGTCCGGCCGCATCAAACTGCACGAACGGATTGACGTGCTTTCGGAGGATCTTGCCGGCTTCCACGAGTGCCATTTCTGGCGACACCGTTCCATTGGTCCAGATATCCAGTACCAAGCGCTCGTAGTTGATGCGCTGTCCGACGCGAGTGTCCTCCACGCGGTACCGCACGCGCTGAACCGGTGTAAAGATCGCATCGACGGGAATCTCACCGATGACCTGCTCCTCGTTGTTGCCGAGTTGCTCGCTCGCGGGCATATACCCACGGCCGCGCGCCACAGTCAGCGTCGCCTCAAATCGCACCTTGTCGGTGATTTCACAGATCACATGATCCTGGTTGAGGATGCGCACCGATGCGTCAGACTGGATGGACGCTCCCGTCACATCGCCAGGCCCAGTGACACTGATGTGAACGGTCTTCGGCTCGTCACCATCCATCTCCACGATGAGACCCTTGATGTTCAACAAAATGTCGGTGACATCCTGCTTGACACCCGGGATCGAGGTGAACTCGTGCGTCACACCGCTGATCTGCATTTTGGTCACCGCAGCACCCTCGACGCTCGACAGAAGAATGCGACGCAGGCTGTTGCCGATGGTCGTGCCGTAGCCGCGCTCAAACGGCTCCGCCGAGAAACGACCAAAGGTCGGGGTCAGGCTCGCCTTGTCTACCAAGACGCGGCCGGGAATTTCGAGTCCTCTCCAACGAATGTGCATGATCAAGTCTCCTTGCTTCGGCAGTGTTCCAAACGGACGGGGAGTCTTGCCCTGATCGGATCCGCGGTGCCCTGCCGAATCGGCATCGCGGCCCTGCTATGGGCGAGACGGAAATGCGAATGTTAGACGCGGCGCTTCTTCGGTGAACGGCACCCGTTGAAGGGCAGCGGTGTCTGATCCTCGATACTGAGCACCTTCAGGCCATTGGCCTGCAGTGCCGTGACGGCTGATTCACGCCCAGGACCGGCTCCGCGCACGCGGACCTCGACCTCGCGCATGCCCACGCGACGTGCTTTGCCTGCCGCGCGCTCGCTGGCGCGACTGGCGGCGAACGGCGTGCTCTTGCGGGCGCCCTTGAAACCGACGCTTCCAGCCGAGTCCCAACAAATGGTCTCGCCGTTTGTGTCGGTAATGGTGACAATCGTGTTGTTGAACGTCGCGTTGACGTGCACGATGCCCTTGATGACGTTTTTGCGAATCTTTGGCTTCTTCGACATAGTTGTGTGCCTGTTGTTTGACTGGGAGGTGCCCGCCCCGCTCTCGGGGCGCTTGGGATCAGCCGTTCACGCCCTTCTTGCCTGCCACGGTCTTCTTCTTGCCCTTGCGCGTGCGGGCGTTGGTTCGGGTGCGCTGACCGCGCGCGGGGAGCGATCGGCGATGGCGTTCGCCACGGTACGCATGAATATCTTTGAGTCGCTGGATGTCTTGGGACACTTGACGGCGAAGCGCACCCTCCACGACGTAGTTCTCATCGATCACCTTCGAGATGGCCGCGAGTTCCTGATCGCCGAGCGTATTGGTGCGACGATCCGGGTCGATCCCGGACTTCGTGAGAATGGCAGCGGCGATCTTGGGGCCGACCCCATGGATGTACTGCAGCGAGAAGAGAATCTTTTTCTTTTCAGGAATATCGATTCCAGCGATACGTGGCATAGTGAGTGTGCTCCGTCGAGGCGTCTGATGCTGTTGCGTGCGTGTTGCTTGTTGAACGATGCTTGATCGAGAATGGTCAGCGAGGGATTGTCAACCCTGTCGCTGCTTCAGCCTCGGGTTCTTCTTGTTGATGACGAAACGCTTGCCCTTGCGGACAACGATTTGGCAGTCGAGTGTCTTTCGTTTGATGCTGCTCCTGACTTTCATGGCATGCTCCAGTGTCTGTGGTTTCTTTGGTCCGTTTCGGTCGTCTTTTGAATCTCTGCAGTGCTCTTGCTGGCGTTATGCGCGGTAGGTGATGCGCCCCTTCGTCATGTCGTATGGGCTCATCTCGATCTTCACGCGGTCGCCGGGGAGGATCTTGATGAAGAATTTCCGCATCTTGCCGCTGACATAGGCGATGATTTCCTGACCATTCTGGAGTCGCACGCGAAACATGGCATCGGGGAGCGCCTCGGTGACCTCGGCTTCCAACTCGATCTTGTCTTCCTTTGCCATCGTGAGACCTCAGTTCGCAACTGCGGGGACAGCAACGCGCCGCCCAAGAACCGCCGCCGACACGCTCGTCGGCTCTTCATCCAAGACTTCGCATCCACTGCGGGTCACAAGCACCGTTCGCTCCACAGAGCAACCGGGCTGCCCCGAGCGCGTGCGCATCGTCCAACCATCCGCATCTGCGATCAATTCGCAGCCAATGGCGAAACCTCGCCCATCGATCGTCTGAAGACCATCGGGACGAGCAACCACTGTTGGCTCGATCGACAGAACCATGTCCGGGAGCAGCGTGAAGTCGCCGCGCTCAAGGAACGCTTCATCGAGACCGCAGGGTGCCACAGGCGCCTCGTGCAGCGTTCGACCGACTCCATGCCCCGCATACTTGGTGACAATCCCAAGACTGCGGACCTGTGCGACTGCCTGCATCGCAGCGGCCACACGAGACCAACGCACGCCTGGCGCAATCATGCCAACGGCGGCCTCCATCATTTCGCGGCAACCCTGCACCATGGACACGGAGCGTCCGCTGCCGCGACCGATCACGGTGCAGTCCGCCACATCTGCGCACCAACCGCCGAGCCGAACAGCGACATCAACGGTCACGACATCACCGTCCTGAAGCGGTCGTTCCGTCGGAACGGCGTGGATCAGACGATCATTGACGGCGACACAGCATGCCGCGGGGAAGGGCCGATCACCACCGTCCACTGCATCAAACGGAAGCACCTGTAACGCGCTCTCGGCACGTGCAGCGGCGACCACGCCTGCCACGATCGCCGCGAGCGTTTCGGGCTGCGTTCCAATGGCTGCACTTGCGAGCGCCGCATCGACAGCGCTGCGCGCCACGAGTGCCGCTGCGCGAATCGCTTGAATCTCCTCGGATGTTCGGAGTTCCACCTGACGCCCACCGCCAACCGAAGGACGCCGCGCCGCGGCCGTACCACCTGCCTGGCCACCGAGCGACGACAGCGACACCGAACGCACCGTCCGGTCGTGGACGCGCGCCTCGGCGAGCAGTTCATCAGCAGTTGTTCGGATCGTGACCATGGTTGCGTTCTATCCGTGATTCGTATCAGCCTCGTGCAGAGCGAATGCGAGGGCCCGTCTCCGATGCGCCGCTCGACAGGAAGCCCGAGTAGTTGCGCATCATGAGACTCGCTTCCAGTCTCTGCGCGATATCCAAAGCGACGCTGACAACGATGAGAAGTCCTGTTCCACCGAGGAACTGCGCCACAAAGAATGGAATGCCAAGCTGCTGCGTCACGATCGTCGGGATGATCGCGATCACCGCGAGCGCGCCTGCCCCGACATACGTGATGCGTGAAATCACCGTTTCCAGATACTCCGCAGTGCGTGGGCCGGGGCGAAGTCCGGGAATGAAAGACCCATGTTCACGAAGCTGCTTCGACATATCTGTCGGCGACAACTGCACGGTCGTCCAGAAGTAGGAGAAGAAGTAGATCATCAGGATCTCGACGATCACATAGGGATACGAGCCGATCTGGAGGTTCTGTGCGACGAAACTCGTGATGGATGACCACGTGGAAGTCGCATCGGTCGCAGCGGCACGGGCCGCCAGCCACGCACATGCGGACGACGGGAACATCATCAGTGTGCTCGCAAAGATGATCGGCATGACACCCGCATGGTTGATTCGAAGGGGCAGATAGTGGCGCTGTCCGCCGTAGACCTTCCGCCCACGGGTGTGCTTTGCCTGCTGGATCGGAATGCGTCGCTGAGCAACCGTGATGACGATCGCTCCACCAATGACGAACAGGAATCCTGCAATCAGCACAACGAGCCCTGCGACACCGAGACTGCCGTCACCACCCTGCAGGCTCGGATTGAAACTCTTGACGACCCACTGAATCGCGCTCGGCACACGCGAGAGAATGCCCGCGGTCAGGATGATCGACACGCCATTGCCGATGCCGTACTTGTCCACCTGCTCGCCGAGCCACATGATGAAGAGACTTCCTGCCGTGAGCCCGGTGATGCCCGAGATGTAGAACATCCACATCGCACCACCGGTTTGGAATTCGGGCTGCACCAGATTCATGGTGCGCAGGTAACCGAGCCACATGGCTCCCTGCAGAACGCACAGCCCCACTGCCGAGAGGCGTGTCCACTCCATCAGCTTCTGCTGCCCGGACATCCCTTCCTTCTTGAGGTCTTGCAGCGCCGGCACAATGGTCTGAAGAATCTGGAAGATGATGCTCGCCGTGATGTACGGCATGATCCCGAGACCGAAGATCGTGCTCTGCTGCAGCGAACCGCCGGAGAAGATCGAGGCATACTCCAGAAGTCGGCCAAACCCAGTCTGATCTGCCGCGGCGCGATCGGCAGCGCGGGCAAGCTCCGACTGATCCACCCCAACAAGTGGAATCCAGAATCCGATTCGGTAGACCACCAGAACGCCCAAGGTGAAAAACACCTTGTTGCGGAGTTCCTTGATCTTGAAGATGTTGGCGAATGCCTGCAGCATGCGTGGTGACTCGATCCGTGATCAGGCTTGTGCGTCGCCCTCTTTGGGGGCGGCCTTCGCGGCCTTGTCTTTTGCCTTCGACTGCGCGACCTTCTCGGTCTGCGCCTTCTTTGCAGCATCGGCTTCCGCGGCAGCCTGCTCAGCTTGCGCAGTTGCGGCTGCCTTCGGGGTCAGCGTGGCAGAGCCACCCGCTGCTTCAATCTTGCTGCGTGCCTGTGTCGAGAAACGATCCGCCGTGACATTGAGCTTCAGCGTGACATCGCCCGTGCCAAGCACCTTCAGCGGCATATCCGCATCACGCACCAGCCCGACCTTCACGAGTGCCGCAATATCGACCGCCGAACCGGCCTTGAAATGCTTGGCAAGATCGCACACGTTGACGACGTGGTAATCCACGCGGAATGGCGCGTTCTTGAAACCTCGCTTGGGGAAGCGGCGAAGCAGCGGAGTGGAACCACCCTGGTAGCCCGGGCGGCTTGTCCAACCTGCGCGGCTCTTGGCACCCTTGTGACCGCGGCCACTCGTGCCGCCCTTGCCACTGCCCTCGCCGCGTCCAACACGCATGCGAAGCTTGTGCTTGCCAACCTTCTTTGTGATGTCATGAATCATCATGGTCGTTCGTCTCCTGTCTCGGTCAATCGGACTCTGTCTGCTTTTGTGTGCCTTCGCTGGGTTCAGTTTCTTGCGATCGGTTGTTCACCCTCTCGTCATGCACTCGGTGCACCCGACGCATCTGCTGCAGGTGCTCCCGAAGCCGCGGCTGGTGCTGCGCCCGGTGCATCGCCTCGTCCGCCACGCCCGCCACCGAATCGTCCGCCACGGCCACCGCCACCGCTCCGACGACGCTCGTCACCGACGGTGTTCACGGGTGCTGCAGCGCGTTCACCAGACTTCTTGCTTGGCATCGCCGCCATTCCACGGGCAATGGCGTCTTCCACACTCGTTGTGCCGAGCCCGATGCCGCGCAACTGCTCCACCTTCTCGCGCGTGCGAAGCGTGTCGAGCGCAGCAAAGGTGGCCTTCACCAAGTTCTTGGCATTGGTCGATCCATACGCCTTCGTCAAGCAATCCTGCACGCCGAGCATGTCGAGTACCGCACGCACCGATGCACCCGCGATGACGCCCGTCCCGGGGCTCGCCGGCACGAGGCGAACGGATGATGCTCCAAAGCGTCCCTCCACAGAATGCGGGATCGTGCGGCCCTGCAGCGGGTACTGCCGCAGCTTTCGGCGGCCCTCTCGGGTTGCCTTCTCCACGCTCGTGGGAACCTGATTGCTCTTGGCGTAGCCGACGGCAACCTTGCCGTGCCGATCGCCAACCACGACCAACGCACCGAAGCTGAAGCGGCGACCGCCAGCCACGGTGGATGAAGTGCGGAAGACCTTCACGGTCGTCGCGTCAATACCACTGTCGTCAAAGGATTCGCTCATGGTGTTTCCTGGATTCGTCTGCTCAGAACTTGAGTCCGCCTTCGCGGGCGCCATCGGCGAGCGCCTTCACGCGACCGTGATAGATGTAGCCGCCGCGGTCGAACACGACTTGATTCACGCCCGCCTTGCGCGCGCGCTCGGCAACGGCGCGCCCCACCGCGGTGGCGGCGGCCACATTGCCGCCGCTTGCGGTCTTGAGCTCGCTGTCGGTCGAGGATGCAGCTGCCAACGTGCGGCCTGCGAGATCGTCGATGACCTGCACATAGATATGTCGCGGGGATCGGAAGACCGCCAAACGTGGACGATCGGGCGTTCCGCGCAGAGTCTTGCGCATGCCCTTTCGTCGCCGGTCGCGACGCTGCCATTTCTGAACGCTGGTGTTCATGTCGGTTCTCCTTCTGCGCCCGATTAGGCGCCGAACGCCTTGCCCTTCTTGCGGGCGATGACTTCGTCCGTGTACTTGATGCCCTTGCCGTTGTAAGGCTCCGGCTTTCGTTGGCTTCGGATCAGCGACGCGAATGCGCCGACCTTCTGCGCATCGCAGCCTGCCACGGTGATGAGCGTGTTGTTTTCGATGGTGATGGCAACGCCTTCCGGGATCATCAGCTCAATCGGATTGCAGAAGCCGATCGTCAGCACGAGCTTCTTGCCTTGCGCCCGCGCATTCCAACCCACGCCGATCACTTCCAGCTTGCGCGAATACCCCTCGGCCGATCCGCGAACCATCTTGTTGAGCACGGCACGCGTCGAGCCCCAGTACGCGCGGCGATTGCCCTCCTCGATGCGTGCGGGATCATCGAGCGTGCAGGAAATCGTCCGGCTCTTGTCGTCGTAGGACACCACGACCTCCGGCCGATGCGTGAAGGAGTTCTTGCCCTTGGGACCCTGAATGTCCACCGTTCGGCTGCCAGCATTCACGGCAACCTTGACAGCAGATGGGACTGAAATGGTTTGCTTTCCAACTCGGCTCATGGATGTTCCTCGATTTCGCGCTCTGTCTTTCGGTGGTGCGTGTGGTAGGCGATGGTGTGTGTGGTGCCGTCTCTTAGTCGTGCCTTTGCGATCACGAGACCGCGCACACGACCTCGCCGCCGACCTTCATTTCGCGGGCCTTTCGATCACTCATGACTCCGCGACTCGTCGACACCACCGTGATGCCGAGACCCTCGAGTTGCCGTGGCATGGCGCGCGAACGCACGTACACGCGGCAGCCCGTATGCGAAACGCGGTCAATGCGGTTGATCAGCGACTCCCCGCGCGGTCCGTACTTCAGTTGCACGCGCAGCAGTCCTTGACGCCCGTCCTCGACGCGTTCGAAGCCGGTGATGTAGCCCTCGTCGCGCAGCACATCGAGCACGCCACGGTTGAGGCGATTGTTGAGACAGGTGACGCTCTTGCGGCGGATCGCAACGGCGTTGCGAATCCGGGTGAGCATGTCGGCGGTCAGATCTTGCAGTGACATGGTCTTTTCTCGTGTGTTCCTAGGGTGCGCGTGTTCAGTCGTGCGTGATGAGGGTGGAGGTGGATCGGATCACCAGGATGCCTTGCGCATGCCGGGGATCATGCCTTGCAGCGCCAACTCGCGGAGCATGTGGCGGCTGATGCGGAACTTGCGGAAGTAGCCGCGCGCGTGACCGGTGAGTTCGCACCGATTTCGCTTGCGGCAGGAAAACTTGGGGGTGCTCCCCATCTTGGCGAAGACTCGCTTGCTGGCCATGGTTGTTCTTTCTGAGGTCCTTGAAACTGGTGAATGAAGTTCAGTGGTGAATGGTCCGATGGATCATCAACTGCCTGCGGGCTTGCTTGATGCGCCAGCGGCAGCGGCCTTGGTGTTGACTTCCGGCCGAACGAAAGGCATCCCGAGCTCGGCCAGCACCATGCGGCTCATCTTGGGATCGCTGTTCGAGAAAACGATGTTGATGTTCATGCCGTGCGAATGGTTGACCGCAGCCATATTGATCTCCGGCCATACCGCCTGCTCGGTCAGTCCCGTCGCAAAGTTGCCCTGACGATCGAAAGTCTTGTCCGATACGCCACGGAAGTCCTTGATACGGGGCATCGCGAGGTTGATCAGCCGATCGAGGAAGCTCCACATGCGCTCGCGGCGCAGCGTGACCATGAACGCGCTGGGCGCGCCTTCACGAACCTTGAAGTTCGACACGGCCTTCTTTGCAGCAATCATGATGGGCTTCTGCCCGCTGATCGTGGTCAGCGTGCCGATGACTGCATCGCGGTACTCGGGCTTCAGCTTCTGATTCTCGAGGTGGCGTCCAACCCCGACATTCACCACGATCTTCTCGATACGCGGCAGCTGGTGAACATTCTTCAGTTCAAAAGCCTGAAGAACGCGCGGACCCACTTGGTCGCGATAGAAGCGCCGCAAACGCGGCTCTGGCATGGACGCTGATTTGGTCTTGTTGCTCATAGATGCTCCTGAATGCTCTTGTCTGCTGTCAAATGCTTTCCGACCACTCAGCGCTTGCCTGCGCTCTTGCCGCCTGAACTCTTGCGAAGCACGTGCAGTTCGCTTCCATCGCGCGCAGCCACACGAACCTTCGCACCATCGGCACGGGTCACGAAACGCACACGCGTTGCCTTGCCGCCGGCCATTGGGCTGACGTTGGAGATGTGGATCGACAACTCCTTCTCGATGATCGAACCCTTCGGCTGCGCCTGGGTTGGACGCACACGGCGCTTGCGCACGTTCACGCCCTTCACGATCACACGGTTGGACTTCAGGTCCACTTCGAGGATCTCGCCCGTCGAACCGCGGTGATTTCCCGCGGTCACCAGAACGACATCACCCTTCTTCACATGCTGCGGCATAGGTCAGACCACCTCCGGCGCCAATGACACGATCTTCATGTAGTTCTTCTCCCGGAGCTCGCGCGCCACGGCGCCGAAAATGCGCGTGCCCTTGGGATTGCCGTCGTCATCAATGAGGACGCAGGCATTGGAGTCGAACCGAACATACGAACCATCCGCCCGACGGACTGGGTACTTCACACGCACAATCACGGCGAGAGCTTTATCGCCCGACTTGACGTCGCCGTTGGGCATGGCGTCCTTGATCGCCACGCGAACGCGGTCGCCAACTGACATCGACAGGCGGGTGAACCGCCCGCGCGCGGTGCTCGAGCCGAGCACGCCGATGACCATCGCCTCTCGCGCGCCGCTGTTGTCCGCGACTTCAAGCCTGGATTCTTTCTGGATCATCTCTGAGATCTCCTCGAACGGCTTGCGGCCGTCAGTTGCTGCTGCCTTTGCCGCGGGCCTTGCTGCCCGCGGTCGTGCCAACGCTCTTCCGATCCGACTTGCCGGTCGACTTCCCGTCCGTGCCTCGATCCGCCACGGCCTCGCCGTAGACGATCTCCGCCTTCACGGGCGCCTTTTCCACGATGCGCACCAGTGCCCAGCGCTTCATGCGCGACACGGGACGGCACTCGGCGATCTCCACGCGATCGCCCATGTGGCTCTCGTTGGTTTCATCGTGCACGTGAAGCACGGTTCGCTTGCGGATGTACTTGCCGTACCTCGGATGGCGTGCGGAATAGGAGATGACCACGCGGCGCGTGCGATCCTGTCCATCACGGTCCACCACGCCCACAAGGCGGGGACTCCGCTCTGGAATGACAACGGGTGACTTGCGACTCACGACTTCACCTTCCTCCGGCTTCCGCCGGCCTTGGGGGTCCCCGCTGCAGGCTGCGTCGCACGCCGTCTGGCAGAGGCTTCGGTCAGAACGCGAGCGAGATCGCCGCGCATCTTGCGGAACTGCGAGGTGTCCTTCACCTTCTCGGTCACCACCTGCGCACGGAGGTTGAACAGCGCGCGACGCAGACGCGCCGTCTCCTCGCCGATCTCCTCGTCCTTCAACTTCTTGATCTCTTTCGTGTCCATGTTTGTTCCTGCGTTTTCCTACGAGATTCCGTGTCTTCTGTTGATGTCTCTTCGTTCTTACACCGCCAAGCGACGGCCGACCATGCGGCAGCGGATCGGCATCTTGTGCGCCACACGTGCGAGCGCCTGCTTCGCGAGGTCTTCGGTCACGCCTTCCACTTCAAAGAGGATCGTTCCAGGCTTGACGCGCGCTGCCCAGTAATCCACATCAGCCTTTCCAGTACCCATTCGCGTTTCAAGGGGCTTCTTGGAAATTGGCTTCTCGGGGAAGACTCGGATGTACAGCTTGCCTTGACGGCGGAGAAAGTGCTGGGCGGCGATGCGACCTGCGTCGATCTGTCGACCGCTGAGCCACACCGTCTCGAGCGACTGAAGGCCGAACTCGCCGAACGCGACATAGTTGCCGCGGGTCGCGTTGCCCTTCATCTTGCCGCGCTGTTGCTTGCGGAACTTGACTCGTGATGGGAGAAGTTTCATTGCATTCCTTCAGTCAGTAGTTCAGTGTTTCAGTGCTTGACTCAGCGGCGTCCTCGGGCACGCGCGCGTCCGCCAGCCGCAGTCGACTGGTACTCAGCCTGTTGATCCTGTGCCGTGTACATGCCGCGGTACACCCAAACCTTCACGCCGAGCGCGCCATAGGTGGTGAACGAATGCGCCAGCGCATAGTCCACCTGCGCCTGCAAGGTCGAGCGGGGGATCGAGCCGAGGCGCATGTCGAGCGTGCGGCTCATTTCCGCGCCACCAAGGCGACCGGCCAACAGGATTCGGATGCCCTTTGCGCCGTTCTGCATCGCACTCTCGCATCGCTGCTTGATCAGGCGACGGAAATTCGCGCGCTTCTTCAGCTGCTCCGCCATCGTCTCTGCGATGAGCCGTGCATCGATCTCCGGATTCCGCACTTCCACGACGTTCAGCGCGACCTTGCGTCCCGTCAGCGCCTGCAATTCGTTGATCAGTTGCTCCTTGCCGGAACCCTTGAGCCCGAGCACCTGCCCAGGTCGCGCCGTCTTGATGACGACCGTCAGTTCTTCGCGCGTGCGCTCAATGAGAATGTCACTGACAGCCGCGAACGGCGGCGTTCGGTTCAACCGCTTGTCGAGGAACTTGCGGATCTTGTAATCCTCGACGAGCAGCTCGCCGAAGAGCGCCTTGGGGGCGAACCAGCGGCTCTTGTGCGCCTCGGTGATGCCGACTCGGAAACCAAATGGATGTGTCTTCTGTCCCATGGTGTGCTCCTCAGGCCTTGCGCTCAGCGACCGTCACGGCGATGTGGCAGGTGCGCTTCATGATCGGATGTGAACGCCCGCGATCCTTCGGTTGGAATCGCTTGATCGTCGGACCCTCGTCCACCTTCGTCTCCTGAACGAAGAGGGCGGCGATATCCGCCTCGCGCTCTTCCGCGTTGGCGATGGCGCTCTTGAGCACCACCTTGACGAAGGCGGCGCCACGGCGCGGGCTGAAGTCGAGGCGCGTCATCGCGCTCGCGACATCCAGTCCGCGGATCATGTCCACAACCAAACGTGCCTTGCGGGGCGCGATGCGGCAGTAACGATGTGATGCAGTGAATGCCATAGGTGCTCCTCAGGACGCGCGCGATCAGGCTTCGACCTTCTCGCCGCCGGCGATGCCTTCCTTTTTGTTCGTATGCCCCTTGAAAAGTCGGGTGGGCGAGAACTCGCCAAGCTTGTGGCCGACCATGTCTTCGGTCACGAAGACATCCACAAAGGAACGGCCATTGTGGACTTGGAAGGTCAGTCCGACGAACTCGGGCACGATGGTGCAGGCGCGACGCCACGTCTTCAGTGGTGAGCGACGCTGCTGCGATGCTTGAGCGGCCTCGGCACGGCGGAACAACTTCTCGTCGACCGAAGGACCCTTCTTGGATGAGCGGGACATGTCTTGCGTTCTCCTGTGCTGTGTTCGTAGGTCAGATCTTCAGTTGGCCGTAGCGGCGGCTGAATCGGCGGCGCAGAATGCGCTCGTCGCTTGCCTTGCCACGCACGCGTGTGCGCCCGCCCTTGGCTGGTGTATTGCTGGCATTCGATGGAATCTGTCCACCCTTGGAACGACCTTCACCACCACCGTGCGGGTGCTGATGATGGCTCATCGCCATGCCGCGCGTGCGCGGCCGACGTCCCATCCAACGAGCGCGTCCCGCCTTGCCAAGCTTGACAAGCGCATGGTCCGGGTTGCCGACCGATCCGATCGTCGCGCGGCAGTCGAGCGACACCTGACGGATTTCGCCGGATGGCATCACGAGCGTGGCAAAGCGTCCTTCCTTGTTGGTCAAACGCGCCGCAATACCGGCAGAGCGCACGAGCTTGGCTCCTCCACCAGGGATCATCTCGACCGCGTGCACTTCCAGTCCGGTGGGGATGAAGCGCAGTGGCATGCAGTTGCCGACGTTCGGATCGATCTGCGTGTTCGAATTGAGCACGGTCTGACCCGCGGTCAATCCGCGAGGCGCAATCACGTATCGAAGTTCGCCATCGGGATAGCGCAGCAGCGCGATGTGACAGGTGCGATTGGGGTCGTACTCGATGCCGACCACTTGCGCGGGCTGGTCATCCTTCTGACGGCGCCAGTCGATCAGTCGGTAGCGGCGCTTGTGGCCGCCACCCTGCTGAATCACCGTCAACTTGCCCTGCGAATTGCGCCCACCGCTGCGCTGCAGCGGACGGAGCAGACTCTTCTCGGGGCTCTTCTTGGTCACTTCGGCATGCAGATTCACCGACGCATTGCGCCGAGCGTTGGTGATTGGCTTGTAGACGCGGATGGGCATGTTTCGTTCCTTTGCTCGGTCGCGATCAGAAGAGCTCGATCTTGTCCTCGGGGTGCACGCGCACCACGGCACGGCGGGTGGTCTTGCCGGGGATGAGTCCGAACTTGTTGCGGCGGTCTTCACCCTTGCGGTTCACGACGCTGACATTCAGCACCCGAACCTTGTAAAGGGCGATGACTGCATCCTTCACATCTGTCTTCGAAGCGCGCGAATCGATCTCGAATGTGTAGCGATTCTGATCGCTCGCCGCGGCGTTCGCCTTCTCGGTGATGATCGGTCGGCGGATGACTTCGGTTGCAATCATGAGGGGACCTCCGTCTTCAGGTCTGTCGGAAAGCAGGTTCCGTCGAGGAACGACCGCAGCGTGGCGCGGTCGATCACGAGGAAGCGATGGTTCAGCAACTCGAAGGCGTTCAACTGATCCACGCGGATCGTCGACGCGGATGCGAGATTGCTCGCACTGCGACGCGCGTTCTCATTCGCAGGGTCCAGCGCCACGAGGCAGGTGCGATCGATGCCGACACCCTTGAGCATTCGGGCGAAGTCGGCCGTGCGCGGCTTCGGGAAGTCGAGCTTGTCGAAGCACTTCACTTCGCCGTCGACCAATTTGGCCAGCAGCGCATTGCGGTTGGCCAGCACACGCATCTGCCGAGGCAGTGCGGAGCGAAGATCTTCGCGAGTGCGGGTCTTGGAGAACGCCACGCCGCCGCCCTTGCGGTTGGGCACGCGCGAAGCACCCACGCGGGCATTTCCCGTTCCCTTTTGCTTGTAGAGCTTTCGGGTCGAACCCTCCACGCTGCCACGGCTGCGTGTGCGCGCAGAGCCCTGGCGCTGGTTGAGGTGAACCGCCACATAAGCCTGCTTCAGCAGCGCAAAGCGCACTTCTCCGCCGAGTGTGGCGGGGTCGATCTGCAGGGAGTCGACCTTTTTTCCGTCGTTCGAGTAGATGGGCAAGTCAATCATGTCTCGTGTTCCTTCGGCGCGTTGCGCCGTCTTTCGCCTTCGCTTCCTGATCGCCAATCACAACAGGCTTCAGGCAAGCACCGACTTGGATGCTGTTGGGTTGTCCCTGTCGCGTGGTTCCCGGCGGCGACTGCCGCCAAGGCCTTCACGACGAGGCACGGCGCATTCGTGCGCCTATGCCTTCTTGGCTTGGATTCTCGCCTTTGGCTTGTAGAGCCGCGTCGCGGCCCGAACCGTGAGGATTCCTGTATTCGCGCCGGGGACCGCCCCCTTCACGATGAGCAGGTTCTTGCCTGCATCAATGCTGATGACATCAAGGCTGCGCACGGTGACTCGCTCGTCGCCGAGACGAGTGGGCATGCGCTTGCCCTTCTTGATCTTTGCGCCGTGACCGCGGTCCGTACCGTGGCTGCCGATCGAACCTGGCGAGCGGTGCTTGCGCTCGGTGCCGTGCGATGCGCACATGCCCTTGAAGTTGTACGCCTTCATGACGCCCGCGAAGCCCTTGCCCTTCGACGTGCCGATCACATCGACGAACTTGGCGCCCTCGAGCGCGGACGCATCGATCACTTGGCCAAGCGTGAACTGCTCTGCATCCTTGTCGCTCGCGAGCCGAACTTCGCGGTGGACTCGCTTGGGAGCCACGCCCGCCTTTGCATCATGTCCCATCTCGGCCATGGTCGAGCGGCGTGGCTTGATGTCTTCGAACGCGAGTTGAATGGCGCTGTAGCCATCCTTTCCCGATGTCTTGACCTGCGTGACTTGGCAAGGGCCGGCCGCGATCACTGTCACGGGAATATTGCGCCCGTCCTCGAGGAACCAGCGCGTCATGCCAACCTTGCGTCCGATGATTGCCGTTGTCATGTGAAGCTCGCTTGGGGTCTCTCGGATGCGGGTACGCGTCAGGCCTTGATCTTCACGAACACGCCTGCAGGAACCACGAGGCGGTTCAGTGCGTCGACTGTCTTTGCGTTTGGATCGCTGATGTCGATGATGCGCTTGTGCGTGCGGATCTCGAACTGCTCGCGGCTCTTCTTGTCGATGAACGGCGAGCGATTCACGGTATAAATCTCACGGCGAGTCGGCAGCGGAATCGGACCAGCAACGCGCGCGCCGCTGATCTTTGTCTGCTCGACGATCTCCTTGGCGCTCGCATCGAGCACCTGGTGGTCGTACGCTTCAAGTCGGATGCGAATAGTTCCGTTCATGGTCGTTTGCCTCGGTTGGAGGCGAATCGCCGATGCTACTCTCCCCCGCGATTCTGTCAACGTCATGCGGCCCTTGACTGTGCAATTGCAACTCCTCCTCCAGCAGCGCACTGATTCTCGGACGATGCGCACTTTTGCGGCAGCTTGCGGCAGCCTTGTGATTTCGCTGGTTGTTGCTGCCTCTGATCTGCCATCCCAAACGGGTGATTCCGCCACAAAGAGCGCTGGGCAGTCGCCGCCTGCTCAGCCGCCCCAGCGTCCGATACCTCGGCGAGATATAGGACCATCGAAGGACGGATCAAAACAAAAAACACAACCGACTGCTCCGGCTCTTCCGCTTCCAAGCGCTGAAACAAATCCTCGAAAGCCAAAACAGGGTCCGCTCCCGACTCCGCCATCGGCAGCGCCATCTGCCTCGGAACCGAAGACCACCCCCGCTCTCCCGCGCGCCGAAGGCTCTCAGGAACTTGATGTGGAGTACCTCGATCTCGCGTCATTCGGCATTCGTTTCCGACCTCCGCAAGGATCGCAACTCACGAAGCCCATCGTTGGAGAAATGCCCATCTACTCCATCGACGATGGCATGTCGCCACCGCGCTTTCGGATGCAGGCGCAGTCCTTGGTGTCCTCCCTCGCGAAGCCGACTCCATCCGCGCAAGTCGACGAATACTTGCGCGGCATGAAAGAGCGCGGACAGTCGTTCGCGATCCTCGCAAACGAGGCGTGGAGCAACTCGCGCGTGCCCGCGCACTACCTGCTGACGAGCACCGATCTCGGTAACGGACTGATTGCCGTGCAAGGATGGCTCATCCTGCAGATGGGCGAGTTCGACTTCGTTGTTTTCACGCTGCTTTCCTCGGGCATCACGTTTGACAGCGTGCGGCCGCTGCTGGAGGCCAGTTTCCGAACGATCGAAGTCGCAGATATGGAGCGTCTTGCAGGCGAGCGTCGTGCGCGTCTTGTTGCGGGCAATGAGCTTCTGGCGGCTCTCACGCCAGAGCGCTTGCGCGCTCTTTGTGGCACGCCACCCCGCCTGTACCGCGTTTGGCGAAAGGGGGAAAACGGCAGCGAAGAAGAGCTTGGTTACTACACGATGACGGTGCTGCCAGGCGTCATAAACGATGCATCCTGCGACCGACCACCGAGCATGCCGAAAGAGCCCACGGGCATCTTGGTGATCATGCAGGGGCGCACGCTTGTGGATGCCACCACGCAGCGCGTGAGCGACCTGGAGGCTCGATTCTGGTCAGCATGGGATCACGGCAGTGAGGCGTGGACAAGCCGAGTCACCGAGCGTGGTGGCAAGGCGCCTGATCGATCCATCGCCCAGACCGGTATCCGAGGCGAACGCAACGAGGGCAATCCGATGCAACTGCTCACCGTTGTTCTTGGCAACAGGGAGTCGCGCATGCGCGATGAACAGCAGTGGACAGTCCCTCTCGGGGTGTACATGCCGCAGGCTGTCAGTCTTGTGCTCGGAGAACTCCTCCCGCGCGCCGATGATGCCGCGCCGCTCGAGTTCTCCACCTACTGCTTTGATCCGGCGCTCTTGTCGATGCCGCAGCGCACCGATTCGTTCACGCGGATGGAGGACGGCCGATGGATGCTGGTGACGCAGCCCGGTCTTGATGAACCCACAACGACCACCTGGTTTGATCCGACTGGAAAGCGCGTGAAGCGGATCGAACCGGGCAACATCACCACGGAGTTGTGCCTGCCTCGCCAGCTGCAGGAGATCTGGCGGCAGAAGGGTCTCCCTCAACAGTGATGCCTGCCATCACTGCTTCACTTCTGCTCCGGTGCGCGGGTGCCCTCCTGCTCTTCTGTGGGCCGGTTGTTTCGTGCACCTCTGCACCGCAGGCACCAACCAAAGTGAACCCCATCGTGGAGATTCTGGGGCCCGCACAGCCTGGGGCGATTGCAGCCCAAGATCTTGCACCTCGGTCGATCGGTGCCACGCGCTGGCAGCGTGTGGACGCACAATGGCGTCCCACGGACAAGTCGCCAGCAACTGTTGCTGCCACGCCGGTTGATGGTGATGCGCGAGAGTGGCTGGTCGATGGCATCGACGGCACGGTCGACATGATTGCGTTCCATTCGGACGGTTCTCTGCATCTTCTGCGAACAGATTCCCTCCAGGATGATGCACGAACGCTGTTCGATCCACCGCTGCTTCTTGCGCCAAGTGTGATCCGCGGCGACGGAGACATCAACTCGGACGCGTCCATGCGAGTGGACTCCCTCTCCACGCAGCGCCAACGAGATAGGGGATCCGCACACCGCACCATGCGTGTCCTTCGGGGTGAGCGCATCCGCACCCCCATCGGCGAGTGGAACGCAACCATCGTGGAGAGCGTATTCACGGCGACGCTCGACATGGCGGTCGCGACCCACCGAACCACGCTCTGGATCGTCCCGGGAATCGGGCCCGTGATGGAGCGGTGGGAAGCATCGGTCAAGGTGCTTGGACTTCCTGTCCCAAGAGACCGAGGCACAGCAGTTCGCATCGATCCCCTCCCCGCTCCTCCTCAGGCGCAACAACCGCCTGCGCCGCGCTGAGGAGTGACCGCACACTTGCGCGCGCCGAACTGGCAACTCGCGCCTACCCTCTTGGTCGTGAAAGCCCCCCGCATTCTGATTGCAGTGCCCGCGTTCAATGAAGAGCGCACGGTGGACCGAGTCCTGAGCCGAATCTTGGGATACGGACTGCCGATGCTGGTGATCGACGACGGATCAACCGACAGCACGGCAGCTCGGACCGCGAAACACCCTGTTGCATTGGTTCGCCATGCGCGCAACGAGGGCTATGGTGCCGTGATGCGCGCCGTGTTCGCGTGGGCAGCACACCAAGACTTCGATTGGGTGATCACAATGGACTGTGACGACCAGCACGAGCCACGTTTCATCCCAGATTTTCTGCGTGAGATCGCGCTCAATGATGTCGATGTGGTGTCTGGCAGTCGGTATCTGACTGCACTGCCGAGCGATGTTGCAGCGCCGGCGGACCGCGCGAAAATCAACCGCACCATGACGGCGGAAATCAATGAAGTGCTGTGCGGCGCATTCGAAGGACCACTCACGGACTCTTTCTGTGGATTCAAGGCGTACCGCGTTCATGCGTGCCATGCACTGCAGTTGAACGCGTCGGGTTATGAGTTCCCGATGCAGTTCTGGGTGCAGGCTGCGGCCCATCGCCTTCAGGTGCGCGAGATTCCCGTTGCCCGCATCTACCTCGATGCAAAGCGGTCCTTTGGCAATGGGCTGGATGATCCGGCGCGGCGACTCGCCGTCTACCGATCAACGCTCGCCAGCGAAATCGATCGCTGTGCCGCCCGCCTGCGGCACCTGCGACCACAGACCGGTGCCGTGCGCTGCTCGTAGAACAGAACCTCCTCATGGCTGAAGCTGATGCGATCGACTTCCGCATCGACGTCCCGCAGGCGGCTGCGCCCCTGACAGGAGTCGCCGCGGAAATTCGGACGCACCTGCGGACAGAACTCGGACTGCCGCAAGGCGTGGTCACGGGTGCGGGACATCAACCAGTGGTCTGGCATGCCGGACTGCTGGCGAAGTTCATCGCCGCATCGGCCGATGCAGCTGCGCTCGCGTCCACCGCGGGAAGGGGCGTGTGGCTTCACTTCATCAGTGATCAGGACATTGTCGAACCATCGCGAATCGAGCTTCCCGTGCGAGAGGTTCATGGCATGATTCGCCGATCTTCCCTGCAGTGCAGCTCGGCATGGGCGCGAACCAACGCCCGCCGCGCATCGGCTTGGTACCCGCCGTTCATGCCGAGCCCGTCCGCGGCCGTCTGTGCGAGTGATGCGGCGATCATCGCACGCGATGCATTCCTGCAACAACTCGATGCGAATCGAAGCGAAGCATCGGCGGCACTGCAGTTTGCCAAGTCGGTCGGCGCGTGTGCGCGCCCGTGGACGGGTCAGCCCGCACTGGTCATTGGCAGCACTGCGCTCTTGCATGCCGCCGCCCCGCTCGTCGAGCAGATTCTGCGAGATCCAGAGCGGTCCGCAGTGGCGTTCAATGAAGCACTGCATCACGATCCTCATGCGGCGCGCCCTCTGCGTGTGGCGGGCGACCGATCGGAAGTGCCGCTGTGGCGCATTGCCGAGGACGGATCGCGCGAGCGAGTCAGTGCAGAGGCGGCTCGGAGCGCCATGCAAGGCGGAGAACAGCTCTTGCCGCGCGCATTTCTGGCATCGGGTCTGCTGCGAATCTGCTGCGACTGCTTTTATCACGGCACGGGGGGAGCCCGCTACGAGCGCGTCGGCGAGGAGTGGTGGCGCCGATTCTTCGGCATCGATCTCCCTCCCTTCGGAGTTGCCACGGCGACAGTGCTGCCTCCACCCGCCGCGCTAGGCATCGGCGGCGCACCCGCTCCGCTGCGCATGTCGCATCGGCGGCTCTGGTGGAATCCTCATCTGTTGTCAGGCGATCGCGCGCCGCATGAGGCACACGCTGCACTCGTGACGCGCATCGCACAAGCACCACGCCGCTCCACCGAGCGTGCATCGCACTACGCCGCCTTGCATGCGTGGATCTCCCACGAGCGAATCGCGGGAAAGGCGCAATTCGATCAGATGCTGCAGGAGGAAACCGCCCACCGCGCCGAGCGCGCTCAGTCATCGCTCGCGCACGACCGCACCTGGCCATTTCTGCTGCTCGACCCTGCGTCCGTCGATGCGCTTGCTGCCGCGATCACGCGTGCGGTGCATCGTGCGCGGAGTGATCCGAAGAATCGGCGACACGCGCCGAGTGCGCCGCATCCTTGAGTGGATCCGGTCGGTAGAGGCGCGTGTCGAGGCTCCACACGCGTTCGGTGAAATCCGCGTTGCCGGAACGGAGGCGTTCTCGCGCAACGGCCACGATCGAAAGCGTTGTTTTCGCCTCCAGATTGTCGAGCGCCGCCACGAAGATCGCCTCTGGCGTCGATGGCAACTTGGCGGCCCCATGCTCGAGTTGTCCATGGTGGGAGACGATGATGTGCTGCAGGGCAAGCAGCGCATCCGGCGGAAGTTTCGGCCCGCTGCGCCCCGCGACCATCGACTTCACCTGCAGCCACACCGCGCCCCGCACCAAATGTCCAATCAGATTGCCATCCGTGGTGTAGCTGAAACCGCGCTCCCACTCGAGTTCTGCTGTTTTCCCGAGATCGTGCAGGAACAACCCCATCAGAACCAGGTCACGGTTCAGTCCGGGATAGAGCGGCAACATCCGCTCGGCCAGTTGCATCAGCTGATGCGTGTGTTCAAGCAGTCCGCCGATCCAGGCGTGGTGCACATTTGTCGCAGCAGGCGCTTGGCGAAATGCCGCCATCATCGTTTCGTCGCAGAGGTACGCCTCCGCAAGCGCACGCATCGATGGATCCTCCATCGAACGAAGCAGCACGGCGACATCCTCAAACATCTTCGGAATGTCTTTGGTCGTTGCCGGCAGCAGCGCGATCAGATCTTCGCGCGAAATCTGTACGGACTCGATCTGATCAATCACGACCTGCAATTGCCCCGAATACAGTTCCACACGTCCGAGGACGCGCGCGTATCCGGTCGATGACACCTCCCCGAGCATCGACTCCTCAAAGGTCCATTTGCGGGCGGCCGTCTCGCCCGTCGCATCACGAAGCAGCACTTTGAAATAGCACTTTCCGTTCCGCGTCACGCCCGTTTGCGGATTCACAAGGCTGTACACGCTGTCAATCAGCGCACCGGGCTTCAGGTCACGAATATGCATGTGCGGTCGGGTCATGTCGCGTGGAGCCTATCGGTTGAACCCGCCACTGTCAGGCAGCGCGCACGTCGCCGAGCACATCTGGAATGAGATCGCAGAGTTCCGTGGTGAGCATTCCCGCGGATCCATGACGCGCCGACCAAAGCCGCGCAGCAAGCCCATGCGCAGCAACACCCCAGCGCGCGCAGTCGAAGAGCGATGCCCTGTGTGGAGGACGCATGAACTGAGCAGCAAACGATGCAATCACCCCTGAGAGTGCATCGCCACTCCCGCCCGTGGCAAGCGCCGCAGTCCCCGCATGACACGACCAGTGCCGAACGCCATCGCTGACAGATGTGCGCGCGCCTTTGAGCACGACCACACACCCGCACCGCTGCGCGAGCGCAGCTGCGGCGGCGCCCGCACCCTCGCCAATCGGATCGCCATCGATGTCGAGGGCTTGTGCGAGCCGTTGGTACTCGCCAGGATGCGGCGTCATCACGATGGGACCACCACGCATGTCACGCGCAAAATCAATCAGCCGCGCGAGTGCGTTCAATGCATCCGCATCCACCACGAGCGGCACCTGCGCATGCGCAACCAAACGAATCACCAATTGCTCCACCGCGAATCCATCGCCCAGGGCGGGCCCGACAACCGCCGCATCCGAGCGCGCAAGCACGGGATCGATCACCTCCGCACACGCGGACGGAAGCAGGTTTCCCTCTATATCGACCGGGAGTGCATGACCCGTGGCACTCTCAAGGCTGGCAAGCGCAGACGCCGCGAGCGGTTCGGGCAGGGCCAACTCCGCGAGTCCGCATCCGGCGCGGATCGCGGCTCGGGCCGAGAGAACCGGCCCACCGATCATCATCCTCGGCAGACGCGCACATCCTCCGACCACCAAAACCCGACCAAATGTCCCCTTGTGGCCCACCAGATCGCGCTGCGGCAGCGGCGGACACGAACTCGTGCCATCGCCGCAGACACCATCCACGAGCGCATCAATCGACACGCAGGACCTCGATCTTCACATTGCCCATGACCGCGACGATTGCGTTGAAGTCCGCATCCAACTGTGCATCATCCTGAACGCTCGTGGCGAGCAGCAGATGTCCGGGATGAAACGCACGCGATTCGAGTGTCGCATCCAGATCATGCCAGCGACCTCCAAGCATTGCCTGCGTCCACATGTGCCAGACAAAGACGTGATCGCCGCCCGCAAAGTGATCGGCATACACCATCCCGCTCGCCACCCTCGCAGGGATGCCCTGAGCGCGCAGCAGCGCCGCGAGCAGAACGGCGTGCTCGGAGCAATCTCCCGACTTGGTACGGACCACCTCGCTCGCGCCGGCAAACGCGGTCGCCATGGACTTGTTCGCGATGAAACGGAACACGCCCGCACGGAGCGCCTCTGCTCGCGCGGCTTCCGTGGCATCCGCCGCCAGACCTGCGGCGCGCAGCACGCTCGCCGCAAGTTCACGCACCGCAGGCTCGTCGCAGTCGATCAGAACCGATGAGCGGAGAAGCCCCATGTCCTTCCGCTCGGTCTCTGTTGCCGCGCTCGAGCGCGCTGTATCGACCGACACTTCCACCACGCCTCCTTCGAGCGCTTTCGTGACCTGAGCCCCCGAACTCTCCAGCGCCGGCGGCGGTCCGTGCACACTCCGCACGCTCATCACCGCACGCGAAGCACGTGGAAGGCGCTCTCCCGCAGCGCCGACAGTCACCAAGCTGCGCCCAATGAGGTCGAGCTGTGCGCCTCCCCTCGCGGCGGCGCGTGCCGCACGTTCGGTGGAACGGCGCGCGACCATCTCTCCTAAAGGGAGCGGGGTGATCGACCGAACGACACGCCCCGAGGCATCGATTTCCTCGCGCGACGGTATCGGCAGCGAACTGTTGGTGGTCTTCCAGACGCTTGATCCGTCTGCTGCAACCGACTCCCGCGTTGCCGTCATGTCCACGATGCGTAAACCCGCAGCTGGATCGACCGTGCGATACGCCAGTTGGCCTGCGCCGCCACTGCGTGCACGCTGCGTCTCACGTTCCACTTCGGCTGGTGTGAGCCACGGGCGCGGCGGCAGCGGCATGCTCCGGCGAACATCACGCCCGCCTGCCTGTTCCTCGATTTCCACCTCACCGGCCAAGAAGCGGTAACGCACGCTTGACCTTGCATCACCAGAGCGTTGCCGAACGGAACAGCTGCTGGGCGTGCCCGCAGGCGACTCCTCGAAGTCCCAGCCAACCTCCATCACCGCGGATGCGCCGGCGCGCCCGAGCGTGAACTGCATATGCGACAGCGTGACCACTCGTTCGCCGTCCACGCGCACCTGCTCGTGCAGCCAACCGCAGTCGCTCCCCGCGATCGACACGATGAACCACTCATCGCGCGGCTCGACCGCATCGCCCGCTCGCGCCATCGACGCGAGCAGCGCGATGATCGCCGCAGACCACACGCGCCACTCAGGACACCGCATCCACGTGCCCCTCGGGGCGCATCAGCGGAAAGAGAATGACATCGCGAATGGTGGGGCTGCCGGTCAGCAACATCACAAGCCGATCGATGCCCAGCCCAAGACCGCCCGCTGGCGGCATGCCAGTCCGCAGCGAATCAATGAACGCCTGATCGAGAGTGCGGAAGACCGCATCCTCCTCGCCGACTCCCGCGAGTTGTTCGGTGAACTTTGCGAGCTGGATGTCGGGGTCGTTCAACTCCGTATACGCCGGGCCAATCTCCATGCCGCCGATGAAGAGATCCCACCGCTCCGCCAGTTCAGGGCGCGCGCGGCTCGGTCGCGTCAGCGGGCTGACCGCGCTCGGGTAGTCGAGCACGAACGTTGGTCGGCATGGATCGATCAGCTTCTCCGCGTCATGCTCGAACAGTTCATTCACCAGCAGCCAGTGATCCTTGCGAGGCGCATCGGCGAGGTGCTTCGCGACTGCCGCAGCACGCACGCGCGCCGCGTCCTCCATCGGAAACCCGAGTGCCCGCTCAAAGAGCTCGCCGAAGCGAACTTGCACGAAGGGCGCGCGATAGTCGATGCGCATGCCGTTCCAAGGAAGGATCGGCCCTGCCTCCGCCGCCGCATGCCAGCGCTGCTCGACCGCGAGGCACGCGCAGTGATGCACGAGAGACTCGGTGAGTTCGAGCATGGTTCGGTAGTCGCCGAACGCCTGATACGCCTCAAGAGCCGTGAACTCAGGATTATGGCTCCGATCGATCCCCTCGTTGCGGAAGTTGCGGTTGATCTCGAACACCTTGGGCAGTCCACCCACCAGCAGCCGCTTCAGGTACAGCTCAGGCGCAATACGCATGTAGAGCGGCATCCCCAGTGCCAAATGGGTTGTCACAAACGGGCGCGCTGCGGCACCGCCGGCGATCGGCTGCATCATCGGTGTCTCGACTTCGAGAAACCCGCGCGTCTCCATGAAGCGTCGCACAGCGCTCACGATGCGTGAACGCGCCTCGAAGACTCGCAGGACATCCGGATTTGCAAACATATCCACATGCCGCTGTCGGTAGCGAAGTTCCGCGTCCTCCAACCCATGCCACTTGGAAGGGGGCGGCTCCAGATTTTTCGAGTGCATCGCCACGTCAGTGGCCCACACGCAGACTTCCCCCTTCTTCGTTCGCCCCACACGTCCGCACACACTCACGATGTCGCCGTAGTCGAGCAATTTCACCAGTTCAAAGCGCTTTTCACCCAGCAATGCAAGCGAGAAGGTCGCCTGCAAGTCGCCCGTCGAATCGCGCAGCGAGGCGAAGGCGATCTTGCCCATGTCGCGGTGCTGGACAACACGACCCGCGATGGTCACCTCGGGCCGCTGATCTTCGATGGAAGCGCCCCCCGCGCCTTTCGCTGCAGCGGTGGCCGCCTCAAATGCATCATGCGCTTCTGCGCTGTACTGCGCCCGCGCATCGGCGAGCGGCGTCAGCCCATCGATCCGCTCGCCGTAAGGTTCGATGCCAAGCCCGTCACGGAGGAGCGCAAGCTTGGCGCGCCGTGCGGCGCGCAGGTCGGTCGGTGACGGCTCCGCCTGCTGCATCGCTCGAATATACGCCTGACGCTTTGGTGCGCGCGCGAGTAGATTCCACGGATGCACTTTGAGAGCCATCAGCCCGTCATCGACGATCTTTCGGCGCGGATCATCGCTATCCGCGACTCTCTTTAACTGGCCAGACAAAGTTTCCAATAAGGACCGCCTGGAGGCGCGCATGGGCGAGACAGGATTCTGGGATGACCAGAAGGGAGCGCAGCAGGCCATTGCAGAACTGAAGACGCTTCGCGCCACCATCGATCCGATCCTCGAGATCAACAAGGGCCTGCAGGATGCGCAAGTGGGACTCGATCTTGCGCGTGAGTCGAACGATGCTGAGCTCTTGAAGGAGACGGACGAGTCGCTTCACTTGCTCGTCCAGCAAATGGAACGCTGCGAGCGGCAATCGCTGCTTTCGGACAAGCATGACCACCGCCACTGCTTCTTCGCGATCCAAGCCGGTGTCGGCGGTACGGAGGCGAACGACTGGGCAGAAATGCTCGAGCGCATGTACCTCTATTGGTGGAACACCATGGGGTTCAAGGTGGAAGAGCTCAGCCGAACGCATGGCACGGAGACGGGGATCGCCGAGGCAACCTACGCGGTGCGCGGTCCGTTCGCCTATGGCTACAACTCGTGCGAGGCAGGATCCCATCGACTCGCTCGCGTCTCCCCCTTCAATGCGGAAGGCAAACGCCAGACGTCGTTCGCCACCGTCGATGTCACGCCTGAGTTCGAGGAGACGGACCTTCACATCCCGGAACGTGACATGGAAGTGACCGCGTTCGTTCGTGCGAGCGGACCAGGTGGGCAGAATGTGAACAAGGTCGCGTCCGCGATCCGTGTGGTGCACATTCCAACGGGGATTCAGGTCGTTGCAAGCACCTACCGCGATCAGTTGCAAAACCGAAAGCAGGCACTGGCAGTGCTCATGTCGAAACTGGAGCAGCTGGAGCAGGAAAAGCGCGAGGCGGAGATTCAGGCCGCGAAAGGCGGCAAAGTGGAGCGCGGCTGGGGAACGCAGATCCGTTCCTACGTGTTCTACGACAACCGCGTGAAGGACCACCGAACCAACTACGAGGAGCCCAACCCGCAGCGTGTACTCGATGGACATCTCGAGGCGTTCATCGATGCAGAACTCAAGCGCCGGCGGCGGGAACGGGACGGCATCGCCATCACGGGCTGATCCACCATGCGACATGACAACCATCACCTCCGCGTCGTTGACTTTGGTCGCGGCGTATGCAACAGTGATCAGGCACTTCGGCACGAGTGGCTTGTCACGAATGGACTCGGCAGCTATGCGTGCGGCACCATCTCGGGTGCACGCAACCGTCGGTACCACGGTGATTTCATCGTGGCGACGCAGGCGCCAGCGGTCCGAACCATGTTGCTTGGCGCGACAGTGCCAACGGCGCAGTACCGCAACGGAACCTACCAACTCTCGACCGCGCGGTGGACAGATGGCACGGTCAATCCACACGGGCACCTCTGGCTCCAGCGATTTTTCCTCGATGGATCGATCCCCACGTGGCGCTGGTCGCTGCGTGATGCGCTCATTGAGCGTCGCATCGTCATGGTGCATGGCGAGGACACTCTCTGCCAGATCTGGAACGTCGTGCGGGCCTCAAGTCCCGTGCAACTTTCGTTCGACATGCTCGTCGATTGCCGCAATCATCATGCCCTTGGGCAGGTGGGCGCGCCAACGCCCGCGATCGAGAGGGTCGAGCGCGGCGTGCGCCTTCGCTGGCCGCAGGGCGTCGGCAGCGGACCGATGGACCTCTATCTGCAGTGCGACCGTTCCGTGCCGACGCCTGTCGGGGCGTGGTGGACCCGCATGCTGCTGGCCGAGGAGCAGGCGCGCGGCTACGACTTTGAAGATCAACTTTGGAATGCGGTCCGGATTGATGTCGTTCTCAATCCGGGCACATCGGTGGTGCTGAGCGCATCGACGGCGCTGCAGGAGCCGCGTTCGGGCAGCATGGTCCTGGAAGCCGAACGCGCACGCATCGATGCGCTGCTGCGGCAGGCGGATTGTCCGGAGAGAGCCCCCGCGCTTGAGCAGCTTGTGTGCGCAGCGGATCAATTCATCGTCCGCCGCAAACGCCGCGACGGCACACGCATGGGCTGCTCCATCATTGCCGGCTATCCCTGGTTCGCAGATTGGAGCCGCGACGCGCTGCTCTCCGTCCATGGATTGCTGCTTGCCACGAATCGCCACGCGGAAGCGAAGGATGTCCTGTCCACGCTTGCCGATTGGGTCGAGGGAGGCTTGCTGCCCAATCGCTTTCCTGATCGTGCCGATGAAAAGGTGGAACGCAACAGCATCGATGCGCCGCTCTTGCTTGTGGTGATGGCCCGCCGCGTGTTCGAGCGCACGAAGGATGAGGCATGGCTGCGATCGTTGTGGCCAGCCCTTCTCTCCGTGATCGATGGCTACCGAAGTGGCACGCTGCACGGGATCGGCGTTGATCCTGCGGATGGGCTTGTGCGCGGTGGCGATGCGACAACACAGCTGACGTGGATGGATGCGCGCGTCGGCACGCGTCCGATCACGCCACGCGACGGCAAGGCGATCGAGGTGAACGCACTCTGGTGCGCTGCACTCGCGGCAATGTCCGACCTCGCTCCGCATGCGAACGCGCCAGACGGCAAGTGGAATGCGGATCTGGAGCGTGCCCAAAAGTCGTTCATAAAGTTCTGGAACGAAGACACCTCCTGCTGTTTCGACACGCTCGATGGCGACTCCGGAAGCGATGCTTCCGTCCGACCGAACCAGTTGCTCGCAATCTGCGCGCTGCCGGGGCTTCTGCCGCACGGTCAGGTGAGCACAATGGTGGAGACCTGCATGTCGCGCTTGTGGACACCCGTGGGACTTCGCACGCTGGTTCCGCGCGACCCTCGCTACTGTGGACATTACGGAGGCGATGTTGCCACGCGCGATGGCGCGTACCACCAAGGGACCGTGTGGCCTTGGCTGTTCATGGTCTCCGTCCGAGCAACCTTGCAGGTCGGCGGTGATCGGGAATCCATCATTGATTTCGTCTATCCGTTCTTGAACCACCTGCGCGAAAGTGGACTTGGATCCGTGAGCGAAGTCTTCAGCGGCGATCCGCCCCACGAACCGGGAGGCTGTCCTTGGCAAGCATGGAGCGTCGCATCGCTGCTCGAGATTGTCGAATGCATCGGCAGCGGGTTTGCAGCAGGAGGAAGAACAGGAGCACAGGCATGAGCAATGCCACGCCTCATGAAAAGCGAGTCATGAACACGACTGCGACACGCACCACCGCGGAGCATGCGCGACTCGCCGACGCGGATGCGGGGCGGGCTGCGTGGCGCCGCTTCGGGACATTTCTCGCCGACCGCCAATGGGGCACCGTGCGCGAGGACTATTCAGCGGAGGGTGCCGCATGGAACTCCTTTCCACATGACCACGCGCGAAGTCGGGCGTATCGCTGGGGCGAAGACGGGCTGGCAGGCTTCTGCGACCGTGAACAGTTGCTCTGCCTCTCGGTCGCGCTCTGGAATGGTCGCGATCCGATCCTGAAGGAACGCCTCTTCGGACTCACCAACAGCGAAGGCAATCACGGGGAAGATGTGAAGGAGCTCTACTGGTTCCTGGATGCGCTGCCGAGCGGAGCACTGGCGCGCATGCTCTACAAGTATCCGCAGCGACGTTTCCCCTACGACGAACTTGTGCGCGTCAATGCCTCGCGCAGCAAACTGGAGCGTGAATTTGAACTGCTCGACACGGGCGTGCTCGATGACGACTACTACTTCGATGTCGAGGTGGAGTATGCGAAGGCCGCGCCCGACGACATCCTGATGACCGTGACGATCACGAATCGCGCACCCGAAGCTGCGCGCATCCATGTGCTGCCGACGATCGTCTGGCGAAACACATGGACCTGGACCGGCTCGACCGAGCGTCCAGTGCTCCGCGCAGATGGGAAGGATGTGCTGGTGCAGCGAAGCGGGTGGGCACCCATGCGCGCGCGCTTCGATGGCTCTCCCGAACTGCTGTTCTGCGAGAACGACACCAACATTGAGCGTCTGTTCGGCAAGCCGCGCGATGGCAGGACATTCAAGGATGGGATCGGGGACTTTGTCATCTCGGGCTCCACGCAGTGCGTGGCGCAGTCACACAGTGGCACCAAGATGTCCGCACACCATGTGTTCGACGTCCCTGCGGGCAAGTCCGTCACCGTGCGCATGCGCCTGCATCCCGATGGTTCGGCGGATGCGTTCAAGGACTTTGATGGAGTACGGGCTGCGCGCGCAAAGGATGCGGATGACTATTACAGTGTGGTCCAGCACGGCATCGAAGACGCGGAACTGCGCCTCATCCAGCGGCAGGCGTGGGCGGGACTGCTCTGGTCCCAGCAGGCGTACCAGTTCGATGTTGCGCGCTGGCTCGATGGCGATCCGGGGCTTCCACCACCACCCGATGTCCGACGCAAGGGTCGCAACGCGGAGTGGCGACACCTGGAGAGCGATGGCGTGTACCTCATGCCCGATTCCTGGGAGTACCCCTGGTACGCGGCATGGGATCTTGCCTTCCACTGTGCGGCGCTCGCACCCATCGATCCGGTCGAGAGCAAACGACAACTGCTGCAACTGCTCGGCGAAGGCTCGATGCACTCGAGCGGACAAGTCCCCGCCTACGAGTGGGCTTTCAGCGATGTGAACCCGCCCGTGCACGCGTGGGCAGTCCTGCGCATACTGGAGTGTGATCGTGCAGCGGGGCGCGCCGACGATCTCGACTTCCTGCGAACAGCGTTCCACCGCCTGCTGCTGAACTTCACTTGGTGGGTGAATCGCAAGGACATGGATGGCCGAAACCTGTTCGCGGGCGGCTTCCTTGGGCTCGACAATGTCGGCGTCTTTGATCGCAGCGCAGATCTGCCGGAGGGAACCACCCTGCAGCAGGCGGATGGCACCGGATGGATGGGCATGTTCGCACTGAACATGATGCGGCTGTCTGTTGAACTGTCGCTGCATGAGCCGACGTATCAGGACATGGCGATCAAGTTCTTCGATCACTTCCTCGAGATCGCTGGCGCCATGGCTGACTTCGCGGGTACGGGCGCTGGACTGTGGGACGAGACGGACGAGTTCTATTACGACCGACTTCGACTCAAAAATGGTTCCGTCCTCGTCATGAGACTCCAGTCGGTCGTGGGGCTTCTTCCCATGACGGCCGTCTCGGTGATGGATCCGCGGCGCATCGAACGTGCCCCCGTCTTCGCCGCGCATATCGAACGCGTCTTCGCGAAGCATCCGGAGTTGGCAAAGCTTGTCTCGCACTGGAATGTGGGCGGCAGCGGCAACCTGCGGCTCTTCTCACTGCTGCGTGGGCACCGCATGAAGTGCCTGCTGAAACGCATGCTCGATGAGAAACAGTTCCTGTCACCGTTCGGCGTCCGTTCGATGTCGCGCACACTCGAGGACAACCCTTTCGTCTTCTGGCATGAAGGCAAGACGATGGATGTGCGATACACGCCAAGTGAGAGCACCACAGCGACCTTCGGCGGCAACAGCAACTGGCGCGGACCGATCTGGATGCCCGTCAACTTCCTCTTCATCGAAAGTCTGCAACAGTTCCACAGTTACTACGGCGATGAGTTCAAGATCGAGTGCCCGGCTGGATCTGGACGGATGGTGACGCTCGCCGACGCAGGGCACGAAGTGGCACGTCGCCTGCTCCAACTCTTCCGAAAAGATCCAGACGGCAAGCGCCCCTGTCTTGGAGAGCACTCCAAACTGCAGAACGATCCTCACTTCAACGACAAACTGCTCTTTCACGAGTACTTCGACGGCAACACGGGGCGTGGGTGCGGTGCATCACACCAAACGGGTTGGACAGCCATGGTCGTATGGCTGGCTGGACAACTCGGACGGCGTGGAGCAGCGCCGTGAACCGTCTCGCGCTCTTTGTCGGACGCTGCGCCGCTGGCGGAGCGCTGATTGGCGGCGTGTCCTTCCTTCTGTCCTTCGGCAACACGCAGAGTGTCGCCGGCATCGATGCGCGATTTGGTCGTCTGCTGCTTGCACTCCTGCTGCTGCTGGCGTGCGCACTTGTCGCCATCCCGCGTTGGCGTGCATGGCTCTTGCTGCGTTTGTGGTTGGCGGCGTTCCTGACTGCCGTCACGATCGGCTGGATTGCATCAGGTCTGGCGACTGGAACGCTTGCACTGATGCTTGGACTGCTCAGTGCGACCTGCATGCTCGCCGCAACGGATACGGCGCGTGGACGCTGGATCACTGCTGCGCTTGCAAGCAGCGTGATCGCGCTCAGCAGCATCGCGCTCCTCGCACCAACGCCAGCTTCGGCGTCGTTGTCTGCCATCGATCTCCTCGGCAAGCTGCATGGCGCGATACCGCTCTCCATGCTTGCCGCGGGTCTTGCACTTCTGCTGGGAAGTTGGGTGAGCGCACCCGAGCGAAGCCTCGGACTTCCACGGTGGGCAGGACTCGCCATCGCGATCTTGCTCGGCGCGCTGTCGACTTCCGCCTGGCACCACCTGCAAACAAATTTACACGACTCGATCCGCCGTGAGTCCGCAGCCAATGAGCGGGCGCTCGCTGCATTTGTACGGGAGAACTTCGCTCGGCTCACCAGTTCGATGCTGCAGTTCAGCAAGACGCTTGATGCGCCCGTTCCCACGGAAGAAGGCGACCTGGAGCAGCAGTCCACACTCCTCCGCGGTGCGCATCCTTCGCTCGTGATGCTCCAGTGGGTCGAACAGGATGGCAAGATCACTTGGGCGGATGAGGGCATTCCCGAAGCGCGCGCGCGCGTCCCCGCCGCATCGACGGATGAAGCGATCGCGCGAGCACACTCCTCGCGGGAGGTGGCGTTCATCGGCCCCATCACGGTGGACGGCGACGACTCTGCGCTCGTGGCAGCGACACCCACAGGATCGCGAGGCAGTCTTGTGGCGCTCATCAGTATGCGTCGTGGGATGGGTCCTTGGTCCACATCCTTTAACGAACCCTACGAGACAGAGGTGTCTTTCGAGGGCAGGATGATTTGGGAACGCGGTGGCAAAGACGGTCCATCCATCGTGGCGCCCGGACAGAACATCACCGTCGGCGGCAATACGCTGCAGGCACGGGTCTCCCCCGCGGACACGCTCACCTCGGTCGGTGCCCCGACGCTGCCCAATCTGCTGTTCGCTGCGATGCTCGCCACCTCCGCCCTGCTCGGATCGACCACCTATTTTGCACAGGTCTCGGCGCAGAAGGCGCGGGGGAGTGCCCGTGCGCGGAGCCAACTGGAGCAGCTCATTTCCGGCGGCGGACAAGTCGCCATCATCGCCACCGATACAGACGGTCGCATCACCATCTTTAACCGCGGTGCAGAGCGATTGACCGGTCGTACCGCGCCTGAGGTGCTGCACCGCATGCAGGCGGCTGACCTCTTCGACGCTGCGGAACTGCGAAAGGCATTGGAGCCACACGGCAGTGCATCGCCACAAGAGGCGCTCGCCGCACTCGCGCAGAATGTCCGCGGCTTTTCTGCCGATTGGACCTGGCAACGTCCATCGGGCGGTTCGCGCCGAGTCAATGTGGCGGCGAGTCCTTGGCGCGATGTGCGCGGTGAGCTTCTCGGCTATCTGCTTGTCGCTGTTGATGTCACCGAGCGCGAAGCGGCCATGCGTGCACTCGATCGCGCGCGCATCGACTTGGAACGAACGAATACGCTCAAAACCTCCTTCCTGTCGAATGTCAGCCACGAGATTCGGACCCCCATGACGAGCATCCTCGGCTGTGCGGATCTGCTGCTTGAGGAGGGAGCGCCCGAAGTGGAGCGCGCGGAGTTCGCGCGCACCATTCGCCGAAACGGCGAGCACCTGCTCGAGGTGCTCAACGACATTCTCGATATCACGCGGATCGAGGCAGGCCGTCTTCACATCGAACGCATCGAGGTGAAACTTGGCGAAGTACTCGATGAAGTGAGCACACTGATGGCGGCACGCGCAAAGGTGCGTGGGCTGGCGTTTACGGTCCGCCTCGAGGCGGAAAACGATCCCGTGGTGCTCACGGATCCACTGCGTATTCGACAGGTGCTCGTGAATCTCATCGGCAACGCAATCAAGTTCACGGAGCAAGGATCGGTGACCGTGGAGCTTCGAACGAAAGTCGAGGGCGACACGCTCTGCGCCGACTTCACTGTGCGAGATACGGGGATCGGCATTTCGCCAGAGCAAGCGGCATCACTCTTTGTCGACTTCGCACAGGCCACTCCATCGACGGCGCGGCGCCACGGCGGCACGGGACTCGGCCTCGCCATCTCGCAGCGCTTGGCACACCTGCTCGATGGCAGCATTACGCTGCAGTCAGAAATCGGCAGTGGCAGCGCATTCATGTTTTCCATGCGTGCACCACTGGCCACTGCGGCAGTCGCGGTCGCCACCGAGGATGTGGCTCCGCCCATCCGCCTCGATGGACGCGATGTGCTCCTCGTAGGTCTGCGGGAGCACGCGGCGGAAGTCGCGGCAGTGCTCAGACAAGCCGGTGCATCCGTTCTTTCGGTGAGCACGCCCTCTGAGGCGTTCGCAGCGGCGGATCTCACGAGCCACCATGAACGCTTCAATGCGATCCTCATGGACATGCGGTTGCCCGACCTCGCCAGCTACGACACGGCGCGAGAGCTGCGTGCGAGCGGATTCCGCGGAAGGCTGATCGCGCTCACGGAAGATCCTGTCCTCGACGACCACGATCGCTGCACGGCGGCCGGCTTCGACGATCGCGGGGTGTTGCCCGTACCGCGCGCGCGGCTTGTTCGCCTGTGCAGCCCTGCCGTCGCTGCGAGCGATTGCTAGACTTGGCCCTCCCCTTGGTGGGGTGGCAGAGCGGTTGAACGCGCCTGACTTGAAATCCGGTATGCCCGAAAGGGCATCGTGGGTTCGAATCCCACCCCCACCGCTTTCGCCTCGCCGAGCAACCGAGTGCCCCTCGGACTCGATCACTTCATCATTCTCACTCCTCCCATGATCCACACACACGCCATTCTTCTCGCCGCATGCGGTCTCCTTCAGGCGACTGATCCCACTGCAACGCCTCCCGCAGCCGCCATGCTGCGCTATCCCGACATCAGTGGCGACCGAATCGTCTTCGCGTACGCCAATGGCCTGTGGACTGTTGACCGGAATGGCGGCACCGCGCAGCCCGTCGCCGATCCACCCGGCACCGAGGCGTTCCCAAGATTCTCACCCGACGGGAAGTCGATCGCGTTCCTCGGCAACTATGAAGGCAACCGTGACATTTATGTCACCCCGATCACGGGCGGCATTCCAGGACGTGTGACCTACCACCCCACCTCGGAGCTGCCGACCGACTGGATGTCAGACGGCCGCATTCTTTTCAGCGCAAGTGGTATGGGCACCTATCCCCGCGCGCCGCAAATCTTCGCTGTGAACGCCACCGGCGGACTGCCCGAAGAGTTTCCTGTTCCTTACGGTGCAAATCCCACGGTCAGCGCCGATGGGCGGTATCTCGCCTACACGCCGCACTCCACCGACATGCGCACATGGAAGCGCTACCGCGGCGGCATGGCGACGGATATCTGGGTGTACGACCTGAAGGAAAACACGGCACAGCGCGTCACGCAGTGGGAGGGCACAGACACCATCCCAATGTGGCATGGGTCAACGCTCTATTACCTGAGCGATGCGGGTCCAGAGCATCGCTTGAACATTTGGAGCTGTGATGCGCGCGGCGGCAACCGCAAGCAAATCACCAACTTCAGCGACTTCGATGTGAAGTGGCCATCGGTCGGTCCGGACGACGGCAGCGGCGGCGAGATCGTCTTCCAGCAGGGAGCTGATCTGAAGGTGCTCGACCTCGCCAACCGGAAGGTGCGCGTGGTGCCCGTGCAGGTGCCGGGGGCGCGCGCGCGACTGCGACCGCAAGTCCTTGAAGCGGGCAACTTCATCGATGCGTGGGACATCTCCCCTTCTGGCAAACGCGCTGTCGTCAGTGCGCGCGGCGACATCTGGACGCTGCCGGCTGAGAACGGCATTCCCAGAAATCTCACCGACACGGATGGCGTGTTCGAGCGCGAGCCGACCTGGAGCCCCGATGGCAAGTGGATCGCCTACTGCGGCGACAATGCGGAAGGTGGCTACGACCTCTTCGCGCTTTCAGCAGATGGATCGGGCGAGCGAAAGCAGTTGACGAAAGAGGGGACCTTCAAGAGCGATATCAATTGGAGCCCCGACTCGAAATGGATCGCATACGCCGGAAGCAACAACTCTCTCTATCTCGTGGACTTTGCATCGGGCGAGAGCAAGCTGGTCATCCGTGAGGCTTGGAACGACAACCCACCGAATCCGCGGTGGAGCCATGACTCGAGTTGGATCGCCTTCGCGAACAGCGATCCCACCGGCCGGTCGAACCAGATTTCACTCTTCGACGTGGAGAGCGGGGAAACGCGCACCATCTCATCACCCATGTTCCCTGCAGGAACGCCGACCTTCGACCGCGCGGGCGAGTGGCTCTACTTCCCGAGCGATCAGGAGTTCGCGGCTCGCTACGGATCCCTCGATACCACGTGGATCTACGACAACTCGGAAGTTCTGTTGGCAGTGCCCCTGCGGGCGGATGTGAAGGCCGCGTGGCAAGTGCTCGAGACGGATGAGGAAAAGCCGGAGGAGCCGAAGAAGTCCGCGGGCAAGAAGGATGGTCGCAAGAAGGATGGCGACAAGAAGGGCGGAGAAGAGGACGCGGACAAAGTGTCCACTCCAGCGGGTTCGTGGAAGTGTTCCGCAAAGAGAGCGGAGGATTCCATCGACTTCACGCTCGTCGTCACAATGAACGAAGGAGACAAGGTCGCGGCGACTTTCTCAAGCGAACGACTGTCCGGCGATCTTGCTGGGTCCTGGGATGCCGCCGGCAAGTCGCTTCATCTGGAAGGGTCGAAGGATGGTGTGCGGTTTGTGGTGGATCTGACGTTCGACGGCAACTCGGTCAAAGGACGTGCGTCGGTCACGACTGAAGAAGGCGAGATGAAGTATGAGATCACCGGCAGCAGATCCGCGGATGACGCGAAGCCTGCGGATGACGCGAAGCCTGCGGATGACGCGAAGCCTGCGGATGACGCGAAGCCTACGGATGACGCGAAGCCTGCGGATGACGCGAAGCCCGCGGATGACGCGAAGCCCGCGGATGACGCGAAGCCCGCGGATGACGCGAAGCCTGCGGGCGATGCAAAGCCTGCGGGTGACGCGAAGCCTGCGGGTGACGCGAAGCCAGCGGATGATGCGAAGCCAGCACGCAAGGGATTCAAGGTCGACTTCGACGGCATTGTGGAGCGAACCGTTCGCGTTCCCAATGTCTCGCGAGGCGCGTTTGGAACGCTCGCCGTCAACGACAAGGGACATCTGATCTTCGTTCGCCGCGGCGAGAACGGCGGCATCAAGATCATCGACTTCCGAGAAAAGAAGCCCGCGGAGAAGGCTGTCACAGGTGGCGGTTCATTCACGGTAACCCCGAGCGGCAAACAGATTCTCATCCCTGAAGGTGGCGGTGCGCGCATCGTGGATGCTGCCGCGGGTGGCGCTTCCAAGACCGTCGTGAACCGTCCGATGCGAGTGGAAGTCGACCCACGCGTGGAGTGGCGGCAGATGGTGCGCGATGCATGGCTCATCTTCCGCGACTTCTTTTACGACCCCACGATGCACAGCGTGAACTGGAAGAAGGTGCTCGACGACTATCTCGTACTCGTCGACGACGCGAACAGCCGGGAGGATGTCTCGTTCATTATCGCAGAGATGATTTCGGAACTGAATGTCGGTCACGCCTACTACCAAGGCGGCGAGAGCGAATCAGGTCCGTCATCAAACACCGGCATGCTCGGCGTCGACTTCGCACTCGGTACGGGCACACGCCCCGACGGCAGCGAATCGCGCGCGTACCGCATCGCGCGGCTTTATCAAGGCGCGCCCTGGGACACCGATGCCCGGAATCCGCTGCGTGCACCCGAGGTCAACGTGAAGGTCGGCGACTACATCCTTGAAGTCAACGGCACTCCGATCGACACGAGCAAGGCCCCATGGGCTGCTTTCGCCGGACTCGGCGACCGCACGACTTCGCTGCTCGTCTCCGACAAGCCCTTCAAGGACGCTTCGGCTCGCACTGTTGTGGTGCGTCTTCTCGACAGTGACGCAGATCTCCGCTACCGATCGTGGGTGGAATGCAACCGCGCCTATGTCGACAGCCGCACAGGCGGACGCGTTGGTTATGTCTATGTGCCCAACACGGGCGTGGATGGGCAGACAGAACTTGTTCGGCAACTGCTCGGACAGCGCGGGCGCGATGCGCTCATCGTGGATGATCGATGGAACGGCGGCGGGCAGATCCCCACGCGCTTCATCGAACTGCTCGATCGTCCGGTCACGAACTGGTGGGCACGGCGCGATGTGAATGGGCAAGCATGGCCACCCGACGGGCACTTCGGTCCCAAGGCAATGCTCATCAACGGACTTGCCGGTTCGGGCGGCGACATGTTCCCGTGGCTGTTCCGTCAATCGAAGCTCGGACCCCTCGTAGGCTCGCGCACATGGGGTGGACTTGTCGGCATCTCCGGAAACCCATCGCTGATCGACGGTGCGGGAATCCGTGTCCCGAAGTTCGCGTTCTATGAGTCGGATGGCACATGGGGTGTGGAAGGTCATGGCGTCGACCCAGACTTCCCCGTCACCGATGACCCGGGTGTCATGCGCGGAGGTCCATCACGCGGCGGCGTCGATCCACAAATGGACAAGGCGATTGAACTGATGGAGCAAGCGCTCCGCGATCGTCCGCAGAAGCCCGTGCCAATCCCACCCTACCCAGATCGCAGCGGCATGGGTCTGCCAACCGCAGACCGCTGATGGCTGCGGCGGACGCCCGCACGATCCGTCGTCCTGTCAATTGGCGCGCAGGCTCTGTGCGGCGGGCCTGCCGTTTGGCCACGCGGGAAGATCGCTTGCGAACGGCGATGCAGGCAGTCCGGCGCCGTTCACCAGATTGGCGCGCACCGGATTGCTGCTCCAACCGTAACGCACACGCCTCGGATCCGAAATCCCCGGCGCACGCACGATCACCTGCTTGCCCTCGATGCGTGCATCCGCCCAGTGGAACGCACCGAACTCGTCCGCGATCGCAAACCCTCCGAGCGCACCGCCCCCCTTCGCAGCAAGTCCCTCGGCCTGATCGAACGAGAGCACCATCTCATCGCCGCGAACTTCCGTCGAACGCAGCAGCGGTCCGCCACGCGCACCCCCGCGACCGTACACATCCGCGAGCGCCCACGCGGCAAGTCTCTCACCAACTGCCCGCTTGTTGCGCGGATGAATGTCATCGGCATCGCCCACATCGATCGTCACGGCAAGCCCACATGCGGGGACTGCACGCGAGACCTGCAGTTGTGCATCGCGCAGCAGTGACCACTCACCTTCCACCGGGTTGTCGCTCGCTGCGCGAAACCCAGCCAACTGAACGATCCCAAAGGGGAACATCCCCTGCCCCCACGCACTTCGCCAGCCGCGAATCATGGTCGACAGCAGCACGGCGTACGCGTCGGCACGGTCTGCGTTGGATTCCCCTTGGTACCAGAGCGCACCGCGTACCGCATAGCCGACGAGCGGCGCCATCATGCCGTTCCACATGGATCCATACGCGCCCCACTCTGCCGCCGCAGGTGATGCTGCGGCAGCACGAAGCAGCGGCTCGGACGCAAGCACCGCGCGCGGCGTCCAAGACTCTGCAGGTGATCCGCCCCAATTCACCGACAGGAGCCCCACTGGAACACCAAGCTCCCGCGTGATCTTCAGGGCAAACCAACTGCCAACCGCCGTGAACGCTGGCGTGGACTCCTTCCCCGCAACGACCCAGCGTGCATCCACATCGCCGCGCTCGCTCGCATCCATGAGATGCGGGACCGTGAAGCATCGCACATCCGAAGGCAGATCCGCAGCGATTGTGTCGGCATCGGCGCTTGATCCGCACGACCACTCCATGTTGGACTGACCGCCACAGATCCACACATCTCCCACCAACACATCACTGCGCTCGGCAAACGCGCCCGCGCACTCCACTCGCAGCCGCAGCGGCGCGCGCTCCGCAGCAAGCGCAGGCATCTGCACCTTGAAACGACCATCGGCGCCAACCATCGCTTGCCCTGAAGTGCGCACCGCGCCCGAAGCGTCAACCAGTTCCACCTTCACGGGCGCGTAGGCGCGTGCAGCGCCCCACACGAACAGCGGTTGATCCCGCTGAAGCACCATGTGATCGCCAAACACGTGTGGAAGCAAAACGCCCGACAGCCGGAGATCCTGTGCGACATTCACCGTGGAGGTCGGAACCGCAGGCAATCCGAGTAGCGCGAGCGCCGCATTGGCGGCATCCGCGTTTCGGATTGGAGCGGCACGCCCCCGCACCTCGTGCGAGGGGTTTACGGCTGGATCGGGGCGCGTGCGCGTGGCTGCATTCAATTCATACAAATCGATCGACGCCGCATCACCACCCACCCACACCGCGAAGGGAATCGTGAAGTTGATCGGTGCACTGGCGACCGTATGGCTGAGTGGTGGCGCACCACCGCCGTGATCCGAATTCAGGATGATCGCGACATGCCCGCGCAGCAGCGGGTCCGTGTCGATGCGGTCCATCATCACACCAAGCGCATCATCCACACGCCTGATCGCGGCACGGTAGAGGGAACCATCCGCAAGGTTCCATGCGCCCGTATGGCCGGCACCATCGGGGTCGCCGAGATGCATCAGTGAAAGGCTCGGCTGCCCACGCAGCGCCGCCTGGTGCAGTAGCGAAGCCTCCACTTGCGCCACCTCTGCGGACGCCTTAAGGCAGATCCACCGATCAATCTTGTCCCGTCCATTGTCCTCGCCTACTGCGTCACTCGGTCCCTCGCGTTCATCCGCCGACTGATCGAGCAGCACGAACTTGCTCTTGGTCGCGACAACCCATGTGGCGACACCGTGGTCATGCGCGACATCGAACATCGTCGGCACATAGGCACCGGAGATCTCGCGGAGCGTTCCACCCTTGCCAGGCGCAGGCGGATCACTGTTGCCGATCCAGTGATGACCATCACTGCCCCGCTGCAGCCTCCCCGTCACCATGTTGAGATGATTGGGCAGTGTGACCGTCGTATCGGGATCCGTGCGCGCCTGAAGTGTGTACGCCCCTCGGAGCAATCGCATGAGTCTCGGATGTTCGCGATCTAGCGGTGGTGCGAGCACTTCGGGGCGAAGTCCGTCCACGCTCAGCACAACCACATGCCGGATAGCGGCGGCATCCACTGGCGCGGCGTCCGATGGCGCAGCGCGTGATGCGCCGAGGCACACGGCACAGGTGGCGGTCACGATGAAGGACATCACAGATGGCATACCACTCATCGTAGGAAGCCACTGCACATTGTCCGTGAACCTACGCCGCATCGCTGCCGCGCACTGCGATCACGCCAGCCCAACGAAGCGGTTGTCAGTCGCTGCCGAACTGCTACCATCCTTCTCCGCACCAGGCATGCAACGCCTGAATACGCGGGTGTAGCTCAGTGGTAGAGCGCAACCTTGCCAAGGTTGATGTCGAGGGTTCAAGTCCCTTCACCCGCTTTCGCATCACACGCGCCCGAGCGGCGCAGCGACTTCGCGCGGCTCGCCCCGCGCGCCATGATTGCCGGATCGCTCGCGTGCTGGCGAACTGCTGTCGTTGCAAGCCTCTTCCTCCGCTGAGTGCGGAGACGACTCAGCCGCCAGACGCCGGCGCCGCTCGCCCAACCCCAGCGAGATCCATGAAGAAGGCGTATTCCAACGCGATCTGTTCGAGGCGGTTGAACCGGCCCGACTCGCCACCATGCCCCGCCTCCAGATTCACTCGGAACAGAAATGGATTGTCATCCGTCCGAAGCGCACGCAACTTCGCCACATACTTCGCCGGCTCGAAGTACTGCACCGCCGCGTCCCACAGTCCCGTTGTCACCAGCATCGCCGGATATGGCTTCGCCGCGAGATTGTCATAGGGCGAGTAGGACGCCATGTAGCGATAGTCGGGTTGACGCCGCGGATCGCCCCACTGCGTCCACTCGTTCACGGTGAGTGGGATCGTTTCATCGAGCATCGTGGTCAACACATCGACAAACGGCACGTGCAGCGCAATACCTCGGTACAGCCCGCCTGCCTCATTCGCCACGACACCCATGAGCAGTCCACCCGCAGATCCGCCCGTGGCAAAGACGCGGTCCTTCGCACACCAGCCCTGCCGCACCAACCACTCCGTCGCATCGATGAAGTCGGTGAATGTGTTGCGCTTGTACATCAGGCGTCCATCTTCGTACCAGTCCTGCCCCAGATCGGCGCCACCGCGTACATGCGCGTAGACCACAAGAAAGCCGCGGTCGAGCAACGACACCTGCGCACTGCTGAACTGTGCATCAAGCGAGATGCCGTACGCGCCATATCCCTCGATGTATGCGGGCGCCGTGCCATCGCGGCGGCAGCGGTCCGTGCGCCATGCGGCGGTCAGTGGAATCGACTTGCCATCGCGCGAAGGCGCCCACAAGCGAGCCGTCGAGTACTTCGATGCGTCGTAACCGATCACGGGCTGCACCTTCACCACGCGGCGCGCACGCGTTGCCAGATCGACATCCCACACGGCGGGCGGCTTCACCATCGACTGATACTCCACTCGCACGAATGGCAGCGTCGGATCGAAGTTTGCGCCAAGGCTCATGGTGAACGCACTCTCGTCCGCCTCCACAAGCCACGGCTCCGCGCACACGGGCTTCGCGCCCCACGGCAACACTCGCACGCGCGCGTTCGCCTGTGCACGTTCCACGATGGCGATCGCGCCGTCAAACAACTCCACATCCTCGATCGCCACATCGGCGCGTTCAGGAAGGATCGTCTTCCACTTGGTCGGATCCTGCGTTGCACCAACGGTCGCCTCGACGAGACGGAAGTTGCGAGCCTGCAGGTTCGTCTGGATGACCCATGTATCCCCTAGGACACTCGCATAGTTGCGGACTCCAGGCATGCGCGGCACCACCACCACCGGCTCCGACGCAGGACGATCCGCAGGCAACGCTCGCACCTCGGTCTGATCGAAGCCATCGAGCGTGATCACAATCGTGCGGCCGTCACGACTTGCCGACACGCCACAGGTCAGCGTTTCATCCGGCTCCTCATACACCTTCACATCTTGGGACGGATCCGTACCGACCACATGCCGCCAGACGGGTCCCGAATGCAGCAGCACTGGGTCCTGCCGCACATAGAAGAGCGTGCGACTGTCGGATGCCCACGCGAGATCACCCAGGACACCCACGATCTCTTCCTTGGCCAACTCGCCTGTGCGCAGGTTGCGCATGTGCAGCGTGCTGATCTTCCGACCCGTGACATCATCGGTCCACGCGAACCACTCGTGATCGGGGCTCACCTCGCTGCCTGTGACTGCGAAGAACGCCTTGCCCCTCGCGAGCGCAGGTTCATCGAGCAGCACCCTCTTGGGAGCAGCGGCATCGGGACCGCTCCCGCTGCCCGCCTGCTCCATCAGACGCGGGTACTCCGCACCCGAAGCGAACTCGGTCCAGTACCACCAGCCGCGCTCGTAAGCGGGAGGCGTTCCATCATCCTCCTTGATGCGTCCTCGCATCTCCGCCAGAAGCTGCGACTGCGTTGCCGCAAGCGGACGCATGAAAGCCTCGGTGTAGGCGTTCTCCGCCTTCAGATAGTCCATGACCTCCGCACGCTTTGTCGTGGGATCGTCGTCACGCATCCAGTAGTAGGGATCCTCGCGGTCACCCACAGGTCCCTTCACCGTAAACGGCACCTTTGCCGCAACGGGCGCGGCAAGCCCCCCACGCGCATTCGACTGTGAAACGCGTGCATCCGAGTGGGGGAAAGCCCCGTTGAGCGCAATCAACAACAGGCCAGCGGTCCACGGCAGCGACATGAACCCTCATAATAGACCGTCCCAACAGCCCCCCCTGCGGCAAAGAACAGTAGCCTGCCGTTTCGGCAAAGGAGCCACTTATGAGCGATGACCCTACCCTAGACTTTTCCGCCCGCCTTGAACGACTTGAACGCACTGTACGGCGAGTACGCCGCTGGCTGCTGATTTCACTCGTTGCGGGATTGGTTGTGCTGGCCTTTGCAGTCGGTCGCGGTTCGGCAACGCGCCAGTTCCAGCCGCGAGCCGGCGGCGATGGTGCAGGACCTCATCAGCCGATGGGGGGACAACAACACCCTCCGATGGACGAACCTCGGCGACCAAAGCGCTGAGTTCGACCGATTGCGGTTCGGCTTACCTGTGGCTTCGGTCTTGGCTCAGTTCCCCGACGTGCCCCAGCGACCAAAGAGAACTGCGAGATCCGCACCGTCGACGGTGCCATCGCCATTCAGATCAGCCGAGGGCGGTGTGGGTGTGCATGTGAACTTGATCGTGCCAGTTTGCGCGCCAGCCGAAACCAGCCGAGTCAGCCGCACCAAGTAAGTGCTCCCAGCAGCGGCTGTGAATGTGACACGAGAGGAATTGCCTGTGCCACACTGGTCATTGCAAGCAATGGGACTCGTGGCGGCCGCAGCGCATGTGTCACGCGTGCAAGCGTCCACCTCGAATACCTCAATAGCCGAGTCCGCAGCCGTGAAACCACAGGTGGTAACTTCCGCAAGCCCAGAACACTGTGGAGACCACGTGTAAAAGAACTGCCGTGCCACCGTGAAGGTGGGAGCGCAAGAAACTGCTGCGGTTCCTGTCGGCGCAGCGGGCGCGAAGTTAAAATCAAAGACTTTCTCTACCGGACCTCCGACCACTGCGATCACTTCTCTGCACGTGCTTCCAGGTACGGTGAACGTCTCCGTGATTTCCATAGAGTAAGACCCGCTTGCTTCTCCATCCGGGTCGAGCCAACGAGCAATGCGGTAAGTCGCCCGAATGTTTTCTGACGCAAGAAACTGCCCGGTGCCGGTAGCAAAGTCGAAGACATCGGCGTCATCGGCGGTCGCAGAGCTGCAGGGGTTGTTGTCGCAGAGGGGGCGATTCGTCACCCCCGAAATGGCGATGTAGTAGTCGCTGTTGGGCGTCAGGTAGGTGGAGAGTAGGCCCAAGGGCATACCGGTCCGATCGATCACTGGTGCAGCACCATTCAGCACCGGAAAATCCTGCGCGACCGAGGCCTTTGCCACAGTGCAAATCGGCCGACCGACGGTCACCGAGAGGTTCGAACTTGCACAGGTCGCCGTTTCCTTTTTGAACAGGGTCAGGCGTGCGCCCCAAGTCGGTCCTATCCATTTAAACGCCGCAGTGTTGGCACCCGTGCGAACAAGGAACATGTCCACGCGGTCTCCATCGCCGGTAAGCGCAGCGACAGACGTTGAGCCCGAGACCCTTCGCACTTCGGTCGAAGTCGAAGAGGCCAGTGCCTTCGAAGTGGGTGGCAACCCACCGGCATCGGGTCCCTCGTCAAAATCAGGACCAGCCAGCGCGGCTTGAGCGCATACAACTGATACCAACATGGTTGACAACGACCACTGGACTCTGGGCAAAATCGAAGTGCTCCGGATCATGCTTGACCACCTTCTTGGCGGCGCAACCAACACAACCCGTCCTCGCCTGCTACGAGGCGAGGGCTACCCACGAAGAGCGCACCGCGGCAACCGTGGACACTCAAAGAGATAGCCGAGATTCCAGACATTTCAAAGAGGAATGCAAGATTCTGGCACACAAATTTTCGGGGTTCTTGCGCCAGAGGACAAAAAGGGGGTTTCCAAAGCGATCCCCAATTAGGATGTCTGCCAATGCCAGAGGGTGATGACCGCACCATTCCCCCGCCAAAGGGCGGCTCCCAAGACGCTGACTACACGCTTGGGGTGGATGCGGTGCCGAGTGCAGACACCCACCAAACTGAGCAACCACGATCGTCAGCCGAGAGCGGCGTATTCGCGGGCGACTCGCGCTCGTGGGCCGGAGCATCGATCCACACCGGAGCACAGCAGCCATCGCCGGCAGGATCGCGTTACCGCATTCTTTCCAAACTCGGTGAAGGCGGCTTTGGCATCGTGTACCTCGCGGAGCAGACCGAACCGATTCGGCGCAAAGTCGCGCTCAAGGTCCTCAAGATCGGACTCTCATCCCCATCGATCATCGCTCGCTTCGAAGCGGAACAACAAGCACTCGCGATGATGGACCACGCGGGTCTTGCCAAGGTCTTCGATGCAGGAACGACCCCTGAGGGACAGCCCTACTTCGCGATGGAGTTCGCGCCAGGCGAACCATTCGCCTCGCTGTGTGACCGCCGCAAGCTTGGGATCCGCGAACGTATAGAGCTGCTCGCGCAGGTCTGCGACGCGATCCACCACGCCCACATGAAGGGTGTTGTCCACCGCGATCTCAAGCCAAGCAACATCCTCGTCAGCGAAACAGATGATGGACTCCGCCCGAAGGTGATCGACTTCGGCATCGCCAAGACACTCTCTGCAAGCGCGACCGATCAGGTGCACGAGACCCAGTTTGGGCAGTTCGTGGGGACCCCCGTTTACATGAGCCCCGAGCAGGCAGAGGGCGGTTCCGTCGACATCGATACGCGCAGCGACATCTACTCTATCGGCGTCATCGCCTACGAACTGCTTGTCGGTACGACCCCGATCGAGGCGGAGACACTGCGCGCCTCGGGTATCGCGCGCCTCCACCGCACCATCGTGGACACCGAGTGTCCGCGGCCGAGCGTGCGGTTCAAGCAGTCCGATCTGACCAAGCAGTCTGAAACTTCGCGCATGCGCCGCACGGAACCGGCGCCGCTACTGAAGCAACTGCGGACCGATCTCGATTGGATCGTGATGCGCTGTCTGGAGAAAGATCGGACGCGACGCTACGAGAGTGCGAGCAGTTTGGCGGATGACCTGCGGCGCTATCTCGATGGCGAAGCAGTACTCGCAGGCCCGCCAAGCCGCACCTATCGAATCAAGAAGTTCGTGCGCAGGCACCGCGTTGCTGTCGCATCCGCGGCGCTTGCGCTCATCGGGCTCATCGCGCTCACGGTGCAGATGGGTTTCCTCTGGCGCGACGCGGTCGTACAGCAGCGGCGGGCGCAGAAGACGCTCGAGGTGTTCCTCCAGTCCATCAAGTCCTCCAATGTGACTGGCAGCCAAGCGGGCGCCTCCGTCCGAGTCGCTGATCTTCTGAAGGTTGCGCTCGACTATGCGGAAGCGGATCTGAAGAGCGATCCCGATATTCACACGGAGTTGCGGGAACAGATCGCACAGACACTGACCTCCTTGACCGAGTTTGATGTGGCGGCGCAACAACTCGCCGCGGCTGTCGAGTATCGCGAGGAAGCGGCGCGTTCTGGATCGGACGCGGACCGACTTGCCCTTGCCAACGCAAAGTACGAGTTTGCGCGCACACAATTCTTCCTTCAAAGACTCGCCGATGCGCGGACGGCATACGAGGAAGCGCTTGCGCTGCGGGCAAGCATTCTGCCCGCGAACGATCCACTGCTCGCGACCACCAAGACCCACTTGAGTCGCGTGCTCTACCGTCAAGGCGATGCTGTACGCGGGGCGCAACTGAGCGATGAAGCGCTCCGCGTTCTCCGCACCTTGCTCGAGGACAAGGAAGACCGCCTCATCAGCGCCCTCTTCAACCGTGCAGACAGCCTCTGGGGGGGGAAGCAATATGCCGAATGCCGTGCGTTTCTGAACGAATGCGCAGACACGATCATCAAGCGGTCTGGGCCAACGGATTGGCGGCTCGGTCGGGTCTTCTCGATGCTTGCGGATCTTGAGTGGGTCGAGGGACGGCTTGACCTTGCCGTCAAGCAACAGCGGCGCGTTCCTGCGCTGCTGATAGGTCGCTACGGTCCGACCCACGCGACAACGACAAACGGCTATCAGCGCCTCGCGGAACTGCTTGGAATGCTGGCAGTGGAAGGAGGCGATGTCCGCGGTGACGCCAAAGTGATCGACCGCGCCGCGCTTGAAGAGGCATCGGCATCCGTGCGCGCCGCAATCGAAGGTCGCCGCATCGATGACAAGTCCTACCTGAAGTTGTGCGAATCGCTTGCACTGCTGTCGATCCTCGCGCAGCTGGGCGGCGATGATTCCACCGCCCTCGCCATCGCGCGCGAGCACATCCAGATCCTGCAGACGCACACCCCGCATCTTGGCGATCGAATCGATGCGGCGGAACGCCGATTGACGCAACTGACCGCGCGAGCGCCCGCGCCCTCCACCGCTGCGCCCTAAAACCTCGCGATGGATCACACCGTCGGCATTCTCATTGGAATCTTCCTGATCTGCACGGTGGCGGCGTCCACAATCCTGCGCGCCGCCCTGCACCGGCTCAGCGACGAGGACAAGCGCCGCCTCTCGTCCGTCACCGCTTCGCGGCGCATCGCGATGCTTGCCGTGCCGCTGCTGCTCGCGCTTGTCTACACCGTGGTTGTCCTCAACCGCTCCGATCTGATCATCCCAGCCACCGTGACGGCGCTCGGACTTTTGCTCGCCCAGACCATCCTCGGCTCCATCGTGCTCGCGCGGAGTATGGCATCCGCCGGGCTACCGGCACCCTTCCTCCGCGACATGAAACGCGTTCGGCTCATCCGTATCTGTGGCGCAGCAGTGCTCTTTGGCGGCATCGTCGTGTGGCTCGCGCGCGGCAATATCCCGCTGCAGGGTGCGATCGAGGCAAGTGCAGTACCCGAAACGCCGACCGCGACCGATGCGGCCGAATCGCCTTCGCAGACCACGAGCCAAAGCGAGATCGAACGCGCACTTGCCGCCGCCGGCGACAACCGCGGCGAGATCGAATCCGCGCTGCGGTCCGTGCCGACCGCACAGCGGCGCGCACTCGAATGGCTGGTCGCTCACATGCCCGAAAGGGATCTGCGCGAACTTCGCAGCGACTTTCTGCTGCAGCACTGCGATGCCGCATGGAACGCATGGCGATCCGCGCCGTGGACCGATGCCATCAGCGAAGAGCTCTTCCTGGACTGCATCCTGCCCTACGCGTCGATCACCGAGCCACGGGAGGCGTGGTTCACAGCGATGCGCGCGCGCTGTCAGCCCATGATTGAAGGCGCAACAACGCCTGGTATGGCAGCCGCGCTCATCAATCAGCGGCTCTTCCCCGCCATCGGCGTCCAGTACTCGACCAAGCGCAAGCGCGCCGACCAGTCGCCGAGCGAATCCATCGAGTCCGGCATGGCATCCTGCACCGGGCTGGCGATCCTGCTCATCGACGCGTGCCGATCCGTCGGCATCCCCGCTCGATTCGCGGGCACTCCCATGTGGCCCGACCGCAGCGGCAACCACTCGTGGGTCGAGGTGTGGGACGGCGGCTGGCACTACACAGGCGCGGCGGAACCGACGGGCGACCGCCTCGACGAGGGCTGGTTCACCGAACGCGTGGCGGACTGCCGCGGCGACGAGCCACTGCATGCGGTGTACGCCGTCACATGGACCGATTCGCCCGTGCACTTCCCAATCGGCTGGCGCGAGGACGCGACCGAGCGCATCCGCGCATTCAACGTCACCGCCCGTTACCTGCGACCGGAGCAGCCGACCGCGCAGGGACAGGTGCGCATTCGCATCCGCGCACTCGATGGTGCGGAGCGCGTTCCCGTGCAGGTCGTTCTGCGCGGCACGGATGGCGCCACGCTCTTCGAGGGAATGACCCGCGATGAAGGCAGCGACGCCAACGACCATCTCACCGCCACGGTGCCCGCGGGAACGGCGTGCGAACTTCGCTCGGATGCGTTTGCGCCAATGGCGTTCACTGCGGCGACGGATGGACAACTCATCTCGGCGCGCGTCGAAGCGAGTGCCTCTCGAAATGCCCTCGCAGAGCTGCGCCGTTTCATCGCACGCGCACCTGCGGACCGCTCCATCGCGGCAAGCGTTGGCGAGCAGTCCTTCGCATCGGTGGCACTGAGCAAGGCGGATGCGTCGACCGCACGCGATCTCCTCTGGAACGCCATCGCGACGCAGTCACGCACGGAGCGGCAAAGAGAACTCGCCGCGGGGGTCATCGAAGTGGGCGGCGCACGCATGCCGATCTGGTTCAAGGCATTCGGCACGCCGCCGAGGGGCGGACACAGTCTTTTCATCTCGATGCACGGCGGTGGCGGCGCTCCGAGCGAGGTGAACGACCAACAGTGGAAGAATCAGCAGCGGCTCTACCAGCCCGCCGAGGGCATCTATGTCGCACCGCGCGCTCCTGGGGACACATGGGACCTGTGGCATCAGGCGCAGATCGATCCGCTCTTTGCTCGACTGATCGAGGACATGGTGATCGCTCAGGGTGTGAACGCGGACCGCGTCTACCTGATGGGCTACAGCGCCGGCGGCGACGGCGTCTTTCAACTTGCGCCGCGAATGGCGGACCGCTTCGCTGCCGCTGCGATGATGGCGGGTCACCCCAACGAGACTCGCCCCGATGGCCTGCGGAATCTCCCCTTCACGCTGCACATGGGTGCACAGGATGCCGCCTTCAAAAGGAACGCCGTTGCCGCGGATTGGGGACGCATGCTCGGCACGCTCGCTGCGGCGGATGCGGGCGGCTATCCGCACCTCGTTGAGATACACGAGGGCAAGGGTCATTGGATGGACCGCGAGGACGCATCGGCGATCGCGTGGATGTCGCAGTTCAACCGCACCGTACTGCCCAAGCGCATCGTGTGGCTGCAGGATGATGTGCTGCACCACCGCTTCTACTGGCTTGCAGTCGATGCCCCGCGTGAGCGAACTCGCATTGTTGCCGTGTGCGACGGTCAGGAGATTCGCATCGACGAGGCCCCAGCGGACTGCCAGATCCGCGTGCGCCTTGATGACAGGCTCCTCGACCTCGACCGCCCCGTGCGGATCACCCGAAACGGACGGGAGATCGTGAACGCCCCCGTGCCGCGCACGATCAGCACCCTTGCCACAATGCTCGGTGAACGCTCGGACGCAGCCGCTGCACTCACCGCCGAGGTGGTGCTGCCTGCGGCCCCGTGAGCCAGCCGCGCCGAAGCGCGGTGCGTTCGAAAACCCAGGTTGCGAGCGGTGGAACACCCGCTGCAAGCGCCCACAGCAGCCGACCCATCGGCCAGGAACGCGCGCCCGCCACACGCCAAGCTGAAACGAGGTACGCGACGAACAGCAGCCCGTGGATCGGTCCCATGATGCGAACCCCAATCGGATTACCAACGGCGGAGTACTTGAAGTACATCCCCGCGAGAAGCCCGACCCAAGACCACGCCTCCGCTACGGCAACAATGCGGAAGAGACGGGCATCCTTCGGAAGGGAGTGATGGTCTGGTGAATGTGCCATGTTTGGTCGGAAGCGTATGCAGTTGCTCTCACTGATCTATCCTCCCCCCGCGATGACGAACCCCACTGGAGGATGAAAGGCTTGGTCCACCTGACGTGATTCTTCTCTGGTCTGGATTCATTGCATTTATCGTGCTGCTGCTCGCGCTCGACCTTGGTGTCTTCCACCGGGGCGCTCATGTCGTTAGCTTCCGAGAGGCTGCTCGCTGGTCCGTGTTCTGGCTCGGGCTGGGGGCATGCTTCAGTGTTTTTATTTGGTTTGCCTACGAACACCAGTGGTTTGGGCTTGGATCGCTCCCCGATCCGGTCGACGGTGTTGCCCTGACGGGCACGGCTGCCGCAAGCAAGTACCTCACTGGCTGGCTGATTGAGCAGTCACTCAGCATGGACAACCTCTTTGTGATTGCAGTGATTTTCGGTTCATTTGCAGTGCCCGCCGCCTATCAGCACCGCCTGCTCTTTTGGGGCATTCTCGGCGCGATTGTGCTGAGAGGTGTGATGATCGGGGTCGGCATCCAGCTGATCCAGATGTTTCACTGGCTGCTGTTCGTATTCGGCGGGATTCTGGTCCTGACGGCACTCAAACTGCTGTTCAGCAAGGAATCTCAGTCGAATCCGAAGCTCGGCTGGAGTGTGCGGCTGACCAAGCGCTTCTTTCCCGTCACCGAGGCCTACCACGGAAGTCAGTTTCTCACTCGGATACCCCCGGAGTCCGGCCCTTGGCACCTGACGCCACTCGCCATTGCGCTTGTGACCGTTGAAGCAACCGATGTGGTGTTTGCGTTGGATTCGATACCCGCAATCTTCACGATCACGGGAGATCCGTTCCTTGTGTTCAGCAGCAACATCTTCGCCATTCTGGGGCTGCGATCGCTCTTCTTCCTGCTGGCTGGTCTCCTCGATCGATTCCATGCCCTCCGCTACTCCCTTGCCGCAATCCTGCTTGTTATCGGCTGCAAGATGTTCTTCGCCGACTGGCTGAAGGAAACCATCGGCCCCCATTTCAATCTGGTGTTGCTTGCCTTTGTTGCCACCATGCTTGCAGGCGGCGTTGTGGCCTCCATCCTGCCACGCCGATCAGCTCGGTGATATAGTTATAGGACGTTACGGTTGCTCCCCGGGAAAAATTACTTGTTCAATTATTTATAGATCGTTTTGACAGCGCTCGATTTGGGTGCATCCTCATAATGTCCGGAGGGGGGTCAGAGGGGTCGAGTCGGAAGCCGTATTTCCGCTCGTCGAGTGTTCCCTACCTCTGGAGACAGAAAAATGAAGACTGTTCTCGCTGGCGTTTCCCTCGCCGCCCTCGTTGGTGCAGCCGCATCCGCGGA